>Ga0268349_1000003_pt1 | contig 74527 bp, 70 predicted proteins | sample G5R2_MAIN_18SEP2_FD_190164 | JGI IMG/M metagenome (GOLD analysis project Ga0268349, IMG submission 190164) | Phyllosphere microbial comminities from switchgrass, GLBRC, Michigan, United States - G5R2_MAIN_18SEP2017_LD1 | ecosystem: Host-associated > Plants > Phyllosphere > Phylloplane/Leaf...
GGGGGCAAAGGCCCCGCGCCCACTGCTACGTACCTTGGCGCAGCGGGTAGGCAGCATCAGTTGGCCGTGGAAATATAGCCATACGCCCGCAAGCACACCTTGGGTCAGTGCAGCCAGGGTACCTTCAACGTTTTCCCAGGCGTCGCTGTCGGGCACGCCGGCTGGCAGCATACTGCCGGTGAAGACCACCGGTACCTGCAGGCCGATCAGCTGAAAGCTCAGTGCTGCCGCGCTGTAGGCCAGGGTGTCAGTACCGTGCAGTACCATAACGGCATCACAGCCCTCTACATCCACGGCCCGCACAATGGCTGTACGCAGCTGCTGCCAGTAGGCCGGTTCCATATTGGCGCTGTCGATCAGAGGCTGCATCTCTTCGAACGACCAGGCTGCGGTAGGCAACCCGGTTTCTGCCAGCCTGTCTTGCATTCGCTGTTCGAAGCCGCCAGCAGGGACCAGGCCGCTGGCACTGGCGACCATACCAATGGTGCCACCGGTGTACAGCACCCTGATATGGCGTGCGGGCTGGACGAGGGACATGGATCAGCTCCGCTCAACAGTGTGTGAATCGGCCTTGGGTGGCCAGGCGCGTGCATCCAGGTCCAGGTCGGCATATTGGGCTGGGTCGAACACGGGGGTTTTAACGCCGGCAGCCCGCTGGTCGTCATAGTCACGCAACAGGCGCAGGCCTACCTTGAACAGCAGGAACAAGGCCGTGAGGTTCACCAGTGCCAATAGGGTCATGGTGAGGTCGGCAAACGCAAACACCGTTTCTAGGTTTTCAATCGCGCCCCACACCACCAGCGCCAGCACGATCACACGGTAGGCGATAATGGTTTTCTTGCCACCGCCCAGGAAGCGCAGATTGTTCTCGCCAAGGTAATAGTTGTAGAGCATGGACGTGAACACGAACAGCGCCAGTGCAACGCTGATGAACACCTTGCCCCAGGGGCCGACTACCGCAGCGAGCGAATCTTGTGCCAGTACGATGCCGTTGCCGTCGAAGCTGGTGCCGTATACACCTGACAGCAGGATCAGCAGGGCCGTACAGGTACAGATCACGAAGGTATCCAGAAACACGCTGAAGGCCTGTACCACACCCTGCGCCACTGGGTGGCGTACTTCTGCCACGGCTGCCACGTTGGGCGCGCTGCCCAGGCCGGCTTCGTTGGCAAATACGCCGCGCTTCACACCCAGCACAATGGCGCTGCCCACCAGGCCACCGAACACCGGGTCAAGGCCCAGTGCGCTTTTCACGATAGTGGCAAGCATCATGGGCACGTGGTCGAACTGCAGCACGATCACATACAGGGTCACGGCAATGTAGGCCAGGGTTTTGACGGGCACCAGCAGGTCAGCCACCTTGGCGATACGCTTGATGCCACCGATGAAGACCAACGCCATCAGCACAGCCAGGGCCAGGCCGGAGTACTTCACATCAAAGCCGAAGGCATCGTTCAACGAGGTAGTGACCGCGTGGGATTGCAGCCCATTGAAAGCAAAGCCGAAGGTCAGCAGCAACAGAGCCGCCATGACCATACCCAGCCAGCGCTTGCCCAGGCCGTGCTGGATATAGAACGAAGGGCCACCGCGGTATTGGCCATCGTCGTCGCAGCGCTTGTACAGCTGTGCCAACGAGCATTCGAAGAAGCTGCTGGCCATGCCCACCAGGGCTGTGACCCACATCCAGAATACAGCGCCTGGGCCACCTAAGGTTACGGCAACGCCTACACCGGCGATGTTACCAGCGCCTACACGGCCTGCGAGGCTGAGCATCAGGGCCTGAAAAGAGCTGAGCTGGCCGGAGCTGCTACGCAGGCTGTCTGCGAACACGCTGAACATGTGGGGAAAATGGCGAAGCTGGACGAAGCGCGAGCGCAACGTGAAGTAGCCGCCCAGCCCAACGATCAGCACGATCAGCACTTTGCCGGACAGGAAGTCGTTCAGGACTCCAAGCATATTGTTTCCTCGTGTTGGTAGCGGGCAGCGTTTCCACTGGCACCGACAAAAGTGGCGCACTATACCCGCGAATCGCGCCATCGTCTGCCCAGCCTTGGTGCATGCGTAGGTCAGATGACGGCTTATTTCGCCGAACGGCCCTAAAAAGAAGCAAAAAAAGAGCCCCTAAAGGGGCTCGCAAAGGAGAGGGGTGTCTAGGCCCTCAACCTGGTGAGGCAGGTATGACATCAGGCTTTGAGCGGTACCAGCCGAGGCGCGATCATGTTTTCCGGGCGCAGGATGTCAGCCAGCATGGCGTCGTCCAACAGGGCTTCCTCACGCACCAGTTCCAATACGCCACGGCCGGTTTCCAGGGCAACACGGGCGATACGGGTGGCGTTCTCATAACCGATATAAGGGTTAAGGGCGGTGACCAGGCCGATGGAATGTTCAACCAACTCCCGGCAGCGCTGTTCGTTAGCCGTGATACCCACTACGCAGTGCTCGCGAAGCATGTCCATGGCGCGCTGAAGGGTGCGGATGGAGTCGAAGATCTTGTAGGCAATCAAGGGCTCCATCACGTTGAGCTGTAACTGACCGCCCTCGGCGGCGATGGTCAAGGCCAGGTCATTGCCCATGATCTCGAAGGCAACCATGTTCACGGCTTCTGGAATCACCGGGTTCACCTTGCCTGGCATGATGGAGCTACCAGGTTGCCGGGCGGGCAGGTTGATCTCGTTGATGCCGGTACGTGGGCCACTGGACAGCAGGCGCAGGTCGTTGCAGATCTTGGACAGTTTGACGGCGGTACGCTTGAGCATGCCGGAGAACAGTACGAAAGCACCCATGTCCGAGGTCGCTTCGATCAGGTCAGCTGCTGGTACTAAAGGCTGGCCGCTGATCACGGCCAGGCGGGCTACGGCTGCATGCTGATAGCGCGGGTCGGCGTTGATGCCAGTACCGATGGCCGTGCCGCCCAGGTTCACTTCAGTCAGCAGCTCTGGCGCCAGCGTACGCAGCCGTTGAAGGTCTTCGCCCAAGGTGGTGGCGAAGGCGCGGAACTCCTGACCCAAGGTCATGGGTACGGCATCCTGCAGCTGCGTGCGGCCCATTTTCAGTACATGGGCAAACTCGTCCCCTTTGGCCGCAAAGGCTTGGATCAGGCTATCCAGGCTGGCCAGCAGGGCATCATGCCCCAGCAGCAGGCCCAGGCGGATGGCCGTGGGGTAGGCGTCATTGGTGGACTGCGCCATGTTCACGTCGTTGTTAGGGTGCAGGTACTGGTACTCACCCTTTTGCTTGCCCATGGCCTCCAGACCGACGTTGGCGATCACTTCGTTGGCGTTCATGTTGGTGGACGTACCGGCACCACCCTGAATCATGTCCACGACGAACTGGTCATGGAAGTCGCCACGGATGATTCGCGCACAGGCTTCGCTGATTGCCGCGTGCTTGCTTTCGCTGAGGTGGCCCAGTTCGCGGTTGGCATCGGCGGCAGCCTGTTTGACCATTGCCAGGGCGACCACCAGCTTGGGGTAGTGCGCCAGGGGAACGCCAGACAGCCGAAAGTTGTTCACGGCGCGAAGGGTCTGGATGCCGAAATAGGCATCTGCAGGGACTTCAAGGGTGCCGAGAAGGTCTTTTTCGATACGCGAAGATGCAGCGGAGGACATGATAGCGATCAGCTCTGAATGAACCCGGTAAACACCGGAATGCTGCTAATACTGCGCGTTAAGGCGATAATGCGGCCAATGCTGTTGCGCGCTGGCCCATGCACAAACGGCATAACAGCAGGTGTGACGAATGGTCGCCCCAAAGCGTGTGCCGCCGGAAGGAAGTTGCCTGACATGAACCTTGAAATGAAATGGCTCGAAGATCTCACGGCACTGGCCGCCACCCGCAGCTTTTCTCAGGCAGCAGAGCGACGCTTTGTCACGCAACCTGCATTCAGCCGCCGTATTCGCAGCCTTGAGGCCGCCCTAGGGCTGACTTTGGTCAACCGCGCCAAAACGCCGGTGGAATTGACTGAGGCAGGGCAGCTTTTTCTTATCACCGCGCGCAATGTCGTAGACCAGGTAGGAGAGGTATTGCGTCATTTACACCACCTTGAAGGCGGGTCAGGTGAAGTGGTGCAGGTGGCGGCAGCCCATTCGCTTGCCTTGGGGTTCTTCCCAGGCTGGATCGCAAAACTGCGCAACGAAGGCATGCCCATGGCAACGCGGTTGGTGGCGACCAACGTAGGCGACGCCATTCACGCGTTGAGGGAGGGTGGGTGCGACATCATGTTGGCCTTTTATGACCCAGAAGCCACGCTCCAGATGGACCCCGAGATATTCCCTTCACTGCACTTGGGCGCCACAGAAATGCTGCCTGTCTGTTCGGTGGACGAGCAAGGCCACCCCCTGCATAACCTGGATAACGGCAGTACCTTGCCCTTGCTTGCCTACAGTGCAGGGGCGTTCCTGGGCCGCTCGGTCAATGCCCTGCTGCGCCAGCGCGCCTTGCGCTATACCACGGTGTACGAAACAGCCATGGCCGATAGCCTCAAGGCGATGGCGCTTCAGGGACTGGGCGTCGCCTGGGTACCTCGGTTGAACGTGGCAGCAGAACTCAAGCGCGGAGAACTGGTGATCTGCGGCGGGCCACAGTGGCATGTACCGCTTGAAATAAGGCTGTATCGCTGTTCATTGGTGCGCAAGGCCAGTGTGCGCTTGCTGTGGCGCAAGCTCGAAGCGCCACTGGCCTGAAGCTGCTGGCGGCAGGCGTCAGGCGTGCGCATTCGAAAGGGCTATAGGGTATACTGCGCGGCCTTCGGCCGGTGAGTGACCTGGCCTGCGAACCCAAGCCAAGCCACGCGTATGCCGCGTGGCTTGTTATTTTCCGACGCGCCACGGGCGCCCGAAATGAAAGAGGCTCGACGATGAGTGCACTGGTTGGCGTGATCATGGGCTCCAAGTCCGATTGGTCCACCCTTAGCCACACCGCCGATATGCTGGACAAGCTCGGCATCGCCTACGAGGTGAAAGTCGTTTCCGCGCATCGCACCCCGGATCTGCTGTTCCAGTACGCAGCCGAGGCCGAAGGCCGTGGCCTGGAGGTCATCATTGCTGGCGCTGGCGGCGCAGCCCATCTGCCTGGCATGTGTGCTGCCAAGACACACCTGCCGGTGCTGGGCGTACCGGTGCAGTCATCGATGCTCTCGGGTGTGGATTCGCTGCTGTCCATCGTTCAAATGCCTGCCGGCATTCCGGTCGCTACCCTGGCCATTGGCAAGGCGGGCGCCATCAATGCTGCCTTGCTGGCTGCCAGTATCCTGGGTGGCAAGTACCCTCAGTTCCACGACGCGCTGGTGCGTTTCCGCACCGAACAAACCACTACGGTGCTGGACAACCCGGACCCTCGCGAGGCCTGAGCATGAAAATCGGTGTTATCGGTGGTGGCCAGCTTGGCCGGATGCTTGCCTTGGCAGGTACGCCCCTGGGCATGCGCTTTGCTTTTCTGGACCCCGCGGCCGATGCGTGCGCGGCAGGCCTGGGCGAGCATGTACAGGCGGATTACTCAAGCGAACCCCATTTGCGTCAACTGGCAGACAGCGTAGACCTGGTGACCTTCGAGTTCGAAAGCGTGCCGGCAGAAACCGTCGCGTTTCTTTCGCAATTCGTGCCGGTGTATCCCAGTGCACAGGCCCTGCGAATCGCGCGTGATCGCTGGTTCGAAAAAAGCCTGTTCCGCGAACTGGGCATTCCTACGCCTGAGTTTGCCGACATCCAATCCCAAGCGGACCTGGACGCTGCCGTGGCCAGTATTGGCCTGCCAGCGGTGCTGAAAACCCGTACGCTGGGTTACGACGGCAAGGGCCAGAAGGTGCTGCGCAGCGCGGCCGACGTGGCAGGTACCTTTGCCGAGCTGGGTAGCGTGCCCTGCCTGCTGGAAGGGTTCGTACCGTTTACCGGCGAAGTGTCGCTGGTGGCGGTACGTGCACGTGACGGTGAAACCCGTTTCTACCCGCTGGTGCACAACACCCACGACGCGGGCATTCTCAAGCTGTCTGTTGCCAGCGATGAGCATCCGCTCCAGGCCTTGGCCGAAGACTACGTAGGCCGTGTGCTGAATGCGCTGGACTACGTAGGCGTGCTGGCCTTTGAATTCTTCGAAGTGGACGGTGGGTTGAAGGCCAACGAGATCGCCCCTCGGGTACACAACTCCGGCCACTGGACCATCGAGGGCGCGGAGTGCAGCCAGTTCGAAAACCACCTGCGTGCCATTGCCGGGTTACCACTGGGCTCAACGGCCAAGGTGGGCGAAAGCGCAATGCTCAACTTTATTAGCGAAGTCCCCCCGGTTGAGCAGGCCGTTGCGATTCAAGGCTGCCATCTGCACCACTATGGCAAGGCATTCAAACCCGGCCGTAAAGTAGGGCATGCAACGCTTCGTACCGCCGATGCGTCTGCACTCCAGGCTAGTATTGCCAAGGTGCAGGCCCTGATCGGCAACTGATACACACCGAGGCGGAACCTCCGTAAGGCCCAGCCCTCTCATTGCAAGGCGCCGGTAGCCCTGCTACTGGCCTTGTTCTTGAGAAAAGGGGCTTAATCCATGGGTATCATCGGCACTATCGTAATCGGCTTCATCGTTGGCCTGCTGGCACGTTTCCTCAAGCCTGGCGATGACAGCATGGGCTGGATCATGACCATCCTGCTCGGCATCGGTGGTTCGCTGGCGGCAACCTACGGTGGCCAGGCACTGGGCATCTACCGTGCAGGTGAAGGCGCAGGCTTCCTTGGCGCACTGGTGGGCGCGATCGTTCTGCTGGTAATCTACGGCATGATCAAAAAGGATTAACACCCTTTCCGAATCCGGGGGCTAGAATCTGGCCCCCTGCTTCCGGATGCTTCCGCCATGCGCGCTGCTCTACTTGCCTGCCTGTTGTCCTTCTGCACCCTGGCCTGGGGTGAACCGCCGGAAACCGACTGGCTGGCCTTGATGCCGAAGTCGGACCAGAAGGCGCTGGAGGACATGCCTGAAATCGACCATAACACCCCGGAAGCTGACGGCTCTTTCACCGCAAAAGGCGGATTGAAGAACCCCAAGGGGCTGCCGGCAGTGATGTACTCCACCAAGACAGTACCTGCCTTTAATGGCAAGACCATTCGCATCGGTGGCTACCCTGTGCCGCTGGAAACCGATGCCAAGGGCCGAAGCACCCTGTTCTTTCTGGTGCCTTACCCAGGTGCCTGCATTCACGTTCCGCCACCACCGCCCAACCAGCTCATCCTCATCCGCTACCCTAAAGGGCTTAGGTTGAACGATATCTATACGCCGCTGTGGGCCATTGGCACGCTCAAAGTGGAGACGGTGAACAACGACCTTGCTGATGCTGCATACGCGATGGACGCCAGCAAGGTGCGCGTAGTGGAAGAAAAGGACCTGTAGGGGCCTGTGTAGCGGGCGAAATCGGCTACCCGCCGTACCGCGTCATCCCAGGTTTCCGGCCTCTGCCTTGTGGAAGCAGAAGCCCGAAACGGTTACAACGCCTCGCTGGAAACGGTCACGGCCAGCGTATGAGATTCGCCAGGGCCGAGGGTTTTGGCGTCGGCCAGCACATTGGCGGTTTCGATGCAGAACATACGTTGCCAGCCATTGTTATCCATATCGGGCAGTGCGGCAGCCCGCTCGATCCAGGGGTTCCAGATGACAGCACTGGCCGAGCCTTGGGTGTCGATCAGAATGCGACGCTTCCATTCGCTGTCGGCAATGCTAAGGCGCGCAGGGGTGTCGAGGTAAACGCGATCTGTTTCACCCGTGACTTCCAAACGCCCATCTTGGGTACGCTGCTCCCAGTCTTCCAGTGTTTCGATGTACTCCAGCCCTGCTACCTCTTCAACAGCTACCTGGCGCACATCGCTTACGGCGAAATACGTATGCAAGGCCTGGCTAAGGTGCAGTGGCTCCACCCCTAGGTTGAGCGTAGTCAAGGAAAGGCTCAGGGTTTCATCCAGTACGATCCGGAGTTCCAGGCGGGCGGCATGGGGCCATCCCGGTAACTGACCGTCGGCTTCGGGGAGGGTGAACACCAGGGTGACTTTCTGGCCTTCAACGTGGGAATCTACCGCCCACTTGAGCGTACGCACCAAGCCATGGGACGGTGCGGCGTCTGTGCCTTCGCGCATGCCCTGAATAGCCTGCGGGTTACGCGCCAGGTTGCCGAACCACGGCCAGCACACAGGCACGCCCGCGCGGATGGCCTTACCTTGCTTGAACTCGGCATGGTCGTTGAGCCAGATCAGCGGTTGTTCGCCCGTACGCGTGTAACTCAGTACCTGTGCGCCTTGCTCGGCCACCAGCAACTCCGCGTGGTCGGTCTTTACCTGCCAGATGTCCAGTTCGCCCTGTTTGAGCTTTTCCAGCGTAGGGGTCGCCATATCGCTTCCTCGATACCTGATGAGAGTGTGGCGTTGACCTCGGGCACCCTCACAAGTTTAACGCCGGGGCGGAACACTGCGCGTGCGGCCGCTACCATCGATGGCCACGAAGACAAACACCGCCTCGGTCACCTTGCGCCATTCGCTGGAAAGGGGGTCGTCACTCCACACTTCCACCATCATCTGGATAGAGCTGCGCCCGATCTCCAGGGTCTGGGTGTAGAAGGACAATTGAGCGCCCACGGGTACCGGCACCAAAAACGCCATGCGGTCAATGGACACGGTCGCCACACGGCCACCTGCTACCTTGCTGGCCATGGCAGTGCCTGCCAGGTCCATCTGGGACACCAGCCAGCCACCGAAGATATCGCCAAAGCCATTGGTTTCCCTGGGCAGGGCCGTGATTTGCAAGGCGAGGTCGCCTTGTGGAATAGGATCTTCTTGTTCGAGTTCAATCATGCCGGGGGGCCTCGGACCCATCACTTCGAAATGATCACGCAGTCATCAGTTATAGCCACTGGGACCAGTATATAGAGCGATGTGCCCGTACATAACCGTTCAATCACAGATATATGTGCAGGGTAAAGCAATTTGCTATCTTCCCCCCCGCCGGTACTTGTGTTCCGGCGCAGCCTGCTGCCGAATGCGATCAACAAGAGAATGCACCCCATGAGCACCGCGCCTTCCAGCGCCGCGCTGTCTACGCGCCCGCTGAACCGTAATGATTACAAGACATTGTCGCTATCGGCCCTCGGGGGCGCGCTGGAATTCTACGACTTCGTCATCTTTGTATTCTTCGCTGTTGTCGTCAGCCAACTGTTCTTCCCACCCGACATGCCCGAGTGGCTCAAAGGCATGCAGTCTTTCGGCATTTTTGCTGCTGGCTACTTGGCGCGCCCATTGGGTGGCATCGTAATGGCCCACTTTGGCGACTTGCTGGGCCGCAAGAAAATGTTCACCTTGAGCATCTTCATGATGGCCTTGCCTACTTTGTGCATGGGGTTATTGCCCACTTATGCGCAAATCGGCTTTGCCGCGCCGGTATTGCTTCTGGTACTTCGAGTGATTCAGGGTGCTGCTATCGGGGGTGAAGTACCGGGTGCCTGGGTATTCGTGTCTGAGCATGTGCCGGGTCGTAATATCGGCTACGCCTGCGGCACGCTGACCTGTGGCCTGACCAGCGGCATTCTGTTGGGGTCACTGGTAGCCACGCTGATCAACAGCCTGTTTGCACCTGAAGAAGTCATCGCTTATGCATGGCGCATCCCGTTCGTGCTGGGCGGCGTGTTCGGGCTGTTTTCGGTGTATCTGCGCCGCTGGCTGCACGAAACGCCGATTTTTGCCGAGATGCAGCAGCGTAAAGCGTTGGCCGACCAAATGCCGCTCAATACTGTATTGCGTAACCATCGCAGGGCGGTAGTGCTGTCCATGTTGCTCACTTGGATGCTATCGGCAGGGATTGTGGTGGTCATTCTCATGACCCCTACGTTGTTGCAAAAGGTATATGGCTTCCCTGCCAAGGTCTCGTTGCAGGCCAACAGCGTGGCGATCGTGCTGCTCAGCCTGGGCTGCATCATGGCAGGCAGCCTGGCGGACCGCTTCGGCGCAGGCAAGGTGTTTACGCTAGGTAGCCTGGCGCTGGGGGTAAGCTCCTGGACCTTCTACCACAGCCTGCAAGCGCACCCGGACTGGCTCTTTCCGCTGTACGCTGTCACGGGCTTGTGCGTTGGTGTGATCGGCGCCGTACCTTACGTAATGGTTAAAGCCTTTCCACCTGCCGTTCGATTCACCGGCCTGTCGTTTTCCTACAACGTGGCCTATGCCATCTTCGGTGGGCTTACACCGTTGGCCGTGACCTGGTTGATGAAAAGCAACCCCATGGGCGCCGCCTGGTATGTGGCTGGGTTGTGTGTACTGGGCTTTTGCGTAGGTCTTGCCCTGATGGCTCGCCGGCAGTGAGGGGAACTGGCCGCTTGCAGCTCTCTGCCTGGAGTACGCCATGACCGTCCTGCGACGATGGGCGGCCTGTGCGCTGGTGGCCTGGCAAGTGACTGCTCAGGGGGCTGATGTACCCCGTGTGGTTGCCTTGCCTGAAGCCAACCCTGCCTTGCCGCACTATGAAAAGGCCGTTGGGGTGGCTGGAAGCCTCACCAGCGTAGGGTCCGACACGCTCGCCAACCTGATGGCCTTCTGGGCCGAAGCGTTTGGGCATATTTATCCCAACGTGACTATTCAGGTCCAGGCCGCCGGCTCTTCCACGGCGCCACCGGCGCTTGTCCAAGGCACAGCCAACCTGGCGCCTATGAGCCGCAAGATGAAAGATGTAGAGCTGCAGGCCTTCGAACAGAAATATGGCTATAAGCCTACCGCTGTCGCTGTGGCTATCGATGCGCTCGGGGTCTTTGTGCACAAGGATAATCCCATCAAGGGCCTGACGATGGCGCAGCTGGATGCGATTTTCTCGGCCACGCGTTTATGCGGCGCTACAGCCAGTGCCAGGTACTGGAAGGACCTGGGTGATACCGGCAGCCTGGCCCGCCAGCCCTTGCAGCTGTTCGGCCGCAACTCGGCGTCAGGTACGTACGGTTATTTCAAGGAGCAGGCCCTGTGCAAGGGCGATTTCAAGCCCAACGTCAACGAGCAGCCCGGGTCGGCCTCGGTGGTGCAGGCCATCAGCGGCTCGCTCAATGGCATTGGTTATTCAGGCTTCGGTTACAAGACCGCCAGTGTGCGCAGTGTGCCGCTTGCCCGCAGTGAAGGCGGACCTTTTATCGAAGACACCGAAGCCAACGCCGTAAATGGCAGTTATCCCCTGGCGCGTTACCTCTATGTCTACGTGAACAAGGTGCCTAACCAACCCCTGGCGCCCTTGGAAGCAGAGTTCCTAAAGTTCATCTTGTCCCAAAGCGGCCAGCAGCTGGTAGCAAGGGACGGCTATATTCCACTGCCTGCCGCCTCAGTAGGCCGAGTGCTCAACGACATCGGGCTGGGGGCAGCGTCTTTGGTTTCCCCGAACTGATCGAATCAGGGCCGATACATGGCAACGAGCCAATAGGGAAAGTTGTCATGTTTCTGTCATAAATGGCCGCTAGGGTGTGCGGATGAAAGATCCGGCTTCGCGCAAGATCGCCTCGGGTATGCCCCTGGCACGCATTGATTTCCATACGCCGGCCATGCAACGCCATCGCCGGCTGCGAGCACTCGTCGATCGCTTGACCCGGGCTTACGTTTGGGGCGGTGGCCTGGCCGTACTCGCCGCTATTACCTTGATCTTCTTTTATCTGGCGTACGTAGTTGCGCCGCTGTTCCAAGGTGCAAGCCTTACGGCAAAGGCCCCGCTTTCCCCACCTTGGCTCGCTGAAGCGGGGCAGCCTGTGCTGCTAACGCTTGAGGAGCAGAATCGCCTGGCCATGCGCGTGTCCTCACAAGGCGAAGTCGTCTTTTTCAGTACCCGCGATGGCTCCGTGGTCAGCCGGGTGCAGTTGCCGATTCCAGCAGGCGTTACAGTTTCCTCCGTATCCCAGGACCCGCCCGGCAAAGGGCTGGTTGCATTGGGCCTGGGCAATGGCCAAGTGCTGATCTTTCGGCACCAGTACCAGACCCTATGGCCAGATAACCATAAAACCATCGCGCCTTCAGTGGAGTACCCCTACGGGCGGGCACTGTTTACGTTGAATGAGCAGGGCCATCCCGTACAGCATGTGAGCCTGAGCGCCACTGATGACAGTGTGGTACTGGCCGGCACGGACAACGTGACCTTGCAGGTGCTGACCCTGGCACCGGATGCCACAGGCACCTGGGTACAGCACCCCGTGGTTCTGCCACAGCTGACCGCCTCTGTGCAGGCCCTTTATATCGATCCCCGTCAGCAGTGGTTGTACGTGATAAACGGGCGCGCCTATGCCGATGTGTTTGACTTGCCCAAACGCGCCCTTAATGGCCGCTACAAGGTGTTAGAGGGCGCAGACGCCAGGGTTACCGCCAGTGCGCAACTGACAGGGGGCGTTTCACTGTTGGTAGGCAGTGACACTGGGACGCTAGGACAGTGGTTCATGACCCGTGACCCGGACGGTGAGCCTCGGTTGAGCCATATCCGCGACTTTCGCCTTGGCACTGCGCCTATCGCCCGCATTCGAGCCGAGCAGCGCCGCAAGGGCTTTATCGCACTGGACGAAAGCGGCCGGTTGGGCGTGTTTCACAGTACCGCGCACCGGACGCTGCTAGCGGAGCCTGTGACCGACAGCGCAGGCTTGTTGGCCCTATCGCCCCGGGCGGACCGCGTGATGATAGAAACCCAAGGCAGGCTGCATCGGCTCAATGTGCACAACCCTCACCCCGAGGTTTCCTGGAGCGCCTTGTGGGACAAGGTATGGTACGAGCATTACAACGCGCCTGAATACCTGTGGCAGTCCACAGCGTCGAACGCGGATTTCGAGCCCAAGTTGAGCCTGGTGCCTTTGGCGTTCGGCACATTAAAGGCCGCTTTTTACGCCATGCTGTTAGCGGCGCCCCTTGCGGTTGCGGCGGCTGTGTACACCGCCTACTTCATGGCCCCGGGCATGCGCCGCAAGGTCAAGCCGGTGATCGAGCTGATGGAGGCAATGCCGACCGTTATCCTCGGGTTGATTGCTGGCTTGGTGTTGGCACCCTTTGTGGAAAGTCACTTGCCCGGCCTGTTCAGCCTCCTGCTTGTAACACCGTTGGGCATTTTGCTGTTTGGGCTGCTGTGGAGCCGCATGCCGCTGCGGCTTCGCCTGCGTGTGCCAGAAGGCTGGGAAAGTGCCTTGCTCATACCTGTGATCCTGATCATAGGCATTGGCTCGCTTGCCCTGAGCCCCTGGCTCGAAGGCCTTCTGTTTGACGGCGACATGCGCCAGTGGCTCAGCACGGCTTTGGGCCTGGCGTTCGACCAGCGCAATGCCTTGGTGGTGGGTTTTGCCATGGGCTTCGCTGTTATTCCCACGATTTATTCTATTGCCGAGGACGCTGTGTTCAGCGTACCGCGCAGCCTCACGTTCGGCTCGCTGGCGCTAGGGGCTACGCCTTGGCAAACCCTTACGCGGGTAGTGCTGCTGACGGCCAGCCCCGGTATTTTTTCAGCGCTGATGATCGGCATGGGCCGCGCGGTAGGGGAAACCATGATTGTGCTCATGGCCACGGGTAACACACCCATCTTGGACCTGAACCTGTTCGAGGGCATGCGCACGTTGGCGGCTAACGTTGCCATAGAGATGCCAGAGTCCGAGGTAGGCAGTAGCCATTACCGCGTGCTGTTCCTTGCCGCCTTAGTGTTGCTGTTGTTTACGTTTGTAATGAATACCGTGGCGGAGCTGATCCGCCAACGGTTACGCAAGCAGTATTCGTCACTGTGAGCAGGGATAGGGCTGTGAGCAAGGTTTCCCCTTTGGCCTGGGTGCGCAGTGGTGCTCCCGGCGTATGGCTCAGCGCGGGTGCTGTGTCCGTGGCTGTGATCATGACCCTCGGGTTGCTGGCACTTATCGCCATACGCGGGCTAGGTCACTTCTGGCCCGCAGACCTGATGCAAGCCTCCTATGAAGCCCCCGGCCAGCCAGCGGTCTCCCTGATTGGCGAAGTGATACAGCAGGAACAGGTGTCAGCACCACTACGTGAAGCCGGCTCGTTGTCGGCTGGCCAACGTGAGGCCACGGTTACCCGAGCTTTGATCAAGACCGGCAACCGTGACCTGGGTGGCAGTGATTTCAATTGGGTGGCGACCCGTTGGCTGGCCCATCCTTCGTACCCTCCTGAACTGGTATCACTGGAACGCCAAGCCTGGGGAAATGCCTACGGGCGCGTGACCGACCTTCGCGAAGCTGGCCGTGTAGTCGCTGAGGGCGAAGAGGCCTGGGCCCAGTTGCCGGCCCGGCTCGCGCGAGCTCAGGCCTTGGGCGCACAGCTGAGCCAGCTTGAAAAAAACGAGGTGGGCGGCATCAATCATGCCCTTGAGCGGTTGCGGCTGCAAAGCCGAAGCCTTGAACTCAAAGGGCAGCTAAGCGCCATGGCGCAAGCCGATATCGCCACCGAGCGCAGCGCGCTTAACGCCCGCTATCAGGGGCTCGAAGCCCAGTTGAACGACCTGAGGCAACAGGCTGCCCGAGACAGCCTCACCTTGAGTGATGCACAAGGGCGGCTGCTTGAGGTTAATTTAAGCGACGTACTTAACGCCTACCGGCCCAATGCCATGGGCGTGTTGGAGAAGGCCCGTTTTTATATCAGCAAACTGTGGGCGTTCCTGAGTACGGCCCCACGGGAGGCCAATACCGAAGGCGGGGTGTTCCCGGCAATTTTCGGAACGGTCATGATGACATTGCTGATGGCAGTCGTGGTGACGCCGTTTGGCGTGCTGGCAGCCGTATATTTGCGTGAATATGCCAACCAGGGCTGGATGACACGCCTGATACGCATTGCCGTGAACAACCTGGCAGGTGTGCCGGCGATTGTATACGGGGTATTCGGCCTGGGCTTTTTCGTGTACGTGCTCGGCGGCTCGCTGGACCGGCTGTTCTTCCCGGAAGCATTGCCAGCCCCCACGTTAGGCGCCCCTGGCCTGCTTTGGGCATCCTTGACACTAGCGTTACTGGCAGTCCCCGTGGTCATTGTGGCGACTGAGGAAGGGTTGGCCCGCATTCCTCGCTCCTTGCGCGAAGGCTCACTGGCCTTGGGTGCTACCAAGGCCGAAACCTTGTGGAAAATCGTATTGCCCATGGCCAGCCCGGCCATCATGACAGGGTTGATCCTGGCGGTTGCACGGGCAGCAGGTGAGGTAGCGCCCCTGATGCTGGTGGGGGTGGTGAAGCTGGCGCCTTCCTTGCCCGTAGACGGCAATTACCCTTACCTGCACCTGGACCAGAAGATCATGCACCTGGGCTTTCACATTTACGACGTGGGCTTTCAAAGCCCCAATGTGGAAGCAGCGCGCCCGCTCGTCTATGCCACGGCGTTGCTGCTGGTCCTGATCATCGCCCTGTTGAATCTCGCCGCCGTCGCATTACGTAATCACCTTCGTGAAAAATACCGAACCCTGGATACCTGACCTGTCAGGCCCTGTGAGGAAGACGCACTAGCGTATGGGAGCTTGCATGCAGCAACACACACCTAGCCGCAGGCCTGGCAAGCTGGCGACAGCCCGTAACACACCAGGCCCAGGCAGTGCCGCGCAGGCCATGGCGATCGAAGTGGCTGGCCTTAGTCTGTATTACGGGGCCCAGCAGGCCTTGTTCGATATTGCGCTGAGCATCCCGCAGCAGCGAGTGACCTCGTTCATCGGTCCTTCTGGCTGTGGCAAATCCACGCTGCTGCGTACGTTCAACCGCATGAACGACCTAGTGGACGATTGCCGCGTGGAGGGCGCCGTCAGCCTCTACGGCCATGATATCTACCGAAAGGGTGAGGACGTTGCCGAACTGCGCCGTCGGGTAGGGATGGTGTTTCAAAAGCCCAACCCCTTCCCAAAGACGGTCTACGAAAACGTTGTGTATGGCTTGCGTATCCAGGGCATTAGGAAAAAGCGTGTATTGGACGATGCCGTGGAATGGGCCTTGCGGGGTGCTGCCTTGTGGGATGAGGTAAAGGACCGTATGCATGAGTCTGCGCTGGGGCTGTCCGGCGGGCAGCAGCAGCGCTTGGTCATTGCTCGCACGATTGCCGTGGAGCCTGAAGTACTGCTGCTGGATGAGCCCTGCTCGGCACTGGACCCCATTTCCACGCTGAAAGTGGAAGAGCTGATCTACGAATTGAAAACACGCTTCACTATCGTAATCGTGACTCACAACATGCAGCAGGCCGCCCGGGTATCGGATTTCACGGCGTTCATGCACATGGGCAAGCTGGTGGAGTTTGGCGATACCGACCGCATGTTCACTAACCCGAAGAAGCGGCAGACCGAGGACTACATCACTGGCCGCTACGGCTGAATGGGCGTCACCGCTACTGCATCGAACCTGTTGTCGCCAACCCTTTGGTATCAAGGACCTGACCCATGATCGACAAACTGAGCCTCAACCACCACATTTCTCAACAGTTCAATGCAGAGCTTGAGGAAGTTCGCAGCCACCTGCTGGCCATGGGCGGGCTGGTAGAAAAACAAGTCAACGATGCTGTAAGCGCCTTGATCGAGGCCGATTCCGGCCTGGCACAGCAGGTGCGCGACCTGGACGACGAGATCAACCAGATGGAGCGCAATATCGATGAAGAATGCCTGCGCATCCTGGCACGGCGCCAGCCTGCCGCTTCGGACCTGCGGCTCATCATCAGTATTTCCAAGTCGGTCATCGACCTGGAACGCATTGGCGATGAGTCGACCAAGATCGCCCGCCGTGCCATTCAGCTGTGTGAGGAGGGCGAGGCACCTCGTGGCTACGTGGAGGTACGGCATATCGGCGACCAGGTGCTCAAGATGGTGCGCGACGCATTGGATGCCTTCGCTCGCTTTGACGCCGACCTGGCGCTGTCAGTGGCTCAGTACGACAAAACCATCGACCGGGAATACAAGACGGCCCTCCGTGAGTTAGTGACTTACATGATGGAGGACCCGCGGTCCATTTCCCGGGTATTGAATGTAATCTGGGCGCTGCGCTCGCTGGAGCGTATTGGTGACCATGCGCGAAACATCTCCGAACTGGTGATTTACTTGGTACAGGGCACAGATGTGCGACATCTTGGCCTTGAGCGGATGAAAGAAGAAGTGCGCCGCAATACCGAACGGGCTAATGTTTTGCCACATGCTGACGATAAGTAGGTTTACCCGAGTAACGACGCCCGGCCTGTGCTGGGCGTTTTCGTTCATACTGGGAGCAGATTTTTCAGCATTCGCCGGCGGGCGTGTGGTCCGGGCGCATGGCGACGGAGCGCGCGCTATGCTGTGGGGATGAATTTCAGGAGCCCTTAATGGCCAAGGTCAGTGTTCTGGTGGTGGATGACGCGCCTTTCATCCGCGATCTGGTAAAGAAATGTTTGCGCAACGCTTTCCCCGGCATGCAGATCGAGGATGCGGTCAATGGCCGCAAGGCCCAGGCCATGCTGTCCAAGGACACCTTTGACCTGATTCTCTGCGACTGGGAAATGCCGGAGATGACAGGGCTGGAGCTATTGAGCTGGTGCCGTGAGCAGGAACATACGAAGACCGTTCCCTTCATCATGGTGACCAGCCGTGGTGACAAGGAAAACGTTATCCAAGCCATTCAGGCGGGCGTATCGGATTTCGTGGGTAAACCGTTTACCAACGAACAACTGCTGACCAAGGTGAAGAAGGCTCTACATCGTGCAGGCAAGCTTGAATCGCTGATGAGCGGGCCAGGTTCGCGCCCGAATGCTTCAGCGTTCGCCAATGACTCTCTGGCGGCACTGACCAGTGCACGGCCGGAAGGCTCAGTGGTAGCCGCGCCAGCTCCTGCTCCTGCACCCACGCCAGCAGCAGCTGCTCGCCCTGCGGCGGCACCGGCGCCTTCAGCAAAGCCTGCAGCGGCCGCCAGCGGAAGGAGCCAAGGCCAGTTGCGCCTGGCCGGTGGCGGGACCATGGCGTGTGTGATCAAGGCGCTGAGCCTTAAGGAAGCGCTGTTGGTGGTCAAGCGTACCGATGCCTTGCCCCAGATACTGGAGCAGGCTGTTCTGGACCTTGAGCAAGGGGACAATGAGGTCGCCCGGCTTAATGGCTACCTGCATGCTGTGGTCGCCTTTGAGCCAAAGCCCGATAGCGAATGGCTGCAGTTGACCTTCCGTTTCGTCGACCAGGATGCGCAGAAGCTGGACTACATCTCGCGCTTGATTGCTCGTGGTACTGTTCAGAAGCACTTCGTCCCCGGGGCTTGAAGCAGTGGTAGGGCGCAGCCTGCTACCTGTGTTGCTCTGCATAGCCTGCGGGTATGCCCAGGCGTCCGCTATCTACAAGTTTGTGGATAGCAAAGGCGTGGTCAACTACACCGACCGCGTTACGCCAGGCGCCAAACGGCTGGTGTTTGAAGACCGCATGGTGGAGTCATTGGCGGGTCAGGTTCGCTTGAACACGCAGCGATCAGGCAATGCCGTGACCTACCAAGCGCAGAATGACCTGTATGCGCCCGTAAGGGTGGAGTTGCGCTTGTCTGGGCTGCGCAACACGGCCGGGCTACCTCTAAGTACCATCAGCCGAACTATTGCGCCGCGCTCTACGGTGACCCTCGTAACCCTTGCGCCTGCCAAGCCCGGCACACCTATCACCGGCACGCCTGTGTTTCGCTATGCCCTTGGGGACCCTGCTACCAGCCCCAGTGCCTATCGCTACCCCTTCCCTTGGGTCGGTGGCCCGTTCCGCATCAGCCAGGGCCCTAATGGCCGCTTTAGCCATACCGGTGCACGCGGTCGTTATGCCATCGACATTGCCATGCCAGAAGGCACCCCTATTATCGCAGCGCGTGGCGGAACAGTGATCAAGGTGGAGAACAATCAAGGTGCGGACAGTGCACAGCCGTCCGGCAACTTTGTGCGCGTGCTTCATGGCGATGGCACCATGGGCGTTTACCTGCATTTGATGCGTGGTTCGGTTACCGTGCGTGAAGGCGACAAGGTGACGGTAGGCTCGCCCCTTGGCCGATCAGGCAATACCGGCCACAGCACCGGGCCCCACCTGCACTTCGTGGTACAGCGAAATACAGGGGCAGGGTTGGAGTCGATCCCTTACGAATTCGACAGCCCCCTACAGGCGCTGCCGAACTTCGCAGTAGGAGGGCAGTGATCAGCTGATCTTGAGCACTTTGGCCAGTACGATCTTCGGGCCTTTCATCTTCTTGATGATGATGCGCAAGCCTTCGACCTCGATAACCTCTTCGTCTTCCGGCACCCGATTAAGGCTGTCATAGACCAGGCCTGCCAAGGTTTCAGCCTCTATGTGGTCCAGGTCCACGCCCAGCAGGCGTTCGACCTTGAACAGAGGGGTATCGCCACGCACGAGTAGCTTGCCCGGCTGATAGGCCACGATCCCACGCTCGGCCTTGCGATGTTCGTCCTGAATATCGCCTACCAGGACTTCCAGCACGTCTTCCATGGTCAGGTAGCCAATCACATTACCGTCGGCTTCTTCAACCAGCGCAAAGTGGGCAGCGCCCGTACGGAACTGTTCCAACAGCTCGGCCAGGGGCATGTGACGGGACACTCGTTCCAAGGGGCGGGTAAGCTCGGCCAGGTTGAACGACGCAGGCACGTGATCCAGTGCGGCCAGCTCCAGCAGCAGGTCCTTGATGTGCAACAGGCCTACGAATTCACCACGGCTGCTGTCGTATACCGGGTAGCGGCTGTATTTGTGCCGGCGGAAGGTGGCGAGGATTTCCTTCAGTGGCGCTTCATACTCCAGCACAATCAGGTCTTCACGGGAATTGGCCCAGTCCACCACTTCCAGCTCGCCCATTTCCACAGCCGATGCCAGCACGCGCATGCCCTGGTCGCTCGGGTCCTGCCCACGGCTGGAGTGCAGAATCAGCTTGAGCTCTTCCCGGCTGTAGCTGTGCTCATGGTGCGGGCCGGGCTCTCCCTGACCGGCGATGCGCAGGATGCCATTGGCACTGGCGTTCAGCAGGTAGATGGCGGGATACATGGCCCAATAGAAGAGGTACAACGGTACGGCGGTCCATAACGACAACAGCTCAGGCTTTCGAATTGCCCAGGACTTGGGCGCCAGCTCGCCTACCACGATATGCAGGTAGGAAATCACAAAGAACGCTGTGAAGAACGAGGCCCCTTTGATCACTTCGGCCGATTCAACGCCCAAGGCGCCGAGCAAAGGCTCCAGCAGGTGTGCGAACGCTGGCTCACCGACCCAGCCAAGGCCCAGGGAAGCCAGGGTGATACCCAGCTGGCAGGCTGACAGGTAGGCATCCAGTTGGCTATGGACGGTACGTAGGATCTTGCCACGCCAACCCTGTTTTTCGGCAATGGATTCAACCCGCGTGGCGCGCAGCTTGACCATGGCGAACTCTGCAGCAACGAAGAAGCCGTTGAGCAGGACGAGAAACAGGGCAAAAAGGATCATGCCGAAATCGGCGAAGAGTGTAGACAGCGATAACGCAGGGGAAGGGTCCATTGGGGACGTTTGGAATCCATGCTGATTAAGGAGGCTCGTACCCTCCACGGGCGCGAATGAAGCAATTTAGCGATTACCCACACGCTTTGCCAGTGTTAAAACGTAGCCAATTCCTACAGAACACTTAGGTTCTTTTCAATCACCATGTTCGGCAGGCACTGCAAGCGCAGCGGGAAAATGGCAGGTAAAGGTGCTGCCTTTACCAGGTACGCTGGTGATTTCCAGCGTACCTTTGTGGCGTAGCAATACATGCTTGACGATGGCCAGGCCCAACCCTGTACCGCCGGTGCTGGAGCTGCGGCTTGAGTCCACACGATAGAACCGTTCGGTGAGCCGCGGTATATGCTTGGGTTCGATCCCGATGCCCGAGTCTTGGACGCTCAGGTGTGCACCGTACTCATCCTGCCACCAGCGCACGTGAACCCGGCCGTTGTCTGGCGTGTATTTGATGCCATTGAATACCAGGTTGGAGAACGCACTGCGCAGCTCCGGTTCACTCCCCTTCATATGCAGCCCCGGTGAGGCCTCCAGCGTGACCTGGTGATGCCGCTCGCCAGACAACGCAGTGGCATCGTTGGCGATGCTTTGCAACAGGGTATTTACGTCTACGGGCTGGTTGTCAGAGGGGTAGTCGGTTGCTTCCAGCTTGGCTAGCAGCAACAGGTCGTTGAGCAAGGTTTGCATGCGGCTGCCTTGCTGCTGCATCTGCTGCAAGGCACGCAGCCAGCGCGGGTTGAGGTGGCCCGCGTTGTCCAGCAGGGTCTCCAGGTAGCCTGTGATCACCGTGAGCGGCGTACGCAGTTCGTGGGATACGTTTGCGATAAAGTCTTTGCGCATCTGTTCCAACTGATGAATACGGGTGACATCGCGTACCACCATCAGGTGTTCGTTATTGCCATAGCGGGTAATCATGAACTGAAGGCGCAAGCGGTCATTGAGAGGAGAGGGGATCTCCAGCGGCTCGGCGTAATGCCCGGCTTCGAAGTACTCCTTGAACCGCGGATGGCGTACCAGGTTTGTGATGGGCTGCCCGCCGTCCTGGGGGGTCTTCAACCCTAGCAGGGTTTCCGCTGCACGGTTCCACCACTCCAGGTTGCCCTCCGTGTCCAGCATGGCCACCGCTTCACGTAAGGCGGCAGTGGATTCCTGAACCCGGTCGATCACGCCCTGCAGGCGCGCACGTGCGCGGCTGTCCTTGCGTTGCAGGTTATAAAGAGTGTCTAGCACATCGCCCCAGAGTCCTGTTCCCTCAGGGGGTGGCTCGTCAGGCTGCTGGTGGTGAAGCCAGTGCTGTAGGCGAAGCAGGTGCCGCAGGGTGTTGGCCAGGTACAGGCCAAGGCCCAGGGCAAGGCAAAGGCCGTAGTGGCCGGTAAGCAACCCTAACAGCAGGCATGCGCTGATCAGCAGCAGTAGTTGGCGGAGCAGAACGGCGTGCCAGTTCCGGTTCAATGGGCAATCAATCCTTTGCAGTGCCTGGCCGTTCAGCCTTTGGTGGAAAAGCGATACCCGGTTCCACGAACGGTCTGCACCAGGTTTTCATAAGCCTCTCCCAAGGCCTTGCGCAGCCGCCGGATATGCACATCCACCGTACGCTCCTCCACATAAACGTTGCCGCCCCAGACCTGGTCCAGTAACTGGCCGCGCGTATAGGCACGCTCTTGGTGGGTCATGAAGAACTGCAGCAGCCGGTACTCGGTAGGCCCCATGTCGGCAGGGCGGCCATCGATGGTGACACGGTGGCTGATAGGGTCCAGCAGTAACCCGCCCACTTCGATGGGGGTTTCGTTGTCCGTGGCACCTGCACGCCGCAGCACGGCCTTGAGGCGGGCCACCAGCTCCCGCGGCGAGAAGGGCTTAGTGATGTAGTCGTCTGCACCTACTTCCAGGCCCTGGATCTTGTTGTCCTCTTCACCCTTGGCCGTCAGCATGATGATAGGGGTGCCGGCAGTGAGCTCGTCACGCTTGAGCCGGCGGGCCAACTCGATGCCCGAGGTGCCTGGCAGCATCCAGTCCAGCAGGATGAGGTCTGGCTTGCGGTCGACGATAACGGCGTGGGCCTGTTGGCTGTTTTCCGCTTCCAGGCAGTCATAGCCGGCCATTTCCAAGGCAACGGCGATCATCTCGCGAATAGGTGCTTCGTCGTCGACGATGAGAATGCTTTTGCCAACCATGGTTTAACCTCAGCCTGTCCTGGATGTTGGGCTGCATTAGATAACGGAAATATTGCAGTCACATGACAGTCCTGGGAAGGGTAACAACTTATGAGCCAAGTGTTACAGCATTCCAGGTGCCGAGCGCGCGATTATGGGCAGGCTCTTAACGCGCGCCGTAGTCCAGCACAATGCCAACAAAAATCGCCATTCCGGCCCAGTGGTTGTGCAAAAAGGCTTTGAAGCAGGCCAAGCGCTCCCGGGTACGCGTGTGCCAGGCTTCCCATACAAAGCAGGCTGCTGCCACGGCGAGCCCTGCATGGAACCATCCCCCCAGCCCGAATGAAGTGCCGGCCAACAGCAGGCAGAGGATAGCCAGCCCCTGAAGCAGGCCGATGATTGCCCTGTCCCAGGCTCCAAATAAAATTGCTGTGGATTTGACGCCTATACGCAGGTCGTCTTCTCGATCCGTCATCGCGTAGTACGTGTCGTAGGCCACGGTCCACAGCAGGTTGGCCAGGTACAGCCACCAGGCTGCCGCTGGTACGTGGCCGGTTTCGGCTGTGAACGCCATGGGCATGCCCCATGAGAAGGCAGCGCCCAATACAACCTGGGGGTAATAGGTGTACCGCTTCATGAAGGGGTAGCAAGCCGCCAGGGCCAACCCGCCCAGCGACAGCGCTATGGTGGCAACATTGGTACATAGCACTAGCAGGAAGCTCAGGCCGACCAGTAAGGCAAAGAACACCAGCGCCTCTGAGCTGCGTATTCTTCCACTGACCAAAGGTCGCTGTTCGGTGCGCTGTACATGGCCATCGACCTTGCGGTCGGCAAAGTCGTTGATGACGCAGCCGGCTGCCCGCATCAGGATGACGCCCAATACGAAGATAGCCAGGTTACCAAGCGAAGGCTGGCCGTTGCCTGCAATCCACAAAGCCCACAAGGTAGGCCACAACAGCAAATAAACACCGATGGGCTTGTCCAGTCGAGTAAGCTGGATGAAGTCCCATGCGCGTGGATGCAAGCGGTTCATGGCGTGAAGCAGGCGCACGTACATCAGGGCGTCTCCAGAGAGCAGGGCACCGTAGCCCAGAATTCAGGCAGGAACACTTCGGCCACCAGCAGGCTTAGCGTACCGCGATCAAAGCGCGAGCGACGTGCCCACGGGGCATTATGCAATGGGCTGCCTGGGAGCAGGCCGGTTGGATACAGGCAGGTTTCGATCGGGCCTCGGCTGAAGCCGCCTTCTACAAACAACAACTCGCCCAAGGATCGCGAACCCAGTACGGTCAGAGGAAAATCATCTTGCCCCAACGCCTGCTGGCTAGCCACGCTGCGGGCGAACACCCAAGGGCTGCCTCGACCATTGAGGTACACTTCGCGTACCCAGCCTTTTGTCCCTGGCGCAAGGCCCAATGCCTGACATTCGTCTTCGCGCAGTTCGGCCAGCCCTTGCCGAAGAGGCGTTACCGAAAAGTGACCGGCTGAAAGCTGTTTGAGCCGACGCGTCAATGAACCTGTATCGAACAACCAGTTCTGACACAGGGTATCGGCAGGCTTGGCAAGGCCTGCCCAGTCGGGCAGTCGGGAAACATCGGCAGGCAGCGGCACGGTATGGAACATGGCAATAGGCAGGCCGTGAGCTTAGCATGAATGGTCAGCGGCTCCAGTACTTGGCCAGACGCAACGAAGAGGCGTGACATGAAGAAATGGCAGTGTGTGGTATGTGGCTACATTTACGATGAAGTGGCGGGCGATCCAGACGAAGGCCTGGCTCCGGGTACACGCTGGGAAGACGTCCCCGAGGATTGGCTATGCCCCGACTGCGGGGTGGGGAAAACCGACTTTGAAATGATCGAAGTCCTGTAAGGCGGTTGTACTAGCCGTCGGAATTTGCCCGAAATAACCGTAATAAAGCCGTTTGTAGCACTGGCGCGGGTGCGCTGGGCGTGCCATTCTCGATGCGTCAGCCGTGGATAGGGGTCCACGCGCACATCCGGCACGGGTACGCCCGGCTGGCCATAAAAACAAAAATTGCGAAGAGGCATCATTCATGCGCAAACCTGAACTCGCCCAGGCTATCGCCGACCGGGCCGACATTACGAAAGACGAAGCCAACCGCGTGCTGAACGTGCTGCTTGAACAAATTACTCAAGCGGTCAACAAGGGCAACGTTACCCTTGTGGGCTTTGGTACCTTCGTAAAGCGCCATCGTGGCGCCCGTACGGGCAAAAACCCGCAGACAGGTGAGCCGGTGAAGATTCGCGCAAGCAACACCGTGGCGTTCAAGCCGGGCAAGAACCTGCGCGAGAGTATTGGCTAACTACTAGCGGCCGGTGCTATTGATAGGCATGAGCCGGGGGTGGCGCCCCGGCCCATGCGACACGGCAGGAGGTTTAACCTTGCCCGAACTGCTGTGCCAGCTCACGTAGCAGCTGTTCGGCATTCAATACCTTGGTGACTACATCATCCGCCTTCTCGCGGGTAATGCTCAGCCGTGCCAATAGCGCTTCGGGAATCTCTTCTTCCACCTCGAAACCTTTGCCACGGGTACGCAACAGGCGCACGGCCAGGCACACCAGGTTGGCATACACGGCATGCTCACCCTCGTAGGTAGCGTCATTCTGATATTGCAGGGCCGTGACCAGTTCGTCTGGCATGTCCCAGTGCCTCATCAGCCAAGCCCCTACCTGCTCGCGGCTGATCCCCAGCAAGTGGTGTTCAACGTAGGCATGAGGCAGGTGTGGATTGACCTCAAGGTGGCGGCACACCAGCGAAAAGTGTGGCGGGAAGACATGCGCCAGCAGCAGGTAACCGAAGTTGTGCAGCAGGCCACCCAGATAAGTAAGGCCCGCTTCAGGGCGCTCGGCACGCGGCATGGCACGGGTAAGGCCTTCGACCACCGCGGCGGTATACAGCGACTGCTGCCAATAGGGCGTGGCATGCTGCGGTTTGTCTTTGGGCAAGGTGAGGGTTTTACCCAAGGCCAGGCCTAGAGCCAAGTTGATTACCAGGTCGAAACCTAGCACCCGCACAATGGCATCTTCTACGGAGCGGATCTTGCCAACCGAGCCGTAATAAGGCGATGCAGCCCAGCTCACGACCTGCGCGGCCAGCGCGGGGTCAGTTTCCACCACGCCGGTCACATCGTCAGTGCTGGCATCCGGGTCTACCCGTAGCTTGATGATCTTCTGCGCGGTAGTCGCCAGGGGCGGGATCTCGATGGTGTCCTCAAGGCGCTGCTGGATACGCCGGGCAGTAAACGCCTGCACACCCTTGGATATGACACTCAAGGAACCCGATAGCGGTTGCACCGTTGGCTTGCGCACGTCTTCGCCAAACCGGGCCGAGCTGGCATTGGCCAAGGCCTTGCGGAACTGGTCTTGGTCGGTGGAGATTTCCAGGAGAATGCCCGGTTGACCCGAAGCGACCAACACATACTCGATGTCCAGCAAGCGCTCGTCATAGACACAAGGCGCGCTGACGGCCAGTGGAATACCGGGCAACTCGCCCAGGTTCAGGGGGTGTAGCAGCCTGGTGAGTTTCTCAAGCGGCACGGCAGTCAGGGTACGGCCATAGATCTCGGCCAGGCGCGTGAGGTCCAGCAGTTGGTCCTTGCGCAGCAGCACCAGAAGCAGGCCAACCGCATCTCCTAGCAGAACCGCTTGCACTTGGCGGGCAGGGTTGAGCAGGGGTGAGTCAGTCACCTCGCGATAGCCGATGCCATGGGTGCGCAGCAACTGCTGGATGGCATCGGGAGCGTGCGGTGTTGCTACTTCCAGGGCAACTTCAGTCATGGCTGTATCCGAACGTTTACAAAGCCGCAGTATACCCCTCTAGGGAAAACTCGCGGTCACATTAAGAAAGGCGTTTTACACTTGGCCGTATTGCTGCCCGTGTCGCAGCCAGCGTTCAAGCAGGGGTGTTACGTGGTCAGGCCAGCGTGCGATCAGTTGCTGCGCGGCTTCACGTACCGCAGGCAACAAATGCGCATCTCGCATCAGGTCAGCCACTTTGAACTGTAGCAGGCCCGTTTGCCGTGTACCGAGCATTTCACCAGGCCCACGCAGCTCCAGGTCTTTTTCAGCGATCACAAAGCCGTCATTGGTTTCGCGCATGATACCCAAGCGCTCACGGCCAATGAAGGAGAGTGGGGGGTGGTACAGCAATACACAATGGCTGGCTGCGCTGCCACGGCCTACGCGGCCACGTAGCTGGTGCAGCTGTGACAGGCCCAGGCGCTCGGGGTTTTCAATGATCATCAGACTGGCGTTGGGCACGTCTACTCCCACTTCAATTACAGTGGTGGCCACCAGCAGTTGGAGTTCGCCCTGCTTGAATCGCGCCATGACGTCGGCTTTTTCTGCCGGTTTCATTCGGCCGTGTACCAGCCCTACCCGCAATTCACCTAAGGCGCTGGTAAGCTCTTCGAACGTGGTTTCCGCGGCCTGGCAGGTCAGCTCCTCGGACTCTTCGATCAGCGTACATACCCAATACGCCTGGCGCCCCTCGGCGCAGGCAGCACGTACGCGTTCGACCACTTCAATACGGCGACTGTCCGCCACCAGCACGGTATTAACCGGTGTACGGCCGGGGGGCAGCTCGTCGAGCACAGAGGTGTCCAGGTCCGCATAGGCGCTCATGGCCAACGTTCGCGGGATGGGTGTAGCGGTCATGATCAGCTGATGCGGGCATAAACGACCGTCCACGCCTTTCTGCCTCAAAGCCAGGCGCTGCTGCACACCGAAACGGTGTTGTTCGTCAATGATTGCCAGCGCCAGGCGGCTGAAACAGACCTCAGGCTGGAACAACGCATGCGTACCCACCACCATGGGCGCGCCGCTGGCGATACGCTCCAGCGCGGCCTGCCTCACCTTGCCCTTTAGCTTGCCAGCCAACCAGGCCACTTCAACCCCCAATGGCTCGAACCAGCGCTGGAAGTTGAGGTAATGCTGCTCTGCGAGGATTTCAGTGGGTGCCATCAGGGCAACCTGGTAGCCCGCCTCAATGGCCTGCAGGGCCGCCAAAGCCGCGACTACCGTTTTGCCTGCGCCTACATCGCCCTGTACCAAGCGCAGCATGGGCGCATTCTGGTTGAGGTCGTAGCTGATCTCCTTGCCAACACGTTGCTGGGCACCCGTAGGCGCAAAGCCCAGGTTCGCCAGGTAACGCGCCGGCAGGGTCCGAGGAAGAGGAAGGGGTGGCGCCTGCTGGGCGCGAACGCTTTCTCGAAGCCGCTGCTGCGATAATTGATGGGTAAGCAGCTCTTCGAAGATCAGGCGCTCCTGCGCCCAGTGATGACCCAAGGCCAATTCATCCACGTCGGCATCGGCAGGGGGCTGATGCAGATAGCGAATGGCATCTGCCAATGCACCCAGGTGATGCGCCTTTGCCACTTCATCAGGCAACCAGTCGGGCAAGCTACGAGGGCCCAGCATGGCCAGGCTTTGAACACACAGTTGGCGCAGGCGTTGCTGCGTCAGGCCTTCGGTCGATGGGTAGATTGGCGTAAGGGTCTGTTCGACTGGGGCAGGCTCGTCTTCGATCAGTGCGCGGTACTCAGGATGGTAGATCTCCAGCCCCGAGGCCCCCGGCCGGGCTTCACCATAGCAGCGCACGGCAGTCCCGCGCTTGAGGGCTTCCTTCTGCGCATTGCTGAAGTGATAGAAACGCAGGCTCACCACGCCTGTGTCATCGCCCAGGCGCACCAGCAGGCTACGCCGCTTGCCCATCATGACATCGGCCCCGCGCACCGTGCCTTCAATGACGGCGTCCTGGCCAGGGCGCAGGCTTGCGATGGGTATTATCCGGGTTCGGTCCTGATAGCGCAGGGGCAGGTGGAACAGTACGTCTTGTACGGTTTCAAGGCCTACCTTGGCGAGCTTTTCCGCCATGGCATCGCCTACGCCCTTGAGTGCCGTAACTGGCACACCGGCCAGTTCGGTCATACAGAGGCTTTGGCAGGTGGGTTGGGTGCCTTGGCCACTGAGCACAGGCGAATCGAGTCGGCCAGTATTTCAATAGCCTTGGGCCGTGGGAAGCTTGCACGCCAGGCGATGGCCACCGTGCGGAAAGGTGCAGGTGCCGTCATGGGCCGTACCTCGATCACCCCTGGTGCATAGTGGTGGCTATGGACCGCCGAAAGAGGAAGTACCGATACGCCCAGCCCCGAAGCAACCATGTGGCGAATGGTTTCCAGTGAGCTGGATTCCACCGTGGTATGCCTGGCCGCTTCTGCACCTTTGCCCATGGTTGGGCAGGCTTCGAGCACTTGGTCACGGAAGCAGTGGCCTTCACCCAGTAGCAACAGGCTCTTATCGTTAAGCAGGGCCGAGTCGATGGTTTCCTTGCGTGTCCACGGGTGGTCACTGGGCATCAGCACCTGGAAAGGCTCATCGTACAGGGGCAGCGTCAGCACATCGGCTTCGTTGAACGGCAGGGCTACAATCACCGCATCCAACTCACCGTTACGCAGCTTGTCGCGCAGCAGGTGGGTAAAGTTTTCTTCGATGTACAGCGGCATCTGCGGGGCAACCCGGTGCAGCTGTGGAATAAGGTGTGGGAACAGGTAAGGCCCTACGGTATAGATAGCCCCTACCTTCAATGGCGCAGTGAGCTGGTTCTTGCCTGCCTGCGCCAGTTCACGAATGCCTTGAGCCTGCTCAAGCACCTTTTGTGCCTGGGCCACGATGCTTTCGCCCACGGGTGTGAGCCGGACGGCGCTCTTGCTGCGCTCGAAGATCAGCACGCCTAGTTCGTCTTCGAGTTTTTTCACCCCGACCGATAACGTAGGCTGGCTCACATGGCAGCGCTCAGCCGCATGGCCGAAGTGCTGCTCCTGCGCGAGCGTGACGATGTAGCGTAGTTCTGTAAGGGTCATAACGGGCGTCCATGAGGTTGCCGCCCCAGCATAGCGGCTGCCGTCGATAGACGCACGTTATCGAACGCTTAAGCGTGCAACAAAATACGTTTATTTCGTAAGTGTGAAATTGAACGGTGCCTTGAGCTTTACCGTGCCATTGAGCAATTGGCTTGCGGGCGGTACCGGCAGCGGCTGGGCACGGCCTACCGCACGCAGGGCTGCACGGTCCAGAAGGCTGCTGCCAGAGCTGGTTAAAACGCTAGAATCCAGCACGCGGCCTTGGGCGTCCATGGTGAACTCCACTACCACTGTACCCGTGGTCCCACGGGCGCGTGCTGGCGGAGGGTACTCCTTGAAGCGCTGCAAGCGGGCCATGATCTCGCCTTGCCAGCTTGGCGCTGCATTGGCGGGAGGGGGCGGTGGCGCAGGCGGCGCAGCAGGCGCCTTGGCAGGTACAGGCGCAGCGGCAGCCGCGGGTTGCTCCACCGGAACGTCCTTGGGGGGCTGCGGTTGTGGCTTAGGCTGCGGCTTAGGCGGTTGCGGCTTGGGTTTAGGCTTGGGCTTGGGCACTTCGATCACAGGCTTGGGCGCCTCAACGACCTTAGGCAGTGGCGGCTCCTCAACCGGCGCAGGCGGCTGTACCACCGGTGGCGGCAATGGTTGGGGCTCGGGTAATGGGGCCAGCTCCATCATCATCGCAGGTGGTGGCAATGGTGCAGGCGAGGGTGAGCTTTTCCAGTTCAAGGCAACCGCAATAGCCACTGCATGTACGGCCAGCACCAGCAGCAGGCTACCGCCATACCGCGTGAATTCCGGTAGGGGGCGACTGGCGGCGATCATTGCTTGCCTGCCGTCTCAAGCCCTACCAGGCCTACCTTCAGGTAGCCGGCGCTGCGCAGGGCATCCATGACTTCCATCAAGTCGCCGTAATCCACGCCTTTGTCAGCCTGGAAGAAAATCGTAGTGTCCTTTTTTCCATGGGTACGAGCGTCGAGCACCTGGCCCAATGCGGCTCTGTCCACGGCATCGTCACCCAGGTACAGCTGCTTGTCTGCCTTCACACTTAGGAACACTGGCTTCTCAGGCCGGGGCGAGGGCTTGGCTGTTGAGGCAGGCAAATCGACCTTTATATCTACAGTGGCTAATGGCGCGGCGACCATGAAGATGATGAGCAGAACCAGCATCACGTCGATAAACGGCGTAACGTTGATTTCGTGGTTTTCGGCGAGCTCGTCAGCGCCTTCCTTCAGGTGCAGGCCCATGCTTAACCCACTTTGACCATGGTGTGAGGCTGGCTTGCACGTTCGGCCGGCTGGTGGTCTAGGTCACGGCTTACCAGCAGCAGTACCTGGGCACTCGCGTCGGCAACCTGCGCCTTGTAACCGGTGATAGAGCGGGCAAACACGTTATAGATCACTACCGCAGGAATGGCTGCCACAAGGCCCAAGGCCGTTGCCAACAACGCTTCGGCAATACCAGGCGCGACTACTGCAAGGTTGGTGGTCTGGGTTTTAGCAATGCCGATGAAGCTGTTCATGATGCCCCACACCGTGCCGAACAAACCCACGAACGGTGCAGTCGAACCGATGGTCGCCAATACGCCAGTGCCGCTGCTCATCTTGCGGCCGCAGGCAGCAACAAGGCGCTCCAGGCGGAAGCTGACGCGCTCCTTGATGCCATCTTTGTCACGTGCATTTGCAGACAGCTGCAATTCTTCCATTGCATCTTGTACCAGCAGGTGCGCCAGGGTGCCGGGACGATTGGTGGCGTCGCCAGCAGCCTTAAGGGTGGCCGCGCGCTTAAGTACGTCGATTTCGCGGCGCAGGCGGCGCTTGGCGCCCAGTACTTCCAGGCCTTTGGCGACCCATAGTGTCCAGGTAATGATGGAGGCGATGGCGAGGCCGATCATGACAGCCTTCACCACAATGTCGGCATTCCGGTACATGCCCCAGGGCGACAGGTCGTGGCCCAGGTTCAACGACGTATCAGCCACGTCTGGCGCACCCTCAGCAAGAACCGGGGTATCAGTGGCGGGTGCCTCGGGCGTAGCTGGGGTTGCAAGGGTGGTTGGGGGGGATGATGCGGTAGGCGTGTCAGCGAACGCTATCGGCGTTGCCAGGCTTGCAAGCAGAACGGCGAGGGTGGCCCAGGCACGTGGCACCAGGCGTACCGTGGAAAGCGATGTGGATAGCGGAGTAGAAGTCATGCTGGCTGAACCCGAATAATGGAGGTGGCAGTCCATGCAGGCAGAGGGGCGCCGGGACAAAGAATGCGGCATTATTGCAAGTAATTCTTAATAGCAGAAGCATTTGCGTCGGATTTTTCATATGGGCGGGTGTATCGGCCCCTTATCGAGGTAACCATGAGCATTCCCCACGTAGTTATTGCCGGTTGCGGCGACGTAGGCAGCCGCCTTGCACTGCAGCTTCAGCAGGCCGGCTGGCGAGTGACGGGCGTACGCCGCAATCCGGCACGTTTGCCACAGGGTGTGGCGGGGCTTGGCGCCGATTTCAACGATTCTTGTTGCCCAGCGGGCTGGGAAACGCTTTCCCCGGATTATCTGGTCTATGCCGTAGCGGCCGACCAGCACGATGAGGCGGGGTATCGCCGTGCATACATTGACGGGTTAGCTAATGTAATGAGCTGGATCAGGCAACATGGGCAAGCGCCACGGCGGCTGGTGTTCGTATCCAGCAGCAGTGTCTATGGGCAGACAAACAGCGATTGGGTAACCGAAACATCGCCCACTGAACCGGCAGGTTATTCAGGTAAAGTGATGCTGGAAGCCGAAGCGCTGGCACACGCCAGTTCGACCCCTGCGACGGTAGTAAGGCTGACAGGCATCTACGGCCCTGGGCGGGAGCGGTTGATTAACCAGGCAAGGCAAGGCTATTACGCCGAGCAAGAGCCACCCCAGTACGGCAACCGAATCCATGCTGACGACGCTGCTGGCCTCATTGCTCATTTGCTGCGCCAGGATTGGGCCGGCCTGTCACTCGCGGGCTGCTACCTGGGTGTGGATGACGCCCCGGCAGCCCTGCACGAGGTGCTAGCGTGGTTAAGAGAACGGTTAGGTGTACAAGCAGAGCTGCAGCAGGCACCGGTGCGCCGCACAGGCAGCAAGCGATGCAGCAATGCCTTGGCCAGAGGCACGGGGTGGGTGCCTCGTTACACAACCTACCGTGAGGGGTATGCCACGCTTGTTGAGGCGTGAGCCGGTTAGCGCGTAAGCCGCCACGCCACTGCACCAGGTCGCAGGCTGGGCATCTCGCCTTCCGCCGCCTGGTTGGCGGCCTGATAGATATCCAGCTGATGATCGGTACGCTGAAGAATATAAGCTGCACCCTGGTCGCCGCCCTGCAGCCAGATGCTGTCGAATGCGCCACTCATGGCTGCGCAGTCACCGCCCAGGCACAAGGCATAGCGATCAACGCCTTCCAAGCCTTCAACGTGCCCATCCGGCAGGAAGCGAACAGCAGTGCCTAACCCTGTACCTTCGCTAACCGCCCAGTTACCGCCCATGTAGGCAGCATACAGCTGGTGCTCGAATGCCCCGCCCGGCGGCAGTGCAGCCTGAGCAGGTTCGGGCCGTGTGAAGCGTTGCTCGGCTGCGGTGTCACTGGCGCTCTGAACGAGCTCCTTGCCTTCGAGCGCAAGGTTTTCGGCGCCATTACCGTAGAAATCGACACGCCACTCGCCTTTGCCTGTGGTAGCAAGGGAGCCCTCAGCCACTTCGAACCCATTACTGGATGTAGCCTTACTAGCGGCCGAGTCGATCCGCCATTCCAGTGTAGGCCCCATGCCAAGCAGGGCCTGGCGCAGGTTACCGCCTTTGAGGGCAGCTTCTATTGCATTTTCGTTCACCCATACGCCACTTGCGTCAACAGGGTGGCTCGCACAGCCAGCGAGCAGCGTCGCCATCACGGGGATCGCCAGAAACAGGGTGCGCATGGAGAATCCTTGCAGATAAGTGCCGCGGCTTGAAGGCAGGCCGCCAGTGGTCATTCCAGAACCAGAATAGCGTCCATTTCAACCTGCGAGCCTTTGGGCAGCGCGGCAACGCCAATGGCGGCGCGGGCAGGGTAGGGTTGCTGGAAATAGCGGCCCATGACTTCGTTCACTGTGGCGAAATTGCTGAGGTCAGTGAGGAAGATATTGAGCTTCACGATATCTTTGAACGAGCCGCCTGCTGCTTCCGCCACAGACTTGAGGTTCTCGAACACCTGTACGGTCTGCGCTTCGAAGCCGTCAACCAGCTCCATGGTGGCTGGGTCCAGAGGGATCTGCCCGGACATGTACACGGTATTCCCGGCTTTGATGGCTTGAGAGTAGGTACCGATGGCAGCCGGGGCTTTGTCGCTGTGGATGACGCTTTTAGGCATGAGGGTTTCCTTGTATGAACTAGGCACGCATGCGAGTGATACGGATCACTCCATTGAGCGCACGCAATTTGCGAATCACACGGGCCAAGTGAACCCGATCATGAACGCTGACCATCAGTTGGACTACGCTCGTGCGGCCATCGCGCTCGTCCATGCTGATCTTTTCAATATTGCCGTCCGCAGCATTCACGCTGCTGGCCAGCAAGGCAATCAGGCCGCGCTGGTGTTCCAGCTCCACGCGCAGTTCGACATTGAACTCCCCGCTGACATCCTTGGCCCAGGCCAGTTGTATGCACTTCTCGGGGTTGTGCCGCACTTCGCTGATATTGCGACAGTTCTCCAAGTGGACGACCATCCCTTTGCCTGCAGACAAGTGGCCAACGATGGGGTCGCCGGGTATAGGCGTACAGCACTTGGCATAGCTCAGCACCAAGCCTTCGGTGCCCCGAATGGCCAATGGGTTTTCGTGGCTAGGCGAGGCCTCGCCTTCCGAAGCGAGCATTCGCCGCGCGACTACGTAGGCCATGCGGTTGCCCAGGCCGATCTCTTCGAGCAGGTCTTCGACTACATCAAGGCGGTACTCAGCCAGCAAATGCTGAATACGGTCGGCCGGTACGTGCTCCAGCGAGGCATCGAAGCTGTTCAACACCTTGTTCAGCAGCCGCTCGCCCAGGTTTACAGACTCTGACCGGCGTTGCAGCTTGAGCGCATGGCGTATATGCGTGCGTGCCTTGCCTGTAACCACGAAGTTGAGCCAGGCGGGGTTGGGCCGGGCGCCGGGTGCGCTGACGATTTCCACGGTAGACCCGCTTTGCAGCGGCTCGGACAGCGGTGCCAGGCGACGGTTGATCCGGCAAGCGATGCAACTGTTACCCACATCAGTATGCACAGCGTAGGCAAAGTCCACCGCCGTGGAGCCCTTAGGCAGCTCCATGATCTTGCCCTTGGGCGTGAACACATAGACCTCGTCCGGGAACAGGTCGATCTTCACACTTTCAATGAATTCCAGGGAGTTGCCTGCGCGCTGCTGCAGCTCCAGAACACCTTTTACCCACTGGCGCGCACGTGCATGAGTACCTTTGGGCAACTCCTCGTTGTCGGACTTGTACAGCCAGTGCGCGGCAATACCGTTGTTGGCCATCTCCTCCATTTCCCGCGTTCGGATCTGGATTTCAATGGGCACCCCATGCATCCCGAACAAGGTGGTATGCAGGGACTGATAGCCATTGGCTTTGGGAATGGCGATGTAATCCTTGAAGCGGCCTGGCAACGGCTTGTATAGATTGTGCACGGCGCCCAATACGCGGTAGCAGGTGTCCACCTTGTCTACCACGATGCGGAACGCATAGACGTCCATGATTTCATTGAAGGCGCGCCGCTTGCCGCGCATCTTCTTGTAGATACCGTAAAGGTGCTTCTGGCGCCCGCTCACGTCTCCTTCGATACCGTCCACGGCCAGGCAGTTGGCCAGGGAGCTTTCGATCTTGTTGACGAGCTCCTTGCGGTTGCCACGGGCACGCTTCACAGCCTGGTGGATACGCTCGGAGCGCATGGGGTGCATGGCCTTGAAACCCAGGTCTTCGAATTCCACGCGCACGTTGTGCATGCCCAGCCGGTTGGCAATGGGGGCGTAGATTTCCAGGGTTTCCTTGGCAATGCGTCGGCGCTTTTCACCGGAGAGCACTTCAAGCGTACGCATGTTATGCAAGCGGTCAGCGAGCTTTACCAGAATGACGCGAATATCCCGCGCCATGGCCATGGCCATTTTCTGGAAATTCTCGGCCTGCGCCTCTGCCTTGGTTTCGAAGTTCATCTGGGTCAGCTTGCTGACACCGTCGACCAATTCGGCCACAGTGTCGCCAAACTGCGCGCAGAGCGCTTCCTTGGCGATACCTGTGTCTTCGATCACGTCATGCAGCATGGCCGCCATCAAGCTTTGATGGTCCATGTGCATGTCGGCAAGGATATTGGCCACCGCAAGAGGATGGGTGACGTAAGGCTCTCCGCTACGGCGGCGCTGACCGTCGTGAGCCTGTTCGGCGTAGTAGTACGCCCGGCGGACCAGGTTGACCTGGTCGTTACCGAGATAGTCCGACAACCGCTCGGCGAGAACGTCTATGCCTGGCAAGGAGGAACCTCCCGCCAGCAAGGCGCTATCGCCCAAACAGGTCGACAGGGCATACCCTTAAACGGCCTCGTTGGCCTCGTCTTCGAATGCGGTAAACAGCGGCTCTTCATCAACGATCTCTGCCTCGGCGATTACGTCGTAATCTATCAGGCCAGCAGCAATTTCGCGCAGGGCGACCACGGTAGGCTTGTCGTTTTCCCAACCTACCTTGGGCTCCTTGCCACCGGTTGCCAGCTGACGGGAGCGCTTGGTGGCGAGCATGACCAGCTCGAAGCGATTATCGACATGTTCAAGGCAGTCTTCAACGGTCACGCGGGCCATGGTGTTCCTCGTTACAAATACAGTGAGCCCCCGCATAAGCGGGTGAGCGGACTCGGTAGTTTAGAAAAACGCTAGCCTTAATGGAAGGGCTAGCGCTATGTGAGCCGGTATTTCCCTGGCCGTTGGTCAGCCGCGCTCGGCCAGCAGGCCCTGCAACAGCTGCGCATGGCGCGTATTCTGCAGTGGCTGGGACAGGCGATTGGCGCGGAATATGGCTTTTAAATCAGACAAGGCTGTGGCGAAATCGTCGTTGATGACCAAGTAGTCATACTCCACATAGTGGCGCATTTCGTTGACAGCCTCGCGCATCCGCCCCTCGATGATGTCATCACTGTCGGTGCCGCGGTTGGTCAGCCGCTGGAATAGGGCTTCCTGGGACGGCGGAAGAATGAAGATGGAGCGTGTGCCAGGAATCAGCTTGCGAACCTGTTCACCGCCTTGCCAATCGATTTCCAGGATCAGGTCCTGGCCTGCATCCAGCGTCTGCTGAAGGCTGCTCATGGAGGTGCCATAGAGGTTGCCGAATACCTCAGCCTGCTCCAGGAAGTCCCCATGCTGGATCATTGCCAGGAAGGCATCTCGGTCCACGAAGTGATAGTTCACGCCGTTCACCTCGCCGGGGCGTATGGCGCGTGTGGTGTGGGACACGGACACGCAGATGCCAGCGTCGGCGTCGATCAATGCGTTGACCAGGCTGGTTTTGCCAGCGCCGGAAGGCGCGGAAACGATGTACAGGGTGCCGGGTGTTGGTTTCATCAAAATAGCCTACTCAATGTTCTGTACTTGTTCGCGCATTTGTTCGATCAGCACTTTCAGGTTTACCGCAGCCTGGGTGCTGCGCGGGTCGAAAGCCTTGGAGCCCAGGGTATTGGCCTCACGGTTGAGTTCCTGCATTAGAAAATCCAGGCGGCGGCCCGAGGCACCGGGGCTGGCCAGCACACGACGTACTTCCTGCACATGGGTGGAAAGGCGATCCAGCTCCTCGGCCACGTCGCTTTTCTGGGCAAGCAGTACCATCTCCTGTTCGAGGCGGGCGGGGTCCAGTTCGGCCCGCATTTCGGCAAAGCGATCGAGGATCTTCTGCCGCTGGGTGGCCAACATGTGCGGTACCTGCTCACGCAGGGCTGTAATGTCTTGGGCCATGGCATCTAGCCGATCGTTGATCAGCCTGGCCAGCTCGGCACCTTCGCGTGCTCGCCCAGCTTTCATTTCTTCCAGCCCTTCGCTGAACAGCGCTAACGCACTCGCCTGCAGCGCCTGGGTGTCCATGGGCTGGCTGGCGAGTACACCGGGCCACGCCAGAACGTGAAGCGGGTCAATAGACGCCGGCTGCGCTATCAATGCAGCCACGGCTTCTGCCGCCTGGATCAGCTCCCGGGCACGGTCTTTGTTCAGTTGCGGTGCTTGGGTAAGCGTTTCTTCGTTCAGGCGAAGCGTGCACTCTACTTTTCCGCGCGACAGGCCGGCGCGCAACGCCTCGCGCACGGCGCTTTCAAGCTCGCGAAAAGCATCTGGCAGGCGCAAGTGCGGCTCGAGGTAGCGATGGTTGACCGAACGCAGTTCCCAGGACAAGGTGCCCTGTGCACTGGCGCGCTCAACGCGGGCAAAGGCGGTCATGCTGTGGGCCATGGGCGCGAACCTCGTAGGGGCAGGTCGCCTGCAGGCGACAATAAAGGCGCAAGAGTGTACCTCAAGCAGGCGCTGCTCCCAATGCACGGCGATGGTGCAACCCCGGGCCGTGTGTCGATTTTGGTGTTTTAAATACCGGCACCGGCACTACGGCTTTATACTGTCGGGCAGTTTTTCAATCCGTACAGGTAAGCCAGATGAAACGTCCAAGTGGTCGCGCCGCCGATCAGCTTCGCCCGATCCGCATCACCCGCAACTACACCAAGCATGCTGAAGGCTCGGTGCTGGTGGAATTTGGTGATACCCGGGTGATCTGTACCGTCAGTGTCGAAAGCGGCGTGCCGCGCTTCCTCAAAGGGCAAGGGCAGGGTTGGCTTACGGCCGAATACGGCATGTTGCCGCGGGCCACGGGCGAGCGTAACCAGCGCGAAGCCAGCCGCGGCAAGCAGGGTGGCCGTACCTTGGAAATCCAGCGTTTGATCGGCCGCTCGCTGCGCGCTGCTCTGGACATGTCCAAGCTGGGCGATATCACGCTGTATGTGGATTGCGATGTGATTCAGGCCGATGGGGGGACGCGTACCGCATCCATCACGGGCGCCATGGTTGCGCTGGTGGACGCGCTGAAGGTGATCAAGAAGCGCGGTGGGCTCAAAGGTGGTGACCCGATCAAGCAGATGATCGCGGCTGTTTCAGTGGGCATGTACCAGGGCGAACCTGTGCTGGACCTGGATTACCTTGAGGATTCGGCGGCTGAAACGGACCTTAACGTGGTAATGACCAGCGGCGGCGGGTTTATCGAGGTACAGGGAACAGCCGAAGGTGCACCGTTCCAGCCTGAAGAGCTCAATGCCATGCTGGCCCTGGCGCGTCAGGGTATGACAGAGCTGTTCAGCGTGCAGCAGGCTGCGCTGGCCGACTGAAGCCATGGCTCCCGTGCAGGCGTGAATTTCGCCTGCAGCGGGGCGGCCTGGCTTAGGGCCTGGCTTAGATAGTCAGCGTCCAGTCGTAGTCGGCAATGAAAGGCGCATGCTGGGAGAAGCGCGGTTGGCGCGGTAGCCGTGCACTGCGCACGAAGCGGCGAAGCCCTGGCGTCAGCAGCTGGTAGTCGAAGCGCCACCCAAGGTTCAGCATCTCGGCCTGCTCACTGTCTGGCCACCAGCTGTACTGATCGCCTTCGCGGCTGACTTCGCGCAGGGCATCCACGTACCCCATGTTGCCAACGACCTCGTCCATCCAGGCCCGCTCAGGCGCCAGGAAACCTGGTGACTGCTGGCTGTCACGCCAGTTCTTGATATCCAGTTTTTGCTGAGCCACGTACAGCGAGCCGCAGTAGATATATTCCCGGCGCTTGCGACGCTGTTTGTCCAGATACCGGGCGAAATCGTCCATCAGCTTGAATTTCTGGTTCAGTTCCTCATCGCCGCCCCGCCCCGAAGGGAACAGCAGGGTCGCGATGCTGACCTTGTCGAAGTCTGCCTGCAGGTAGCGGCCGAAGCGGTCCGATGACTCGATCCCCAGGCCGCTGATGATTGCCTTGGGTTGCAACCGGGAATACAGCGCAACGCCACCCTGCGCTGGCACTTCCGCGTCCGCTGCATACAGGAAGTAACCATCGAGCTGGTAGGCGGAGTCGTCCAGTTCGAACGCCGAAGCGCGTGTATCCTGCAAGCAGATCACGTCGGCGTTCTGGGCCTGCAACCAGCTGAGCAAGCCACGCTCCACAGCTGCCTGTATCCCATTGACGTTCACACTGATGATCCGCATAAATGGCCCCAAAAATCTCGTGCGTGTATGATACCCGAGGTCAAGTTATTTAGCTAAATCCGTGGTATTCAGGACTTTTACATGCAAGCCTACCAGCGTGACTTCATTCGTTTTGCCATCGAGCGGGGCGTACTGCGCTTCGGTGAGTTTACCCTGAAGTCCGGGCGCACCAGTCCTTACTTCTTCAATGCCGGCCTGTTCAATACCGGCTCTGCCCTGGCGCACCTTGGGCAGTGCTATGCCTCGGCCATCGTCAACAGTGGCCTGAGCTTCGATGTGTTGTTCGGCCCTGCCTACAAGGGCATCCCTCTGGCGTCGGCAACTGCCGTAGCCCTTGCAGACAAGCATGGCCAGGACGTGCCTTGGTGCTTCAACCGCAAGGAGGTTAAAGACCATGGGGAAGGCGGTAGCCTGGTGGGCGCCCCCCTCAAGGGCAATGTACTGATCATTGATGACGTGATCACCGCCGGTACGGCCATTCGTGAGGTCATGACCATCATCCAGGCAGAACAGGCACATGCTGCCGCCGTATTGATCGCACTCAACCGCCAGGAGCGCGGCAAGGGCGAATTGTCTGCCATTCAAGAAGTAGAGCGTGATTACGGTATTCCTGTGATCAGCATCGTATCCCTGGACCAGGTGCTTGAATACCTTGCCGAGGATGCGCAGCTCAAGCAGCATCTCCCGGCGGTCGAGGCCTACCGCGCTCAGTACGGTATCTGATCATGGCCCGCGGCCTGGCGGGGTATGCAGTGTGGCTGCTGCCATTGGCAGTATTTGCTGCTCCGCCGGTCGCACCCGTTCAGCTCTATCGCTATACGGATGACAAGGGGGTGACCGTGCTGGACCGTCAAGGCGTGCCCCCGGAGTTCGTGTCCAAAGGTTACCAGGTGCTCAATGCGCAGGGGCGTGTGCTGCAAACCATTGCGCCCGCATTGACCGCACAGGAGGCGCAGGCCGCCGCTACCGCACAGGCACAGGCCCAGGCGGACGCCAAGCTAAGGGCTCGGTATACAGGTGTGGATGATCTGGAGCGCACGCGGCAGCGCCAGCTGGCAGAACTCGATGGGCAGATTTCCGTAATCAACGGAAACCTGCAAACCTTGCAGGCTCAGCAGGCTTCGCTGCAAGGTGAAGCCGCCAATCAGGAGCGCAATGGCCAGCCAGTGTCGCCCGGGGTATTGGACCAGCTTGAGGCGCTGCGCCAGCAGCGGGCGGCATTGGCCGATCAGGTGCAGCACTATCAGCAGATGAAGGCGGACATGGATCGCGCTTTCACTACTGATCGCGCCAGGTTGCAACAGTTGATGGCGCCCTAGAGGCTTTGGAGCGTTCGTGGGCTTGCGCCCACGCCTGCAGTGGAGCGGTGTCAGTGCTGTTTCTGGTTACTGATCAAGGTGCCCACGCCGCTGTCCGTAAAGATTTCCAGCAATACGGCATTGGGTACGCGCCCATCGATAATATGCGAGGTGGTCACGCCGCCCTGTACGGCTTCCAGCGCACAGCGAATCTTGGGCAGCATGCCGCCATAGATTGTGCCGTCGGCGATCAGCTCGTCGACTTGCTGCGTGGTAAGGCCGGTTAGCACTTTGCCTTCCTTGTCCATCAACCCAGCAATGTTGGTCAGCAGCATCAGCTTTTCAGCCTTTAGTGCTTCGGCAACTTTGCCGGCCACCAAGTCAGCATTGATGTTGTACGACTCACCGTCGGCACCTACGCCGATGGGGGCGATTACCGGAATGAAGTCGCCTTTCACCAGCATATTGAGCAGGTCGGTGTTTACGCCGCTGACTTCGCCTACCAGGCCGATATCGATGATTTCAGGCTTGTCCATGCCTGGGGTTTGGCGCGTCACCTTAAGCTTGCGCGCACGGATCAGCTCTGCGTCCTTGCCCGTGAGGCCAATAGCACTGCCACCGTGACGATTGATCAGGTTGACGATGCTCTTGTTCACCTGCCCACCCAGCACCATCTCCACCACATCCATGGTCTGCGCGTCGGTCACGCGCATGCCATCGACGAAGTGGCTTTCGATACTCAAGCGCTTGAGCAGGTCCGCGATTTGCGGCCCGCCGCCATGCACGACCACCGGGTTGATGCCCACTGCTTTCATCAGCACAACATCGCGGGCAAAACCGGTTTTCAACTCCTCGCTTTCCATAGCGTTGCCACCGTACTTGATCACCAATGTTTTACCGACGAAGCGTCGGATGTACGGCAAGGCTTCGGACAGTACCTTGGCGACATTGGTGGCAGCAGTGCGGTCGAGAGTCATGCAGGGCTCCTAGCAGTTAGAAAGGTATGTTCAGGTCAGGTGCGACACGCTTGAGTTGTTCGCGGAACACCGCCTTGATGCGCTCCAGCTCGGCCTCGTCTTCGGCTTCGAAACGCAGCACCAGCACAGGCGTTGTGTTGGATGCACGCACCAGGCCCCAACCGTTGGGGTAATCCACGCGTACGCCGTCGATCTTGTTCAGGCTCGCCTCGCCCCACTGAGCGTCGCTGATCAGCGCGTCAATGATGGTGAACTTAGTTTCCTCTGTCACCTTGATATTGATCTCAGGCGTGGAAACGTCGTTCGGGAATTTGGCGAATACAGCCTCGGCCGTTTCTTTCGTCTGGCTAAGAATTTCCAGCAGGCGAGCGGCGCTGTAGATACCGTCGTCAAAGCCAAACCAGCGTTCCTTGAAGAACACATGGCCGCTCATCTCGCCGGCCAGCAAGGCGCCGGTTTCCTTCATTTTTTTCTTGATCAGCGAGTGGCCGGTCTTGTACATGACCGGGCGGCCCTGGTAGCCCTCGATCAGTGCCTTGAGGCGGCGGCTGCATTTCACGTCATAGATGATGTCGGCGCCTGGGTTACGCGATAGCACGTCCTGGGCAAACAGCATCAACAGGCGGTCTGGGAATACCACGGCGCCTTCGTTGGTTACGACGCCTACGCGGTCGGCATCGCCGTCGAACGCCAGGCCTAGGTCAGCGCCGGTTTCCTTTACCTTGGCAATCAGGTCTTCGAGGTTTTCCAGCTTGCCCGGGTCCGGGTGGTGATTGGGGAAGTTGCCATCTACGTCGCAGAACAGCGGGATCACTTCGCAATTGAGCTGCTCGATCAGCTGTGGCGCGATAACGCCGCCTACGCCGTTGCCGCAGTCCACGACCACTTTCAGCTTACGCGGTACCGCGATGTCTTTCTGGATGTAGGCGCTGTATTGGGCGAGGATATCTACCTGTCTGATAGTGCCTTGGCCGCTGGCCAGGTCATTGTCACGGATACGCTCGTACAGTTTCTGGATCTGCTCATTGGCCAGGGTATCGCCCGCAATGATGATCTTGAAGCCGTTGTAGTTGGCCGGGTTGTGGCTACCGGTGAGCATTACGCCGGAACCGGCCCGTGCCTTGATGCCACTTTCCAGGTTATCGAGGTCAATTGCGGCAGCGAAGTACAGCGCCCCGGTAGGTACCATGCCCACATCGGTGACCTGGCAGCCGCTGTCAGCCACGCCTTGGATCAGCTGTTTAACCAGCTCTGGGCCAGACAGGCGGCCGTCGCGGCCTACCGACACATGGGGCTCGCCCTGGGCCAGGCTCTGCGTGCCAATGGCGCGACCTATCCAGTAGGCGGTGTCGGCAGTCAGGGTATCCGGCACGATGCCGCGGATGTCGTAAGCGCGGAAAATGCTAGCGGGGACGGCGTGTGCATTGCTGTTCATAGCGGGGGAGTGCTCCATTCGCAGAAAGTCCTGGTCGGCGTCGAGAATCCCGACACCAAGTACGTCAGTCTCTTGAAACGGCGGCCGCGCACCCTCCGGCTCGGTGGAGCGGTGGGGGTTGGCAACCGAGGCGCTGCGATTCGTAATACTGTTCGGGTCAGGCGCCGTTGGGGCGCCGGGATTGGTCTGACGGTCACGCAAAGAGAAGCGAGCCATGGCCTGTGCCAACCCGTTCAATTCCGCGAGGCTCAAACTGAACGCTTTGACGGCTTTTCCGCCTGAGAGTTCGTGCAGCAGATTGTTCAATTGCTGCGCATCGTCTCGCAATCGCCCTCGCAACCCGCGGACTACCATTATCAAGGCTACCCAGAACGCACCGGCCACGATCAGCAGGGCAGCCAGGGTTAGCACAATCGAGATCCACTGCAGGGGCGCATCGTAAGCATTGCCGGGTGTAAAGCGAAGGGTCCAGTGGGGGTTGCCCAGGTCCAAGGTGTAGGGGCGCGCCGCTCCCGGTGTGCCTGCCTGGTAGAGCACTTGTACCGGGCCATCGCCAAAGCGTTGCTGGAGCAGCAGTTCGCCGGCTTCTGGAGGTAGCGAAGGCAAGCCACGCAGTGCCCGCTGCATGTCCAGAGCAAGCAATACCGTTCCTACCACGGTTTGTGTGCCAGGCGCTCGTACGGCAGCCACGCTGTAGATCAGCCAGCGCTGGCCAGTTTGCTGTGCTTCAAGAGCGGGCGTCGGGCCCGTTTCGCCACGCCGCAGCAGGTCTAGCGCCGCGAAGGTGAAGGGGGCGGCACGCCGAGGGTCGGGCTCACCCTGGCTGGTGGGCGTGACAAAGGCATCAACGACTGCGTCGCGAAAACGTAGCCCCGCTTCGGCATTACGCAACCGGGCCGGGTCACCGCTTTGCAGGGCTGCCGCCAGGGCAGGGTCGCTGGCCGCCGCTTGGGTATCGGCAGTGATTTGAGCAAATGCCTGGCGCAAGGTAGCGGCCTGTGCCGACGCAGCCGACTGCGCCAGTTGCCAGCGCCAGGCCTGCTGCGAGGGCCCTGGCTGCCCGATCCATAGCAGCAAGGCCGCGACCAGCAGGCCGACTGCCGCGACAACCAGGCCTGGGCGCAACAGTTGCAGGTCAGTGGCACCTTCCTTGGGGGACGGTACTTTCGAGGCTTGCTCAGTAGTGCCTTTCACAACCGCTCCTTGTCGTTGTCCTTGAAAAGGCCTTGCGCTACTCAGTGGCTCCCGGAGTGCCCGAAACCGCCTGCGCCACGCTCGCTCTGGCCGAACGCTTCTACAATGTCGAACTGCGCTTGTACCACAGGTACGAGGATCAATTGCGCAATGCGCTCACCTACTGCAATGTCGAACGTGGTATTCCCACGGTTCCAGCACGACACCATCAGCTCACCTTGATAATCCGAATCGATAAGGCCTACCAGGTTGCCCAGTACAATCCCATGCTTGTGGCCCAGGCCCGAGCGCGGCAATACCAGTGCTGCCAGCCCAGGGTCGGCAATGAAAATGGAAAGCCCGGTGGGAATCAGCACCGTTTGGCCAGGCTCCAGGGTGATGCTTGCGGGCAGCATGGCGCGCAAGTCCAGGCCTGCAGAGCCGGGAGTAGCATAGGCGGGCAGGGAAAATTCGTTGCCCAGGCGCGGGTCGAGAATACGGGCTTGCAAAGCGTGCATGTTATTGAACCTGGTGAATGCGGGTGGCAATGAGCGCAATCAATTGTCGTGCGATCTTGCCCTTGCTGGTCTGGGGTAGCAGCGTTTCATTGAGCTGGCGATCAATGACGCTACAGGCGTTTTCTTCGCTGTTGAAGCCAATGCTGGGGTTGGCGACATCGTTGGCTACGATCAGGTCGAGGTTCTTGTCACGCAGCTTGCGGGCGGCGTAATCCAGAAGGTTTTCCGTTTCAGCTGCAAAGCCTACGCTGAACGGTCGGTCCTGGCGGCCAGATAGGGTAGCCAGGATGTCAGGGTTGCGCACCATGCGTAGTAGCATGCCATCTGCCGTGGCAGGATCTTTCTTGAGCTTCTGTGCAGCGATCACTTCTGGCCTGTAGTCGGCCACAGCGGCCGAGGCAATCAGAATGTCACAGGGCATCGCCGCTTCGCAGGCAGCCAGCATGTCACGCGCGCTAACCACATCGATACGGCTGGCGCGGTCAGGCGTGGGCAGGTGGACGGGGCCTGTTACCAGCGTTACCCTGGCACCAGCCTCTATGGCCGCCTCGGCCAGGGCAAAGCCCATCTTGCCGGAACTATGGTTGGTGATGTAACGCACCGGGTCGATGTTTTCCTGCGTAGGGCCGGCCGTGATCAATACGTGCTTGCCGGTCAGCGCCTGGCGCTGGAAACAGTCGGCTGCCAAATGCGCCAGGTCCGTAGGTTCGAGCATCCTGCCTAAGCCTATGTCGCCACAGGCCTGGCTGCCAGATGCAGGGCCGAACAGCTTCAACCCACGGGCTTGCACTGTGTCGAGGTTGGCTTGTGTGGCCGGGTCGCGCCACATGGCCTGGTTCATGGCAGGGGCCAGCGCAACGGTGGCATCCGTGGCCAATACCAGTGTGGTCAGCAGGTCATTGGCCAGGCCCTGTGCAATACGGGCTATCAAATCTGCCGTGGCGGGTGCGATCAGCACGAGGTCTGCCCAACGCGCCAGTTCGATATGGCCCATGGCGGCCTCGGCAGCAGGGTCCAGCAGGTCCAGGTGCACAGGGTGGCCCGAGAGCGCTTGCAGCGTCAGGGGCGTGATGAATTCGCTACCACCGCGCGTCATCACCACACGCACTTCGGCACCCTGCTCAAGAAGCCGCCGAACCAGTTCAGCGCTCTTGTAAGCGGCTATGCCGCCGCCGACGCCGAGAACGATGCGTTTTCGATACAGCCGCTGCATTAAGCCTGCCTTTGTTCGGTAAAAGTTACGGTAGTTACGACTGGAAATAATCCCATCACGCCGCTTGGATAGGCCCAGCCGGCGTGCCGGAAAAGTTCGGCTAAGATAGCACAGCGCTTGCAACGGAGCAGCGGCGCCAATGGCCTACCAGGAGGGAATCATGGCTATTCGAGATTGGCCCGTGGCAGAACGCCCGCGGGAAAAACTGTTGAGCCGAGGCGCACAGGCGCTGACTGACGCAGAGCTGCTGGCTATTTTCCTGCGCACCGGCGTAAAAGGCTGTGATGCTGTAGAGCTGGCCAGCCGGCTGCTGGACGAACTGGGTGGCCTGCGGGGGCTGCTGCAGGCCGACCTCCCTACCTTCAGCGGGCATATGGGGCTTGGCCAGGCCAAGTACGCACAATTGCAGGCCGTGCTCGAAATCGCCAAGCGGCACTTGGCTGAACAGCTCAAGCGGGATTCTGCATTGGAAAGCTCTACCGCCGTGCGTGACTACCTCAAAGCCATGTTGCGCCATGAGCCTCACGAAGTGTTCGCATGCCTGTTTCTGGATTCGCGCCATCGAGTACTGGGCTTCGAAGTGCTATTTCAGGGGTCCATCAACAGCGCCAGCGTCTACCCTCGGCAAGTGGTGAAACGTGCCCTGGCTCACAATGCAGCAGCCCTTATCCTGTGCCACAACCACCCTTCAGGTGTTTGCTCGCCCAGCCAGGCGGACCGTGACCTTACTGCTTTGATCAAGGACGCCTTGGCACACATTGAGGTTCAGGTGCTGGACCACTTCATTGTGGGCGACGGCGAACCCTTGTCCATGGCTGAGCACGGGTTGTTGTAGGGCGCGTTGCGCCTATTCCACGCTAACGTGTGAAAAATCCTGGCGGCCGAACGGGCTAGGCAGGTAGCCCTTTAAGCTTTTGCTAGCCAATACGGTAACCTGGGGGTGAGCCAATGGGAGCCAAAGCGCCTGCTTCTGGATGAGCGCTTGGGCCTGGCGGTACAGCTCGGTACGTGCTTTCTGGGTGCTGCCGGTTTTGCCCTTGGTAATGAGGCTATCCAGCGCGGGGTCGCAGTAGCGCGCGAAGTTGGTACCAGACTTGACCGCCGCACATGAAAACTGCGGTGTAAGGAAGTTGTCGGGATCGCCGTTATCACCTGCCCAGCCCATGAACAGCAAATCATGCTCACCGGCCTTGGCGCGCCGAATAAGCTCGCCCCATTCGATGGTGCGGATGTCCGCCTTGATCCCCACCTGCGCCAGGTCGGCCTGAAGCAACTGTGCCCCGGCAGCCGGTGCAGGGTTGAGCAGGCTACCGCCGGGCCGCGTCCAGATCGTGGTGCTAAAGCCATCCTTCAAACCCGCTTCGGCTAGCAGTGCGCGGGCTTTCTCAGGGTTATGGTCGTACAGGTGCGGGTCTGCCGCATAGCCCCAGGTGGTGGACGGATAGATACCGTTGGCCGGTTGAGCAGTGCCTTCGAATACAGCTTTTAAGTAGCTGGCTCTGTCAAACGCCAGGTTGATGGCCTGACGCACTTGTGGCTTGTCCAGCGGTGGGTGTTGGCTGTTGATGGCCACAAAGGCGGTCATGAAGGCGGGTGTATCGAGTGTCTGTAGCTTGGTATCGGATTTGGCGCTGGCGATGTCCTGCGGCTTGGGCGACAGAGCGACCTGGCATTCCCCTGCACGTAGGCGCTGCATGCGGGCATTCGGGTCCGGGGTGATAGCGTAGATCAACGGGTCAACGGCAGGTTTGCCACCGAAGTACTGCGGGTTGGCCTTGTAGCGAACCTGGGCATCTTTTTGATAGCGCACAAATACGAAGGGCCCGGTACCCACAGGCTCGGTATTAAGTTTTTCAGGCGTACCTGCCTTCATCAACTGGTCGGCGTATTCGGCAGAATAAATAGAAGCGAAGCCCATGCTCAGTGTAGCCAGGAACGTGGCATCGGGATGGTCCAGCACAAAGCGCACGGTAGCGGCATCAGGTGCTTCTATCTGTTTCACAAGCCCGGGCAGTTGCATGGACTGAGCGTGTGGGAAGCCGCTCTGTGCCACCTTATGCCAGGGGTTGGCCGGGTCCAGCATGCGCTTGAAGCTGAAGACCACGTCTTCGGCCGCCAGGTCGCGCGTTGGCTTGAAGTAATCGGTACTGTGGAAATGCACACCTTTGCGCAAGTTGAAGGTGTAGGTAAGCCCGTCATCACTGAGTGACCAGCGTTCAGCAAGGCTGGGTATCACTTTGCCGGCGGCCGCATCGAAGTCCACTAGGCGGTTCATCAATACATCCGCTGACGCATTGGTAGTGGTCAGCGAGTTGTACTGCACCACGTCAAAACCTTCAGGGCTGGCTTCAGTGCACACGGACAGTGGTTTGGCCTGGGCTGTGGCGCAAGCGCCCAGTATCGCGAGCAGCAAAGGGGTGTAGGCAAGACGCATGGTCGATTCCTTGGCTTTTAAGGTGGGCCATCTGCCGGTGCAGTCTGGAAAATCCTAACCCTAGAGATCTTGTTTCGTTCGCGCCATTCAAATTTTCGTATTGGCTCGACGAATGGTGCCGTGGCTATAACCGTTGTACGCCAAGCGCCGCGTGCGCTTGCGCGGTTTCCCTTTACCCTTGAAGGTTGTTGTGGCACGGGCTTTCTGGTATAAAGCAGCGCTCTTTTCTAGGGGTAGAGCGTTTACGCTTGTGGCCGAGCCTGTATGGCCGAGCCGTCCGCCCCTGCGAAACACGGTGTTTGAAGGGTTTCGAGCCTTCGCGCCAATTTTGACTGAGAGATAAAGCGGCCAACCCATGCCGGGTTGGGCATGTGGTTTAGAGGGCTGAGGCATGTCGAGAGTCTGTCAAGTTACCGGTAAGGGTCCGGTAACCGGGAACAACATTTCCCACGCAAATAACAAAACCCGTCGTCGTTTCCTGCCGAACCTGCAGCATCATCGCTTCTGGGTTGAGTCGGAAAAACGTTTTGTGCGCCTACGCGTATCCGCCAAAGGCATGCGTATCATCGACAAGCGCGGCATCGATGCCGTTCTGGTTGATATCCGCCGCGATGGCATCAAGGTCTAAGGGAGAGAATCATGCGTGAATTGATCCGTTTGGTGTCGAGCGCCGGTACTGGCCATTTCTACACCACCGACAAGAACAAGCGTACTACCCCCGACAAGATCGAGATCAAGAAATTTGATCCAGTGGTTCGCAAGCACGTGATCTACAAGGAAGCCAAGATCAAGTAATTGGTCTGCGCTGACGAAAAAACCCGCACCCTGATTTCAAGGTGCGGGTTTTTTTATGCACACGGTAAGGCCGATGCGGGGGTCAGTTGAAGGCGAACCCGGTGATCACACCCTGTTTGTCTGCCTGAACATGGATGCGCATAGGGTCATAGTTTTTGGTAGACACTTCGTTGGGGCCTACTACCAGGTTCCGGCCGGTCGCCTGAGTAATCTGAGCCTTCACGCTGTCCGCGTATTGTGTGCCAATCAGGTGCTGAAGGGCTTGGGTCACTTCTTCGTTAGTCATGATTAATTCCTTATAGATAGGATGCCTCGGTCGAGGCAGGCCGATCATTCGGCGGAATCTGCGGGCCATGGTGCTACTTATTTAGGCTCGAACACCACGTACACCTTCCGGCACGCCTCCAGTACCTCCCAAGTGCCTTTGAAGCCGGCTGGTATCACGAAGCGATCGCCAGCCCGAACTGTGCGGGCATTGCCGGCTTCATCACGTATCACGGAAACGCCTTGCACGATTTCGCAATACTCATGCTCGCTGTAGCTGACGGTCCACTGCCCTACAGCTCCTTCCCACACACCTGCAGAGAACTGATCGCAAGGGCTGCTGTAGTGATTGAACACTGCTTGGTCAGGCTCACCCGAAAGGATTTTTTCAGCGGCAGGGCGATAGCGCAGTGGGTCAGGCGTAGCAACAGCGAAGTCTAGGATCTGCTCAATGCCCATGGCGGCCTCCGATTTGTTCGATAAAACAGGCATGAGACTGCCGCAGGCCTAGCCCTGTCAAATATATTGAAAGCGGTGCAGGGGTGGTTTAGGGTAAATGCCCTTGGTCGAGCGTGGAGCTGGTTACCGTTGCGCCGCGGACGCAGTGCGGACGCAGTGCTGACGCAGTGCGGACGCAGTGCTGACGCAGTACGGACGTAGTGCGAACGCAACGCGAATGACCCGCGAGCCTCCCTTGGCCCATCCCTATAAAGGAGTTCGTTATGTCTGATCTGACGCTGGCTGACTGGCAGCAGCGCGCTCAAGGCTTGAAAGTCGAAGGCCGTGCCTTTATCAACGGCCAGTACACACCTGCGGCCTCGGGCGCGACCTTCGAATGCCTTAGCCCGGTAGATGGTCGGCTGCTGGGCCAAGTCGCCAGCTGCGACGAAGCTGATGCCAACTCGGCTGTGGAAAATGCCCGCCAAGTCTTCAATGCCGGTGCCTGGTCACGCCTCGCACCGGCCAAGCGCAAGGCCGTGATGATTCGTTTCGCAGGCTTGCTCAAAGCCAACGCTCAAGAGCTGGCACTGCTTGAAACCCTGGACATGGGCAAGCCGATCAGCGATTCGTTGAGCATCGACATACCGGGCGCTGCCAATGCCTTGAGCTGGAGCGGTGAGGCCATCGACAAGCTGTACGATGAAGTGGCCGCCACGCCCCACGACCAGCTTGGCCTGGTAACCCGCGAGCCAGTGGGTGTTGTGGCTGCCATTGTGCCTTGGAACTTCCCATTGATGATGGCTTGCTGGAAGCTGGGGCCTGCGCTTTCGACGGGTAACTCGGTGGTGCTCAAGCCCTCCGAGAAATCCCCACTGACCGCTATCCGTATCGCACAGCTGGCCATCGAGGCCGGTATTCCTGCTGGCGTACTGAACGTATTGCCAGGCTACGGCCATACCGTAGGCAAGGCCCTGGCTTTGCATATGGATGTGGATACGGTGGTATTTACCGGCTCTACCCGCATTGCCAAGCAGCTGATGGTGTATGCCGGTGAATCCAACATGAAGCGGGTGTGGCTGGAGGCAGGGGGTAAGAGCCCGAATATCGTGTTTGCCGATGCGCCGGACCTGCAAGCCGCAGCCGCCTCTGCAGCCAGCGCCATTGCCTTCAACCAGGGCGAAGTGTGCACCGCCGGGTCGCGCCTGCTGGTGGAGCGTTCGATCAAAGACCGCTTCCTGCCGATGGTGGTGGAGGCCCTGGCGGGTTGGAAGCCCGGCAACCCGCTGGACCCAGCGACTAACGTAGGTGCGCTGGTCGACACCCAGCAGATGAACACGGTGTTGTCTTACATCGAAGCCGGGCATAGCGAGGGCGCCACCTTGCTGACCGGTGGCAAGCGCATTCTGCAGGAAACAGGTGGCACCTATGTAGAGCCGACCATCTTCGACGGTGTGAGCAATGCCATGCGTATCGCCAAAGAAGAGATCTTCGGCCCTGTATTGTCGGTGATTACGTTCGACTCCGCCGAGGAAGCCGTGGCCATAGCCAATGACACGCCTTACGGCCTCGCTGCTGCCGTCTGGTCTTCCGACCTGTCCAAGGCACACAACACCGCCCGCGCCTTGCGCGCTGGTAGCGTATGGGTAAACCAATACGACGGTGGTGACATGACGGCACCTTTCGGTGGGTTCAAGCAATCGGGCAATGGCCGCGACAAGTCGCTGCACGCCTTCGATAAATACACCGAACTGAAAGCAACCTGGATCAAGCTGTAGACCTGACAGGCTGTCCAATGGCCCCCGACCGACACCGGCCGGGGGCTTTTTTATCGTGGTCGCAGGAGCGCATGTATGCGGTGGGGCACCTATTTCGCAGTACTGGCATCGGTGCTGAGCGTGGGCCTGGCGCTGGGCATGAGCATGCCCTTGGTATCGCTGCGCCTTGAGTACTGGGGCTACGGTACGTTCGCCATCGGCACCATGTCGGCCATGCCAGCAATCGGTGTGCTACTGGGCGCGCGCGTGTCCAGCCGCCTTGCAGCGCGGTTCGGTACCGGCCGCGCCATGCAGCTGTGCCTGTGGGCTGGTGCGGTATCCATCGGGCTGCTGGCCCTATGGCCCAGTTACGCCTTGTGGGTAGTACTGCGCCTGCTGATTGGCAGCGTGCTGACCATCGTATTCGTGCTAGGCGAAAGCTGGATCAACCAACTCGTGGTAGAGCAATGGCGCGGCCGGCTGGTGGCGCTCTACGGCTGTTGCTACGCCTTGAGCCAGCTGGCCGGGCCACTGTTGCTGGGAGGCATCGGCACTGAGCATGACTATGGGTTCTGGCTGGCGACCGGGTTGCTGCTGGTATCACCGCTCTTATTGCTGGGCCGTGGCGGTGCGCCGCTTACAGAGGCAGTGACAGTGACCTTGGGGGACCTGGTAGTGTTCTGCCAGCGCCTGCCTGTGATCGCCTATGCCATTGCGCTGTTTGCCGGCTTTGAAGCCCTCATTCTTTCGCTGCTACCGGTGTATTGCCTGCAGCAGGGTTACGACACCCGCACCGCCTTGTACATGGTCAGCGCTGTAGTGCTGGGCGATGCGGTGTTGCAGTTGCCTATTGGCGCCCTGGCCGACCGCCTGCCCAGGCGTGGGCTGTTTCTAAGTTGTGCTGGGGCGCTGGCAGCCAGCAGTCTGTTGATCCCGTTGGCGATTCATCATCCCTTCGTGTGGGGGCTGTGGGTGCTGTTCGGCGCGAGCGCGGGTGGCCTGTTTACGCTATCGCTGGTGTTTATCGGTGAACGCTTCCGCCATGATGAATTGGTGCGCGCCAACGCGCATGTGGCGCAGCTCTGGGGAGTAGGGTGCCTGGCAGGCCCATTGATTGCAGGTGCGGGGAACCAGTGGCTTACCGGGCATGCCTTGCCTCTGATGATGGCAGTGGGCGCGGCAGGGTTGGTTATCTTGGCATGCAGGCAGTCGCAGTGGACAGCGCAGGCCTAGAGCAGTTTTTCAAGCCCGATACGCTCGCTTACCCAGGCATTGAACCGCCGCCACCAGTCACCGGGCTCCTTATGCAGCACGTGCAGCTGATGGTTGTCTTCTGTGACCCACTCAAGCCCATCGCCTTGAAGTTCGACTTGGTAGCTCAGGGCGGGTGACATGCCTTCGAGCGCCAACGCACGGGTGTAGCCGGCCAGTTCCGGGCTATCCACCAGCACGCCGACTTCGGTATTCCATAATACTGAGCGCGAGTCGAAGTTGAATGAGCCAATAAAGACTTTTCGCTGGTCGAACACCATCGCTTTGCTATGTAGGCTAGAGGCCGAGCTGCCATGCAGGCGATAGGAGAACCCTGCATCATCACCCGGTTGGCGCCGAAGCTCGAACAGCTTCACACCATGCTCTAGCAACGCCTTGCGATAGGGCGCGTAGCCCCCGTGAACTGCTGGCACGTCGGTGGCTTCCAGTGAATTGGTCAGCAGCGCCACCTTCACGCCTTCGTCCGCCCGGCTGGTCAGGTACAGCAGGCCTTGGTCTCGGGGTACGAAATAGGCCGAAATCAGCAGCAGCTCTTGCTGAACGCTGAGAAGCTCCGGGGCCAACTGGGTAGTGAGCAATAAATGGGGGTCGGGTTCGCCGCTGGACAGGATCTTGGCAGGCGCATCCCACATGACGGTGCTGGGTGCCCAGATCAGCTCCTGGCGCCAGGTTTCCAGGCGAGGCTCGCTACGGTAGCTCATCAAACTGTCGTACAGGGTTTTCTGCTTTACGCTGGCCTTGCGCAACGAAGCATCAAGGCGCTCACGAAAGCCGGGCAGGGCCTTCCGTGCAGCAGGAATATCATACAACTCCCGCAGCGGCCGGCTTAGCCGATGGTTCCAGTACTGATCGAAGCTGTAGCCTAGGTCCCGGGCCACAGGCCCCATGCCCAGCAGGTCGATGTCGGTAAAGTTGAGGTTGGGCTTGGCGTCGAAGTATTCATCGCCCAAGTTGCGGCCGCCTACGATGGCGGCGCTGTCGTCAGCAATCCATACCTTGTTGTGCATGCGCCGGTGCTGCTGGGACAAATCCAGCAGGCGCCCAAAGGCACGCGTTGCGTCTGTTGCGCGCCCCAAGTGGGTGGGGTTGAACAGCCTGACCCTGATGTTGGGATGGCTGGCAACAGTACCCAACAGGTCTTGAAGGTCATCACTGGCCGTGTCGTCCAACAGAATGCGCACGCGTACGCCTCGGTCAGCCGCATTCAGCACTTCACGCATCAAGGCACGGGTGCTGAGGCCGTCGTGCACAATGTAATACTGCAGGTCGAGGCTGGTCCGGGCGTTGCGGATCAGCTCGGCACGCGCTCTGAAGGCTTCCCCACTGTTGGGTAGCAGGCGAAAGCCGGACAGGCCAGGGTGGGTGCTGGCCTGTTGGAGAATGGAACGGCCAAAGGCCGATTGGCTCGCTGGAATACGCTCACTAGGTACGGGCTGCACTGTTTGGCCCGCGCAACCGCACAGCAGCACACCGAGCAGCATCGTGGCCAGCAGGCGGGCATGTAAAGCCATAGGGTTCTCGCTGCCGTTTACACAGGGTTATTTACGATTGCGTATGTGACACCCGCTGGGCTTGGAAAGTTACTATTGTGCCGTTTGCAGGTTGGCCAGCAACTCGCCTGCCGTTTCGCCCACTTTGCGAACCGCAGCTTCCACCGCAGGCGAAGGGCGAGAGGCGAAGTTCATGCGCAGGCAATTACGGAATTTGCCCGAAGCCGAGAAAATACTACCTACGGCAATCTGCACGCCTTGGGCTAGAAGTATCTGGTTCAACCGTAACGTATCAAAGCCCTCGGGCAACTCGACCCACAACATGAACCCACCCTGGGGCCGGCTGGCGCGGGTGCCTGCCGGGAAATACCGCCTTACCCACTCGGTCATCTGGTCGCGCCCACGTTGGTATTGAGCGCGCATGCGGCGCAGGTGCGGCTCGTAGTGCCCGCCCTCCACAAAGCCTGCGATGGCCAACTGTGGCTGGGTGGCCGTACTGCCGGTGCTTATGTATTTCATATGCAGCACGCGCTCCAGGTAGCGCCCAGGCGCCACCCAGCCAACCCGCAGGCCAGGTGCCAGGGTTTTGGAGAACGAACTGCACAGCAATACGCGCCCGTCCAGGTCGAAAGACTTGATGGTACGCGGGCGGGGATAGGTGTAGGCCAGGTCGCCATACACATCGTCCTCAATGATGGCAACGTCGAAGCGTTGTGCGAGGGTCAACAGTTGCTGCTTGCGTGCCTCAGGCATGATGTAGCCAAGAGGGTTATTACAGTTGGGCGTGAGCTGGATGACCTTGATAGGCCATTGCTCAAGTGCCAGCTCCAAGGCCTCCAGGCTGATACCCGTAAGGGGGTCGGTAGGAATTTCCAAGGCTTTCATGCCTAAGCCCTTGAGGGTTTGCATGGCCCCGAAAAAGCTGGGCGAATCGACTGCCACGATGTCTCCGGGTTCGCAGATGGCCCGCACGCTGCTGGACAATGCTTCGTGGCAGCCGGTGGTTACCACCAGGTCAGCGGCGGTCAGGCGGCAGCCGGAATCCACCATCAGCCGGGCAATCTGCTCTCGCAGGGCCTCGGTGCCATAGATCGTGTCGTAGTGCAGCCCAGGCATGTCCTGCCGCCGGCTCAGCCGCGCCAGGCCCTTCATCAGCGGCGCAAGCGTTGGGCTGGTGATATCAGGCATGCCGCGCCCTAGCTGAACAATATCCTTGCGAGGCGGGTTGCGAACCAGCTCTACCACCTGATCCCACTGGGAGATCTCCACAGGCCGCTGCGCCGGCCGACCGACCTCGGGCAAGGCAGGAAGGGTTTTGCTGGACACGAAATAACCGGATTTGGGTTTGGGCACCGCCAGGCCGTTGTCTTCAAGCAAGCGGTACGCCTGCTGTACGGTACTCAGGCTTACCCCGTGTTCGGTACTGAGCGCACGCACGGAAGGCAAACGATCGCCAGGGCGATACAGGCCCTGCTCGATTCTATCTTCCAGCAGCCGAGCAAGGTTCATGTACAGGTTCATGAGCGTAGCCTTGGATGAATACAATACAGATTGCGACAAAATACAGCATTCAGCTGCTGGATGAACCTGTCTGTATGGAGAATATATCCAATAGTTGAATCTGTAATGGTTTTCGCCATCAGGGCATGCTTTCTCTATTGATACACGGAGGTGAGCACCATGAATGGCTTTACAGATATACGGTTGTTATCAGCACAGCAGCAGACGCTTCACGCACCGGCGGGGCTAGGTCGCTGGAGCCTGTTCTGGCACCGCTGGACGACAAGGCAGCACTTGCAGGCGCTGTCTGCTCAACAGCTGGCGGATGTGGGGTTGACCGTACAGCAGCAGCGTATGGAAGGCATGAAGCCGTTTTGGCGTACTTGACGTTCAAGTAGCTTCCAGCCCTATACCAGCTCCTTCAACCGGTGCCACAGCATGCCCATGGCCAATAGGGGGGAGCGCAGGTATTTGCCGCCCGGGAAGGTCATGTGAGGTACCTTGGCGAACAGATCGAAGCCGCCTCCTACCTGGCCGGTAATGGCCTCGCCAAGCAAGCGGCCGGCCAGGTGCGTGGCGTTGAGCCCATGGCCGGCATAGGCCTGTGCGTAATACACATTGGGATGGCTGTGCAGCCGGCCTATCTGAGGCAAGCGGTTGGCGCCAATGCCGATCATGCCAGCCCATTGATAGTCGATCCGAGTGCTGTGCAATTGAGGGAACACCTTGAGCATCTTTGGCCGCATATAGGCCGCGATATCCCGAGGGTCGCGACCTGAGTAATGGCAAGCGCCCCCGAACAGCAGGCGGCGGTCTGCAGACAGCCGGAAGTAATCCACGGTCACCTGTTGGTCGCAGGCCGCCATATTCCGGGGCAGTAGTTCATGGGCCAAGGCCTCTGGCAGAGGCTCGGTCGCGATCACATAGCTGCCCGCTGGCAACACCTTACCGCCCAGTTCCGGGTTCAGGTCATTGAGGTAAGCGTTGCAGGCCAACACCAGTGTATTGGCGCATACCGTGCCACCCTGGGCGTGCACCTTCACCTTCGGGCCATAATCGATTCGTGTTACCAGCGACTGTTCGAACACCTTCACGCCCAACTGCTGCGCCACGGCCGCTTCGCCCAAGGCCAGGTTCAGGGGGTGCAGGTGGCCGGACCCCATGTCCACCAGCCCACCTTTATAACGGTCTGAGCCGACTACGCTGGGCAACTGGTGCGGTGTGATCAGTTCCATGGCATGGCGATAGCCCAGGCTCCGCAGCTCGGCAATATCAGCGGCAAACGCTTCGAGCTGGGCAGGTTTGTTGGCCAGGTCGCAGTAGCCCCAAGTCAGGTCACAAGCGACAGCGTACATCTCCACGCGCTGGCGGACGATTTCGACCGCTTCAAGGCCCATGTGCTTGAGTGAAAGCACGCCTTCGTGCCCCAGCACAGGCGCAAACTGGTCTACAGCGTGGCCCACGCCTCGAATCAGCTGGCCGCCGTTGCGCCCCGAGGCGCCCCAGCCTATGAGCCGGGCCTCCAGCACGGCTACGCTCAGGCCGCGCTCGGCCAGCTCAATGGCCGTGTTCAGGCCACTGAAGCCACCCCCAACGATACAGACATCGACATTCACCTCGCCCTGCAACGCAGGGTACGCCGTATGAGGCTGGCAACTGGCGGCATAGTACGAAGCAACATGTGCTGGCGAGTAAGGTGCACGCTGGGCCATGGCAACCATGAGAACGTCCTGTGGAAGGGGTGTTAGCTAAATTTAACAGCTTGCCGCGCGGGCGGCGAATTCAGTCAGGCACTGGCAAGGTGAGGCTTTCTTTTACTTCTTCCATCACGATGTAGCTTTTTGATTCGCGCACATGGGGCAGCTTCAGCAGAATGTCGCCCAGCAATTTGCGATAGGACGCCATTTCCGAAATACGGGCTTTGACCAGGTAATCGAAGTCGCCAGACACCAAATGGCATTCCAGTACGTGCGGCAACTTGAGTACGGCCCTGCGGAATTCCTCGAAGGTGTCACCCGACTTGTAATCCAGGCTAATCTCTACAAATACCAGCAGGCTGCCTTTGAGGTGCTGTGGGTTGAGGCGCGCGTAGTAGCCCATGATGATGCCTTCGCGCTCCAGGCGCCGTACGCGTTCCGTGCAAGGCGTGGTCGACAGCCCCACCTTTTCGCCCAGCTCGGTAAAGGACAAGCGCCCGTCAGCCTGGAGCAACCTCAGGATATTGCGATCGATCCTGTCCAGCTCACGTTTGGTCTGGTGCTGGGTGCGCATAGGTGATGCCCCTCCGAAAAAGCCGATTCTGCCGAGAATTCCCTCCAAATATAGCCTCGTATACAGTGAATAGCACTGGTTTTGACTCCTTATACTGCCGCTATTTCGCCACCTATACAGTCGGACTGCGGGCTGCCCGCGTTCCAGGAGTTGAACATGCGAGTTCTGGTGTTAGGCAGCGGTGTCATTGGCACAACCACGGCGTATTACCTTGCCCGGCAAGGGTTCGAGGTGGTGGTGGTAGACCGCCAGCCGGCGGTAGCCATGGAAACCAGCTTTGCCAATGCGGGCCAAGTGTCTCCAGGCTACGCGTCGCCTTGGGCCGCCCCTGGCATTCCACTCAAGGCCCTGTCCTGGCTTGCCCAGCGTCATGCGCCGCTCGCCATCAAGGCAACCGGCAGCCTGGACCAGTACCTGTGGATGGCGCAGATGCTGCGCAACTGCACAGCCAGCCGCTACGCCATCAACAAAGAACGTATGGTGCGGCTGTCCGAATACAGCCGCGATTGCCTCGATGAATTGCGTGCCGAAACAGGCATTGCCTACGAAGGCCGCACCCTGGGCACTACGCAAGTGTTTCGCACGCAGGAACAGTTAGATAACGCTGCAAAGGATATTGCGGTGCTCGAGCAGTCCGGCGTGCCGTTCGAAGTGCTGGACCGTGCTGGCATCGCGCGCGTGGAACCGGCTTTGGCGGCCACAGGCGATCTGCTGGTTGGGGCGCTGCGGCTGCCCAACGACCAGACCGGCGACTGCCAGATGTTTACCACTCGCCTGGCGCAAATGGCCCAGGCCTTGGGTGTCGAGTTCCGCTTTGGCCATACCATCGAGCGCCTGGTGCAGGCCGGTGGTGAGGTTAAAGGCGTGATGATAGATGGCAAGCTGGAAACAGCCGACCGGTATGTGCTGGCGCTGGGCAGTTACTCGCCAGCCCTGCTTAAGCCACTGGGTATCAAGGCACCGGTGTATCCCCTCAAGGGCTACTCGTTGACTGTTCCTATTACCGATCCTGCCATGGCGCCGGCCTCAACTATCTTGGATGAGACCTACAAGGTGGCCCTTACACGTTTCGACAACCGGATTCGTGTAGGTGGCATGGCGGAAATCGCCGGGTTTGACCTGTCACTCAATCCGCGCCGACGTGAAACGCTGGAGATGATCGTGAATGATCTCTATCCTCGGGGCGGTGACTTGGCTCAAGCCAGCTTCTGGACCGGCCTGCGCCCTACAACGCCGGACGGCACGCCTATCGTAGGCGGCACCGCCCTACGCAACCTGTTCCTTAATACCGGCCACGGCACCCTGGGTTGGACCATGGCCTGCGGCTCTGGCCGCTTGCTAGCGGACCTGATGGCACGTAAGAAACCCCAGATCAGCGCCCAAGGCCTTGATATATCCCGCTACACCCATTCACAGGAGAACGCCCGGCATGGTCATCCAGCGCCAGCTCACCAATGAGCGCATGAGCCAGATTGTCACCCACAATGGCGTGGTGTATCTGGCAGGGCAGGTTGGCGATGATTTGAACGCCAGCATCGAGCAGCAGACCCGGGAAACCTTGGGCAGTATTGAGCGCTTGCTCGACCTGGCAGGCTCTAGCAAGGAACATTTGCTGTCAGTCACCATTTACCTGAAAGACATCGATGCCCACTTTGAGGGCATGAACGCCGTTTGGGACCAATGGCTACCCAAGGGCGTAGCACCGGCCCGTGCCACTGTAGAAGCCAAGCTGTGCGAGCCGGACATTCTCGTAGAGTTGTCGGTTACCGCTGCCCTTAAGTAATGCTTCCTCGCCCGGCCTGCTTATGAAGCAGCCGGGTTTTTTATTGTGTTTTAACCTTGAACGAGCACTTCCATGCGCCCCGCCCGTGCCCTCATCGACCTTCAAGCCCTACGTGACAATTACCAGTTTGCTCGCGAGCTGGCGGGCGCCCGTGCCTTGGCCGTGATCAAAGCCGATGCGTATGGCCATGGCGCAGTACAGTGCGCGCAAACACTGGCAGATAGCGCCGACGGTTTTGCTGTGGCCTGTATTGAAGAAGCCCTAGTGCTGCGCGAAGCAGGCGTTCAGGCGCCTATTCTTTTGCTTGAGGGGTTTTTCGAGGCCAGTGAGCTACCGCTTATTGTCGAGCATCGCCTGTGGTGTGTAGTGCATGCGCTGTGGCAGGTCGACATTATCGAGCAGGCGGTGCTGCAGGGGCCTTTGACCGTCTGGTTGAAAATGGACTCGGGCATGCACCGCGTCGGTGTAAGCCCTGCTGAATATGCTCAGGCCTATGAGCGCCTGCTGGCCACCGGCAAGGTCGCGAAAGTGGTGCTGATGAGCCATTTCTCCAGCGCGGACGAGCTGGACAACCTCCGCAGCCTGGAGCAGGTGGCGCAGTTTACCCAAGCCACCGAAGGGCTACAGGCTGAAACAAGCCTGCGCAATTCCCCAGCTGTATTGGGTTGGCCCCAGGTGCAAAGCGATTGGGTGCGGCCCGGTATCATGCTGTACGGTGCCACGCCCTTTGAGCACGCCCAGACCAACGCGGATACGCTTCAACCTGTCATGACCCTGGAGTCGCGGGTGATCAGCGTGCGCGAGCTACCTGCAGGTGAACCCATCGGGTATGGGCAGCATTTCGTAACGGACCGGCCCATGCGGGTGGGCGTAGTGGCCATGGGGTACGCCGATGGCTATCCGCGGCATGCGCCAACCGGAACACCTGTAGTGGTGGCTGGCAAGCGCAGCCAGTTGCTGGGGCGGGTGTCCATGGACATGCTATGCATTGATCTCACAGATGTGCCCGAGGCGACGGTTGGTAGCCAGGTGGAGTTATGGGGCCGCCAAGTGCTAGCTAGCGAAGTGGCAACATGGGCCAACACCATCCCTTACCAGCTGTTCTGCAACCTCAAGCGTGTACCCTTGGTGTACAGCAAATAGCCCGCACTCAAGCCCTTGGCCTGGTACGGCTGTTGTAAATACTGAACGCTGTTGCCATCATGCTGTTCATTATTTCCAGCAGATACCCCGGGGAGGGTCCCGCCATTGGACGTCGGTGAACGATTGCAAGCCATCCGCAAGCTCAAAGGCCTGTCCCAGCGGGAGCTGGCCAAACGTGCGGGGGTGACCAACAGCACCATCTCAATGATCGAGAAAAACAGCGTAAGCCCTTCGATCAGTTCACTGCGAAAGGTGTTAAGTGGCATCCCCATGTCGATGGTGGAATTCTTTTCCGAAGAATTGGCGCCCGAAAGCTCTGCGCAAATTGTGTACAAAGCTCATGAGCTGATCGATATTTCGGACGGTGAAGTCACCATGAAGCTGGTAGGGCGTGGCCATTCCAGCCGGGCCATCGCCTTCCTTTCGGAAATCTACCCACCCGGCGCTGACACGGGCGAAGAAATGCTCACCCACGATGGCGAGGAAACGGGCATTCTTCTTGAAGGCCGGTTAGAGCTGGTTGTTGGCCTGGACACATTCGTACTGGAAGCCGGCGACAGCTATTACTTTGAGAGCTCACGCCCGCATCGCTTCCGCAACCCCTACGATGTTCCGGCACGGCTGATCAGCGCAGCCACGCCTGCGAATTTCTAGAAGCTGCAGCTCAAGATTGCAGCAGGTTCCCGGCCTCCGCCTTCGGCTGCAACCGGTCCCACAGGGTGCTGTAGCGGGCATGGCCCTTAGTTTGAGCGGGCACCCCGTGCTTACGTCAGCAATACCGAAACATTCCGCCACCCTGCGGTCATAATCACCAAAGCATCCGAAAGGGAGGTTGTGATGACTGAAGTGGTAAGCCTGGAACGTGCGGTTGATGTGGTGCTGGAACGCCTGCCCGCACATGTCCGGTTGGGTCTTCCCCTGGGCCTTGGCAAGCCGAACCGCTTCGTGAATGCACTGTACGCCCGCATCAAGGCACTGCCTGAACGGCAACTCACGGTCTATACCGCCCTGTGCCTGACCCGCCCGTCTTTGGGCGATGGCCTGCAACGCCGCTTCCTGGAGCCTTTCATCGAGCGCGTGTATGGCGACTACCTGGAACTGGACTTCGTAGCAGACCTGGCTGCCGATGCGTTGCCGCCTAATGTGCGCATCGAACAGTTTTTCATGCAGGCCGGTGCTACGGGGAGCAGCCAGCAGGCTCAGCAGGCCTACGTCAGCAGCAATTACAGCCATGCGGCACGGGATATCAACGCCCAGGGTATCAACCTGGTTGCACAGCTGGTGGCCGAAGCCTCCGAACGCTCAGGCTTTCTCAGCGTGAGCTGCAACCCTGACATCACCCTTGACCTGCTACCCATGCTGGAGCGTCGGCGCTGGGAAGGCCAGCCCATTCTGGTGCTGGGCCAGGTACATGCCGACCTGCCTTACATGCCTGGCGATGCCGAGTTACCCCGGGAGCAATTCGACCTGCTGATTGATACACCCGAGCACAGCACGCTGTTCTCCACCCCTAATCAACCAGTAGGTATTCGCGAGCATTTCATCGGCCTGCACGCCAGTACCCTGGTCCAGGATGGCGGCACGCTACAGATTGGTATTGGCGCATTGGGCGACGCGATCACGGCTGCATTGCTTACCCGGCAAGCCGACAACCCAGCGTACCGTACGCTGGTCGATGAAGCCCAGACGGGCCAGTGGGCTGACTTGATCCACCAGGAAGGAGGGCTGGCGCCCTTCGCAACAGGCCTGTACGGGTGCAGCGAAATGTTCGTGAACGGCCTGCTGGTGTTGGCCGACGCAGGCATACTGCGCCGCCGTGTGCTGGGTGGGCCGGAAGGGCCCGACCCTGTACTGGACACGGAAGGCGCGGTGCTGCACGGCGGCTTTTTCCTAGGGCCTTCGTCGTTCTATGCCCGTTTGCGGGAAATGCCCATGGAGGCCCGGGCGCGCTTTGCCATGACCGCCATCAGCTACGTAAACAAGCTGTATGGCGACGAAACACTCAAGCGCCAGCAACGTGTTCATGCACGGTTCATGAACACCGTGCTGAGTGTCAATCTGCTAGGCGCTGCGGCGTCCGATCAGTTGCCCGATGGGCGTGTACTCAGCGGCGTAGGCGGGCAGTTCGATTTTGTGGTGCAGGGGCACGAACTGGAGGGTGCTCGCTCCATTCTCCTGCTGCGCAGTTGGCGCGAAAGTGGGGGAACCGTAACGTCGAACATTGTCTGGGAGCAGGGGCAGTGCACGATTCCTCGGCATTTGCGCGATATCGTGATCACGGAGTACGGCATTGCAGACCTGCGCGGCAAAAGCGATGCGCAGGTGATAGAAGCGTTGTTGAACATCGCTGACTCGCGCTTCCAACCCGCCCTGCTGGACCAGGCGCAAATGGCAGGCAAGTTGCCTCGCGACTTTCGCCTGGACCAACGTTTTACCGATAATACGCCGCAGTGGCTGGAAGACATCCGTGCCCGGCAGCCTCACGTATTCCCCGAATACCCGTTGGGCAGCGATTTCACCGCCACCGAGAAGGACCTGCTGCGAGCGTTGAATTGGGTAAAAAGCAAGTTCCATTTCACCGAACTGCTGGACCTTGGGCGTGCTGCACTGGAGGCACCTGACGCCTCGTTGTACCCTGAGGAACTGGCGCGCATGCGCCTGGACGCGCCTTCAGGCCTGCGTGAACAGCTTGAGCAACGGCTGTTGTTGGCAGGGCTGCAGGCGACCCGACTGTAACCTTTTTAAAAGTATCACCCATGAACACACCGCTGTTTTCAAGGCATGCCCGGCGCCTGCTCATGGCAGGATACGTCGTTCTAGGCGTTCAAAGCTTGGCCCAGGCCGACCTGCGCTGTGGCACGGCACTTGTATCCGAGGGTGCGTCCACCTATGCCGTGCAGAAAAAATGCGGCCCACCCGTGCACCGTGAAGTGATCCCAGCAGCGCTGGCCGCTGATGGTACCCGGCTTGCCCAGGCGGCTACCATTGAACACTGGGTGTACGGGCCTCGCAATGGCGCGACTTACCAGCTGAAGTTTATCGATGGCACGTTGGTGAGTATCGACTCGTCACGCTGAGATCAGCTGGGTAGAAAACTCACTTCGCCTCCGGCCAGCGAAGCAACACGCGCCAATGACTCCACGCGATAGCCTTGTTCTTCAAGCTGCGCGCGGCCGGTCTGGAACGACTTTTCAATCACGATACCCAGGCCAACTACTTCTGCCTCGGCCTGGTGAATGATGGAAATCAACGCCTGCGATGCCCGGCCATTGGCCAGGAAGTCGTCAATGATCAACACCTTGTCACCTTTCTGCAGGTGCCGAGGTGAAATGGCCACGGTGCTCTCGGTTTGCTTGGTGAACGAATACACCGAAGCAGTGAGCAAGTGCTCAGTCAAAGTGAGCGACGCATGCTTGCGGGCAAAGATCACTGGTACACCCAGGCATAGCCCGGTCATCACGGCGGGCGCAATGCCGGACGCTTCGATGGTGACGATCTTGTTGATACCCAAGCCGCCGAAACGGCGGGCAAATTCTTCGCCAATGGCCTGCATCAGTGCGGGGTCGATCTGATGGTTGAGGAAGGCATCGACCTTCAGTACCTGGTCGGACAATACAATGCCTTCTTCACGGATCTTGTTATGCAGGGCTTCCACGAGGGCTCCTTGGGTCAGCGCTTGAGCATGGCGCGGATATCGGCCAATGCATGGTTGCCCCGGGCGGCTTTCACCTCCACGGGGGTGTCTTGCAAACCTTCCCAAGCCAGGTCGTCGGCGGGAAGTTCGTCAAGGAAACGGCTAGGTGCGCAGTCGATGACTTCACCGTACTGCTTGCGCTTGGCGGCGAAGGTGAAGGCTAGGGTTTGACGTGCGCGGGTGATGCCCACGTACGCCAGCCGACGCTCTTCTTCGATGGTATCGGCCTCGATGCTGGAGCGGTGAGGGAGAATTTCCTCCTCCATGCCCATGATGAACACGTAGGGGAATTCCAGGCCCTTGGATGCGTGCAGCGTCATCATCTGCACGCCATCAGCACCTTCCTCTTCCTCCTGCTGGCGTTCGAGCATGTCACGCAGCACCAGTTTACCGATGGCATCCTCAATCGTCATGCCGCCGTCTTCATCCTTGTCCAGGGTATTTTTCAGGGCTTCGATCAGAAAGGCCACGTTCCCAATGCGGTAGTCGGCAGCCTTGTCACTGGAACTGTTCTGGCGAATCCAGTTTTCATAGTCGATGTCTGCCACCATGGCCTTGAGTGCGGCGATGGGGTCGTCTTGGGATACCTGCTGGCGCACGCCATCCATCCAGCGCTTGAAGCGCTGCAGGCGGTCTACGAAACGGCTGTCCAGGTGCTCGCCCAGGCCCAGCTCGGCGCTGGCCTCGTACATGGAGGTATTGCGCTGGGTGGCATAGTTGCCAAGCTTTTCCAGGGTGGTTGAGCCGATTTCCCGGCGCGGTACGTTGATCACGCGCAGGTACGCGTTGTCGTCGTCCGGGTTCACCAACAGGCGGAAGTAGGACATCAAGTCTTTCACTTCCTGGCGGGCAAAGAAGCTTGTACCGCCTGACAACCGATAGGGCACTTGGTGGTGCTGAAGCTTGAGCTCGATCAGTTTGGCCTGGTAGTTGCCACGGTACAGGATGGCGAAATCCCGGTAGGGGCGGTCGGTACGCAGGTGCAATGTGAGGATTTCCATTGCAACGCGCTCGGCTTCGGCGTCTTCGTTCTTGCAGCGAATCACACGGATTTCATCGCCGTGGCCCATTTCGCTCCACAACTGCTTCTCGAACGCGTGAGGGTTATTGGCGATCAGCGTGTTGGCGCATCGCAGAATACGACTGGTGGAGCGGTAGTTCTGCTCCAGCATCACGACTTTCAAGGAGGGGTAATCCTCCTTGAGCAGCATGAGGTTTTCCGGCCGGGCACCGCGCCAGGCATAAATGGACTGATCGTCATCGCCTACTACGGTGAACTGGTTGCGTGTGCCAATCAGTTGTTTGACCAACAGGTATTGGCTCGCGTTGGTGTCCTGGTACTCGTCAACCAGCAGATAACGCACGCGGTTCTGCCACTTCTCCAGAATATCGGCATGCTCCTGGAACAGCTTGACCGGCAGCAGGATCAGGTCGTCGAAATCCAGTGCATTGTAGGCCTTGAGCGTGCGCTGGTAGGCGGCGTACACGATAGCCGCCGTTTGTTCACGGGGGTTGCGGGCCTCTTCGAGTGCCTGTGGCGGAAGGATCAGGTCGTTCTTCCAGGCGCCGATCATGTGCTTGATTTCGTCAGCGCCGTCGTCCCCGGCGTACTCTTTTTGCATGATATCCGTGAGCAGCGCCTTGATATCGCTTTCATCGAAGATCGAAAAGCCTGGTTTGTAGCCTAGCCGGGCGTACTCCTTGCGGATGATATTCAACCCCAGGTTGTGGAAGGTTGACACGGTAAGCCCGCGGCCTTCGCTGCCGCGCAACAGGCTGGTCACGCGCTCCTTCATTTCCCGCGCCGCCTTGTTGGTAAAGGTCACGGCCACGATGTATTGGGCGCGCACGCCGCACTGTTGCACCAGGTAGGCAATTTTGCGGGTAATAACGCTGGTCTTGCCCGAGCCTGCGCCAGCGAGCACCAGCAGCGGGCCGCCTACGTAGTTCACTGCTTCTTGTTGCCTGGGGTTGAGCCGAGACATGAATTCCAGATAGGTTTGCTGAAAAAAGGTCGCGCATTTTAGCAGGGCGTGCGTGATCTGCCGCGACCGTCTCTCGACCCCCTGAGATTTTCTATATATTTTGATACTTTTACGTCGTGGCCGTAGCACTGCTTACAGCCATGACGCAGATCGTGGCGTATGTGTCAGCGAAAATCATTATCATCTCCAGGGGGCATCCCTGTGCTACCCCTGCGTTAAGTGTCTTCACGCTCATAAGGAGCTCGCTTGTCCACGCTCACCGAACCCTTGCGGTTGCTGTTGATCTCGCAACAGGATGCGTGGGAGGCTGCGTTGCGCAGTTGCCTCGATACGCTGGGGGGGCCATGGACGCTGGCACGGGCAACCACGTGGGGGCCACCCTGGGACCTTGAAACCGTCACCGCTGAAGCCGGCCTGCTGGTGGTATTAGCCACGCCGGAGTGCCAGCCTGCTGCAGGCCGGTGCGGTTGGCCCCAGGTATTGCTGCTAGAAGCCGAGCCAGGAGAGCCGCCTGCCGGGGCAAGCGACTGGCTTGTGATGCAGGGCCTGGACGCCAGTGCGTTACGGCGTTGCTTGCGCCATGTGCAGGAGCGTAACCTTTTGCAGAGCACGTTGCAGCGCTTGGCGGAGGAGGATACCCTCACCGGCATCGCCAACCGCCAGGGCTTTCTTGCCATGTTGGCCGCCCGGCTGGCAAGCGGCGACGGCCGCGGCCTGGCCCTTGGCCACCTGGACCTGGATAACTTCCGCCATGCCAACGATTGCCTGGGCTATCAAGCCGGGGACGGGCTGATACGCCAGGTGGTGGCAAGGCTCAAGGCGCAGCTTGCGCCGGGTGACCAATTGGCTCGGCTGGGCGGTGACGAGTTTGCCTTGCTGATCGATACGCAGCGCGACCCCTCGCGCGCCGAGCGCCTGGCCGAGCAGATCACCGAAGCCTTGGCAGACCCCTACTGGATAGAGGGGGAAAGCCTGTTGATCGGCTGCAGCCTGGGCATCGCCCATGGCCGGCAACGTACAGACCCCGACCCGCTGATGTGGCATGCGCACATGGCCATGCGCCAGGCAAAAAGTATCCAGGGTTGTACGTTTCATGTCTTCAACGAGCAGGCCAACCGCCAGGCACGCAACAAGGTAGACCTGGAAAGTGAACTCCGCCGTGCACTGCGCAGGGATGAGCTGGAGATGCATTACCAGCCACGGCTGGACCTGGGTAACGGCCGAATCGTAGGGCTTGAGGCCCTCGTGCGCTGGCGCCATGCCGAGCGAGGGCTATTGGCCCCCAGCGAGTTCGTGCCGCTGGCTGAGCAGAGCGGGCTGATTGTACCCCTAGGCTACTGGGTGCTCGCCCGTGCGCTTGAAGACATGCAGGCCTTGCGGCAGGCGGGCGTTGCGCCCTTGCACATGGCAGTCAATCTGTCGTTCAGGCAGTTCCAGGACAGCCAGTTGCTGGGCACGCTCAGCCGCCTGATCAATGACCGCGGAATCGATGCCAGCTGGCTTGAGTTCGAGCTAACGGAAACAGCGGTGATGCGCCGTAACGACCAAGTGCGTCATACCATGGACGCACTGCGCCAGCTGGGCGTACGTTTCTCGCTGGACGATTTTGGCACCGGTTTTTCCTCCTTCGTACACCTCAGCAGCTTGCCTATTGCGCTATTGAAGATAGATCGCAGCTTTGTCGCGCACATGAACGAGCGGGCCGAAAGCCGGCAACTGGTGCGGGCCATGGTCAATCTAGCCCACAACCTCCACCTGGAGGTTGTGGCCGAAGGTGTGGAAACTGCCGAACAGCTTAACGAGTTGAGGGCCTACGGGTGCGATCAGGCGCAAGGCTTTCTGATCAGCCGGCCCATGCCCTTGAGCCCCTTGCTGGCCTACTTGCAAACCGGCCTGAACCGGCACAGCGATGCCCGCCTGCGCTAGGCAGTCAAAGGGGTTCGCTGCTGGCTCCGGCCTGCACAAGCGGTGGCTTCAATCGTTTCACCTTGGCTTCGAAGGCCAGTGTCAGGCAGACGGCCGCGCAGGCCAGCCCTAGCGCCAACCCCCACCACACGCCCACAGCGCCATGGCCGAAGTGAAACGCCAGTAGCCAGGCAGCAGGCGCACCTACTAGCCAGTAGCATGCAAGGCCCACCAGAAAGGTGAGGCGGGCGTCCTTCAGGCCGCGAATGGCACCCATGGCTATGGTTTGTACGCCGTCGAACAACTCGAACCAGGCCGCCACTGCCAGCAACTGCATGGCCAATTGGAAAATGGCAATGAAGGCTGGGTCTGAGCCGTCAATAAACAAACCCACCAGCTTGCCAGGCACCAGCCACAACACCAGTGAAAAGCTGAGCATGATGATGGCCCCAAAACCAATGCCCAAGCGACCCGCCTTGTGGACCTGGCCCAGTTGGCCCGCGCCATAATGGTGCCCAATGCGCAGCGTTACCGCGTAGGAAAGCCCGGCAGGGACCATGAATGCCACGGACACGATTTGCAGCGCAATCTGGTGTGCGCCTAGTTGAGTTTGCCCCATGTTGCCCATGCACAGGGCCGCGAAGGCAAAGAGCCCTACCTCTACGGCGTAGGTGCCGCCGATGGGGAGGCCCAGCCGCCATAACTCTTTTAGTGCCTCGCCACACGGCCGGGACAGGCCATTGAGGAAAGGATAAGCCGCATAGCTAGGGTTGCGATTGATGTAGAACGCCAGCGCCAGGCCCATGGCGGTAGCCACTGTTGCCGTGACCATGCCAATGCCGGCAAGCCCCAGCGGCGGCAGGCCAAAGGCGCCGTTGAGTACGGCCAGGTTGAGCACAAGGTTCAGCAATGTGCCTGCAATGCTGATCACCATGACCGGCGCTGCCTTGCCCACCGCGCTGGTAAAACCGCGCAGTGCCATGAAGCTGAGCGAGCCGGGCAGGGCGAATGCCAGTACTTTGAGAAATTCACTGGCAGCTGCCACGTTTTCTGGCGTTTGCCCGAGGCGGAGCAACACCGGTGGCAGGTTCCACAGCAGTAGGCCTGCGGCTATCGCCAGGCCCCAGGCCAGCCACAAACCTGCCTGGGTCAGCCGTGTCACTCCGGCCGTGTCTCCCGCGCCCTGGCGAATGGAAACCAGTGTACCTACCGCAGCCATGACACCCACGCAGAAAATGGACACGAACGAGTAGCTGGCTGCCCCCAGGCTACCGCCTGCCAGGGCTTGAGGGCCGATACGCGCCATCATGATGGTATCGGTCAGGATCATCAGCATGTGTGCCAACTGGGAGGCAATCAGCGGGCCGGCCAGGCGTAACAGGGCTTTGAGTTCAGAGCGGGCAGTAAGCGGCATGGGAAAACACGGATCCGACTGTAATCAGCCGGTGATTCTGCGCCTTGCTGGCTTCGCCTACAAAAGGATAATAGCGATCGATGACATGAGTTTTAATCATGCTGGCTTTTGCTTTGGCAACTGAACCTATAGCCTGAAACCGCCTTTGGCTGTCTGAGCCCGACCCTCCCATGATCCGTCGCCTTCCCCCGCTATACGCGTTGCGAGCCTTTGAAGCGGCCGCCCGCTACAGTTCGTTCACCCGCGCTGCCGAAGAGTTGGCTATTACCCAAAGCGCAGTAAGCCGTCACGTACGCACTTTGGAAGAACACTTCGCTTGCAAGCTGTTCGTACGGGCAGGGCGCAGCCTGGTCCTGAGTGAATCTGGCCGTCTGCTGCTCCCGGGTGTGCGTGAAGGCTTTTCCTCCTTGGAGCGCGCCTGCGCCACGCTTATCGGGGAAGATGGCATTTTGCGCATGAAGGCCCCGTCAACCCTGACCATGCGCTGGCTGCTGGCCCGCCTGAGCCGTTTTCGTCATTTGCAAAGTGGCAACGACGTACAGCTCACCAGTGCCTGGATGGATATCGACGACGTGGACTTCAACCTGGAGCCCTTCGACTGCGCCGTGTTGCTGAGCAATGGAACATTTCCTTCTGATTGGGAGGCCACGTGGCTATTCGATGAGCTGCTGATTCCCGTCGGTGGGCCTGAGCTCCAAGCCCAGGTGCCGTGGACTGCCGATCAACTGGCCAATGCCGAACTGCTGCACCCCACACCGGACCGGCGCGACTGGCGCAGCTGGCTACGGCGTACCGGGCTGGACCACAAGGTTTCTATTCGGGGAGGGCAGGTGTTCGATACCTTGGAGCTGGGCATGATCGCCGCGGCTCGTGGCTATGGCGTGTCCATCGGGGATCTGTTGATGGTGGCCGAGGACGTAGCTGCCGGTCGTCTCAGTTTGCCTTGGCCCACGGCAGTGGCCAGCGGTGAGAGCTATTATCTGGTGTGGCCTGGCACGCGGCCCGGCAGTGAGCGTGTCCACCGGCTCAGCGAATTTCTTCGTAGCGAAGCCGCCGGCATGAAGCTACCTGCGGTCACGTTGCTTCGCTAGCCTCTTGAGCAAATAACCCTGCCCGACGCTCAAGTATGCGCCTGCCCCGCCGAAGTCATGACAGGGATCCGGCGGCAAAGGATCCATACGACCTTTGTCTATACCCTTGGAAGCGATCGAGACCGGCAAAGCTGGCACTTCCAACAGGAGCTGAAATGAAACAACCACGTGCCTTTATTGCCCGACAACTTGGTATTGCGATTGCGCTTGTACTTGTTGTGGTAATCAGCGGAAGTACCGTTTTTGCCCTGCGCTCGTTGGACCAGGCCAACCTGACCACACGGCAGGAACACATGGCCAGTGAGGCACGGCTGCTGTCTGACCAGCTCGATACGTTCCACAATACCCTGCGTGAGAGTACCCAGCGTTTGAGCGGCCTGTTCGAGTCCCGCTTCAGTGCAGGCTTGAGCCTTCACCCCGACCAGCCCGTGACCGTTGCCAACCTGGCGACGCCGGGTTTGTGGCTGGGCGAAGAAGTGCTGAACAACGACTTCCGGGAAGTGGATGATTTTCGCAAGATGACCGCCGGTGTCGCCACGGTCTTCGTGCGCAGCGGTGAGGATTTTGTACGTATCAGCACTTCGCTGACCAAGCAGGACGGTACCCGTGCCATTGGCACCGCACTCGACCATGCTCACCCGGCCTACCAGCGGCTGTTGAGTGGGCAGAACTACGTAGGGGCCGCCAGCCTGTTCGGCCGCTCGTACATGACCCAGTACACGCCCGTGCGTGATGGGGCTGGCAAGGTGATCGCGGTGCTGTTCGTAGGCTTCGATTACACCGATGCGCAGAAAGCGCAATTCGACAACCTGGCGCAGTTCCGCATTGGGAAAAGCGGCTCCCTGGCGTTGCTGGATGCGCAGAACCAGTGGCTGGTGGCGCCCGCTGGTGTGAAGAACCTTGAAGCGGCGGCTACGGCCATCCGTGAAGCGGGCAATACGGGTAAAGGCCACTTCTGGAACGACGGCCAGGCTGAGTATTACTCATTGGCACAACCGTTCGCCCAAGGGCCCTGGAGCGTGGTGGCCAGCATGCCGCTTGAAGAACTGCGTGCCGTGACCTGGAACGTGGGCACCAAGTTGATGCTGGGTAGCCTGCTGGCTACGGTGCTGGCTGTGGGCGCGGCGATGATCCTGCTGCGCCGCCGGCTCAAGCCGCTGGGTGCCCTGGTGAACCAAGCCGAAGCGTTGGGCGCCGGAGACCTGGAAGCGCGCTTGACGGTGGCGGGGAACGACGAAATCGCACAACTGGCGCGTAGCTTCAACCACATGGGCGAGGCACTGGCCACCATGGTGCGCCATATCCGCGTCGCATCCGAACAGGTCAGCGATCGTGCGCAAGCGCTTTCAGGCCTGTCTGCCGGTGCGTATGAAGGGATGGAGCAACAAAGCGGCGAGATCACCAGCATGGCGGGCGCGGTGGAAGAATTCAGTGCCACGTCGTTGAACATCGCGGACAACATGAGCGAAACCGAGCGCGTGGCCCAGCAGAATGCCGAGCACACCCGCACGGGTCGCGCTTCCATGGAGCAAGCTTCTTCCTCGCTGGAGCAGATCGCTGGCGCCTTGGGCGACACGGCAAAGGTCATCGACACCCTGGGGCAGCGGTCCCAGGAAATTGGCGGAATCGTTGGTGTGATCACGTCCATTGCCGAACAGACCAACCTGCTGGCGCTTAATGCTGCGATCGAAGCGGCACGTGCGGGTGAGCAGGGCCGAGGCTTTGCCGTGGTGGCAGACGAAGTGCGTAGCCTGGCTTCGCGTACGCGCCAGGCCACGGATGAAATCTCCACCATGATTGCCAGCATCCAGCAGCAGACTGGCCAAGCGATCCATACCATGGAGCAGGGCAACCAGCTGATGCAGGAAGGCCTGTCCCGCAATGCCAGGGTCGCTGATGCCCTGTCCCGGATCGACGAGCAAAGCCGCATGGCAGGGCAGCAGTTTGCAGCCATCGCTACCGCGACCCAGGAACAAAGTGACACCGCCACGTTGTTGAGCAGCAACCTGCAAAGCATTGCTCACGCCAACAGCGATCAGCGTGAAGTGGTCTCCAACCTGGCCACCACCGCACGCGACCTGGAGAGCGTGGCGGCTGGCCTGAGCCGTGAAGTGGACCGTTTCCGGGTTCGCGGCTGATTCACAACAGCTTCACACCCAACTGTGCCTCGCACGCCAGTAGCGAGCGCCGTTGGGTGTTTTCATACACCTCCATTTCGTTGACCACGGGCCGCCCCAGTGCCTGCTCGAACTGCGTGCGGTTGGCATTGCTACCGTATTGGGTGCGTGCTTCGTCGCCCAGGTTGGACTGGAAGATGCCGGCTGCACTGACGGGTAGAAAGTCTTCGTACACCAAGGGGTCGCATTGGATATCGCCAGCAGCGATCAACGTGTCCAGGCCTTTGCCTGAGGCGTCACCGGCCAGGCCTTGCGCTGTAGGGGTATAGCGGAACCACGCTAACCCTTGACGGCGCAATGCGTGAGCGTCGTCTGGAAACGCTGCGAATGCGTGTTCCAGCAGCGCCTGATAGCGACCAGGGTCGCGCTCGGCAGGCACGCCTTCAAGCCCTGCGCGGGCTTTGTCCAACAGTTGGTCGTACAACGCGCGGCCGGCTGGCGTAAGCGCCGCGCCGCGCTGCTCGATTTCGCCGAAGCGGGCGGTGTGCGTGCCCAGGTTGGCTGCTTCACTGTCGGTGAAGGCAACCTGCTCTTCCAGAGCCTTGAAGCTGGTCTGCCGAAGCAGGATCGGCTGCTGGCGCCGTGGCGGCCCCTCGATCACGGCCTTGGGCGGAATGGCGCGGGTTGGCATCAAGGCCTGCACCTGGTCGATGTCCAGTGTGCGGGGTGTAAGGTGGTTGATATGGGGGCCATTGAAGGCCACCACGTCAGCGGCCAACCGGTGCTGGTCATGCAATCGCTGGTACTGGGCCTGGGTGACCGTGGCCTGGCGGTGCCAGCGGAAGGTTTCCAGCGCCTGGGTCACGAACGTGTCCGCTTCGCTGTCCGTAAGGCCGC
>Ga0268349_1000004_pt1 | contig 63988 bp, 52 predicted proteins | sample G5R2_MAIN_18SEP2_FD_190164 | JGI IMG/M metagenome (GOLD analysis project Ga0268349, IMG submission 190164) | Phyllosphere microbial comminities from switchgrass, GLBRC, Michigan, United States - G5R2_MAIN_18SEP2017_LD1 | ecosystem: Host-associated > Plants > Phyllosphere > Phylloplane/Leaf...
CCAAATAAGCCGCAAAAAAAAATTACGCATTTGCGTCGCTCGTTCGTCTCGTCTTTCTGCCAATGCAAAACATTCGCATCTAGACGGAGCCGTTCATGTACCACCCTCTTCTATCCAGCGCCTTGCTGGTTTTCGCTGCCGCGTTCGTTACCCCTGCCTTCGCTGACTCCGGCAGCCGCACGTTTCATATTGCCCAACAACCGCTGACCAACGCACTCAAGGCGTTCAGCCTGGTCACGGGCTGGCAAGTGGAGGTTCCTGCCGAAACGGGCAGCGGCCTGCTCTCATTGGGCGTAAGCGGGCATATGGCGCCGGAACAGGCGCTGGAAAAGCTGCTCGCAGGCACCGGGCTGGGTTATCGCCAGGTAGGCGAAGGTGCCGCCGTGCTGGTGCGTCAGGTAACAGCAGTGGAGCTGGCACCGATAACCGTCAGCGCCACGCGACGCACCCAGGCGGTGACGGAGGTGCCTGGCACAGTGAGCGTGATTGACCGCCAGGTACTGGACAAGCGCAACGTCAACACCCTCCAGGACGTCGTGCGTTATGAGCCTGGGGTGAGCGTAGGCGGTAGCGGCCAGCGTTCGGGGATCACGGGTTACAACATTCGTGGCATCGACGGTGACCGTGTACTTACCCAGATCGACGGCGTAGGCATCCCGGAAAGCTATTTCTTCGGGCCTTACGCGCAAACCCAGCGCAACTACGTAGACCCTGAGATCATCAGGCGCGTGGAGATCCTGCGCGGGCCCAGCTCTTCGCTCTATGGCAGCACGGCGATTGGTGGGGCAGTCAGCTATTACACGCTCGACCCTGCTGACATCATCAAGCCAGGCCAGACCACTGGAGCGCGCCTGAAGGCTGGTTACAGCGGCAAAGACAACAGCTGGTTGAAGTCCGGTACCGTGGCAGGGCGCCAGGGCACTGTGGATGCACTTGTGCACCTGAGCCAGCGAGACGGCCACGAAACCGAATCCTTCGCCAGCCACGGCGGCAATGGGCTGGCCCGTACTGCCGCTAACCCTGAAGACGCGCGCAGCACCAATGTGCTTGCCAAGGCGGGGTGGGCCTATGCCCAGGATGAGCGCCTGGTGCTTACCTACGAAAGGTTCAAAGGCAACAACCAGGCAGACGTAAAAAGCGCCATTGGCGGGCCTTTTATCCAAGGCATGGCATCGGGCATGTACCGCTCCAGAGGCACGGACGATACGCGCACACGGGAGCGCTTCGGCATCGCCCATGACGTGACCCTCAACAGCCCGCTGGCCGATGAAGCCAAATGGAGCCTGAACTACCAGTTGGCCAAGACCGACGAGCAGACCGACGAACTGTACGTCCCTTACACCCGCCAGGTGCTACGGCACCGGCAAACCTCATACAAGGACCGTCAATGGATCTTCGATGGGCAGTTGGATAAAGCCTTTAGCCTGGGCGCTACCGATCATGCATTGATCTACGGTGCCACGCTCAAGCGGCAAAAAGTTACCAACCTGCGTTCCGGCTACGGCGTCTGCCTGGCGAACGGTCGCAACTGTACCGCAGGCCAACCCAGCCCCAGCGACGCCTTAGCGCCGGAAAGTGATTTTCCAAACCCTACCGTCGATACGTACAGCGTGTTTGCCCAGGATGAGATCCGGCTGGGCAACTGGTCCTTCCTTCCCGGTGTGCGCTATGACTACACCCACCTGAAACCAAAACTGACCGAGGCGTTTTTGCGCACTCTCAAGGGCAGCGACAATACCCAGTACAGCGACGACACTAAAACCTGGCACCGCCTCACGCCCAAGCTGGGCGTGACCTATGCCTTCACCGAGCAGACCTCCTGGTACGGTCAGTACGCCGAGGGGTTCCGTACACCCACTGCCAAGGCCCTGTATGGCCGGTTCGAAAACGCCGCCAGTGACTACGTGGTGGAACCCAACCCGAACCTGGAGCCTGAAAAAAGCCGCAGTTTCGAAACCGGGCTACGAGGCTACTTCGAGGCGGGCAGCTATGACTTGGCCGTGTTCTATAACACCTACCGGGATTTCATCGACGAAAACCAACTGCAAGGCGGCTACGACCAAGCCACGTTCCAGAGCAGCAATATCCGCCACGCCACGATTCGCGGCGTGGAAGCCAAAGGTCGGCTCAACTTGGACCGCTTCGGGGCGCCGCAGGGCCTGTATACCCAAGGTTCGATCGCCTACGCCCACGGGCGCAACAAGGACACCGGCCAGCCCCTTAATAGCATCAACCCGTTAACCAGTGTGCTGGGCATTGGCTACGACCGGCCGCGCCACGGCGGGTTGCTCAGCTGGACCTTGGTCAGTCGTAAAGGGCAGGTGGACAGCAGCAGCCTTAACACGCCCGATGGGGGCACCCTGTTCAAAACACCGGGTTTCGGCACGCTGGACCTCACCGGCTATTACAAGCTCAGTGACGACATCACCCTCAACGCGGGCCTTTACAACCTGGCCGACAAAAAATACTGGCTTTGGGATGACGTGCGCGGCTACGACAGCGTGGGTGAAGCCTCGGTCACCGCGCCTGCCAACCTGGACCGCCTTACTCAGCCAGGCCGCAACGTTTCGGTCAATCTGGTCTGGGATATCTAAAACCACTGCGCACGCTGTCATCATTTCAAGGAGCGATTCCCAATGCCTCTACAGGCTTCCCCCGCACTCGAACCCATCACGCCCTTGCTGCGTTCGCAGCGCTTGAACCAGGCCACGCATGCGCCCCATGCAGCGCTTGATCACCTGGTAAAGGCGCAGGCGCCCTTCGACTCCCTCGAAGGCTTCAGCCGTTTCGTAACAGCCCAATACCTTTTCCAGGCGGACCTTGAAGGGCTCTACCAGGACCTGCACCTGCGTAGCTGTTTTACCGACCTGCCCCGCCGCTGCCGCGCCAGTGACGCCCTGGCAGACCTCGCCGACCTGGGCGTAACACCCCCCGAGCCGCCACCGGGAGGGCCTGCCTTGCTCAGCTTTGGTGAGTCACTGGGGTGGATTTTTGTGTCGGAAGGGTCGAAACTCGGCGCCGCATTCCTGATCAAGCGTGCCGAAGCGCTCGGGTTGTCTGCCACCTACGGGGCTCGTCACCTGGCAGCGCCTGTAGAGGGCCGCGCGGCAGGCTGGAAACGTTTCACCCAGGCGCTGGACGCGCTTGAACTAAGCCCCAGGGACGATGCACTGGCCCAAGCCGGTGCCCTGGCAGCCTTCCAGCGCTTTACGGTACTGCTGCAAACCGCCTTTGCCCGTGCATAGGCATGAACTCACCGCCCGGCCCGCCCATGGCGTGGCCTGGCCCGATCACTGCCCGGTGCCGATGACCGACCAGTTCCCTCCTACTCGCTCACGCCTGGCTCGCGTCCTTTATGGGGTGCTTGCGTATGTCTGCGTAGGCATTGGCATCGTTGCCATCTTCATTCCTGGCCTGCCCACCACCGAATTCATCCTCATTGCCGCCTGGGCGGCCACGCGCAGTTCTCCACGGCTGGCCGCCTGGCTGGAAAACCACAAGGTGTTTGGCCCCATCATTCGCAACTGGCGGATGGGTAAAGTCATTACACGCCGGTCCAAACTGGCGGCCACCGCCAGCATGCTGGTGTGCGCAGTGGTCATGTGGCTCACCTTGCGCCATTACTGGGCGATCTACGCGGCCATCGGCGGCATGGTGCTGGTCAACCTCTGGATCTGGTCGCGGCCCGAGCACCCTAAAAGGCCTGGCTAGCCTTTACCGCTTGTCGGCAGATAATAAAGCCGTGGTCAAAAAGGCCGATGAGGTGGCGAAGCCGAACTCTCCGCTTTCGAGGCATGCCAGCCCTCGCTCACCTTACCCCCCACGAGCACACCCATGCTGCAGTCCCTGTCCATCCGTTTGAAAATAGTGCTGCTGGCAGGGTTGAGCCTGGTTGCCGTAGTGGCCACCGTTGTTGGCATGAACCTTTACCAGAGCCGCGCTAATAACGCGCTGGTGAGCCAGTCCAGTGAACGCATGCTCACCACAAGCGTTGAGAAACTGCTGCTGGCCCAGGCTGCCGAAAAAGCTATATCGCTGCAAAAAGCCTATGGCGCAGACCTGATGCTCACCAGCGACCTGGCCGAGCAGATGGCCCAATTGAGCACCGCACGCCAACGTCAGAACTTCAACGCCGCCGCCTTGCGCGAAGAGGCCAATCAGGCCTTGGCACTGGCGTTCAAGCGCAACCGCGACGTACTGGCGGTGTGGGCCGTGTTTCAGCCCAATGCCTTCGACGGCAACGATGCCGGCTTTGTGGCTGACCTGGCGCGCGGCTCCAATGAAACCGGCCGCTTCAGCAGTTATTGGAGCCGTTACGACGGCAATGACAGCAATTCGGCCATCAACGAAGATGACCTTTCCAAGACTGAAATAAACGCCAGTGGCCTGCCGTTCAACAGTTGGTATACCTGCGCCCTGCAAACCGGCAAGCTGTGCCTGCTGGAACCCTATGCCGACACCAGCGGCGGCAAGACCCTGCTCATGACCACCCTGGCCGTGCCCATCCGCGTGGCAGGCAAGGTGGTCGGCGTAGCGGGGGTCGACCTAGCCCTCAGCGCCTTGCAGGTCAGTGCCGTGAAGGCAAAGGGCGAGCTGTTCGAGGGCGCGGGCCATATCATGGTGCTGTCCAGCAAAGGCGTACTGGCTGCCGACAGCAATACCCCCGACACCCTGGGAAAGGGTATTGAAGCAGCTTTAGGCGTTGACGGTCGCGATACCCTGCAGCAACTTCAGGCCGGCAAGGCTACGGTGATGGCCCGTGGCGACGTGATTCGCGCCATCTACCCCGTGGTGCCGGTAGAGGGCGTACCAGCCTGGGGCGTGGTGATCGACCTGCCACGCAACGTACTGCTGACGGACGCCTTGAAGCTCCAGGCTGTGCTTGACCAGTCACAGACCAATGGCACCCTGCAAACCTTGATGGTGGCCATCGTGGCAGGCTTGCTGGGGCTGGTGGTGCTATGGTTGACGGCCTCAGGCGTAACCCGGCCTATCACCAGTGTTGCCTTGATGCTAAAGAACATTGCCAGCGGCGAAGGCGACCTGACGCGCCGTATTCACTACGCTCGCAAAGACGAGCTGGGCGAGTTGGCCAACTGGTTCAACCGCTTCCTCGACAAGCTGCAACCTACGATCGCGCAAATCAAGGCCAGTGTCATCGAAGCCCGGAGCACGGCCGACCAGTCCTCGGACATCGCCCACAAAACCAGCGAAGGCATGCAGGTCCAGTTCAGGGAAATCGACCAAGTGGCCACTGCGTCCAATCAGATGAGTGCCACCGCCCATGAAGTGGCCGGCAGTGCTGCCAATGCTGCCAATGCCGCCAAAGGTGCCGATCAGGCTGCACAGGATGGCCTGCGTATCATCGAGCGCAGCACTGTGGACATCAATGGCCTGGCCGAGGAAGTAAGTACGGCGGTAGGCCAGGTGCAAACCCTTGCCGTCAACAGCGAGCAGATTGGCTCGGTACTGGAAGTGATACGGGGTATTGCGGACCAGACCAACCTACTGGCACTCAACGCCGCCATCGAAGCGGCGCGTGCTGGGGAAAGCGGCCGCGGGTTCGCGGTCGTAGCCGATGAAGTGCGCAACCTGGCACGGCGCACACAGGATTCGGTAGGCGAGATTCGCCTGGTAATCGAACGTATCCAGGGGGCGACCCACGACGTAGTGGCTACCATGCACTCAAGCCAGGCCAAAGCCCAGGAGAACGCTACGCAAATCCTCCAGGCTTCGTCCGCGTTAAGTCGCATCAGTGAAGCGGTAGGCATCATCAGCGACATGAATCTGCAGATCGCCAGCGCTGCAGAAGAGCAGAGTGTCGTGGCCGAAGAGGTAAACCGAAATGTATCGGCCATTCGGGTGGTCACCGAAGCCTTGACCGTACAAGCCTCTGAGGCCGCCCAGGTGAGCAGCCAGCTCAACGCACTGGCCGGCCAGCAGATGCGCTTGATGGACCCCTTCAAGGTATAAAGCAGCCAACGCAGAGCACGTCTATGCTTGACCCTTCGACGCCCCGGCCTGCGGGGCGTTTCTGTCAAGGAGTACGTCATGTTCGAACCCGGCCACCTGCACCTTGAACACAGCCCCGTCCAGCCCCGTGACGTCGCGTACCAGCTGGACATCACCTATGAACCGCGCAGCGACGCCCGTGGCACTATCATGCATTTCCAGGTGGCGGGTGATATTGCCGGCCATGCCTTGAACGAGGCACTGGACCTGCCACAGGACCTGGCCTTTAACTTCGCCAGCGACATTGATCACCTGGCCCGCCAACACGGCCTGCCTGCCACGCAGGTCATTCCTATTAGCGTGCATCACCAATACGACGCCATGTTCGCCGATATCCAGAACAAATTGGAGCGACACGCGGGCGATCCCGTGGACCCGGCGCACCTGCCTGGCGCCTGAGCGTGGGTTTCATCGGCAGCACAGGGGAGGCATAATCCATGGCTTCTGACGTTCAGGCCCTGTTTTCCCCATGCGTATTCACGTCAGCTTTCAAGACCGGGTAGGCATTACCCAAGAGGTACTGGCCCTGCTGGGTGCCCGCAACCTGAACCTGGATGCGGTCGAGATGGTACCGCCCAATGTGTATATCGATGCCCCTACGCTCAGTGCTGCTGTACTGGACGAACTGCGTGGGGCGCTGTTTGCCGTGGCCGGTGTTCAGGCCGTCACGGTGGTGGACATTTTGCCAGGCCAGCGGCGCCACCTTCAGCTTGATGCGCTGCTTGCCGCCATGAGCGACCCGGTGCTGGCCGTGGACACTGCAGGAAAGGTACTGCTGGCCAACCCTGCCATGGTTTCGCTATGCGGTCGGGAACCCGCTGGCGAGCTGGTGGCACAGGTGTTCCGCGACACCAGCCTGCTGGAGGCACTGGTTGAAAACGGCTTCCGCCTGCCCCTCAGAGAAGTGTCGGTGGAGGGCGAAACCCTCATGCTGGACGCCACGCCCATTCCCTACGCCGGCGCGCTCATCACGCTCTACCCCCCCAACCGCATCGGCGAACGGCTGGCAGCCCTGCACCATGACCATGCTGAAGGCTTCGAGGCGCTGCTGGGCGAGTCCACCGCCATTCGCCAGCTCAAGGCGCGGGCACAACGCATTGCTACCCTGGATGCGCCTTTGTTGATTCAAGGGGAAACCGGTACGGGGAAAGAACTCGTTGCGCGCGCCTGCCATGCTGCCAGCGCACGCCATAGCTCACCTTTTCTAGCCCTGAACTGCGCAGCGTTGCCTGAAAACCTGGCTGAAAGCGAGCTGTTTGGCTATGCACCTGGGGCATTCACAGGGGCGCAGCGCGGTGGCAAGCCCGGCTTGATGGAGCTGGCGCACCAAGGCACGGTCTTTCTCGATGAGATCGGCGAAATGTCCCTCTACCTGCAAGCTAAATTGTTGCGGTTCCTCAATGACGGCAGCTTCAGGCGCGTAGGTGGCGACCGCGAAATCAATGTGAATGTACGGATACTGAGCGCTACCCATCGCAACCTGGACAAGATGGTGAGCGAAGGGACTTTCCGCGAAGACCTGTATTACCGGCTCAACGTGCTCAACCTGGACGTACCGCCCTTGCGTGACCGGGGCCAGGACATTCTGCTATTGGCCCGTTGGTTCATGCGCCAGGCCTGCGCGCAGATCGGCCGGCCCGTCTGTCGCCTGGCACCGGGCACCTACCCTGCCCTGCTGGGCAACCGTTGGCCCGGCAACGTTCGCCAGTTGCAGAATGTGATTTTCCGTGCAGCGGCCATTTGCGAAAACACACTGGTGGACATTGGCGACCTGGACATTGCTGGTACTTCCGTGGCGCAGCAACGCGACCGGGAAATCCATAGCCTGGAGCAGGCCGTGGACGATTTCGAACAGGCGCTGCTGGAAAAGCTGTATACCGATTATCCGTCCACGCGGCAGCTGGCCGCGCGGCTGCAGACGTCCCATACCGCCATTGCCAACCGCTTGCGCAAATACGGGATAGGCACCAGCAAAATCTGACGTTGGCCATTCGCCCCGCTTGCGTCACGTTATCGATACAGCGTCTGCATTTCATTACACCTCAAGCAGCCAGCAGCGACTCAGCCCTGACAACGACCGTAATGAAATCATTACATATCACGCCCTGTGCTGCCGTCCCCCCACACCCTTCTAGCCCAGCAAAACCGGGTACTTCATTGCATTGGCAGCCTATTTGCAACATGACAACGATCCAGCCCGCATGGGCGCGTGTTTGCGGCCACCCCTGGCCTTCTGGAGTGTTGCATGACTGTTTTGCGTTTCACCCACGAGCATGAATGGCTGCGTGCCGAAGCCGACGGCACTGTGACCGTAGGCATTACCGATTTTGCCCAACAGGCCCTGGGCGACGTGGTGTTCGTACAGTTGCCGGAAACCGGCGACTACACTGTGGAGGCTGAAGTGGCTGTGCTGGAATCTGTTAAAGCCGCCAGCAGCATCAACATGCCCCTGGATGGCGAGATCACCGAGGTGAACCCGGCCCTGGAAGGCAACCCTGAACTGGTCAATGAAGATCCCCTGGCACGTGGCTGGTTCTTCCGCTTCAAGCCTGTCGATGCGTCGCAACTCGATGGCCTGCTGGACCAGAACGCCTACGATCAATTGATCGCTGCCCAAGCCTGAGGACCTCTGACATGCCTTTTGACGTTGCCTTGACCACGGATAACGAATTCATTGGCCGCCATATCGGCCCACGCGCAGAAGACGAGCAGGCGCTGCTTCAAACCCTGGGTTTCGATAGCCTGGACAGCCTGACCGCAGCGGTCATTCCCGCCACCATCAAGGGCACCAGTGTGCTGGATGCTGGCGATGGGCAAAGCGAAGCCGATGCACTGGCTGCGCTCAAGGCTATTGCAGGCAAGAACCAGTTGCTCAAGACGGTGATCGGGCAGGGGTACTACAGCACCCATACCCCGGCGCCCATCCTGCGCAACCTGCTGGAAAATCCAGCCTGGTATACCGCGTATACCCCCTATCAACCGGAAATTTCCCAAGGCCGCCTTGAAGCCCTGCTCAACTTCCAGACGCTGATCAGCGACCTGACGGGGCTGCCCATTGCCAATGCCTCGCTGTTGGACGAAGCCACCGCTGCCGCCGAAGCCATGACCTTCTGCAAGCGCCTGTCGAAAAACCGTGCCAGCACCGCCTTCTTCGCGTCGGTGCATTGCCACCCGCAAACCCTAGCGGTGCTGCGTACGCGCGCTGAGCCGCTGGGTATTGAGGTGGTAGTCGCCGATGAACACACCCTGGAGGACACTAGCCGCTTCTTCGGTGCCCTGCTGCAATACCCTGCCAGTAACGGCGATGTGCTGGATTACACCGCCGTAGTGGAACGCTTCCACGCCAGCCAGGCCCTGGTAGCCGTTGCCGCCGACCTGCTGGCCTTGACCCTGCTCACGCCGCCGGGCGAATTCGGCGCTGACGTGGCCATTGGCAGCGCACAGCGGTTTGGCGTGCCCTTAGGCTTTGGCGGCCCCCATGCCGCGTACTTTTCTACCCGGGACAGCTTCAAGCGCGACATGCCCGGGCGCCTGGTAGGTGTGTCCATCGACCGCCATGGCCAACCTGCCTACCGGCTGGCCATGCAAACACGCGAGCAGCATATCCGCCGCGAAAAGGCCACTAGCAACATCTGCACCGCGCAGGTGCTCCTGGCCAACATCGCCAGCATGTATGCGGTGTACCACGGGCCTCAGGGCCTGCAGCAGATCGCTAAACGCACCCATGCCCTGACGGCGATTCTGGCGGCAGGCCTTCGTGACATGGGTGTAGTGGTCGAGCAGACGTACTTCTTCGACACCCTGACACTGCACACAGGGGCTGCCACCGCTGAGCGGCATGCCAAAGCACGGGCGGCGGGCTACAACCTGCGCCAGGTAGACGCCGAGCGTGTGGGCGTGTCCTTGGACGAAACCAGCCGGCAGGCCGATGTAGAAGCCTTGTGGGCTATTTTTGCCACCGGTCAGCAACCGGCTTTCGCCGCTATTCAAGGCAGCGCTTCCAGTGCATTGCCTGAGGGGCAACTGCGCCAGGGTGCCCTGCTCAGCCACCCCGTATTCAACCGTTATCACTCCGAAACCGAGCTGATGCGTTACCTGCGCCGCCTGGCCGACAAGGACCTGGCCCTGGACCGCACCATGATTCCGCTGGGTTCCTGCACTATGAAGCTCAACGCGGCCAGCGAAATGATCCCGGTGACCTGGGCCGAGTTCGGAAACCTGCACCCCTTCGCCCCCGCAGAGCAAAGCCAGGGCTACACAGCGCTGACAAAAGAACTGGAAGCCATGCTGTGCGCAGCCACCGGTTACGACGCTGTTTCGCTGCAACCCAATGCGGGCTCACAAGGTGAATACGCCGGCTTGCTGGCCATCCGTGCCTACCACCAGAGCCGTGGCGATACCCAGCGCGACCTGTGCCTGATCCCTTCTTCAGCCCACGGCACCAACCCGGCGACTGCCCACATGGCCGGCATGCGCGTAGTGGTTACTGCATGTGATGCGCGGGGTAACGTGGATATCGACGACCTGCGCGCCAAGGCGGAGGCGCATAAAGATCACCTGGCTGCCCTCATGATCACCTACCCGTCCACCCATGGGGTGTTCGAAGAAGGGATCGGCGAAATCTGCCAGATTATTCACGACAACGGCGGCCAGGTGTACATCGACGGCGCCAACATGAACGCCATGGTGGGCCTATGCGCGCCCGGCAAGTTCGGCGGCGACGTGTCCCACCTTAACCTGCACAAGACGTTTTGCATTCCCCATGGCGGCGGTGGCCCAGGCGTGGGCCCGATCGGCGTGAAAGCGCACCTGGCCCCCTTCCTCCCAGGCCATGAAGCCTTGGAGCGCAAGGAAGGCGCCGTCTGCGCTGCGCCGTTCGGCAGCGCGAGCATTCTGCCCATCACCTGGATGTACATCCGGATGATGGGCGGTGCAGGCCTCAAGCGTGCCTCGCAAATGGCTATCCTCAACGCCAACTACATCGCCCGCCGCCTGGAAGAGCATTACCCTGTGCTCTATACCGGCAGCAATGGCCTGGTGGCCCATGAGTGCATTCTCGACCTGCGCCCGCTCAAGGACAGCAGCGGTATCAGCGTAGACGACGTAGCCAAGCGCTTGATCGACTTCGGGTTCCATGCCCCTACCATGTCGTTCCCGGTAGCCGGCACTTTAATGATCGAGCCCACTGAAAGCGAATCCAAGGAAGAATTGGACCGTTTCTGCGACGCCATGATCTGCATTCGTGAGGAGATCCGTGGTGTGGAGAGCGGCGCGCTGGATGCCGAGGACAACCCGCTGCGCAACGCGCCGCATACGGCTGAAGAGCTATTGGGCGAGTGGCCTCATAGCTACAGCCGTGAACAAGCGGCTTACCCACTGGCCAGCCTCAAGGCCACCAAATATTGGCCGCCGGTTGGGCGGGTGGACAACGTGTTTGGGGATCGCAACCTGGTATGCGCCTGCCCGCCCATCGAAGCCTATCAAAACGCGTGAGCCCAGGCTCTGACACGAGGGGCCACAACCGTGGCCCCTTTTTCTCAGTTTTATCCTGGAACGCTCATGTCCTTAAGTGTGTTTGACCTGTTCAAGGTGGGTATTGGCCCTTCCAGTTCCCATACCGTGGGGCCCATGCGCGCTGCTGCGCGCTTCGCCGAAGGGCTTCGACGCGAAGGGATGCTGGCCAGCGTGGCCCAGGTGAAAGTAGAGCTCTATGGCTCGCTAGGTGCAACGGGCAAGGGGCATGGCAGTGACAAAGCTGTGCTCATTGGCCTTGAAGGTGAGCAGCCTGACACAGTAGACACCACGACCATCGATGCTCGCCTGGCCGCCATTCGCAGCACAGGCCGGCTGCGGCTGCTGGGCGAACACGAAATAGACTTCGTCGAAAAACAGCACTTGGCAATGATCCGCAAGCCCTTGCCTTACCACCCCAACGGCATGATTTTCCGTGCTTTCGACGGGGCTGGCCTGCAGGTACGCAGCCGGGAGTATTATTCGGTAGGCGGTGGGTTCGTGGTGGATGACAACGCTGCCGGTGCAGACCGCATCGTGGCCGACACCACTACACTGCCCCACCCGTTCACCCTGGCCAAGGAATTGATGGCCCACTGCACGGCGCAGCACCTGCCTATCAGCCAGATCATGCTGGCCAACGAAAAGGCCTGGCGCTCGGAAGCTGAAACCCACGCCGGCCTGCTGAACATCTGGCAGGTAATGCAACAGTGCGTACGTGCAGGCTGCGAGAACGAAGGCATCCTCCCGGGCGGCCTGAAAGTGAAGCGTCGCGCAGCAGGGCTGTACCGCCAACTGCGCAGCAACCCAGAAGCCGCGCTGCGTGACAGCCTGTCCGTGCTGGACTGGGTCAACCTCTATGCCCTGGCCGTGAATGAAGAGAACGCCAGCGGCGGCCGGGTGGTCACCGCACCTACCAACGGCGCCGCAGGTATCGTGCCGGCCGTGTTGCACTACTACGTGCGATTCGTGCCAGGTGCCAATGAGGACGGGGTGGTGCGCTTCCTTTTAACCGCTGCGGCCATTGGCATCCTGTACAAGGAAAATGCTTCGATCTCGGGGGCCGAAGTGGGCTGCCAGGGCGAAGTAGGCGTGGCCTGTTCGATGGCCGCCGGTGGGCTGTGTGAAGTGATGGGCGGCACCGTGCAGCAGGTCGAAAATGCGGCAGAAATCGGTATGGAGCACAACCTAGGGCTGACTTGCGACCCTATTGGCGGCCTGGTGCAGGTGCCCTGCATCGAGCGCAATGCAATGGGTTCGGTAAAGGCAATCAATGCCGTGCGCATGGCGCTGCGCGGCGACGGCCAGCATTTTGTGTCGCTGGATAAAGTCATCCGCACCATGCGTCAGACCGGCGCTGACATGAAAAGCAAGTACAAGGAAACCGCGCGCGGCGGCCTGGCGGTAAACATTATTGAATGCTGACGGCCATGCCGCAGCACAAGGAGCACAGCAATGTCCGACACCCTTTTGAAAACCCCTTTGCATGCCCTCCACCTGGAACTGGGTGCGCGCATGGTGCCTTTTGCCGGTTACGACATGCCCGTGCAATACCCCCTAGGGGTGTTGAAGGAGCACTTGCATACCCGCGAGCAGGCTGGCCTGTTCGATGTGTCACACATGGGGCAGATCCGGCTGCTGGGCGAGCACGCTGCCGCAGCGCTGGAAGCGCTGGTGCCCGTCGACATCATCGACCTGCCAGTTGGCACCCAACGCTATGCGCTGTTCACCAACGACCAGGGCGGCATTCTCGATGACCTGATGGTGGCCAAGGTTTCAGAGACGGAGCTGTTCCTGGTAGTCAACGCGGCCTGCAAGGAGGCAGACCTTGCACACCTGCGCAGCCACCTTGCCAGCCACTGCGTGATCGAGCCCCTGTTCGAAAGCCGCGCCTTGCTGGCGCTGCAAGGTCCCAAAGCCGTGGACGTGCTGGCGCGGTTGCAACCTGCGGTGTCGAGCATGACCTTCATGCAGTTTGCAGCCCTGGAGCTGGCAGGCATTGCCTGCTACGTAAGCCGCTCGGGCTATACCGGCGAAGATGGCTATGAGATTTCCGTACCTGTGGAACAAGCCGAAGCACTGGCTCGCCGACTGCTAAGTGAGCCTGAAGTGCAGCCTATTGGCCTGGGCGCACGTGACTCGCTGCGACTGGAGGCTGGCCTGTGCCTGTATGGGCATGACATGAATGCCGAACTTACGCCAGTAGAGGCCAACCTGGGCTGGGCCATTTCAAAAGTGCGCCGCGCCGATGGAGCACGTGCCGGCGGGTTCCCAGGTGCGGACACTATCTATGCCCAGCAGAAAGAGGGTGTGCCCCGCAAGCGGGTTGGCTTGCTGCCCCAGGAACGCATGCCGGTACGTGAAGGCGCTCAGGTAGTAGATGCCGAGGGCAACGAAGTAGGCCAGGTCTGCAGTGGCGGCTTTGGCCCTACATTGAATGCGCCAGTCGCAATGGCATGGATAGATACGCACCTTAGTGGGTTGGAGACCGAACTCTGGGCACTGGTACGGGGCAAGACAGTACCCGTGAAAGTGTCACGCATGCCCTTTGTAGCGCAGCGTTATTATCGGGGCCAGGCGTAAACAGACATTAAAGCGAATTCAGCCTTCATCACCCGGTCATGGCGCTGTGCTTGCATGGCATAGCCAGCGACCTTGGCGGTGTTATGCCCGTCGAGGCACTTCGCTGAGCAAGTAGGAATAAGGCCGCAAAACGGGTATGAAAAAGGCATAAAAGCTAGCAGTTTCGGGGCTTGTTTTTGTGACTAAGGTTAGCGTAGAGTCGTCTGGACTGAGTTTGCATGGGTCGCTTTGGTTCGTGACCTGGGCAGTAGCGCTAGGCTTTGCTACAACCCGTTCTGCGTCTCTTACTTTCCTGCAACCAGTAATAGCAGCCTCCAAATTGAAGGCCAGCTGACACCATTATTGAGCTTCAAGGAAATAGACATGAGCACTCGCCAGAGCGGTACCGTCAAGTGGTTCAACGACGAAAAAGGTTTTGGTTTTATCACGCCTGAAAGCGGTCCGGATCTGTTCGTGCACTTCCGCGCTATCCAAGGCAGCGGTTTCAAAAGCCTGAAAGAAGGCCAGAAAGTGACCTTCGTTGCGGTGCAGGGCCAAAAAGGCATGCAAGCGGACGAAGTTCAAGCCGAAGCCTGATCACCTTCGCACGAAAAAGCCCCGACTAGTGATAGGCGGGGCTTTTTTATGGGCGCCTGTTTTGTCAGCTTTTAACAGGCAGCCGCCTAGCGCTAGCCCGCCCTACGCAACAACCAAACCCCCGCTAAGGCGCAGACTGTCGCAGGCAAGGCGACCGCCAACAGGGGCGGGAAGCCGAATACCAGGCTCGAAGGGCCGAGCAGGTCTTGGGCAATGCGGAACACGAAACCTACCAGTACCCCGGTAAACACGCGCTGGCCCAGGGTGACAGAGCGCAGCGGGCCGAAGATGAAGGAGATCGCCATCACCACCAGGGCGGCGGTCACGAAGGGTTGCAATACTTTTGTCCAGAAGGCCAGCCAGTACTTCCCGCTGCTCAGCCCTTGAGCGCCCAGGTAATGCACATAGGCCCACAAGCCGGTGATAGAGAGGGATTCAGGGGCCATTACGACGGTGCTCAACAGCTGCGGCGTAAGGGCCACGTCCCAGCGCACTGTGTCTGCAGGCACAACCTCGGTATGGTCCCCTTTGAACAGCGTGGTAGTGACCTCACTCAACTGCCAGTGGTCCTGTGCGTACACGGCCTTGCGAGCGAAGCTGGACTGCTGAAGGTGGTGCTGGTCGTCGAACTCGTAACGGGTTACGCCATACAGCAGCCCATTGGGCTGCACGGTATTGATGTGGATGTACTCGTTGCCCTGGCGGTGCCACAAGCCGTGCTTGCCGCTTTGGGCGTCACCACCGCCCTGTGCCAGGGAGCGGGAGGCCTGGGCTTGGTCTTCTGCCGGCGGCGCCACGTATTCGCCGATCAGCACGCCTGCCACCATCAGCACCAGCATAGGCTTCATGACGGCCCACACGATACGTGAGATGGATACGCCTGCTGCGCGCATGATCGTCAGTTCGCTGCTGCTGGCCAGGCTGCCCAGGCCGATCAGGCACCCGATGAGTGCGGACATGGGCAACAGCTCATACAAACGCCGTGGTGCGGTGAGGAATACGTACCAGGCCGCGTCCCCCAAGGTGTAGGTGTCACTCAGGTCGCTCAGTTCATCGATGAGCGCGAACAGGGTGGCCAGGCCCAGGATGATACCCAGCACCGCCAGGATAGCAACGAACACGCTGCGACCGATGTACCCGTCAAGCTTCTTCATTTTGCCACCCCAGCCCGGCTACGACGCTGCGCCTGCGAAAGACGCAGGGGTTGCCACCCCATCAGCCCTATCCCGATGGCGAGGAACAGCCCATGCACCCACCACAGGCCAAGGCCGATGGGCAGGCGCCCTTTCTCCACGGCACTGCGTACCGAAATCAGGATAGTAAGGTAGGCCATGTACAGCAGGATGGCCGGTAATAGCTTGAGGAAGCGGCCCTGGCGCGGGTTCACCCGAGACAGGGGAACGGCCATGAGCGTAACGATGAAGACCAGCAGCGGCAGCGAAAGGCGCCACTGCAGTTCGGCACGGTCACGCAGCACAGTGGACCCGAACAGGGTGGACGTTGGAATGGCCTCGCGCTCGCTGATGTCCTCGCTCACCTCAGGCTTTGGCAACATCACGCCATAGGTGTCGTACTTGATAGCACGGTAATCGGGTTGCCCCGGGTTACCGTCGTAGCGGTAGCCGTTCTCGAGGACCAGGTAACGGTTACCGTTGGTGTCCACCTCCTGGCGGCCTTTGTCGGCTACCAGCACCGAAATACCCCGATCCTTCTTGCCATCGGTAGACGCGCGTTTTTCCGAGATGAACACGCCACCCAGGTTGACACGGTCTTCGGAGAGCTCTTCGGTATAGGTGACGCGCGTGCCATCACGCAGCATCTGGAAGCGCCCCGGTACGAGCGTGTCGAACTCGGTCAGCGCATCCTGCTGGTTGATCAGTTGGGCAAACCGCGTTGCGCCCAGGGGTGCCAGGCTGAAGCTGAGCCAGGCGACCAGCAGGGCGACCACAGTGGCCGGGATCATGGTGATGCCCAGCAAGCGCCCTGGGCTCATGCCAGTGGCAGACAGCACCGTCATTTCGCTTTCCAGGTACAGCCTTCCGTAAGCGAGCAGAATGCCCAGGAACAACCCCAGCGGGAGAATCAGCTGCAGGAAACCCGGCAGCCGATAGCCCATGATCTGGAACAGAACACCGGGGTCGAGCGCACCGCTGGCAGCCTGGGCCAGGTACTTGATAAAGCGCCCACTCATGATGATAACCAGCAGCACGGCGCTGACGGCACTGAGGGTCACCAGGACTTCGCGGGACAGATAACGGAAAACGATCAAACCAGACACTCCGGGGTAACCAGCCTTGACGGCCATGCGCTTGTGCGATTACGCACAGGCCCGACGGAAAAAGTGGGCGCATTATCCTGTGAATGGGGGTGCCTGTCACTTGGCGGTGTGCCATCGGGGTTGTCAGCGACAGAGACACAGGCTCAAACTGAACGCCTACGCCTGCGCGACCACGAGGCACAGGGCCGCGTGGCAGTCGAACCACTGATTGGGGACGTTACATGGAACTGCTTGTAAAAAGCGTGAATGCCGAAACGCTCAAGACCGCAACCTTGGTGGTACCGGTCAGCGAAGGCCGCAGCCTGGGCGCTGTGGGCAGAAAGCTCGACGAACAGAGCAGCGGCGCCATCAGCGCGATTCTCAAGCGTGGTGATCACGAAGGCAAGCCCGGCCAGACCCTGCTATTGCACAGCCTGCCTGGCATCAAGGCCGAACGGGTACTGCTGTTGGGCGTCGGTAAAGACGCATTGGGCGACCGCCCCTTCCGCAAGGCCATAACCTCCGCCCTGGGCGTATTGAAAACCCTCGGCGGCGCTGATGCGGTGCTCGCATTGGACGAAGTGACCGTTGCCAACCGTGACACCTACAGTAAGGTCCGCCTGCTGGCCGAGACTGTGCTGGACGCCGGCTATGTGTTCGAACGTTACAAAAGCAAGAAGGCAGACCCACGCGCGCTGAAGAAAATCACCCTGGCCACCACCAAGGTGGATACCGCAGAGGCCGAACGCGCCGTTCAGCACGCACGCGCCATTGCCTTGGGCATGAGCCTGACGCGGGACCTAGGCAACATGCCACCGAACATCTGCCACCCCACCTTCCTTGGCGAGCTTGCGAAGGGCCTGGCCAAGGAACACAAGAACCTGAAGGTGGACGTGCACGACGAGAAGAAGCTTGCGCAGTTGGGCATGGGCTCGTTCCTGGCCGTGGCCCAGGGCAGCGCACAGCCTCCGCGCCTGATCGTGGCGCAATACCAGGGCGGAGCCAAGACAGAACAGCCCTATGTGCTCATCGGCAAAGGCATCACGTTCGACACCGGCGGCATCAGCATCAAGCCATCGGCCGGCATGGATGAAATGAAATTCGACATGTGTGGCGCTGCCAGCGTGTTCGGCACCCTGCGCGCGGTGCTTGAGCTGCAGCTGCCCATCAACCTCGTCTGCCTGATGGCCTGCGCCGAGAACATGCCCAGCGGCACTGCCACGCGCCCTGGTGACATCGTGGAAACCATGAGCGGGCAAACCGTCGAGATTCTCAACACCGACGCCGAAGGCCGCCTGGTGCTGTGCGACGCCCTGACCTATGCCGAGCGCTTCAAACCCAAGGCTGTGGTGGACATCGCTACCCTCACCGGTGCCTGCGTGGTTGCCCTGGGCGGGCACACCTCTGGCCTGTTGGGCAACAACGATGGCCTGATCAACGATTTGCTGGACGCCGGCCGTCGGGCCGATGACCGTGCCTGGCAACTGCCGTTGTTCGACGAGTATCAGGAGCAACTGGACAGCCCGTTCGCTGACATCGCCAACATCGGTGGCCCGAAGGCCGGGACGATCACGGCCGCTTGCTTCCTGTCGCGCTTTGCCAAAAGCTACGACTGGGCGCATTTGGACATTGCCGGTACTGCCTGGCTCAGCGGAGGCAAGGACAAGGGCGCCACAGGCCGCCCGGTGCCTTTGCTGACCCAGTATCTGCTCGATCGCGCGGCAGGCTGAGGGGTCGCCCCTGGCCGATCGCTCGCCAGGGGCACCTTGAACCATGACCCAGGTCGATTTTTATATTCTCCCCAGCGCGCTGCCTTCAGCGCGGCTGGACTTCGCCTGCAAATTGGCCGAAAAAGCCTGGCGCCTGGGCCACCAGGTGCATGTGCTGTGCTCAAACGCCGACCAATGCGAGGACATGGACACCCGCCTCTGGGCGTTCAAAGGTGAAAGCTTTGTACCGCATACCCAAGGGGATGACCTTACGCTGGCACCGGTGACCCTAGGCCTTTCAGAACCTGAAAGTGCGAACGGCGAGTTACTGATCAACCTGACCCTAGCGGTACCCGCGTTCGTTGGCCGCTTCAACCGCGTGGCAGAGATCGTCATCTCGGACCCTACCGTACGGGACCAGGCCCGGGAGAATTTCCGCTTCTATCGCGAACAGGGCTATCCTTTGCAGGATCACCGCCTCACGCGCCTTTGAGTCTACTTTGATGGATAAGCCCACGCCTTTGCCCGATTCCAACCAATTGCTGGACGACCTGGAATCGATTCGTCGGTTGCTGGGCGATGATGCCCTGGAACCACCGGTATTGACTGAAACCGTAAGCGAACCCACTGAAGAAGTGGTGCCCCTACTGTTTGAGACCACCGGCGAAACGCCATTGGACATCGACCAGGCGCCCCTGCTGCTGGACGTGGCTGAGCTGCCCAAGGCCACACCCGCCCAGAACCGCCAGGACACGTTGCTGCACCTGGATGCCGAGTTACGTGAAGCGGCACGCAAGATCATGCAAGACGTGATCGATGACTTTGCCCCGCATATCGAAACGGAGATCAAACGCCGCCTCGAAGCCCGTATGCAGCGCCTGCTTACGCCTTGACAGCATTCAGGCCGTTACTGCCACGCCTACACCCCCGCCGCCCTGTCCGTTATACTGTTCGGCTTTCCGAATCGTTTGCCTAACAGGGCCCTGCCGCGCATGGACAAGACTTACCAGCCGCACGCCATCGAAACGTCTTGGTACCAGACCTGGGAAGCGCAGAACTACTTCGCGCCCCAGGGTTCTGGTGACCCGTACACCATCATGATCCCGCCGCCGAACGTGACCGGCAGCCTGCACATGGGCCATGGCTTCAACAACGCCATCATGGACGCCCTGATCCGCTTCCGCCGCATGCAGGGCCGCAACACGCTATGGCAGCCCGGTACCGACCACGCCGGTATCGCCACCCAGATGCTGGTAGAGCGCCAGCTCGAAGCCAAGGGCCAGAGCCGTCACGACCTGGGCCGCGAAGCCTTCCTGGAGAAAATCTGGGAATGGAAACATGAGTCCGGCGGCAACATCAGCCGCCAGATCCGCCGCCTGGGCTCGTCGGTAGACTGGACCCGCGAGCGCTTCACCATGGATGACGGCCTGTCCGAGGCTGTCAAGGAAGCCTTCGTGCGCCTGCATGAAGACGGCCTGATCTACCGCGGCAAGCGCCTGGTGAACTGGGATACCAAGCTGCACACCGCTATTTCCGACTTGGAAGTGGAAAGCCATGACGAGAAAGGGTCCCTCTGGAACCTGCGCTACCCCTTGGCCGACGGTGCTACCACAGCAGAAGGCAACGCCTTCCTCGTAGTAGCCACAACACGCCCCGAAACCATGCTGGGCGACGTGGCCGTAGCCGTTAACCCCAATGACGAGCGCTACCAGGCCCTGATCGGCAAGTTCGTGGACCTGCCCCTGGTAGGCCGCCGCATTCCGATCATCGCAGACGACTACTGCGACCCCGAATTCGGCACTGGCTGCGTGAAAATCACCACCGCCCACGACTTCAACGACTATGAAGTGGGCAAGCGCCACAACCTGCCGCTGCTCAATATCTTCGACAAGCATGCCCGTGTACTCTCGGCCGTGCAGGCGTTCAACCTGGACGGCTCGGTGAACGAGCACATCGACACCGCCCTGCCCGCGACCTACGCGGGCCTGGACCGGTTCGAGGCACGCAAGCGCATCGTGGCGGACTTCGACGCGGCCGGCCTGCTGGTCAGCATCAACGACCATGCCCTGAAGGTGCCCAAGGGCGACCGCTCCGGAACCGTGATCGAACCCTGGCTTACGGACCAATGGTACGTGTCCACCAAGCCACTGGCCGAGCCGGCCATCGAAGCGGTGGAAAACGGCAGCATTCAGTTCGTGCCCAAGCAGTACGAGAATATGTATTTCTCATGGATGCGAGACATCCAGGATTGGTGCATCAGCCGTCAATTGTGGTGGGGCCATCGGGTACCGGCCTGGTACGACGAGAGCGGCCAGGTGTATGTAGGCCGTAGCGAAGCCGAAGTGCGTGCCAAGCACGGGCTGGGGGCCGAGGTGAAGCTGGAGCAGGACACCGACGTACTGGACACCTGGTTCAGCTCTGGCCTGTGGACGTTCTCCACCCTGGGTTGGCCGGAACAGACCGAGTTCCTGAAAACTTTCCACCCCACGGATGTGCTGGTCACCGGCTTCGACATCATCTTCTTCTGGGTCGCCCGGATGATCATGCTTACGATGCACCTGGTGAAAAACCCCGACGGCACACCACAGGTCCCGTTCAAGACGGTCTACGTACACGGCCTGGTGCGTGATGGCCAGGGCCAGAAGATGTCCAAGTCCAAGGGCAACGTGCTGGACCCACTGGACATCGTCGACGGCATTACGCTGGATGCGCTGCTGGACAAACGCACCAGTGGCCTGATGCAGCCCAAGCTGGCCGACAAGATCGCCAAGCAGACGCGTGCCGAATTTCCGGAGGGTATCGACAGCTACGGCACTGACGCCCTGCGCTTCACGTTCTGCTCCCTGGCATCCACGGGCCGCGACATCAAGTTCGACATGGGCCGTGTGGAAGGCTACCGCAACTTCTGCAACAAGATCTGGAACGCCGCCCGCTACGTGCTGGACAAGGGCGAGGACTGCGGCCAGAACGGCGAAGCCTTCGAGCTGTCACTGGCCGACCGCTGGATCATCTCGCAGCTGCAGCGTACCGAAGCCGAAGTGACCCGCCAACTGGACCAGTTCCGTTTCGACCTGGCCGCCCAGGCCCTGTACGAGTTCATCTGGAACCAGTACTGCGACTGGTACTTGGAACTGTCCAAACCCGTGCTCTGGGACGACACGGCGCCGGTCGAACGTCAGCGTGGCACGCGCCGCACGTTGGTGCGGGTACTGGAAGTGGCCTTGCGCCTGGCGCACCCGTTCATGCCGTTCATTACCGAAGAGATCTGGCAGCGCCTGGCGCCGCTGGCGGGTATCGAAGGCAAGACCATCATGCTGCAGCCCTGGCCTGTGGCCAATGACAGCCGCATTGATGAAGCCGCCGAGCGGGACATCGAGTGGGTCAAGGAGCTGATGCTGGGTGTGCGCAACATCCGTGGCGAAATGAACATCGGCCCCGGCAAGCCATTGCACCTGTACCTGAAGAACGCGAGCGAGGACGACCGGCGCCGCCTTGAGGAAAACCAGCACCTGCTGCGCAAGCTGGCCAAGATCGAGGCCTTTACGGTATTGGCCGCTTCCGACGAAGCCCCGCTGAGCGCCACGGCGCTGGTGGGCGAACTGGAAGTGCTCGTGCCCATGGCCGGCTTGATCGACAAGGACGCTGAGTTGGCCCGCCTGAACAAGGAAATCGGCCGCCTGCAAGGGGAAGTGGACCGTGTGGGCGGCAAGCTGTCCAATGCGGCCTTCGTAGACAAAGCGCCCCCTGCCGTGATCGACAAGGAACGCGCCAAGCTCGCCGAAGCCGAGCAAGCCCTGGCCAAACTGGCCGAACAGCACGCCCGTATCAGCGCGCTTTAACGCCACCCTCGCGGCTGGCCGTTGCTCCAGGTTCCGGAGCGGCGCCAGCCGCGTTCCTTTTTCTGTGGCCCTATTGATGAAACCGACCTTGCACCCCCGTAACCGCCACCAAGGCCGTTACGATTTTCCCAAGTTGATCCAGGGTACCCCTGAACTCGGCGAGTACGTCATTCTCAACCCCTATGGCAAGGAAAGCATCGACTTTGCCAACCCAGCGGCTGTACGCGTGTTCAACCGTGCTTTGCTCAAAGCGTTGTACGGGGTCAAGTTCTGGGACATTCCCGAGGGCTACCTGTGCCCGCCTGTTCCAGGCCGTGGGGACTACGTTCACGGCGTAGCCGATCTGCTCGCCGAAGACCACGGTGGTACACCTCCCACAGGTGCCCAGGTGCGTGTGCTGGACATCGGCACCGGCGCCAATTGCATCTACCCATTGCTAGGCCACCTGGATTACAGCTGGCGCTTCGCAGGGTCCGACATTGACCCGGTGGCCGTGGCATCCGCCCAGACAATTGCCAAGGCCAACGGGCTGGGCAAAGCGATCGAGGTGCGCCTGCAAACACAGCCACGGCATGTACTGGAAGGCATTGTGCAGCCTGGCGAGCGCTTTACGGCGACCTTGTGCAACCCGCCTTTCCATGCGTCCGCGCAGGAAGCGATCGCTGGCAGTCAACGAAAATGGCGAAACCTGGGCAAGGCCGACCCCGCTCGGCAGCTGCCTGTGCTCAATTTTGGCGGGCAACAGACCGAGCTGTGGTGCGAGGGCGGGGAATTGAGCTTTGTAAGCCGACTGATTGACGAGAGCGCGGCGCAGGGGCCCTATATTGGCTGGTTTACCTGCCTAGTGTCCAAAGTGGGCAACCTGCCCCCTTTACAGGCGCGTATCGCCCGCGTAGGTGCCTTGGAAACACGGGTAGTTGCCATGGGCCAGGGCCAGAAGCAGAGTCGCTTCCTGGCGTGGACCTTTCAAACACGGGAACAGCGGACAGGCGCCTGAACGCTGGCCCAAAAAAACCGCACCCTGAGGTGCGGTTTTTCATAACGCTCAACTTACTTGTTGATAGCGTCGGTTAGTACCTTGGCAGGCACGAACTTTACAACTTTCTTTGCAGCAATTTTGATAGTAGCACCGGTGGACGGGTTACGGCCGTCACGTGCAGGACGCTCGGTAACCTTCAGCTTGCCAATACCTGGCAGGGTGATTTCGCTGCCGTTTTCCAGCTGGTCGGCAACGATCTGGCCAAGTTGCTCCAGCGCGTTCTTGGCCATGGCCTTCGGCGCGTCTACAGCTTCGGCGATGTCAGCGATCAGTTGGTCTTTGGTAAGTGCCATGTAGTGTTCCTTCCCTTTCAAATTCGTTTGGGTTGCCAGAGCATTGTCACCCGTCAAAACCGGCCCCCGCAGGGCCCGGCCTCTGGATACAGCCTCGCCAATCGGCAATGTAGATGCCCGCAGCGGTGTTTGGTTCGCGCTGAAGGAAGGCCGATAAAGCGGGCTAACGCCGGCGCCAGCGGGCCAGCCGTTGGCGTACCAGCGCAAGAGCCGGCAAAACTAGCACAGAGCCAGATAAATATCCGCCACCCCAGCAGTAAATATTCGTCTTTATTGAGGTTTTGGCTAAAAAACAGCCAAAAAAAGGGCAGGCTGCGGTCGGTTGTCGCGGTTGGCTCACCGCGATACAGCCGTTCTGCCGCCCAGCAGTTACGGTACACTTGCTGCTTTCCGTGATTCCCGAGGCGCCCATGCCGATCCGTCATTGCATTGTTCACCTGATCGACAAGAAGCCCGACGGCACCCCCGCCGTGCTCCATGCCCGCGACCGGGAACTGGAGCCTTCCCAGGCGCTGGACGACATGCTGGCCGACCTGAATGAAAGCTACAACGCCAAGCAAGGTAAGGCGTGGGGGCTGTTTCATCCCGAGTCCGGCGCGTACCCCTTCAGCGGCTGGCTCAAGGCCTACCTGGAACAAGAGCAGGATTTCACAGCGTTCAGCCGCGTAGCTGTCGAGCATCTGCAAAAGCTGATGGAAGAGTCCAACCTGTCCGCAGGCGGCCACGTGCTGTTCGCCCACTACAACCAAGGCATGACGGACTACCTGGCCATTGCACTGCTGCACCATAGCGATGGGGTAGCGGTGACCGCTGAGCTGGATGTTACGCCCTCTCGCCATCTGGACCTGGGCCAGCTACACCTGGCGGCACGGGTGAACCTGTCCGAGTGGCAGAACAACAAGCAGTCCAAGCAGTACATCTCGTTCATAAAGGGCAAGAACGGAAAGAAAGTTTCAGAGTACTTCCGTGATTTCATCGGCTGCCAGGAAGGCGTAGACGGCCCCGGTGAAACCCGCACGTTGCTCAAAGCCTTTAGTGACTACGTTGAAAGCGAAGACCTGCCCGAAGAAGCCGCCCGCGAGAAGACCAAGACACTGGTGGACTATGCCACCAGCCAGAGCCGCAATGGGGAGCCCGTGGAACTGGAAGAATTGTCTGGCCTGATCGATGAAGACCGGCCACGGGCGTTCTATGAACACATTCGCAACAAAGACTACGGCCTGTCGCCGGAAATCCCGGCGGACAAACGCACCCTCAACCAATTCCGCCGCTTTACAGGCCGCGCCGAGGGCCTGTCCATCAGCTTTGAAGCCCACTTGCTGGGCTCCAAGGTCGAGTATGACGAGGCAGCGGGTACGCTGATTATCAAGGGGCTGCCGACGCAGCTGACGGACCAGTTGAAGCGTAGGAAGGACGCTTGAGGTCACCTGGCCATTCGCGGGCTAGCGCCCGCTCCCACAGCGTCAACCCTGTGGGACCGGGCATAGCCCGGGAAGAAGCCACAGCAGAGATGTGCTTCACACCGCTTTGATCGCAAACCCCATCCGAGGGAAATGCACCTGCACCGTGCCAGCACGGTCATCTTCGCGGCGCACTACGATCTCTTCGTGGTCGGTGTAGACCAACTCACCCGCTACTCCGTCCACCCCATAATCGGTGGCCGAAACGACTACCTGATCACCCGCCTTGAAACCGCTGGGGTCCACGAAATCGATTTCCGGGAAGCCGGCCGGCGTAGCGGCCTTGGCTTTCTCCAAGGCTTCACCGCTGCTCAACTCCGTAGGTGTACCCTGGCCAAACGCCTGTACCCGTTTGAACCATGCCATTACGTTGGGGTAGCCCTCGATCAACGGCGAGGTCACCGGCGTGGCCAGCAGGAACCAGCAGATGTGGGCCAAGGAGAAATCGGCATGGCTAGGCACCCCGAACAGGAACTCCCCACCGGCGCTCAGCTGCTGTTCAACGCGGCCCATGATGGCCGGCCATTGATGGCGGGCAATCTCGATCGGCAAACGGCTGGCCGCCCCGCCACTGAACAGCTTGGCACGGTCGGCCAGGAAGGCGTTGCGTTGCTCTTCGGTGAAACGGGAAAAGCGCACCGCTGCCGACTCAGGCTGGAATACAAAGCTTACGGCATGCTGGAACACGACCGAGTCCACCCAGCCAGCGAAGGCCGCTACCACAGCTTCTTTACCGGCAGGGAATAGCGCGGGGGTGGGCTGCACCTTGTCCAACTGGCGGGCAATAAGGGCGGTATCGCAGTACACATCAGCCCCGATCTGCAGCACGGGAGTTTTGCGGTAGCCACCGGTTAGCGGCATGAGGTCTGGCTTGGGCATCATCGGCGGGATAGTGACCGAGTGCCATGCCAGGCCTTTGAAGCCCAGCATAAGGCGAGCCTTCTCAGCGAAGGGCGAGGTAGGGTAATGATGCAGGATCAGTGCGGTCATTGCAGCATCCAGGCGGGTGAGAATTAGCCCAGCTTAGCGACCTCTGCAGGCCAAGCCTACCCATACCCGCCGATCCTTTGCTATTCACCGCCGCTATGGCCATTTTGCCAAGCCAGGGCCATGGCTTCCTTCACTTTTTTGGGCAGCCGCTTGATGGCACGCTCGGTTCGCAAAGCCTCGCCCTTCTCCAGGCAGGCCTGGATGTAAACCAGCGCCACAGCCGGGCTGGAGCGGAAGAACCGAGCGCCCTTTCCGCTTTGGTGGGCTGCAAAGCGACGGTGCGGGTCGTTGCTGATGCCACAATAGAGCGAACCATTAGCCGCTCGCACCAGGTACACCGACCAAGGCGTCGCTGGGATGTCAGTCATCAGTACGTTCGCTGCGCACGTTCACCAGGCGCGAACGCCCTGCCCCCATGCCTGCCACTGTGGCACCAATGCCAATTACGGCAAACACCCAGCCCATGGCCGACCAGCCACCAGTCAGGTCATGCACGATACCTACGGCCAGCGGCCCCATGGACGCCAGCGTATAGCCGAACCCTTGCGCCATACCTGAAAGGCCAGCTGCCACGTGTGCATCGGGTGAACGCAATACGATCAGCGTAAGGGCAACAGCGAATACACCTCCCTGCCCTAGCCCGAGTACGACGGCCCAACCCCACAGGCCACTTACCGGGGCATACAGGCAGCCGAACAGGCCTACCAGGGTAAGCCCCATTACCACCAGGATGGCCATGCGTTGGTCGTGGCTACGTGTGGCCAGCCAAGGCGCGCTGAGCGAACTGGCCAGTTGCACAATGATAGAGCCTGAGGTCACCAGCCCGGCGTCTTCAGCAGAAAGCCCGCGATCGATCAGAATCGAGGGAAGCCAGCCGAAGACAATGTAAGCCAGCGAGGACTGCAGCCCCATGAACAGCGTTACCTGCCAGGCCAATGGGTCGCGCAACAGGCCATGCACCTTGTAGATCGCCCGGCGAGCGTGGTGGCCCGTACGGGTTTGGGGCCACCAGGCCAGGGCAGCGATCAGGGCAGGCACCAGCCAGAACCCCAGCCCCCAGCGCCAGCTGTCATCGAACACTTGGCTGAGCGGCACACTGGTACCCGCCGCCGTCGCCGCGCCCAGGCACAGGGCCATGGTATAGACGCCCGTCATCAGGCCGACGTGGGCAGAAAAGTCACGTTTTACGATACCAGGCAACAACACCCCAATGATGCCGATACTGGCCCCCGCCACCACACTCCCCGCAAACAGCCCCACAGCACCGAACTGCGTGCGCAGTAAAATACCCGCGGCCAGCAACAGCAAAATGCCCCCTATGGTGCGCTCGGCGCCAAAACGCCGAGACAGCAGCGGTGCCAGCGGGGCGAACAGCCCCAGGCACAGCACGGGCAGTGTCGTCAGCAGCCCGGCCATAGCCGCACTTATGCCCACGGCTTCGGATACCTGATGCAGCAAGGGCGAAAGGCTGGACAACGCCGGCCGAAGGTTCAGGGCAACCAGGACCAGCGCAACGATCAGAACGGCAGATTTCCACCGGGAGGTGGAGGCGACAGCATCAGGTGGAGCGTGGTCGGCGGGCATGCAGGGCTCGGCTGGATTTATTCGGAAACAAATTAGCCGAGTACTCTACGCCTGTGGTTGGAAGAGGATCAACTGAAGTGAGGCTAATGCACTGCAGGCGCAAGGCTATGCCTGCGCGGTGGCGTTCACAGCGCGGGCACGCCCGCGCCTACAGGCACCTTAGTGAATGATCTGGCTCAGGAACAAACGGGTACGGTCGCTCTGCGGCCGGTCGAAGAAGTCGTCCGGTGCTGCCTGCTCCACGATCTCGCCCTTGTCCATGAAAATAACACGGTTGGCCACTGTCCGCGCGAAGCCCATTTCGTGGGTCACGCACAGCATGGTCATGCCGTCTTCTGCCAGGCCGATCATGGTATCCAGTACTTCCTTTACCATCTCCGGGTCCAGCGCCGAGGTGGGCTCGTCGAACAGCATGATCTTAGGTTTCATGCACAGTGCACGTGCAATGGCCACACGCTGCTGCTGGCCCCCGGAGAGCTGCCCAGGGAACTTGTTCGCCTGCTCTGGAATGCGCACGCGTTCCAGGTAATGCATGGCAATTTCCTCGGCCTGGCGCTTGGGCATCTTGCGTACCCACATAGGCGCCAGGGTGCAGTTCTGCAAAATGGTCAGGTGCGGGAACAGGTTGAAATGCTGGAATACCATGCCCACTTCGCGGCGGATGGTTTCGATCTGCTTCAGGTCGTTAGTCAGCTCCACACCGTCCACCACAATGCTGCCCTGCTGGTGTTCTTCCAACCGGTTGATGCAGCGGATGGTGGTGGACTTGCCTGAGCCGGACGGCCCGCACAGCACGATACGCTCACCTTGGCGCACGTTCAGGTTGATGTCCTTAAGCACGTGGAACTGGCCGTACCACTTGTTCACACCGGTCATGCGAATAATGCCTTCAGCGCCGGCGGGTTGCTTGATGGGGTTGTTCATATTCTCTCCTGACGCTTAGCGCTTATGACCGGTGTCCAGCTTGTGCTCCAGGTGTATGGAGTAGCGGGACATGCCGAAACAGAAAATCCAGAACACCAGGGCTGCGAATACGTAGCCCTCGGTCGCCATGCCAAGCCACTTGGGGTCGGCGGCAGCCTGCTTGACGCTGTTGAGCAGGTCGAACAGGCCGATGATGATCACCAGGCTGGTGTCCTTGAACAGTGCGATAAAGGTATTCACCAGGCCTGGAATGACCAGTTTGAGGGCTTGTGGCAGTACCACCAGCCCCATGCTGCGCCAGTAGCCCAGCCCCATGGCGGAAGCTGCTTCATACTGGCCTTTGGGGATGGCCTGCATGCCGCCCCGTACCACCTCGGCCACATAGGCCGACTGGAACAGGATCACGCCGATCAAGGCCCGCAGCAGCTTGTCGAAGTTCATGCCTTCAGGCAGGAACAGCGGCAGCATTACCGAGGACATGAACAGCACCGTGATCAAAGGTACACCGCGCCAGAACTCGATGAAGGTGACGCACACTACCTTCACGGCGGGCATCTTGGACCGGCGGCCCAGTGCAAGCACGATGCCCAGTGGCAGCGCGCCGGCAATCCCTACAGTGGCAATGACCAGGGTGAGCATCAGCCCGCCCCACTGGCTGGTAGGCACAGTGGTCATCCCGAACACACCACCGTGCAGCAGGCACCAGGCGATGACGGGATAAAGCACGATGAAGGCAATGCCGTATTTCACCTTCTTCGGCATCTTGGGAATGAACAGCGGTGCTGCTCCGATGACGGCCAGCCACACGGTAAGGTCAACGCGCCAGCGAAGCTCGCTAGGGTAATAGCCATACATGAACTGGCCGATACGCTGCTCGATGAACACCCAGCAGGCGCCTGCCTTGGTGCAATCCTCGCGTACTGTGCCCACCCAGTTGGCATCGAAAATCGCCCAGCTCAGCAGGGGCGGTATGATTATCCAGACAAGGTACAGCGCCAGCAGGGTAAGTACAGTATTGAACCAGCCCGAGAACAGGTTGGCGCGCATCCAGGCCACAGCGCCCACGGCCCTTACGGGTGGCGGCTGGTCTGGCTTGAAGACATGAGTAGTCATGGTGTTTTCCTATCGCTCGATCAGCGCGATGCGCTTGTTGTACCAGTTCATCAGCAGCGAAATGCTGATGCTGATCGCCAGGTACACGCTCATGGTGATGGCGATGACCTCGATGGCCTGACCGGTCTGGTTGAGCACGGTACCGGCAAACAGTGAGACCATTTCCGGGTAGCCGATACCCGCGGCAAGGGAGGAGTTCTTGGCCAGGTTCAGGAACTGGCTGGTCAGGGGCGGAATGATCACCCGCAGCGCCTGGGGGATGATCACCTTGCGCAGGGTAGGCCCATTGCGCAACCCCAGCGAGCGGGCAGCCTCGGTTTGGCCATGGCTGACCGACTTGATACCCGAACGCACGATTTCAGCGATAAAGGCAGCGGTATACACCGTCAACGCCAGCGTGAGCGCCAGCAGCTCGGGAATCATTACCCAGCCACCCACGAAGTTGAAGCCGCGCAGGGCAGGCACTTCCCAGTGAACGGGCGAGCCGAACACCAAGGCACATAGCGCTGGAATGACGACCAGCAGCGCAAGGCCTGCCCAGAATTTATGGAACGGCACGCCCGTGGCTTCAAACCGGCGGTTGGCCCACCGCACCATGGCCCATATCGCAATCAAGGCAATGATCACGCTGGCCAGGAATGGCCAGAAACCTTCGGCAATATTGGCGCCTGGCATGTTCAGGCCGCGGTTGCTGATAAAGAAGCGATCGGCGATGTTGATGCTGCCACGAGGGCCTGGCAACGTCAGGAAGACGGCGAAGTACCAGAACAGGATCTGCAGCAGCGGCGGAATGTTCCGGAAAATCTCGATGTAAACCGTAGCCAGCTTGTTGATCATCCAGTTGTTGGACAGCCTGGCCACACCTACGATGAACCCCAGCAGCGTTGCCAACACGATACCGATGAAGGTCACCAGCAAGGTATTGAGCAGGCCTATAAGGAACACACGGGCGTAGGAATCGGACTCGGTGTAGGGAATCAAGTGCTGTGCAATACCGAAGCCTGCACTGCGCTCCAGGAAGCCAAACCCTGAGGTAATGCCACGGTGCTGCAGGTTGGTCTGGGTATTGTCGAAAAGGAACCAGCCGAGCGAAACCACTGCCACGATGGTGATGATCTGGAATACCCACGCGCGTACACGCGGGTCGGTCAGGGAAAACCGCCCGGATTTAGCACTGGGTGCGCCGATGTTTTTTTGCATGAAATGCCCCGGAATAAAACGGAGGATAAAGCCGTTCGGGTTGTTCGAAGCGTCCTGGAAATGCCAAAGCAGGCACCGGTGCGAATGGATCGCGCACTGCGCCTGCCCTGGTGTCCTGCCTTGCTCCTGCTGCGCCAGCGGCTCTCACGGCTGGCGCAAGGGGGATCAACGTACCGGTGGCGCGTACATGATGCCGCCGTGGGTCCACAGGGCGTTCATGCCACGGTCGATCTCCAGCGAGCCTTTGCCCAGGTTCTTCTCGAACACTTCGCCGTAGTTACCCACTTGCTTGACGATCTGCACGACCCAATCCTTTGGCACGCCCAGGTCTTTGCCATACTCGCCGTCAGCGCCCAGCAGGCGAGCCACGTCCGGGTTCTTGGTGGATTTGGCCTGCTCTTCGACGTTAGCCGAAGTAACGCCGGCTTCTTCAGCGTTGAGCATTGCGAACAGGCTCCACTTGACCACGTTCAGCCATTCGTCGTCGCCTTTGCGAACCACAGGGCCCAGGGGCTCTTTGGAAATGGTTTCAGGCAGCACGATGAAATCAGCCTTGGAGGCCAGCTTGGAGCGCTGTGCGTAAAGCTGCGATTTGTCCGAGGTCAGTACGTCGCAACGGCCGCTTTCAAGGGACTTGGCCGATTCATCGGAGGTATCGAAGGTGATGGGGGTGTATTTCAGACCATTGGAGCGGAAGTAGTCCGACACGTTCAGCTCGGTGGTCGTACCGGCCTGGATGCAGATAGTGGCGCCATCCAGTTCCTTGGCACTTTTCACGCCCAGCTTGTTGTTCACCAGGAAGCCGACGCCGTCGTAATAGGTAACGCCCGCGAAGATCATACCCATGCCCGCGTCACGGGAACTGGTCCAGGTGGTGTTGCGCGACAATACGTCGATTTCACCGGATTGCAGCGCAGTGAAGCGCTCCTTGGCGTTCAACTGGCTGAACTTGACCTTGGTAGCATCGCCGAACACCGCTGCTGCCACAGCGCGGCAAACGTCCGCGTCGATACCTTTGATCACGCCCTTGCTGTCTGGCACGGAGAAACCTGGAAGGCCGTCGCTCACACCGCACTGCACGAAGCCTTTCTTCTTCACGCCGTCCAGTGTGGCCCCTGCCTGAGCAAGCCCTGCCGCACCGAACAGTGCGGCGGTTGTCAGTACTGCCAGGGTGGATTTCAACTTCATCATTCAAACCTCCAATAGGCTCTTGTTGTGTCGCGCGTGTATTACCCGCACCTTTGTGAGGCGACCTCGACCAGTGCCGGCTTCGTTTTGGGTCGAGCGGTATCATGTGCACATGTATGAAGCAAACGCGCCGATCTGCGACAGACGCCCTGGCGCCAAGCCAACTGCTCGGCACTCGGGCCCTCCCCGCCTACCGCAGGTGTTACCGGTAACGGGCGCGTTTCCATTTGCCCTATAGGTTTAGCAAAGCGCGTACCATACCGCCACGCTTGAGCGTTTCCGTGGGCGTCAATACGGAAACTTTCACCCACGCGACGTTTTGTTAGCAAATTGCCACCTATCGCCCCGAATAGACGCACCGTATCGAACCCTATCGCACCAAGAAGGAGCACTTATGACCGAACCTCTGATCCTAGAGCCCGCCCAGCCCGCAGACGCGTGTGTAATCTGGTTGCACGGGCTAGGCGCAGATCGTTTTGACTTTCAGCCGGTTGCACAGATGCTGCAGCAGGTGCTGCCAAGTACGCGCTTTATCCTGCCCCAGGCGCCCACCCAAGCCGTGACCATCAATGGCGGGTACCTGATGCCTAGCTGGTATGACATCAAGGCCATGAGCCCGGCGCGTGCTATTGACCGTAGCCAACTGGACGCTTCAGCCGCCGTGGTACACGGGCTGATGGATGCCCAGAACGCACAAGGCATCGGGGACGAACGCATTGTGCTGGCTGGGTTCTCCCAGGGTGGGGCCGTGGTGCTTCACGCGGCGTTCATTGAACAGTCACGCCCACTGGCCGGTGTTATGGCGCTGTCCACCTACGCACCGAGCTTTGGTGATGTGCTGCCGTTGACCACCGTTCAGCAGGCCATACCCGTACTGAACCTCCACGGCACCCGCGATGGAGTAGTGCTCCCGCCCATGGGCCGCGCCGCCCACGACCAGCTCAAGGACGCGGGCGTAGCGGCCACCTGGAAGGACTATCCCATGGAGCATGCAGTGGTAGAGGAGGAAATAAAGGACATTGCCGCCTGGCTCATGGAGCGCCTTGCCTGACACGGGCCGAGCGCGGCACTACGCCGCGCCCGATTCTTGCATTACACTGCCAAACGAACCGATCCTTACAAACGACGAAGAGAACACCGTGCTCAAAGCACTCAAGAAAATGTTCGGCAAAAGCGAGGCTGAGCCGCTCGCCGCCGCACCCGCTTCACCTTCCCAAGCACGCCCACCACGCCCGGCGCCCGCTCAGCCGGCTGAAGCAGCCACCTCTGCTGCTGCGCCCTCGCCGGCTCCAATTGTGAACGCCGAGCGCCCACGGCGTGAGCGCAAGCCCAAGCCAGTGCCAGCGCCCGTGGCGCCCTGGAGGCTTGAAGATTTCCAGGTGCCGCCTCAGGAAGGAAAAACCCGCTTCCACGATTTCGCCTTGCGGCCAGAACTGATGCACGCCATCCAGGACCTGGGCTTCCCTTATTGCACGCCCATCCAGGCACAAGTACTGGGCTTTACCCTCAAAGGCCGCGATGCGATCGGCCGCGCCCAGACAGGTACAGGCAAGACCGCTGCATTCCTGATTTCCACCATCAGCCAGTTACTGCAGACACCGCCACCGGCAGAGCGCTACATGGGCGAGCCCCGTGCGCTGATCATCGCCCCCACACGCGAGCTTGTGGTACAGATCGCCAAGGATGCGGCCGAGCTGACAGCACACTGCCCTTTGAATGTCATGACATTCGTAGGCGGCATGGACTTCGACAAGCAGCTCAAGCAGCTGGAATCCCGTTACTGCGACATCCTTGTGGCTACCCCAGGGCGCCTGCTGGACTTCAACCAGCGGGGCGACGTGCACCTGGACATGGTGGAGGTGATGGTGCTGGACGAGGCCGACCGCATGCTGGACATGGGCTTTATCCCTCAGGTGCGCCAGATCATTCGCCAGACCCCGCCCAAAAGCGAACGGCAAACCCTGCTGTTCTCGGCCACCTTTACCGAAGACGTGATGAACCTGGCGCGCCAGTGGACCACGGACCCTGCCATCGTCGAGATCGAACCCGAACAGGTGGCCAGCGATACCGTGGAGCAACATGTGTATGCCGTTGCCGGCAGCGACAAGTACAAGCTGTTGTATAACTTGGTCACCAGCGAAGGCTGGGATCGCGTGATGGTGTTTGCCAACCGTAAGGATGAAGTACGCCGTATTGAGGAGCGCCTGGTGCGCGATGGGATCAGCGCTGCCCAACTGTCAGGGGACGTTCCGCAGCACAAGCGCATCAAAACCCTGGAAGCCTTCCGGGCTGGGCAGGTAAAAGTTATGGTAGCTACCGACGTGGCAGGCCGAGGCATTCATATCGAAGGGATCAGCCACGTGATCAACTTCACGCTGCCTGAGGACCCGGAAGACTACGTGCACCGGATCGGCCGTACCGGGCGGGCGGGCACCAGTGGCATTTCCATCAGCTTTGCCGGTGAGGACGACTCTTATCAGTTGCCTGGGATCGAAACCTTGCTAGGGCGCAAGATCAGCTGCGAAATGCCACCAGAAACCTTGCTCAAAGCCGTACCGCGCAAGGGCCACATGCCGTAGGCGCCGCGCAGCGGGCGAACGCTTGGCGTGCTGCACCAACCTTTTCGCCGGCTGGCGCCAGCTCCCACAAGGCCGCAACCTCTCACAACGGCATAGCCTGTGTGGGAGCCTGCGAAGCGGGCGAACAAGCGTCGGCGCGCGTTACCAGCGATCAGCTGCGTACTGATCCGTCGCTCGGCCCTCTACCCACCGCAGGCCATCCGGTGTGGCCTCTCTCTTCCAGAAGGGCGCCTTGGTTTTGAGGTAGTCCATGATGAATTCGCAGGCTGCGAACGCGGCCTGACGGTGGGCGCTGGCGCAGGCAACGAACACAATGGGCTCGCCGGGCGGCAGATCGCCCACCCGGTGAATCACCTCGACACCCAGCAGCGGCCAGCGCCCTTCGGCGTCCTTCACGATCTTGCCCAAGGCCTTCTCTGTCATGCCAGGGTAGTGCTCAAGAAACAGCCCTGCCACGTCCAGGCCATCGTTGAAGTCTCGTACGTACCCTGTAAAGCTGACGACTGCGCCAATGCCCAGTTGCTGCTGGTGAACAGTGTTAAGCGCCACACCAGGGTCGAAGGGTGTAGGCTGCACGTGAATGGCCATGTCAGCCTCCTGTCACAGTAGGAAAGAACGCCACCTCGTCGCCGTCTGCCAGCGCTTCGTCAAGGCCGCACAGTTCTTCGTTGCGGGCGCACATCAGGTTGGGTTCGGCCAACACCCCATGCCCGCCCTGGGCCACCAGAAAGGTACGCAGCGCTTCGAGGGTAGCGAAGCTGCCCTCTACCTGTTCGCTATCGCGCCCCACGGCTTCTCGAAAACGCGCAAAGTAAAGCACTTTGAGCTTCATAGGGTTGCCGCCTCGAAATCGCCACTCTTGCCGCCCTTTTTCTCCAGCAGGCGTACCGCTTCGATCACCATTCCCTTGTCCACCGCTTTGCACATGTCATAAATAGTCAAGGCGGCCACGCTGGCCGCCGTGAGCGCTTCCATTTCCACACCGGTCTGCCCCGCCAGCTTGCAGCGCGCCCGGATCAGCACGGTATCGGCGCCCTCCCCGCTTAGCTCAACCTTCACACTGGTGAGCATCAGAGGGTGGCACAGCGGGATCAGGTCGCTGGTTTTCTTGGCAGCTTGAATACCAGCGATACGGGCAACGGCGAACACATCGCCTTTGGGGTGAGCGCCATCGACGATCATTTGCAGCGTGGCGGGCAACATGCGTACACGTGCTTCGGCCAGCGCTTCGCGCGCGGTGACTGCCTTGGCCGTGACATCGACCATGTTGGCGCGGCCTTGGGAATCAAGGTGGGTGAGCATGGGGGGAGTCCTTTGAAAACAGGTGGGCAGTGTAGCCTAAGTGGCATCGAGTTGAGCCTGTTCGCGGGCTAGGCCCGCGCCTACGATGCCCTGCCCCCCCCTAATGCAAAAGGCCCCCTGGCAAGCCGGGGGGCTTGGCAGAGGGCCTCTTCTTGAAGCTTTACGCTTAACGCTTGCCGCTTACTGCGTGATCGACTTCACCGAAATGCCAGCGATGGTCGCGTTGGAGCGGCCGTAGACGTCTTCGAAGCGCTCGATGTCGTCTTCACCCAGGTAGCTGCCGGACTGCACTTCGATCAGTTCCAAGGCGATCTTGCCTGGGTTGCGCAGACGGTGAACCGACGCGATCGGGATGTAGGTCGACTGGTTTTCGGTCAACAGGAACACATTATCGTCGCAGGTGACCTCGGCAGTACCGGATACCACGATCCAGTGCTCAGCGCGGTGGTGGTGCATCTGCAGCGACAGGCAAGCGCCTGGCTTGACAGTGATGTGCTTGACCTGGAAGCGGCCACCCTGGTCCACGGAATCATACGAACCCCATGGGCGGTACACTTCACAGTGGTTCTGGGTTTCGCTGCGGCCCATATCGTTCAGGGTCGCCACCATGTTCTTCACGCCCTGGACCTTGTCCTTGTGCGCAATCATCATGGCGTCGCGGGTTTCAACCACAACGATGTTGTCCAGGCCGATCACCGAGACCAGCTTGCCATTGCCATGGATCATGCAATTGCGGCTGTCCTGGATAACCACGTCGCCTTTGGTCACGTTGCCGTTGGCGTCTTTGGCGTGCACTTCCCACAAGGAGTTCCAGCAACCTACGTCGCTCCAGCCTGCCGTCAGCGGAACCACGCAGGCGCGCTGGGTCTTTTCCATCACAGCGTAGTCAATGGAGTTGTCTGGGCAGCACGCAAAGCTGGCTTCTTCGATTTCGATGTTGTCGCCGTCGCGCTTGCTGCGCTCCAGGGTCAACAGGCAGTTGTCGTAGATATCCGGATCGTGCTTTTTCAGTTCTTCCAGGAAGCGGCTGGCGCGGAACAGGAACATGCCGCTGTTCCAGAAGTAGCCGCCGACATCGACGAATTCCTGAGCGCGTTTTTCGTCCGGCTTTTCAACGAAGTGTGAAACGCGGCTGACGCCTTCCGGCAGCAGTGCATCGTTGGTGGACTTGATGTAGCCATAGCCTGTTTCAGGGCGGGTAGCCGGCACACCGAACAGCACCATTTCGCCACGTTCGGCGGCGACGGTAGCCAAGGCCAGGGCGCGCTGAAGGGCTTTCTGGTCTTCGATCACGTGGTCGGCCGGCAGCACCAGCATCAGGTCGTCACGGCCTTCATTAACCAGCTTCATGGCCGCCAGGGCAACAGCAGGTGCGGTGTTACGGCCGAAGGGTTCGAGCAGGATGCCTTGGGTTTCCAGCTTCAGGGCGGACAGTTGTTCGTTGACAATGAATTTGTGGTCCTTGTTGCAGACGACCAACGGCTTATCCATGCCTTCGAACACCAGACGCTCCAGGGTTTGCTGGAAGAGGGTGTGCTCTCCCGTCAGCGCCAGGAATTGCTTCGGGAACTGCTTGCGCGACAACGGCCACAGACGTGAGCCGCTACCACCTGACAAGATCACCGGAATCATAGTGTTTCTCCAAGAATTGCGTAGTAGTAATGAGATGACAGTGTTGTTCTACCGCTTCGTCTACTTATTGTTCCGTGCCGGTCGCCCCAAAGGGCGACCGCAAGTCTCGCAGTTAGCGAGCAGAATCAGTTTGCTCGACCCAGGCTGGGTTCAAGCTGGTGCCTTGACCGGTAACGAACAGTACAGTGGCCTTGCCGCGTTCGAGGTTAACCGGCTTGAGGTCGGCAACTTTGTTAGCGCCGTCGAACAGGGCCAGGCTGACCTTTACCGGGTTGATCTCACGCTCGCCGTGGCCGTTGGGCGCAACAGCAGGGATCACTTCCTTGCCATCAGCGGTTTTCAGGGCCAGTGGCTTGTCGCTCAGGTTCTGTACACGTACCAATGCTTTTTGCTTGTTGGTGAACGCACCCTCTTCCACCAGCTTGGACGTGCCCGAGGCCGTCTTCACGATGGTGTAGTAGTGATCACCAGCCAGGTTCACCGGCAGGGATTCGCTACCCAGCTTGGCGGTGTACTGGCCGCCAGGCATGAATTCGAAGGCAGTGCCTTTGCCAGCCGGAACGTCGGCCGCCTTGTTGTTACCAATGGTGGAGTTCACTTGCTGGCCGCTGGCGTTGTAGACCCGAACGAACGCAGAACCCTTCGGAGCCGTCGGGCCGTACAAGGCCGAGTCACCTGCCGCGAAAGCTTGGGTGGACAACAGGCCAAAACCCACAGCCAGGGCGCATGCCTTGGCAATACGGGAAGTACGCAGGGCAGTCTTCAAAGTATGTGCGGTCATGTGCGTTCCTCTCGGCAGATATAAAACTACTGCCGTTTATCAAATTGGTTTCAGTTGTTCTGGCCCACGGCCAGATTCTGATTGCTGTCTTGGCTTTTCTTCAGTTCTGCAACCCAGGCTGGGTCAAAGCCACTGAGATCATTCTTCATTGGCAAGTAGCGTTCGGGGAACTCCCAAACCAGAACTTGCGGCGGACTGTTCTTGAAACCGTCGCTCTGCAAGTATTTGAGCATCGGCAGAATCGGACCATGGCCTTCCTCGGCATAGTTCACGACATCGCTGTGCAACGACTCGCGCAGCGCGCCCAGGAAGTTCCAGTGCGGGTTGGCGCTGTAGCTGGTGCCTACCAGGCCAACCGGGATTTCTGCGTCGCTGAAGAGAGCATCATCATTCTCCACAGCGCCTTCGACAGCGTGAGTTGTCTTTTGTTGCAAACTATCTGGCTGGGGAAGCAAATTATTGAACAACGGATCCAGTGGCAGGAAGGAAGTGAGGTCACCCTTATAAGGTTTGGCTTCTTCCGCTTCGGTTACATATTGAGTTGGCGTGCCATTAATTGGCGTATGTGCCGAAATGGCGGCGCCAATATTACGTGCAACAACTTCCGCACCTAATGGCGTCCAATGTGTATCTGTACGCAGGAACACTTGCCCCTGCTGTTTGGCCTGTTGCATCGGCCCCATCAGGTCTGGCGCAAAGATGCCTGCCTGCTTGGCCTGTGCATGGAATTGCTCGTACAGGTCACGGTGCATGGTGGCAGGTTTCATGTCGCCAAAGTGCTCAGGGTAAAGCCGAGCTTTTGCCGGAATGATCGCCATCACCAGCTTCACGTTGTGCTGAGCCAGGCGGTCCCGTACGCCACGGATCAGGTCGAAGTTTTCCTTTTCGATCTGGTCCCCGTTGGCCACGGGCTTGAACTCTTCATCGGTAAACAGCCACTGGTCCTTGCCCAGCACAACGCCTGGCCGGCCTTCGTTGAAGAGCTTGTAGTCCACGGCCGCCCACAGGTTGGTCCCTAGGCGTTTGATAGGAAACTCTTCGTCGTAGTGGGTTTCCACGGCTTTGGTAAGCCTGCCGTTGAGGAAGGTCATCTGAGCAGTACGTTCGAACGAGCCGAACGACACCAATGACCACAGCCCCATCAGCACCAGAATGCCGAAGAACAGGGCTACGTAGAGAATGCGTAATGAACGGGTCATGGTCGGCACCCTCAGAACTGGAAGTAAAGGAACGGCGAGAAGCTCTGCGCCGAAAGCTTCAGGATCGAAGCAATAAACAGCAGTAGAATCATCGCGCGCATGATGTAGCGCGGCCAGTCAGCCACCCAGTAGGCGGGCTGAACCTGATGGCCGGCCGCATGGGCTTGCACGATGGCCGGCTGGTCGCCTGGCACGGCCTTGATCTGGCCGGGTTGTGCAGTGGCCGGGCCATTGGCTTCGGTGCCTTGCTGGGCCGCGGCTTTCTGGGCACGGGCATTGATCGGCTGCTTGTAGAAATCGCGCAGGCCAAAGAACGCCATGGCCACATAGGCTACAACCAAGGTTGCGACCTGCAAGCCCGTCAGGCTGGCGGCATTAAGCTCGGACAAGCTCCACTCACCGAAGCTGAACATGGCGTGGTACATGCGCATGGCCACGTGCACGTTTTCAGCGCGGAAGATGACCCAGCCCAGCACCACCAGCAGGAAGGTGAAGATCCATTTAACAGGGTTGAACCGGCGTGGCGCAGCATCGATGCCCAAGGCGCGTTCGATGGCCAGCCACAGGCCGTGCCACATGCCCCAGATGATGTAGGTGAAGTTGGCACCGTGCCACAAGCCGCCCAGCAGCATGGTCAGGAACAGGTTGCGGTAGGTAGCGAAGGTGCCGCCACGGTTGCCGCCCAAGGTGATGTACAGGTAGTCACGCAGCCAGGTGGAGAGGCTAATGTGCCAGCGACGCCAGAACTCAGTGATGGACTGGCTGATGTACGGCTGCTTGAAGTTCTCCATAAAGCGGAAGCCCATCATCAGGCCAAGGCCGATGGCCATGTCGCTGTAGCCGGAGAAATCGAAATACAGTTGCGCCGTGTAGGCCAGCGCCCCCAGCCAGGCATCACCTGTAGTGGGGTCTGTGAGTGCAAAGGAATGGTCGGCCACCACCGCGATGGTATCGGCGATGAATACCTTCTTGATGAACCCCTGCATGAAGCGGGTCGCACCCTCGGAGAATTTGTCCAGGGTGTGGGTACGGTGATTGAACTGGTCAACCAAGTCCTTGAAACGCAGCACGGGGCCGGCGATCAAGTGAGGGAAAATCGCAACGAAGGCGGCAAAGTCGATCAGGTTGCGTGTGGCCGGGGTATCACCACGGTACACGTCGATGATGTAGCTGATGGACTCGAAGGTGTAGAAGGAGATGCCGATCGGCAGAATGATATGGGTGAGGATGAACGGCTCAAGCCCGAACGAGGTAATGATCTGGTTGAGGCTGTCCACGCCGAAGTTGGCGTATTTGAAATAGCCCAGCACCACCAAGTCTACCGCCACGCCTAGTAGCAGCCATTTTTGCGACGCCTTGGTTCGCACACCGTTGGCACCGATCCGAAGACCGATGAAGTAGTTCCACAGTGTGACCGCCGCGAACAACGCGAGGAAGTCAACACGCCACCAGGCGTAGAACACATAGCTCGCTACCAGCAGCAGCAAGTTTCGATAGCGGGTTCCGCTCAGGTAGTACAAACCGAAAAAGATCGGCATGAACAGGAACAGGAACACGTTGGATGAAAAAACCATCCCGATCTCTCCTTGGTTTTCCTACACCGGGAGCCGGAAATGGCCCCCCCATACCCCCCCACCTTGGGCGAGGGGAAGCACGACACGCGCCAGACGGCCAAACAGGCGCGTGTCGGTTATTGCCTTAACCCCACCGGCAACACACCGGCGTGTTATTCGTCATCCTTGTCATCGGCCTGGTCGTCGGCCTTGTTGTTGCCTCTGCCGCCCTTCTCACCCTTTTCATGCTGAGGGTCGAAGGTACGGGTCAAGTCGCCGCCCAGGCGGAAGGTCTTGAAAGGCTCCATCTGACGCTTGCGCGCCACGGTGTCCGGCGAGCAGTTGTAGAGCGTGCAGTAGGGTTCAAGCCAGGCGTACTTGCTGTCGACCTTCAGGTCAGTCATGTCCTGCTTGTCGCCGTTTTTCTGCTCGAACTCTTCAGGCTCCTTGCTGCCCTCAAGTACCCGGTCTCCCAGGCGCTTGAGCGCGCCATTGTTTTCCGGGCGCAGGTCTACACCGTTGGCTTGGGCGAACGTGGCGATCATGGCCAGCGGCGGCAAGGCATAGTTGTGGTAGGCCAGTGCACGCTGGTTGCGCTTGAGCTCGTTAGGCAGGAAGCCCTGATCGTCAACCTGATTGGCCGCAACCTTGAACTCCTTGACCGACCAGTCGAACAGGTCACGGCGGTTGGTCACCACGGACGTGGCCATCACCGACCAAGCCGCCCAGTACGAATGGTTGTTGATCTTCTCCAGCGGCAGGTTGCTCCAGTCGCTCACGACCTGGTCGGCCATACGGCTGAACCAGGCTTCGATCTTCTGGGTTTGTGCTTCATGCCCCTGCAAAGGGTGAGATTCGGAGAACTTCAACCGCAGGTAGGAAGAGGAAATGCTGCCCAAGGCCCACTTACGCATGGACTTGCCCGTGTGGTTGAAGTCTTTGGACATCAACGCATTGGCGTCTGCCCAAGCGCCCAACCAGTTCAGGGTGCAGTCCAGCTCAGTCGGCTTGCCATCGCGCATGAACTGCATGACTTGCTTGCTTACACCACGTTCAAGGGTGGTGATGTCCTTGGTGGAGTCCCGGAAGGCTTGGTCAGACGACGCGTTGAAGGTCGCACGGGCCTTGTCCGAGCCCTCGTACTTGCTGCGGAACTGCAGCGAGCCGGTGTAAGGCGTTGGTGGTGCGGGGCAATCAAAACTCCCGCCTTTCCCTGGCTTCTCGATACCGTCGTAATATCCCTGAGGAGGAACCAGCCCCGCGGCCTGTGCCACGGAGCCGAACATGGCGAGTCCCAAGAGTGCCGGCGCGAAGAAGCGGCGCGCGGCTTTGGGCGTAAGACGAGAAGTCAACATAAGCATTCAGCCCTCAGAGCCCGGCCTGTGCGTTTCGTGCAGCAACACCGGGGAACACGTTGCGTTTGCAGATCTTCGCCTCGACTTTCTGCGGCGCGGCCGTGGCATCTTCCGGCCCGTGAACTTCCACAGCCAGCAGGTTGCGCTTAGGCCAGTCGGCATCGTCACGCAGTTCGAATGCGAAGCGCCCGTCTGTATCGGAAGTGGTCGGCTTCTCGATCTTGATATCCTCGTGGCGGCCATCCATGTACCAGAGGGTCGCCTTGAAATCCTTCACTGAAGGGTCGGCGAACTTGATGTCAACCTGATGATTCCAGTTCTCCAGGTCCTTGATACCGTTGCGGCCATTGACCAACAGTTCGGTAGCCTGGTTTGGCTTGACCACGCCGCTACCGCTCAGTTCGGCAACCTTGCCTTCACAGCCATTGCCCATCAGCGCCATCATCTGGCGGTAGATGGTTTCCTGGTCCAACGGATACAGCGGTGAGAATTCCCATACCAGAATCTTGGGTGGCTTTTTCTGGAATTCTTCACTGCCCAGGTACTGCAGCATCGAACCTTCGAAGCCGCCGCCCGGGAAGGCCACGTTCAGCACGTCAGTGTTGGCGTACTGTTGAAGGAAGCCGGCAAAATTGTAGTTCTTGCCGCTGTGGCTGGTGCCCACCAAGGTGACATCCGGGCTTGCCGTGTCACCAAACAGGTCGCCATCAGCGGCTTCACCCTTGGGCTCGGTGCCGAACTGGTCCATGTACTGGATCGCGTAGCTGGTGCCGCACAGCTGGCCAGCCATGTTCTGCAAGGTACCGGTCTTGCCCATGCGCCCAATGATCTTGGTTTCGAACTCTTTCTTGGGAATGCCCGAGTAACCTGGGACCTTCTTGATGGTCTGGGCCACGATCTTGGCGGTACGCTCTGCCCCGTAGGGCGTCCAGTGCTGGTCACCGCGGAAGTAGAAGTCATGGGCCTGTTGTTCGTTGGTCAACGGTGACAGGTCCGGTACGTGGTAACCCATGGCCTGGAAACGGCCAACCATGTCCTTGTAGTTCTTCAGCGCCTTGTCGTAATCGAAGCGCTGACGATCTGCCGGAGACATGTGTGCACGGTCAACCAGGCCACGGGTGGGCTGGTACACGATCACTACTTCCACCCCACGGGCCTTGAAGGCGTCGTGGAGTTCTTTCATGCGGCGGTAGCCCTCAGGCGAGGTCTGGAATTCGGTACGCAGGTCTTCCACGGTACGGAACAGCCAGTCACCCTCCCCTTGTACCAGGGTGGTGAAGTTACGCTGGTAGCGGGTCACGTAATTCTTGGCATCGGCGGCGGCCGGGCACAGCTGGCAGCAGGGCTGGGCAGTGAAGGTCGGCGGCTGCACGTCGGCAGCTTGCGCGCTCCCTGCGGCAAACAAGGCGGTGGCCAGGCCGGACAGGCTGAGCAGCTTGATCAAATGTGAATGCATGGAAATGGTCCTTAATCCTGCGCCATGTCTGTCTGTTTCTCGACCGGGTCGATCAACACTGCTTTTTTCTGGCGAATCAGCAGGTCCAGAATTTCTGCCTGGTGGTCACCCAGGATACCGGTAAAGCTGATCCCGCCCGACTTGGTAGGCGCCAGCATTGCCACGTTGTACAGCTCGATACTCAGGGGCGAGTCGATCGCCAGTGGGTTGGTGCCGTTACCGGTCAGCTCGCCACCTACCACGATCATTGACACTTCGGCGTCGAAGGGGTCCATCGCCACATCACGGTCGGTATCGCTCAGGTCCTTGATGTGGCCGTAGACACCCGTCAACCCGTTACCCATGGCCATATTGTCGTACAGGCGGATGTTGGTGCTGTTACGCACGCGAATCCCGTGGCGCTTGTTGGCCACCACCTTGTTGCCCCACAGCAGGTTGTCGCCGCTTTCGTACAGGGTGATGCCGTCGGTGTGGTTCTGGTAGATCTCGTTGTAAGCCACCAGGTTGCCCACGCTGTTACGGTCCAGCACCACGCCGGAAAGGTGGTTGTCGTAGCTGCGGTTGTTGATGATGAAGCTGTCGTTCACTTCCCGCGACACGATGATCCCGTGTTTCTTCCTAGTCCCGTACACCGTGTTATCGGCGATGATCAGGCCATGGGAACGGTCGTGTGGGTCGATCCCGTAAATGATGTTGTCGTGGTAGGTATTGCTCTTCACCACAAAACCTTGGGTTTCATAGCAGTAGTAGCCGTACCACATGTCCGAAAAGGTAGAACCGATGATCCAGCCGGTTGGCTCGGAGCGGCCCATCTGTGCCTTCATGCTTGGGGTGTACTGGGAAATACTCACACCGTAGGACTTACTCTCGTTGTAACCGAAGCTCTTCATTTCGGTGTTGACGAGGTAGGTCTCGGTGCCGCCCCAAGACACCAGGAACGGACGGAACTCGTTCGGCGTCTTGAACCATGCCTGGTCGTTCGCCGTTTCGCTCCAGCCGGTTACCTTGGTATCGAAGGTGAACAGCTTGCCATCGTTGACGATGAACGAACCGCCTTCCTGGGACAGGCGCAGGTCCTTGACTTTGCCATCGATTTCCAGGATGCCTTTGTGGGCGACCACGATCGGGATACGGGCCAGCCAGACACCTGGCGAGGTTTCGCGCAGGTATTGCTTGGGCACGGTCTTGCTCAGGTCGCTGAAATTCACGTAGCCACCGTCAATGAAGATGGCTTCTGGAATACCGCGCTGCTTGCCTACCCACGCCATCATCTTGTTGTCGCCGCCGATGAAGGCCTTCAGAGGAAGCTCCTGCATCATGCGGCGGATGCTGACCTTGCCTTTTACGGCACGGTCAACCTTGGCATGGGCGGCAGCCGCCGTATAGCCGCTCAGGTCTGGCAGCTTGGGCGGCGCCAGGTTCAACGGTTCGATCGGTGCGCTGGCCACGCTGTACGTCTTGGCAGCCTGCAGTTCCTTGGTGGTACCGGGCTTGGCCACCGCCTGGGTCGCAGGTACGGTGGCGGCCAGGGCGGAACCACCGGCGGCCAGCAGCGCTGCGGCCAGAACGGCAACTGGCCAGGCGTGCTTACGCACCTTGCTGTATGAATGATTCATCTCATTGCACTCCCTTGGCGGTACCCATCAGAAACGCCAGATAACGTCGACGATGGCCCGGTGCATATAGGTGTCCACGCCACCGGCATACGCATCACCGGGCTTGAACACGCCAGCGCGCAGGCGTACCAGCGCAGAAGGCTCATCGAACGTTTGGCTCAGGCTGGCAGGCAGCAGGCCTTCCTTGAAATACTTGGTCACGACCAGGTCCACTTCCTGACCCAGGTCTTTCTCGCCATCGTTAAGTGGCAAGGTAGACAGCGACAGGTCACCCGCGTTGTCGGTGGACTCGTAAGCGGCGTTGATATTGCTGCCGCCGATAGGCGAGCTGCCATCCACACGCCAGAAGCGGTGATAGATGAGGCTGGCATCGTAGCTGTCCTGCAGTTCCCACGACGCAAACACCGAGGCGGTCTGCACGTTGGCCAGTTCAGCCTGGAAAGCTTCACCGAAACGGCTGATACGCGAACGGGTGCCGGTCCAGCTGGAGCGGTTGCTCTGCAGGCCGTTCTGCTCGTAGTTCTTGCTGGCGCGTGCATAGGCACCACCCACTTGCCACTGAGGGTCCAGGCGCAGGCGCAGGCCCAGGTCGGTGGCCCAGCCGCTGACGTCTTCACCGAACGTATCACCGGCCGTGATCACGCCACCGGAGGTGGTACGGTTGAATTTGTCGCGGTTCCCGGTCAGGCCGGTCACGCTGGCCCAGTAGTTGATCTGGTTGGTATTGCGATGGTTGTAGGCATCGCTGGTCGCTTCCAGGCCAACCCAGGTCAGGTTGCCGTTGCTGGTCTTGTCCAGGTCGTCGATTTCTTCACCGGCGTTGGCCAGGTCACCGTCGTCATGCACGTGGTGCACGCGCAGGCCGGCCCATTGGCTGGGTGCCCACTGATAGGACACATCGCCCCACACGTGCATGCGGTCTTTGTCGTTGGGCGACAGGCGTGAATAGTCGGTGCGGTAGTCGCTGAAGCGCTGGCCTACACCCACATCAGCCTTGAGCAACGTGGTATCCAGGTTCCAGGTCAGGGACTCGATGTAAGCATCGTGCCACTGGCCGTCGTCCTGGCGCAGGCGCTGACGGCCGAACTTGGCCAGCTCGCCAGGGTACGGCGTAAGCAGGCGGCTGTAACCGACCCAGAACTCGCGCAGGGCCAAGTAGCTATCGTCCGCTTCGCGGTCCTTGCTGTAGTAACGGCTGTTGCCGCTGCCTTGAACGTCGTCGTCCGGCTGGATCAGCGGGTCAGTCTGGATGGTGTCGGTCGCCGCCACCGCCTGGCCCATGATGTAGGCGCTCCAGTTGCCCCACTCACCGTAGGCCCACGGGCGCAGGTCGATACCCACACCGGCCACGTCGCCACCAGAGCGCGTGCCCAGGTCGCGGTCGTCTTCGGACTGGCCCGTAGCTTTGACTTCGATACCAAAGTTGTTGGTAGCGGTCAGGGCCGCCAGGGTCGGGCAAGACCACAGGGTGGCAAAGCCAAGGCCCACACCGGCCAGCATCCATTTATTCAGAATCATAGGTCTTCATCCTCGCCGACGGGGGCTTGTGGCGCATCATCATTGCCCAGTACGTCTGTCACAGGCGCGCTTGGAACGGGCGCTACGACACGAGAGGCAGTTTCCTGATGCAGCAGCTGCTGAGCCTGGGCCAACAGTGGCGGTGGTAGTTGTTCTTCGATGGTCTTGGCCAGGTCTAGCACTTCCGGGCGAGGCTGCGGTGTGGCCAGGGCTTGTGCCTTGGCCAGCTGGCTGAACACGTAGGCATTGACGGGGTTGGGCTTGGTGCCACGGCCGTTGAAATACAGCTGGGCCAGGGCGAAGTCCGCGCTGTTCTGGCCACGACGGGCCGCAGTCAGCAGGTTGTCCACGGCCTTTTGCGGCTCGACCATGCCCAAGTAGCCACGGCGATAGATCTGGCCCAGATAGTAGTAGGCGCTGACTTGGTCCGGAATGGCCTTTTTCAGGTGCACTTCGGCCTTGGCAGCGTCTGGCAGTACCACTTTGCCTTCGTAATAGATTTTGCCCAGCAGCAGCTCGGCACGGCTTGGGTCAGCATCATGACCTTTGTCGATGTAGCCCAGCAGTTGGTTCACGTCGCCCAGGTCGGGGTAATCGTATTGCAACTGGGCCAGGCTGATGTAAGCGCCAGGGTAGGTATCAGCGGCACTTTCCAGCAGTGCCTGGGCGGTTTTCGGGTCAGGCGTTCCCAGCTCCGGGTTGGCAATGATCCGAGCAACAGCGTCCACACGGGCAGGAATGACACGGCCTGCTGCAAAAGCGCCCTGCAGGCGTTTGATCAACGCCGCCTGGTCTTCGGTACGGTTCTGCTTCTGGTAGACCGTTGCCAGTTCCACGTAGCAAAGGTCGCTGGTATCCAGGGCAGCCTTGCAGATGCGTTCAACCTCGGCCAGGTTCTGGTCATAGGTGTTCTTTACGCGATACAGGATGATCTGGGCCAGGCCCGCCTCAGGGTAGCCGGCGGCTTTCCACTGGTTGATCTTGTCCTGTGCGTTGACGTTGGGGAAGCTCTGCGGATACTGAATGTACAGCAGCGCCAGAGACATCAGCGTACCGCCCTCCCCGCTGGCGAAGGACTGCTTGAGCAGGCCTTCAGCTTCGTGGCGTTCAGCTTCCGTGCTGTTTGGCTTGGCGGCCAGCAGCTTGCCCAGGCGAGCAGCGGCGCGCGGCGACGTGGCCGCAGCGGCCCGGTAGGTCGCCTCGGCTTTGGCCAGCTGTGCAGGGTCACCGCTTTCCACCCAGATATCAGCCAGGCCGACCTGGGCATCGGTATAGCCCAGGTCTGCCAGTTGCTGATAGTTCTGCTGCGCCAGGGCCACGTCACCGTTTTTCAAGGCTTCGTTGGCCAGGCGCTGGTCCGGCAGGCCGGCACAGCCTGCCAGGCCCAGGGCAATGGCCAGGCCCAGCACGGCAGGCCGGTGCAAGTGTCGTAAAGTGTCAGCCACGCTCATTCTCCTGGCGCTCACTTAGAAGCCGTGGGCCATGGCTTTGTCGATCAGCCAGTCCAGCGAAGGGCCGCGGGTGCTCGAAACGTCTACTGGGCGGCCAGCGAACTTGATGTCCAGTGGCTGGTCAGGCTTGATGGTCACGCGCATGTCGGTAGACAGGTCGTCCACTTTCAGTGCGGTAGCGTCCACGATCTGGCCCGAACGAACCTGGTCGTCACCTGCGACACGGAAGTCAACCTTGCTGCCTGGGCGAACGTCGTCGATCTGGCGGTAGGTGTAACGGGCTTCAATGTTGGCGGTGGTGTTACGCGCGACCAGGTTGAAGATCACGTCACCTTTGCTAGCGTACTGGCCGTTGGCAACCAGTTGCTGAGCTACAACGCAGTCGCATGGCGACGTCAGGGTGCCGGTCATTTGCTTGCCGAACAGCTCAGTGACTTTCTGCGGGGTCAGGTCCTGCTCTTCCAGGTGGCCCTTGAGCACATCCAGCATGCTAGTGCTGAAGGTAGCCAGTGGCGAACCTTTGGGCGCGATACCGTTGGCGCCCACCAGGCTGGATACCGTACCGTCGCGCGGCATGGTGATGTTCATGCCCGGCGCGGTCACGATGCCGGATTCGGCATGGGTCACGAAGTACAGGTTATACACCGACTTGAAGATGTAGCCGAACGCTACCAGGCCGATCAGGAAGATCCCCAGGCTGAAGGTGATAGCGCGCAGGCGACCGAAGAAGCTCATGTCGCTGCTGGCGCCCTTGCGCTTGCGAGCCTTGGTGAAGTTGTCACGCTGCAGCGTGCCCAATACATCACCCATGGTGACCAACTCGCCGCTCAGGTGAGAGGTGATCAGGTGGCGCAGGGTGGAAATGTCGGCCTGTTCCAGGTTCTGGAACTGGGCACCTACGCGGCCATCGCCTTCAACGGAGCGTGCCTGGAACTCTACGTCCATGCCCAGGCCCAGATTGTCGATCACGAACATCAGGCGGCCGCGATAGATCTCGCCTTCTACCACAGGCTTTTGGGGGATGAACGAGAAGCCACCGGCAGACAGCTCGTCTACCTTGGCTTCCTGGGTTTCACGGTTTGGCCCGATGAAACGGATTTTTGCAGGCAGGCGGACCCGTGCATGCTGGCGCTGGGCTTCGGACTCATGGACCACATTGGGGTTTACGGCTGTATTCATGGCGATTTTTTTCCTACTTCATCCATTGAGGGCTGGTCAGACGATCGTGAACAGGAACGCAACAAAGATGCTCCCCGCCGCAAAGGTCATGGTCCGAGACGACCAGGTGTTGAACCACTGTTGAAAGCTCGCCGTGTCGCGTTTGGTCGACGTCGGTTGGCGAGTCCAGGATTGCCGATCGAGGCGGAAGAAGACGTAGATCTTCATGAGTGCGCCAACGATCTGGTTGTAATACAGAATGATCGGGTACGCCGGGCCCACCGAGTGCCCGCTGAGTGACAGCAGGATGGTGAGGATCAAGCGGGTGATACCGATCCACAGCAGGTAGGCCAGCAGGAACGTGATGCTGTACTTGAACGTCGCGATCAGCGCGGCGGTCAAGCCCAGCAGCGACGTCCACATGGACACGCGCTGGTCGAACAATACGACCATGGTGAACAGCCCCAACCGACGAATACCCAGGCCAAGGGCGCGGGAGTTCTGACGCAGGTTGTTGCCGTACCAGCGGTACATCAGTTTGCGGCTGGCTTTGACAAAACTCTTCTCTGGCGGGTGTTCAACCGTGTTGATGGTTGCATCCGGCACATAGAAGGTGTCGTAGCCCAGGCGCATCAAGCTGAACCAGCTCGACTTGTCGTCACCGGTCAGGAACCGGAAGGTCCCCAGGCGCCAGTGCTTGAGGGAGTCGGCTTCCACGTCAGCAATGAACATCGGGTCTGTGACCACCGAAGCGCGGAATACGGACATCCGCCCGGTCATGGTCAGCACGCGCTTGCTCAGGGCCATCGAACACATGTTGATATGGCGCTGGGCGAACCGCAGCTTGTGCCATTCGCTCATGATGTATCCGCCGCGCACTTCGCAGAATTCGTTGGTGGTCAGGCCACCCACGTTCGGCCACAAGGCGAACCAAGGCACGGTTTTGCGCACCACGCCCTCGTTGAGCACGGTGTCGCCGTCAATCACAGCCACAACGGCATGTTCATCGGGCATATGGCGGGAAATGGCACGGAAGCCATAAGCCAGGCCGTCACGCTTGCCGGTACCAGCAATACGTACGAAGTCCAGGTTCACCCGCTCAGGCGGGTTCATCTTGGCCCACAGGGACTTCATCAGCATTTCGTCAGACATTTCCACCAGCGAGCACACGATCGTGGTGGGGTAGCCACTCTCGATCGCTTCGCGGATCACCGACTGGTAGACGGCGGCCGTGGTGCTGGCGTCGATACGGAAGCTGGTGACCATCAGGAACACGTGTGACGGGTCTGAGTCTGTACCCAGCTTGCGAACCTTGCGGCGCAGCAGGGGATAGACCACATAAAGGAACAGCATGCCGCGCACGAAGTGCGTTGCACCCATTGAGTAGCGCCAGATACCGACGGCACCAATCAGGAAAATGAAATCCTTGGAGTCTGAATTGAACAGCGATGGGGGTAGCGCAAGCGCCAGGCCCATCAGCAGACACAAGTAAAACAGCCATCCAGCAGCCTGTAGCAGGCCGTGCTTTAGCCTTGACATATCCGCATCCGTCTCTTCATCGACCGCCTGCAACGGCGTTCGAAAGTGTTAAGGCAGGCGTAAAGAGCCGCAGGCGGCGCAAGGCCGCCTGCGGTTACGGCTGTTACCAGCAGATACCTTCGTAGCTTGTGTTCGAATCGGTCTCTTCTTTCTTCAGGAAGCCGACCAGGTCGAATACTTGCTTGCCAGCTGGCGGGTTCTGCAGCAACTCGCCGAAGGCCTTGTCACCGTTGCCCAGGATCAGCACGTCAGCCTCGTTGATCACCGCGTCGAAATCCGACTTCAGCAGCGAGGACACGTGAGGGATCTTGGACTCGATGTATTCCTTGTTGGCGCCCAGGATACGAGCGTGTTCAACGTTCTTGTCGAAGATGCTCAGCTCGAAGCCTTTACCGATCAGACGCTCGGCCAGCTCTACCAGCGGGCTTTCACGCAGGTCGTCGGTGCCGGACTTGAAGCTCAGGCCCAGCAGGGCAATCTTGCGCTTGCCGTAGCCATTGATCACTTCATAGGCGTTCTGCACCTGCTGCTCGTTGCTGACCATCAGCGAGTTGAGCAGAGGGGTTTTCACGTCCATGGCGCTGGCACGGTAGGTCAGGGCACGAACATCCTTGGGCAGGCAGGAGCCGCCGAAGGCGAAACCTGGGCGCATGTAGTAGGACGATACGTTCAGGACCTTGTCCTTGCAGACCACTTCCATCACTTCACGGCCATCTACACCAGCGGCCTTGGCAATGTTGCCAATTTCGTTAGCGAAGGTGACTTTGGCAGCGTGCCATACGTTGCAGGTGTACTTGATCATCTCAGCCACTTCGACCGGCTTGCGGATGATTTCAGCATCCAGCTCGCTGTACAGGCTTTCCAGCACGTCGCCGGAGGCCTTGTCGAACTCACCGATGACGGTCATTGGTGGGTGATCGTAGTCTTTGATAGCGGTGCTTTCGCGCAGGAACTCAGGGTTCACTGCAACGCCGAAATCAGTACCGGCCTTCTTGCCGGAGTATTTTTCCAGGGTCGGAATGACAACGTTTTTCACGGTGCCCGGCAGGACGGTGCTGCGCACGACAACGGTGTGGCGCTCGGTCTTGTCCTTCAGCACTTCACCGATGCTTTTGCATACGGCTTCGATGTAGTTCAGTTCCAGGTCGCCGTTCTTCTTGCTAGGCGTAGGTACGCAGAGCATGGAAACGGTGGTGTCCCGTACAGCCTGGGCGAAATCAGTGGTGCCGCTCAGCTTGCCTTGGCTCACAGCTTTTGACAGCAGCTCTTCCAGGCCAGGTTCGACGATTGGCGATTTGCCAGCGTTGATCAGGTCGATTTTGACCTGCGAAACGTCAACACCTACAACATCATGACCACGAGCTGTCAAGCAACCCGCACATACCGCGCCAACATAGCCCAAACCAAAGATGCTGATACGCATCGCTTCACCTCATGTGTTTATCACGCCGGCTCACTCAGGAGCCAGACCGGGGGTTAATTAACCAGCAGTATTCGGGCACTCGGGTGCAGGGCAACGGAACGTACCATTGCAACTGTCGCACCAGCGAATGCAGGCATATAAGTCCGAGTGCCCTAGAAATATGTGCACTCAACAAGGGCATTAATGAACCCTTTTTTTCAGGTTCGCCCTGGAATGTAGCCAGCCTTTATGACAAAACGGCTCACTTGTTTTCGCTACTTGCCTTCGCGGGGTATTGTTGTGCCTTGCGAATCAAGCATTAAGCCGCATGCATGAGCTTGCAGCGCAAACTCGGGTACTGGCCTTGTGCTGAGGGTAATAAATAGTGCGTTCTCTCCTGAGATAACCTTAGGGCTGCCTGGGCAGTTACCATCTAGTCATACGCCTGGATCACTACACTCAGGCGCCTGAATCTCCTGCTTTGTACGCTTTCTCTCACACGGGAAAGATTCTGTACGCGTCGTATGAGCTACAGACCCCCCTGTAAGTTCCTCAGTGACATCACCGTTCAGCCAGAATTCGACAAGAATTTTCCTGAAAAAAGTGATATCAAAGAGCCATATTTCAACCATAAATCTCTTTATTATCAATGGGTTAACAGGCTAAATATCCAATGCGCCAGCATTACAAAAAATTTTGGCTTTTTTGAGGCTTTTTGCAGTGGCCAAGCGCCATCCATCTTTTGATGCACTGGAACCGCCTAATTATTGGCGCCTGTTAGTTGTCAAACTGCAGGTTGCACGGCCTTTTCTGTGATAAACATTCTTATTTGGGTGGCCAACCGCCATGTGACGAAGATCACACTCTAGGGCTCTCGAAGGAATACAAGGTTTTCGGAGGTAGAACGGCCCTTGTCGTAGTAGTAGCCCGCTTCGGAAAAACCCATCAGGCCCTCTAGGGTGTCGACCCGATGCTTGATCACGAAACGTGCCATTAGCCCTCGAGCTTTCTTGGCATGGAAACTGATTATCTTGTACTCCCCATTCTTCAAGTCCCGAAACTCGCACCCCACCACACGTGCTTCAAGCGCTGAGCGCTTTACGGCAGAAAAGTATTCTTTGGAAGCCAGGTTGAGCACGATGTCGCTCCCTTGTGCTTTCAATGCCGTGTTCAACCCCTCGCTTACAAGGTTCCCCCAAAAGGCATAAAGGTCCTTCCCTCGTGCGTTTTTAAAGGCCGTGCCCATTTCCAGACGATAGGGTTGCATCAGGTCCAAGGGGCGCAGTACGCCATACAGGCCAGACAACACGCGCAAGTGCTGCTGGGCATAATCGAACTCTGCTTCGGAAAAGTCTTCGGCCTGGAGGCCGGTGTAGACGTCGCCTTTGAAGGCCAGAATGGCAGGCCGGGCGTTATCAGGCGTAAAAGGCGTGACCCAACTGCCGAAGCGGGCCACATTGAGGGCGGCCAGTGCGTCTGAAATACCCATCAACTGGCTTAGCTGAGCGGGGGACAGCGCTTGTAGCGCTGCAATCAGCTCCTTAGCGTGTTCGATCAAAGCCGGCTGGGTATGACGAGACGTGGCCAAAGGCGTTTCATAATCGAGGGTCTTGGCAGGCGAAATCACCATTAGCATGGCAGGGCTCCTTATAAAAGGACGCCAGCTTGGACGTTTACCCTCAAGCCTTCAATACTGGAGGGCCTACTGCCTTGCCTACCTGTGCCATTGGTGAAGCAGCACAGGCGACATCCGGTATCATGCGCCCCAGCTATGCGCCCAGTCACTGCGACCCAGTCAATGTGACCCAGTCACTGCGACCCAGTCTCCAGGAGGATATTCATTGCGCTTGTTCCCCATGTTACTCGCCATGGCTGTAAGCCTTAGCCCTCTCCTGGCTCAGGCCGGGCCGACTGAAGTGGCTACCCTGGACCGCGGCGAATGGCCCGAGGCCCTGAGCACACCTGCGCTGTTCGACGTGGCCTCCCGCGCACAGATATTGAGCTTCGCCCGAGAGCTTCTGGTAAGCGAGGCGCTGGACGAGCCAGCCTTGGCAGACCGCCTTGGCTTGCGCCAGATCAACCTGGTGGCCATCAACACGTTGCGCGAGCACTTGTGGCAGCGCCTGTGGTCGGCCTTTGACCACGCCCAGCAAAGCTGCGAGGAAGATGCCTCCTTCTGCTATGCCATCGACAGCCTGGATGACCTAAAGGCCCAGGCGGCGCAATTTGCAGTCGCTGGGGACTCCTTCTATGCGCGGTGGGCCGAGCCTGGCCGCGCATTCAGCCGCACCTACCTGGACGAACAATTGCGCCTGGCCGCCTTGTCACCCGATATCGCCAGCGAGGTCGTCACCTTTTCGGCTGTCGAACACACCGGCGACAGCCTGGAGGATCGTATCTTCCTGCTGACGTTCGACGGCGGCCCAAGCCCTGGGGATGGTAATACTGACTGGATGACCGACTACCTTCGCCGCCAGAAGATGAACGCGACCTTCTTCGTACTGGGCAACAGCGTGCAGTTACGGCGCCAGAACGGCGCCTCGGATGACCTAGAAGCCCTTTACCGCGACCAATGCGTAGGCATACAAGGCTGGCAATACCGTTCTCACAGCCAGTGGGTGGACTGGCAGAAGTCCGTGCTCGACAGCGTGGCATTGGTGCAAAGCCAGTTGCCGGACGCCTATGTGCCACAGTTCAGGCCGCCCTACGGGCAGCGGCGATCAGACAGTGGGGAATTCTTTGAAAGCCAGCAACTGGACGTGGTGCTGTGGAACATCGATGCCCAGGATGGCAACAGCCAGTTGACGGCCGAGGACAGCGGTGACCGCGTGCTGACCCTGATGCTGCTCTGGCGCCACGGCATTATCGTGTTCCACGATGCGCAACTGAAGGCCCGTACGGCCGTACCCGCGTTGCTTACCGCAACGGCCCAGAGTGGGATTGGCTGGGAAGACTGCCACGATTTTCCCTGAAGCGCTGCCAAGGTGACTTCCGACTGTAACGGGGCCATAGGTGCTCGCCAAGCCCTATTCGTCACATCAGCAAATAAACATTGAACAGGGCGCAAAGTGCTTTCTCTGGTCACAGGTTTTGGAGTACTAAGAAACAGACCGCCGACCCCTGCCGACACAGGTGGCGTTTCATACCCGACTTCGCCCGTTGTCGCAGGCCTCCCGCTGGAGCAAGGCGGCCGTTCAAGGCGCAGCACCGTTCAGGTATTGCGTCCACTGGCTCCCACTAAAGGTGACCGAGTATGGATGAACAAGGACGCACGCTCTCCGCCCACCAGCCCATTTTGTATGTGCTGGACACCAACGTCCTGATCCACGATCCCAACGCACTGCTCAACTTCCAGGAGCATCATGTAGCCATCCCCATGACCGTGCTGGAAGAGCTGGACAAGCTCAAGGCCGGTAAACACTCCGTGGCCGCCGAATGCCGCCAGGCCATTCGCCTGATCGACAAGGTGCTGGGCCAGGCTTCACCCCAGGACGTTGAACGCGGCGTACCGATTGATCGCGGCAAGGGTGACCCGAAGGGTTTTCTGTCCATTCTGATGAACAAGCATGGGGCCCTGGAAAGCCCCCTCCCCGACCACCTCAATGACAATGTGATCATCAACCAGTTGATCGACCTGCATACCCGTCGCCCGGAGATCGACGTGGTGCTGGTCACCAAAGACATCAACATGCGCCTCAAGGCGCGGGCCTGTGGCATTGCTGCGGAAGACTACAGCACTGATCAGTTGGTGGACGATGTCTCGCTCTTGTCCCGTGGCTACCACACGGTCACAGGTTCATTCTGGGACCGCGTACAGAAGGTCGATACCCGTCAGGAGCGGGGGCGCACCTGGCACCGGGTACAACTGGCCGAAGCCTTGCCGTCGGCGCATGTGAACGAGTTCATCATTGATGAACAAGGCTTTGTGGGCTGGATCAAGGCGGCGCGTGACAACGAGCTGATGATTCTGGACATGCATCAGGAGCCCTTGATGCATCAGGAAGCCTGGGGGCTCAAGCCTCGGGACATCCATCAGGCCTTGGCGCTGTTTGCCTTGCTGGACCCGGATATTCACCTGGTGAACCTGTCCGGTGCGGCGGGTTCAGGCAAGACCATCCTGGCCTTGGCGGCGGCCATCGAGCAGACCATGGTAAGCAAACGCTACCGGCGGATTATCGCTACCCGCAGCGTACAGGGCCTGGACCAGGAAATCGGCTTTCTGCCCGGTACCGAAGCCGAGAAAATGGAGCCTTGGCTGGGCGCGATCACCGACAACCTTGAAGCCTTGCACATGGATGACGAAAACACCCACGGCAGCGTGGACTACATCCTCAGCAAAGTGCCTTTGCAGTTCAAATCCCTCAACTACATCCGGGGGCGCAGCTTCCAGCAGAGCCTTATCCTGATCGACGAGTGCCAGAACCTTACGCCTCACCAGATGAAAACCATCATTACCCGTGCTGGTTCGGGCTCCAAGGTGGTCTGCTTGGGCAACCTGGCGCAGATCGATACCCCTTACCTTTCCGCCACCAGTTCAGGCCTGACCTACCTGACCGAACGCTTCAAGGACTTCCCGCACGGGGTGCACATCACCTTGCAGGGCGTACCGCGCTCCATCCTGGCCGAATACGCCGAATCCCACCTCTGACCCTCTGCCTGCTGGCATGGCCGCCTCCTCTGCAGAAGGCGCCCGTGCCAAGGACAGCGCCGGTTCAGTGAATCACTACCGTACAGGTCGTACCCGCTGCCAGGAGCATGCCCTGGGGCACTTCATCCAGGTGAATGCGCACTGGCACCCGCTGAGCCAGGCGGACCCAGTTGAACGTCGGGTTTACATCCGCCAGCAGTTCGCGGCTTTCGGGATTATCACGGTCGTAAATGCCGCGTGCGATGCTTTCCACATGGCCGTGTAGCGTTTCACCGCTCATCATCTGCATCTCGGCCACGTCCCCTACGTGTACATGGGGCAGCTTGGTTTCTTCAAAAAAGCCGTACACCCAGAACGAGTGCTCGTCCACTACCGCCATCTTGGCGTCACCAGCCCGGGCATAATCACCGGCGTGCACATTCAGGTTGGTTACATAGCCGTCCACCTGGGCCACTATACGGGTGCGGGCCAGGTTCAACTCTGCCGCTGCCAAGGCTGCCTGTGCCTGCTGGTACTGGGCTTGGGCCTGGCTGGCCACGCTGCCGGCATCCTCCTGGTTTTCCTTGGAAATGACTAAGGCATCCAGGTCTGCCCGGCGCTTGGCATTGAGCCTGCGCATATCCCACGTGGCTTTGCGCGCAGTCACCAGCGCGCGGGCCTGGTCTACCGCGACCTGGTAATGGGCCGGGTCCACTTGAATCAGCAGGTCGCCCTTGCGCACCTGCTGGTTGTCCTTGACCGGCACTGCCACCACATAGCCCGACACATCAGCCGCCACATTGATGATGTCGGCGCGTACGCGGCCATCCCGTGTCCAGGGGGTGTCCATGTAATCGACCCACAGCAACCGCCCCAGCAACAGGGCAATGCCGAACACCACTAACGTGCCTAGCAGGCTGAACAGCTTTTTCATCAGGTTGATCTCACCGGTAGACAGTCAGCGCCAGCGCGCCAAAAATGCAGAAGAACAGGCTCAGGCGCAGCAGGGCCGGGTGCCAGAAAAAGCGGTACACATCCAGGCTGGCCAATAGCCGGTCCACTACCCAGGCGAGGCCGATGGCAACCAGTAACAGCACGGTCAGCACGGGCATGTACACCCCGTGGAACGCAATTTCACGTGGCATGGGCAGCTCCTGGCAGCGCTGGCAACTCGGCCAGGGGTGAGCGGGGGTCCAGCAGGCTGCTGCGGATAAAGTGCAGGTAGCTTTGTACGCGCCTGAGCACAGACGTATCGAAATGGCGGGCAAAGGGTTCGTCGGCTTCACGCACACTGTGAATGGCATGGTCCACGGCCTGCAATGCGCGCTCCCGGTTTGCCGCCACAGGCTGGATAAACAACCGGATCAAGGCCCGGCCCATGGCGCGAATGGCTTGACGCCATGGCTGGTCCAGGGCGTAGGCGGGGTGAACGAATAACGCGTCCTGCTCAAGGCGGATCTCGATCACGGCGTGGCCCACCTCCAGCACCAGCAGCATCCAGCGCATCAGGTCGCGCTGCACCCTGGGTTGTGCCGAGGCCAAGCCATAGGCCTGGTGCACAATGTCTCGGGCACGGCTTTCAAAGCCGCTGGCCAACCGGCGGGACTCGCCACTGACCGCAAACACCATCAGGCGGCGCAGTTCGGCCTGTAGCCGGCGCCACATCCAGCCGGCGTTAGGTGGCAGGATGATCGCCCCCGCGGCTGCGCAGATCAGCATGCCCACCACCATGGCAATGTAGTCGTTGATAAAGCCATAAGGGTTGTACACCGTGAGGTTGTCGGGCACCGAGCCGATGGAGAAGAAAATCAGCAGGCCCAAGCCATAGCCAGCCAACGGCGGGCGTGATGCCAGAAAGGCACCAAACGCAAAAACAGGAGCCAGCACCAGGCACAACAGAGGAAAGCCGTCGATCTGTGGGTAGACAAAGAACTGCTCTACAAACCCTGCGACAGCCCCAAGCAGCGTGCCGCAGGCCATCTGGAACGACATGCGCCTGGGGTTGGGCGTGGCCGCTGACAGCCCGATAGTGGCTGCCGCGACCAGCGTAAGGGTGCCGCCACTGGGCCAGGCAGTGACCAGCCAGTAGCTGCCCAACCCCACCAGTACCACCATACCGCGTACACCAGAGGCCAGTGACGCCAGCCAAGAGGTATGGGTGGTGTAGGGCTGGTCCCACTGCTCGCGCGCGTGGCGGTGCGAGGCCAGCGAGGCGTGGGTGAGTGCATAGCTATGCAGGCTTTCAGCAAAGCGGAACAGCAGCTCGAACGCGGTGTGGAAGTCCAGCAGGTCACTGTCCGTGGGCTGGATCTGGAGGAAGCTGGCGCGCAGTGCACGTACCTGCTCGGTAAAGGCGTCGCGGTAATCCTCAAGGGCCTTGGCCAACCGTGAAGCATCCTCCATAGTCAGTGGGTGCCCTGCAAACGGCTCCAGGGTAGCCGTAAAGCGCGCCAGTTCCGGCGCTATGGCTGCACGCACTGGGCTACTGGAACTCAGGCGTGCCAGCAATTGATGGAAGGCATTGAAGCGCGTCGTCAAGGCCATGAACTCGCTATTAAGCCGGCTCAACCGGCCGGTGCGCTGGCGCATATGGGGGTCTTCAAAGGCAGTGGCGCTGCGTAGCCCCTCCAGGCCTACGGCTTCAGTCAAAAAGCGCACATTGCTGTTTTCAAAACCAGCCTCGTCGCCCTCCCCCCGCACGCCCCTCACCACGAAGGCCGCGAACACACCAAACCGTTGATACAGGGCGTTGCGCATCGCAGCACTGGCAGACTGGGGCAATACGGCGGCGCTGACAGCAGTGGCAATCAACAACCCCAACGCAATTTCCAATACCCGCCAGAGTGCCGCAAAGAGAGCCCCTTCGGGGTGGGCCAACACCGGCAGGCCGATCATGGCGGCCGTGTAGCCGGAGAGCACAAAACCATAGCCACGGAAATTGCGCTGGCGCACGGCGCCTGCCGAACACAACCCTACCCACAAGGCCAGGCTAGGCAGAAACAGCTCAGTGTTTTGAGGGAACAGTGCGATCAGGGCCACCGTGACTACGGCGCCTGCCAAGGTGCCCAGCAGCCGGTAGAAGCTTTTGGCAAACACAGGGCCGCTCTGGGGCTGCATCACGATAAAAACGGTAATCATGGCCGTGCGTGGCTGGGGGAGCTCCAGCCGCATGGCCAGCCACAGTGTGAGAAAAGCCGCCAGCAATACCTTGAAGATAAATACCCAGGTTACGCCGTCGCTACGGAGCCATTCACGCCAGCCTCGGTGCAAGCGGTGGCCAAGGTGCATCGCCTGAGTGCTCATGGCTGCCCTACACCCTGCAGGGTGTTCATCAGGCTTAGGGCCGGCGGTGTTGGCGGAGCAGCCAGGCGACCATTGGCCGGCACATCGATGCCCGCGCCCAAGCCACCCCCCAGCGCTGTTATCAGCCCTGCCTGGGCCGCGAGGCGTGAGGCCTGTACGTGCTCCTCGATAGTGCGCTGTCGCAACAGCGCTGTCTGCGCTTGCAGTACGTCCAGGTAACCCGTGAGCCCGCGCTGCCAGCCCAACTTGGCCAAGTCATAGGCCTGTTGAGCGCTGGCCACGGACTCTTGGGCGAAGGCCGCCTGATGGGCCAGGGATTGACCGCGTATCAGTTGGTCGGAGACCTCTTTCAAAGCATCGGCCAGCACCTGCCGGTAGCGGGCCACGGCCAGGTCGTAGCCTGCCGCCGCCTCACCCAGCCCGCTACGCAGACGGCCGCCATCGAACAGCGGCAGGCTGAACGCCGGGCCTGCGCTGTATCCAAGCGTGTGCCCTGTCAGAAATTCCAGCATGCCGCCACTGGTCGCCATGTAGCTAAGGCTGGCCGTAAGGTCCACATTGGGGTAGAACCCGGCGTGGGCTACCTCGATACCGCGGGCCTGGGCTGCCACCTGCCAGCGGCTGGCGACCACATCGGGGCGCTGCCCCAACAGTTGTGCCGGCAGATGGCTGGGCAGGCCGGGGTCGGCCGCCAATTGCAGTTGCGGGCGCTTGATGGTGGCGCCCTCCCCTGGCCCCTTGCCTGCCAGTGCCGCCAGTTGGTTGCGGGCTTGGGCAATCTGTTCCTCTATGTCATCCAGCTGGCGATGGGTCTCGGGCAGCAGGGTCTGGGCCTGGCTGACCTCCAGTTGAGTACCGATACCCGCCGTAAGCCGCTTGTTGGCCAGGTCCAACACCTGCGACTGCTGCGCCAGGGTAGCTTTCAGAATGTCTTGCTGGGCGTAGCTCAGCGCCAGGGCGATGTACACACGCACCACGTCCTGGGTCAGCACCAACTGCGCCTGACGCATTTCGGCCGCTGCCACGTGGGCTAGGTCCAGGGCACGTTCGCTGGCGTTCTGATCACGGTGCCACAGGTCCAGGTCATAACTCAGGCTGAGCCCGGCGTTGTTGTCCCACGTGGTCTGGTTGGCCAGGTCACCCGGGCCATAGAAACCGTCAGTTGGCCAGTTACGCCGATGCAATGTGCCCTCTGCGCCCAGTTGAGGCATTTCCCGTGCCTGAGCAAGGCCGGCCGCACTGCGTGCCTGACGCAGCCGGGCCGCAGCAATAGCTAGGCTGGGGCTACCTGCTACGGCCAAGCCTACCCAATGGTCCAGTTGCGGGTCCTTGAACGCCCGCCACCACGTTTCACTCGGCCATTGGGCTTGTTCCGATGCAGCCTGGATGGCCTGGTCGGTCGCCAACGCATCGGGCGCCGGCAGGGCTGCGGTGGGCGTGATACCACCGGTCCCGATACAGCCGCTTAAACAGAAATAAAAGGCACAGGCACTGAGCGCTTTGAGCGCACGGGAGAAGCGACGCAACACAGCGGCGGGTTCCGAAGAGTGAAGGTAACGGGGGGGCTGGCACGGCTATTCTAGGGGGCTGCCACCGGGTCGATAAGCGTGATTTGTGGTGATTCTTTATTACAGGCAAGAAGACAATCCCCAGCGCACCTCCCATGCTTAGGGCTTGCCCAGCAAAGTAGATGAACTCAAGCGACTCGGCGGGAGAATGATGGCGACTGTGTAACTTCATGAGACAATTTGCCAGTGTATTCAGAGAGCGAGCCATGGACACCCTGCAAAACATGCGTGCGTTTACCTGCGTGGCCGAAGCGGGCAGCTTCACTGCCGCTGCCGTGCAGCTAGACACCACCACTGCCAACATTTCACGTGCCATCTCCAACCTGGAAGCGCACTTGCAAACCCGGCTGCTTAATCGCACCACGCGACGCATTGCGCTCACCGAGGCGGGCAAGCGCTACCTGCTGCGCTGCGAGCAGATCCTGGCCTTTGTGGAGGAAGCCGAAGCAGAAGCCAGTGATGCCCATGCACGGCCTGCCGGGCAATTGAAAGTGCATACGATGACGGGGATCGGGCAGCACTTCGTAATCGATGCTATCGCCCGCTACCGCAAGATTCACCCCGATGTCACCTTCGACCTGACTCTGGCCAACCGTGTGCCCGACCTGCTGGACGAAGGCTATGACGTGTCCATCGTGCTGGCGAGCGAGCTGCCCGACTCGGGCTTTGTGTCCCAACGCCTTGGTATCACCTACAGCATTGTCTGTGCCTCGCCCGATTACGTAAAAGCCCATGGAATGGCGCGCAAGCCCAGTGAGCTACGCAACCATGCCTGCTTGCGCCTGGTGAGCCCTGTGGTGCAGCTGGAACGCTGGTTCTTCGACGGGCCTGAAGGCCAGGAAATGCTCAATATCACCAATGCGCCTTTCCAGGTGAATTCGGCCGACGCCATGAAAACCGCGATCTCCAGTGGCATGGGCGTGGGTGTGTTACCCATTTACGCCGCCATTGAAGGCCTGCGTAACGGCACCCTGGTACGGATGATGCCTGAGTACCGTTTGCAGGAGCTGAACCTGTACGCCATCTACCCGTCCCGCCAATACTTGGATGCCAAGATCAAAACCTGGGTCGAATACCTGCGTGGCTCGCTGCCCGATATCCTCGCGGCACAGGATGCCGATTTGCGCAGCCATGAACTGGCTTTGAGCAGCAAGCTTTGAGCGACAAGTTACGAGCTGCAAGCTGCAAGCAAGAGCGCCGCGTACTGCTTTTAGCTTGAAGCTTGCCGCTTGAAGCTTGTAGCTTGTGCCCTCCCCCCAAAATGGAATTGCGCCCGATGAGAAAGACTGTACTTGCGTTCAGCCGCATCAGCCTCGACATGGTCGAACGCCTGGAAAAGGACTTCGATGTGATTGTGCCCAACCCCAAGCAGGGCGATGTGGCGGCGCAGTTCAACGAGGCCCTGCCAACCGCACACGGCCTGATCGGCGCGGGGCGGGCGCTGGGGGAGGCACAACTGAAGGCCGCTACGAACCTTGAGGTCATTTCCAGCGTGTCGGTAGGTTACGACAACTACGATGTGGCCTACCTGACCCAGCGTGGCATCCAACTGACCAACACCCCGGACGTACTGACCGAAAGTACGGCTGACCTGGGGTTTTCGCTGATCATGGCCAGCGCACGGCGTACGGCCGAGCTGGATGCCTGGACCAAGGCCGGCCACTGGAAAGC
>Ga0268349_1000005_pt1 | contig 62797 bp, 51 predicted proteins | sample G5R2_MAIN_18SEP2_FD_190164 | JGI IMG/M metagenome (GOLD analysis project Ga0268349, IMG submission 190164) | Phyllosphere microbial comminities from switchgrass, GLBRC, Michigan, United States - G5R2_MAIN_18SEP2017_LD1 | ecosystem: Host-associated > Plants > Phyllosphere > Phylloplane/Leaf...
GAGCAGGTTAACCGCAGAGGTAAGCCTTGGCCAATCGTCGTCGTCCAGCCGGCCTGTACGTACCTTGGTCTGGTCGATACGCCCCAAGGACGACAGCATACGCATGATCAGCGAATCCCCTGGCATTTCGAGGGAGTACACCAGCACGGCCTTGTCGCTGCGCAGCACTGCGTTTTCCACCAGGTTCATGGCAAAGGTGGTCTTACCCATGGAGGGGCGCCCCGCCACGATGATCAGGTCGGACGGCTGAAGGCCACTGGTTTTTTCATCTAAGTCTGTATAGCCGGTGGAAAGGCCGGTGATAGCCTGGTCGGTATTGAACAGGGTATCAATACGGTCGATGGCCTTGGTCAACAGGTCGTTCACGCCCACCGGGCCGCCTGTCTTGGGCCGAGCCTCGGCGATCTGGAAGATCTGCCGCTCGGCCTCATCAAGAATTTCCGAGGCGTTACGCCCCTGGGGGTTGAACGCGCTGTCGGCAATGTCACTGCTGATGCTGATCAACTGGCGAAGGGTGGCCCGCTCTCGAACAATCTGCGCGTACGCTTTGATGTTCGCTACAGAAGGGGTGTTCTTGGCCAGCTCGCCCAGGTAGGCAAGGCCACCTACCTGGCTGCCCTGCCCTTCCTTGTCCAGCTGTTCATACAGCGTGACCACATCGAACGGCTGGTTCTGGTCGGCCAGGCGCGCCACAGCGCGAAAGATCAGGCGATGGTCATGACGGTAGAAATCGCCATCGGACACCTGGTCCAGTACCCGCTCCCAGGCGTTGTTGTCCAGCATCAAGCCACCAAGCACAGCCTGTTCGGCCTCGATGGAATGGGGCGGCACCTTGAGCGCGGCGGTTTGCAGATCGTACTGTTCAGGCGTCGAGATTTCGTTCATGACCGGAAGAATTCTTGGGTGTTCTCAAAAGCAAAGGGCACGGCCTGTCGAAGACAGAACCGTGCCCAATGTTAGCCTGCTGGCTGGCCGAGCGGCCAACCAATGGCTCAGGCGGCTACAACCACAACGCGAACGGTCGCTTCAACGTCGCTGTGCAAGTGCACGGCTACGTCGTATTCACCCACGTGACGGATGGTGCCGTTCGGCAGACGAACTTCAGCCTTGGCCACTTCAACGCCGGAGGCGGTCAGTGCGTCAGCGATGTCGTGCGTACCGATCGAACCGAACAGCTTGCCTTCATCGCCCGCGGTAGCGGTGATGGTGACTTCCAGTTCGGCCAGCTGAGCGGCGCGGCTTTCAGCCGAGGCTTTCTTGTCGGCGGCAGCCTGTTCCAGTTCGGCGCGGCGAGCTTCGAACGCAGCCAGGTTGGCAGCGGTAGCAGCAGTAGCCTTGCCTTGTGGCAGCAGGTAGTTACGACCATAGCCAGACTTGACGTTTACTTTATCGCCCAGGTTGCCCAGGTTGGCGATTTTTTCCAGCAGGATCAGTTCCATTTGGTATTAACCTCTTAACTTTAACCTTCACCGTTCGCGGAACCCTGGTCATTCCCCTTTTCGGGGGCCAGGCGACCGCGAAAATCAATCAGGCTGTCGACAATGGCCACAGCCACCAGTAACGGATAGGCCAGCTGTATAAACAGCAGGAGCGTGACGTACAACCCTACCAGCCAGAAGCGACCGAGCTTGCCGCGAACGACCAGCCCGTGCACCAGGGCGACACCGGCAAACATCAGCGGCACACTGCAAAGGGGCGTTAACATCGCCACCTGCGGGCCGAACTGCGGCCCTACCAACATGCACGCCAACAAGCCTAATGCCACGGCGCCGGGGAGCTTGACGGCACGAAACTCGCGCCCGAACCCACCGGGGTTATACAACACGGCCTGCCAATAGCGCCCCAGCATCAGGGCCAACAGGCTGACGGCCTGCAACAGCGCTGCTATCAAACCGGTGAGTACTGGAGCGATCAACGCCTCCAGGTGGGCTTGCTCTGCCAGCGACAAGCGCTGGTAGACCCCCCCGAGCAAGGTGGGCAAGTGGCTGTTCATGGCCACCGCCAGCTGGTTCAAGGCCTCACCAAAGGCGACGCCCAGTACCACGCCATACACCACACCCAGGCCAATGCTCGCCAGCAATACCCGCCCCCAGGACCAGCCCGCGCGCAGCAGCGCGGCAAGCCCGAGTGAACCCAGCAACACCATGAGGGTGCGCGGCTCACCGAAGTACCACCAGACAAAGGCTGGCAATACGCCCCAGGCCAGAACGCCAACGGCATCGCTTGCCCCCCGCCGCAGCAGCACAAGGCAGCCGGCAGCGGCACTCAACCAGAACAACAGCGGCAATGCCGCACATCCCGCCACCACCAGGGTGGCTTGCATACGACCCCGCATGATGAAATCAGCCAAGGCACGCATGCGTTCTATCCTTTACGGCTTGTCGACAAAACCCGTATCAGCGGCCGTGGCTGTCGGTGTAAGGCAGCAAGGCCAGGAAGCGGGCGCGCTTGATAGCGGTGGCCAGCTGACGCTGATAACGAGCCTTGGTACCCGTGATACGGCTAGGAACGATCTTGCCGGTTTCAGATACGTAAGCTTTCAGGGTGTTGAGATCCTTGTAATCGATCTCTTTAACGTTTTCTGCAGTGAAACGGCAGAATTTACGACGACGGAAGAAACGTGCCATTTAACAGGCTCCTCTAAAGATCCGTGGATTACTCGTCAGCGTTATCGCTGTTGTCGCTGCTGTCGCTGTCATCGCCGTCGGCGTTTTCAGCTTGCTCAGGACGGTCACGACGCTCACGGCGCTCGCTGCGGTTCTCTTCAGCCTTGAGCATTTCGGACGGGCCGGTAACAGCTTCGTCGCGACGGATCACAAGGTTACGGATAACGGCATCGTTGTAGCGGAAGCTGTCTTCCAGCTCGGCCAGGGCCTTGCCAGTGCATTCAACGTTCAGCATCACGTAGTGAGCCTTGTGAACATTGTTGATTGCGTAGGCCAGTTGACGACGGCCCCAGTCTTCCAGGCGGTGGATCTTGCCACCGTCTTCTTCGATCAGCTTGGTATAACGCTCGACCATGCCGCCGACTTGCTCGCTCTGATCCGGGTGGACCAGGAAGATGATTTCGTAATGACGCATGAATGCTCCTTACGGGTTGTAGCCTGCCGGGAAATCGGTCAGACAAGGAGTTGATCTTTTCTGTGACTTGACCGAGGCGAGCGCAAACACGCCTACCGCCACGGCAAGGGGCGCAATTGTAGAGAAGGGGCCGAGGCAGCGCAAGGAGATTGGCGAATATTTGATCAACCGCAGCGCTGGCTGCTTTTCAAGCTGTTCGCTGGCCGTGCCAGCTCCCACAGTACGTACGCTTGTCTACTGTAGGGCCGGGCATGGCCTGGGAACCTATGCAAGCGCCGCCCTATTTAGGCTTGCGCTGGCGCAGGGCTTCGAACAGGCACACGCCAGTAGCTACCGAGACGTTCAAGCTGCTCACGCTGCCGGCCATGGGCAATTTCACCAAGTGATCGCAATGCTCGCGGGTAAGCCTGCGCATGCCTTTACCTTCCGCACCCATCACCAGCACCAACGGGCCCGTGAGGTCCTGCTGGTAGATTTCCTTCTCGGCTTCGCCAGCAGTACCTACTATCCATAGCCCACGCTGCTGGAGCTTTTCCAGGCTGCGGGCCAGGTTGGTGACAGCCACCAAGGGCATGGTTTCAGCCGCACCGCAGGCTACTTTGCGCACCACAGGTGTCAAGGTAGCGGCCTTGTCCTTGGGAATGATCACGGCCAGTGCCCCGGCAGCGTCTGCAGTACGCAGGCACGCCCCCAGATTATGGGGATCGGTCACGCCATCGAGTACCAGCAGCAAAGGCGCGCCTTCATGACGGTCCAGCAGCTCTTCGAGCATGGCTTCGCCCCATACCTGGCTAGGGCTCACATCCGCGACTACACCCTGGTGCACGCCTTCGACCCAAGCATCCAGTTCCCGGCGCTCTGCAGCACCGACAGCAACCCGATGCTCGCCTGCCAGCTGCAACAAGGCCTGAAGGCGAGGCTCACTGCGCCCCTCCGACAGCCAGATCTGCTTGACCCGGCGCGGATGGTGACGCAATAACGCTTCTACGGCATGCACGCCATAAATCTTTTCCAGCTGACTCATGTGTTTGCCTTGGGCTTGCGCGAGCCGTTTTTCGATGGCCCTTTACGGTGCTTGGAGGGCTTGGTGCTGTCGGTTTTCCCCGAACTGTGCCGGGCATCGCTCATCAGCGCTTGCTTCATTTCGCGGCTCTTGCGCACTTCAGCGTTGTTGGCCGTGGCATGGGAGGCACGATAGGCTTCTTCTACCGCCGGGTCTTTCCCAGCCTTGCGCTTGCGAGGCTTGCTGATAGGCGCGGCAGCTTCTTCCTGAGCAGGAGGTTCGGCTTTACGGCTGCGAGCGGCCGGTGCCGGGGACGTGGTCGGCTCAGTGGCATGGGTAGTGGTTTTACGGGACTTACGTGTGCCGCTGTCACCACTCCTAGTACTGCCTTTTTCGGCTTGCTTGTCTGCCAGCTCGAAGTCGATCTTGCGCTCATCCAGGTCGACACGCATGACACGCACTTGCACCGTGTCACCCAGGCGGAAACTACGGCCCGTACGCTCACCTGTCAGGCGATGGTGCACCTGGTCGTAGTGATAGTAATCGCCTGGCAGTGCTGTCACGTGCACAAGACCTTCGACGTAAATGTCGGTCAGGGACACAAACAAGCCAAAGCCGGTAGTTGCAGTAATGATGCCGGGGAATACCTCACCCACACGGTCCTTCATGAACTCGCACTTGAGCCAGTTCACCACGTCACGGGTGGCTTCGTCGGCACGGCGTTCGGTCATGGAGCACTGCTCGCCCAGTTGCTCCAGCGCCCCTTCATCGTAGGGGTAGAGGCGCGCCTTAGGCATCGCAGCGGCACCCGCCCGTACCACATGAGGCGTTTCACGCTTGGAGCGGATCACGCTGCGGATGGCTCGGTGAGTGAGCAGGTCTGGGTAGCGGCGAATGGGTGAAGTGAAGTGCGTGTACGCCGGGTAATTCAAGCCAAAGTGGCCATTGTTGTCCGAGGTATAGACCGCCTGGCTCAAGGAACGCAGCATCACCGTCTGGATCAGCTGGAAATCAGGACGGTCCTTGATATGTTCCAATAGCGCCTTGTAGTCCTTCGGGCTGGGCCCTTCCTTACCTTTGTGCAACGACAGGCCCAGCTCGCCCAGGAAGGCCTGGAGCTTCTCCAGCCGCTCGGGTGGCGGGCCGTCATGGACACGGTACAAGGCAGGTATCTCATGCTTCATGAGAAACTCGGCCGTGGCCACGTTGGCGGCCAACATGCACTCTTCGATCAGCTTGTGAGCGTCGTTGCGGGTGGTCGGCTTGATCTCGGCGATCTTGCGCTCGCTACCGAACACGATGCGTGTTTCTTGGGTTTCGAAATCGATTGCACCCCGTACCTGGCGTGCAGCGGACAACACCTGATACAGCGCATAGAGCTGTTTTAGGTGCGGCAATACTTCGCCATACTCGCTGCGCAACGCCTTGGCTTCCGCACTACGGGCATGCTCAAGCATGGTGCTGACCTTGTTGTAGGTCAGGCGCGCATGGGAATGGATGACCGCCTCGTAGAACTTGTAGTCGACCATCTGCCCACTCTTGGACATGGTCATTTCGCACACCATGGCCAAGCGATCCACGTGCGGGTTCAGGGAACACAACCCGTTGGAGAGCTCTTCAGGCAACATGGGGATAACGCGCTCGGGGAAATACACCGAGTTCCCACGTACCTGTGCTTCCGCATCCAGCGCGGAATCCACCTTCACATAGCTGGACACGTCAGCGATGGCCACGTACAAACGCCAGCCGCCGGAGAACAGCTTGATCCGCCCTGTGGGCTCGCAGTACACCGCATCGTCGAAATCTCGAGCGTCTTCACCGTCGATGGTGACGAATGGCAAATGGCGCAGGTCCACACGGTTGAGCTTGTGCTTCTCCTCCACCTCAGGCTTGAGCTTGGCCGCTTCCTTCTCGACAGCCTCTGGCCACACGTTGGGAATGTCGTAGCTACGCAGCGCTACGTCGATTTCCATGCCGGGCGCCATGTAGTTGCCTAGTACTTCGATCACATCGCCCTGAGGCTGGAAGCGTGCAGTTGGCCAATGGGTAATCTTGATTTCCACGAACTGGCCAACCTTCGCACCGCCATTGCGGCCCGGTGTAACCAGGACTTCCTGCTGCACCTTGGGGTTGTCGGCCTGAACGAAGCCAATGCCACCTTCCTCGAAGTACCGGCCCACGATGCTTTCATGGGCACGGCTGACAACTTCAACCAAGGCACCTTCGCGGCGGCCGCGGCGGTCCAGCCCCGACACACGGGCTAAGGCGCGGTCGCCGTCGAACACCAGTCGCATTTGTGCAGGGCTGAGGAACAGATCGTCACTGCCGTCATCCGGCACCAAAAACCCGAACCCGTCGCGGTGGCCACTTACCCGGCCGGCGATAAGGTCAAGTTTGTCTACGGGGGCATACGTGCCCCGGCGCGTATAGATAAGCTGGGCGTCGCGCTCCATGGCCCGAAGGCGGCGGCGCAGGGCTTCAATCTGGTCTTCCGTCCCCAGGCCGAACTCCTCGACCAGCTGCTCACGGCTTGCTGGAGAACCACGCTCGGCGAGGTGGTGCAGGATCAGTTCACGGCTGGGAATAGGATTTTCGTATTTTTCCGCTTCACGAGCGGCCTCGGGATCGAGGGACTGCCAATCGGCCATTAGAGAGTGTTCACCTTGTGTGATATGCAAGTTAGTTTGGCATACCCCTGTTAAAACGGGAAATTCCAACGCCGCATGAAGATATCCAGGCCACCGACGCGACGCAGATTACGATGCCGGTAGGCGGCCGAAATATTTTTGCAGTCAGGGGTTTACACTGCAATATGGCGACCGTATAGTGCGCGCCATCGACGACGCAAGTAGTCGATTTGCCCAGATGGTGAAATTGGTAGACACGCCAGCTTCAGGTGTTGGTGGCCTTACGGCCGTGGAAGTTCGAGTCTTCTTCTGGGCACCATCTTCAAACGCGAGACTACCTCAGCCTCTTGCGTTCCAAAAGCCCGCGAAAGCGGGCTTTTGCATTTCTACCACTCCTGAATCATCCTCCTCGATTTTTTTCTGGGGGAGGCTTTACAGCGCCAGGGGACCGCCGTATAGTGCGCGCCATCGACGACGCCAGTCTTCGATAAGCCCAGGTGGTGAAATTGGTAGACACGCCAGCTTCAGGTGTTGGTGGCTTTACGGCCGTGGAAGTTCGAGTCTTCTCCTGGGCACCAAATCAAAGCGGTAACGCTGCAAAAGAGCCTGCTCAATAGCAGGCTTTTTTGTGCGCGCTCGGGAAACCGGCACTCAAATACGACCGCATACGAGAAGCAATCTCCTTTATACTCGGGCCCACTTTTTGCCCCGAGGAGATACGTTCGGATGTCAGTTCGAATTGCCTTTCTGCGCCTGTGTGCCTTGCCCCTGCTGGCAATGTCGCTGTTCGCTGGCGCTGCACACGCGGCCGACGCCCCTGCGCTTACCCTGTACAACGGCCAGCACAAGGAACTGGGTGAAGCCATCGCCAAGGCGTTCGAAGCCAGTACCGGCATTCACGTCAACGTGCGCAAAGGGAGCAGCAACCAGCTGGCCAGCCAAATCATGGAGGAAGGCGATCGCTCGCCTGCCGACGTGATCTACAGCGAAGAGTCCCCGCCCCTTAACGCCTTGGGCGAAAAAGGCTTTCTGGCCGTTACCGATAAAAGCACCCTGGACGCTCTACCCGCCGATTATGTGGCTAAAGATGGCACCTGGATCGGCGTAACGGCACGGGTACGCGTGGTGGCCTTCAACCCTAGCCTGGTGGCCGAGAAAGACCTTCCTGCGTCGGTAATGGATTTTGCGCACTCGGACTGGAACGGCAAGATTGGCTTCGTGCCCACCAGCGGCGCATTCCAGGAACAGGCGGTTGCCGTGCTGCGGCTCAAGGGCGAAGACGCTGCCGAAGAATGGCTCACTGGGCTCAAGGCGTACGGCAAAACCTACGCCAACAACATGGTTGCCATCAAAGCGGTAGAAAACGGCGAAATCGCTGCCGTACTGGTCAACAACTATTACTGGTACGCGCTCAAACGCGAGAAAGGCAACCTCAAGTCGCAGCTGTATTACTTCAAGAACAAGGACCCAGGTGCCCTTGTGAGTATTTCCAGTGCTGCCGTGGTGAAAGCCAGCAAACACCCCAAGGAAGCCCAGCAACTGCTGGCCTGGATGACCAGTGAGGAAGGCCAGCGGGTGATCACGCGCGCTCAGGCCGAGTACCCGCTGCGCAAGGGTATGGTGTCCGACCAGGGCTTGAAGCCTTTCGAGGAGCTGGAAGCACCGGACATTACGCCCGCTGATATCGGCAATGCCGAGGAAGCTCTGGACCTTGAACGCGATGTTGGCTTGAACTGATGACGGCACAGGCTCGTGGGCTTCCTGTCGCACCACCGCTACGCACTGTGCGTACCCGGCGCCCTTCTGCCTGGCTTGTTGCGCCGGTGCTGCTGCTGGTGGGCCTGAGCCTGCTGCCTCTGGCCTATGTCACCCTTCGCACTGCGGAGGCCGGGTGGCACGATATTTCCCGCCTGTTGCTACGCCCCTATGTGTACGGGCTACTGGCCAATACCCTTACGTTATTGGCTGGGGTCACAGTAGCCTGCGCCATTGTCGGCACACTGCTGGCATGGTTGCTGGAACGCACCAACCTGTGGGGCCGGCGCATATGGGGCGTATTGCTCTGCCTGCCCTTTGCGGTGCCGTCTTTTGTATCAAGCTTCACGTGGGTATCGCTCAGCTCCGGCTTCGAAGGCTTGGGCGGCGCCATTCTGATCATGAGCCTGTCCAAGTATCCGTTGGTCTTTCTGCCCGTAGCCGCTACGTTGCGCAACCTGGACCACGCCCTGGAGGAGTCGGCCCGGCTGCTGGGTGCCAGCCGCCGCAGGCTATTCTTCAGCGTTACCCTGCCACTGCTGTGGCCTGCCATCCTGGCTGGGAGCCTATTGATCGCCCTGCACATGCTGGTGGAATTCGGCGCCCTGTCGATCCTCAACGTACGCACCTTCACTACCGCGATCTACCAGCAGTTCGAACTTGAATTCAGCAACGCCAATGCCGCTATGCTTTCGGCCGTACTGCTGATGCTGTGCCTGGCTTTTCTATGGCTGGAGCTCAAGGCACGCGGTCGCGCGCGCCATGTGCGCACAGGGCAAGGGGTAGCACGCCGGGCGCCGCCCCTGCCGCTGCCAGGGTGGGCAATACCGCTGGCACAGGGCTTTTGTGTACTGCTGGCGGTACTAGGCAGTGGCGTACCCTTGGTAATGCTGGGGTATTGGCTGGTAGAGGGCAGCTCCGCTGCCTTCCCTGTCATGGCGATCGGCAAGGCGTTACTGTCCTCGCTTGGCTTGTCCCTGGCTGGTGCGGCTGTTTCCTTGATACTGGCGTTACCGGTAGGGTTGCTAGTGGTACGGTATCGTGGCGTGCTTGCCATTTGGGCGGAACGGCTTCCCTACCTTCTACATGCGCTGCCAGGGCTGGTTATCGCGCTGACCCTGGTGTATTTCGCCTTGCACTACGTTCCTGCGCTTTACCAGACCACAGGCCTGCTGGTGCTGGCTTATGCATTGCTCTTTCTACCCCTGGCGCAAGGGCCTGTGCGCACTGCACTGACCAAGGCCGCACCCCAGCTGGAAGAGGCTGCGCGAACGCTGGGTGCGGGCGCGTTCAAAGCGTTTTGCAAAGTAACCCTGCCCATCATTTTCCCAGCGCTGGCAGCAGCGTTTGCCTTGGTGTTTCTCGATGCCATGAAGGAGCTCACAGCCACGCTATTGCTGAGCCCCACCGGAACCACAACCCTGGCCACCGAAGTATGGGCGCATACCTCGAACATGGAGTTCGCCGCCGCAGCACCTTTCGCAGCATTGCTGATCCTGGTTTCGGGGTTGCCGGTGTACCTGCTAACGACCCGGATGTACCTGAACCGGCGGTAGCGCTGGCAGAGGCTTACGCCCTGAACTGCCCTAGGCTAGCTTTCAGTTGGCTTGCCAGGCCGGCCAGCACCTTACTGCTGGCCGTTGTTTCCAGTACCACCTGAGCGGATTGTTCGGCTTGGGCATGTATCACTTCCACTCGCCCTTTTACGGCCTGGGCACCCTGGGCCTGATGCTTGGCGGCGCGGGTGGCCAGGTCAATGGCCGCATGCACCTGCTCTACGGAAGCTTGCATGCTCTGCTGCGCCTGTGCCGCCTCGCGTAACACCAGCAACCCTTCGCTGGCTTGGCGACCTGCTTGGCCGATAGCCGTCACGGCCTCGCGAGCACCGGTTTGCAAAGCCCCAATGTGCGCCTGGATATCCCCCGTAGAGCTTTGGGTTTTGCTGGCCAGCGCCCGCACTTCATCAGCGACCACCGCAAACCCTCGTCCGGTTTCGCCAGCGCGAGCCGCTTCGATAGCGGCGTTGAGCGCCAGCAGGTTGGTTTGCTCTGCAATACCATGAATGACGGTCAATACCACTTCAATCTGCTGGCTTTGTTCAGCCAGGCGCTCAATGACACCTGCACCGGTTTGCACCTGGCCTGCAAGCGCCTCGATCAATCGGCCCACTTGGGCTGACGCCTTGGTATTAGTATCAGTGGCTTGGCGAATCTCGGCCACCTGCTGCAAGGCCACCTGCATGGCTGCACTTTCTGCCTGAGCTTCGTCAGCCATGGTTGCCAAGGCGTGCAGGCTTGCCGCCACCTCATCACGTTGCCGCTCGGCCGCAGCATCTGCACCTGCGTTACGCTGCGCCATGGCGCCGATCTCCTGGCCCGTACGCTGAGCGACATCGCCGGCCTCTCGCACAATGGGTTGCAGCTTGGCAACGAAGCGATTCACCGCCCCCGCCATGTCGCCGATTTCGTCATGGGTAGCTAACGCTACACGCTTGGTAAGGTCGCCCTCCCCCGCTGCCAGGTCGTTCAATGCTCGAATCAACAGTTGAAGCTTGCTGACAACCCTTCGGCCCAGCACTACCGCCACTGCCAACAGCACGCCTAGCCCCACGACCGCCAGGCCAGCGCCAATACGCCAACGCAAGGTTTGTGCCGCGCCGCTCACGGCCTTATGGGTATTGGCTTGCATCTGGCCAGCAGCCCCTTGTGCGCTCTCCAACCGGTCTCGCAACACCCGTGAGCTTTCTTCCGCGGCACCTGACACGCTATCGGCCACCAATTGATCGCCGCTGGCGATCAGGTCCTTGAAGCGCTTATCGAGCGCTGCAAGTTGCGCCTCCACACCTGCGGTGGACACCCCCATTCGAACCTTGCCGATTTCAGTACCGTTCGGGCTTATGGAGGCCTCCACGTAATAGACCAAGGGGTTATTACGAGCGGCATCCACAACTTTGTCCAAGGGGCGCTCACCTTGCCCCTTTTCGAGCAGGGCCTGGTTGATTGGGTTTTCTCTGTTCAGGTAACGGGTAAGGTGCTGCCCGGTAGCGTCGTCGTAGATCACGAACAGCACGTTGGGGTTGCGCTGGGCACGGCGGGCAAACTCTGACAACGTAGGAATGTCGTTATCCCACATGGCTCGAGGGGCCACAGACGCCAGCAGTTCAGCCAGGTCGTTAGCTGAGTCCTTGAGGTTTTGTTCAAGGGCCGCCCGTACCTGCTTCTGTTCGTCGGCTAACCGGCCAGACAGGCCAGCCGACAAGCGCTGACGCGTGCTGGTCGAAAGCTTATCCAGGCTATTGGTAAGGTCAAGGCCGGCCTGGTCAAGTTCGCTGCCCAAGCGCTCACTGTCTGCGCCCAGTTGCTGGCCAAGGTCCGCCTCCAGGGCGGTAACGGTACTGCCGGTAAGCGCTACAGCTACCAGTACCTGCACCAGAAGCGCTATGCCTAGCGCAAGAAATACAGGCCGCAACAAGCGGCTGCGAAACAGCGAAAGAATGGCTGACACGAAAACCCCCTTATCCGGTGCCATTAAAACAATAGCGCCCACGCGGATGGGTGTTTTCAGCAAGGCCCGTGCCGAATACCAGGCCAGAAACACAAAAGGCCCCTTCAGGGGGCCCTTTGCTTTACCTACCAATGGCTTACGCGAACGGGTGGCGTAGCACGATGGTTTCGTTGCGGTCCGGCCCTGTCGAAATAATGTCGATTGGCGCACCGACCAACTCCTCGACACGCTTGATATAAGCGCGGGCGTTGGCAGGCAGCTCTTCCAGGCTTTTGGCGCCCAGGGTGGACTCGGTCCAGCCGGGTACGTCTTCGTATACAGGCTGCAGGCCGATGTAGCTGTCTGCATCTGTAGGGGCATCGATTACCGCACCCGCCTCGTTTTTGTAGCCTACGCAGATCCGGATGGTTTCCAAGCCATCGAGCACGTCCAGCTTGGTCAGGCACAGGCCGGAAATACTGTTGATTTCGATAGCGCGACGCAGGATGACAGCGTCGAACCAACCGCAACGGCGAGCACGCCCCGTGGTTGCACCAAACTCATGCCCACGCTTGGCCAGGAAGGCGCCTACGTCGTCGAACAGCTCGGTAGGGAACGGGCCAGACCCTACACGGGTGGTATACGCCTTGGTGATACCCAGGATGTAGTCCAGGTACATCGGCCCAAAGCCCGAACCGGTGGCAATGCCTCCAGCGGTGGTGTTGGAGCTGGTTACGTAGGGGTAGGTGCCGTGGTCGATGTCCAGCAACGACCCCTGTGCGCCTTCGAACATGATGTCTTTGCTGTCTTTGCGCAGCGCATGCAACTCGGCAGTAACGTCCTGCATCATCGGCTGCAACAGTTCGGCGTAGCCCATGCACTCGTCCAGGGTTTTCTGGAAGTCGATGGCAGGCTCTTTGTAGTAGTTGACCAACACAAAGTTGTGATAGTCCAGCAACTCGCCCAGCTTGGCAGCGAAACGCTCGCGATGGTAAAGGTCACCGATGCGTAGGCCACGGCGCGCCACTTTGTCTTCATACGCAGGGCCAATGCCACGGCCGGTGGTGCCGATCTTGTGTTCGCCGCGCGCTTTTTCGCGGGCCTGGTCCAGTGCCACGTGGTACGACAGGATCAGCGGGCAGGAAGGGCTGATACGCAGGCGCTCGCGTACAGGTACACCTTTCTCTTCCAGCTTGACGATCTCGCGCAGGAGCGCGTCCGGCGCAACCACCACACCGTTGCCGATCAGGCACTGCACGCCTTCACGAAGGATGCCGGATGGAATCAGGTGCAATACCGTTTTTTCGCCGTCGATTACCAGCGTGTGGCCAGCATTGTGGCCACCTTGGTAGCGAACGACTGCGGCAGCATGTTCTGTGAGCAGATCAACGATCTTGCCTTTGCCCTCATCACCCCATTGGGTGCCCAGGACGACGACATTCTTACCCATAACACTTGTCCTCATTGGCGCAAACTTGGTGCCGACCTCGGCCGGCGTGAACTCAGGAAACCAGCGGTGCTACCTGCCAGCTACCGCCCTGCAGAATGAGTTGGCGATCGCACCCGGCCTCGCGTGCCGCTGCACCCGCCTGGCCCGGCAATGCCTGAACCACGCGCTGACCTTCACCGCGCAAGTGGCAAGCCATCTGCCAGAGCGCGGTATCCGGGCTGTCAGGCATCCAGATACCGCCCTCGGGCAACTGGACTTCAGCGCGGCCCAAGGTGACCAGGCTTTTAAGGTCGGTGGAAAACCCTGTAGCCGGGCGCGCCCGGCCAAAGTCGGCGCCGAAATCGTCATAGCGGCCGCCTTGGGCAAAGGATTGCCCTACGCCAGGCACGAATGCGGCGAATACCACACCGGTGTGGTAGTGATAGCCACGAAGCTCGCCCAGATCAAAGTACAATGGCAGCCCAGGGAAGCGCGACGCCAGCCGCTCGGCCAGCTCGAACAGTTCATCCAGCGCAGCCAGTACGGGTGCTGGCGCACCGCCAAGGATTTCGCGCGCCTGCCCCAGTACCGAACGGTCGCCCGAAAGGTTGACCAGCGCACGCAACATGCGCGCAGGGCCGGCAGCTACCTGAGCCGTCAGCTCGAAGACTTCGTCGGTGGCCTTGCGCTGGAGTGCGTCGAACAACCGCTGTTCCGTATCCCCAGACAGGCCGGCTGCCCGTGCAAGGCCCCGGTAGATACCCACATGCCCCAAGTCCATGTGTACATCTGGCACTTGCCACAGCTCAAGCGTGGCCAGCATCAGGCTGATAACTTCCAAGTCGCTGCCGGTGCTGGCATCGCCGTACAGTTCTGCGCCTAGCTGGATCGGGCTGCGAGAGGTGGACAGCGCACGCGGGTTGGCGTGCAGCACGCTACCGGCATAGCACAGGCGGCTAGGGCCTTCCCTGCGCAGGGAGTGGGCATCGATGCGTGCAACCTGTGGCGTGATGTCTGCACGAAAGCCCATCTGCCGACCGGACAATGGATCGACCACCTTGAAGGTGCGCAGGTCCAGGTCCTGCGAGGCGCCGACCAGCAGCGACTCCAGGTACTCGATATGCGGCGTTACCACGAACTCGTAACCCCAGCTCTGGAACAGATCCAGCACCTGGCGCCGCGCTACTTCAATCCGTGCGGCCTCAGGTGGCAGTACTTCCTCGATACCATCCGGCAAAAGCCAGCGGTCTACCGTTGCCATTACCCCTTCCCCTTCGTTCCGGGCGGAGGGCCATACCGGCCCGTCCTTGAGTGAAGCAGATACTGCCGCGCAGGCGCGAAAACCATAGCGCTTGCCGCGCCACGGGGCAGTGTCCTCGAAAAACTGCTGGGCCTGACACGGCCCATGACCGTGCAGACGCAAAAAAGCCGGGAATTTCCCGGCTGCCGCATCATACACAGGTTTGGCTGGGGGATCACCCCGCCAGCCGTACAACCTGCCGGGCGGGGCTCATTCCTGCAACACTTGGCCTGTTTACGGCTTTGCCCGCTCCATGAAGCGGAAGAAGTCGCTGCTCGGGTCCAGTACTAGCACGTCGTCCTTGCCAGAGAAGCCCTGCTTGTAGGCTTGCAGGCTGCGATAGAACGCATAGAAGTCAGGATCCTGCGTGTAGGCTTTGGCATAGATGGCTGCCGCTTGTGCATCACCGTCGCCTCGGGTTTCCTCGGACTCACGATAGGCCTCGGCCAGCAGTACGCGGCGCTGGCGGTCTGCATCGGCGCGGATGCCCTCGGCCAGCTCGTTACCCTTGGCGCGATGCTCGCGGGCCTCGCGTTCCCGCTCAGTGCTCATGCGCTCGAACACGCTACGGTTCACTTCCTTGGGCAGGTCAATGGTTTTGACCCTGACGTCTACCACCTCGATGCCCAGCTCCTGGTCGGCCATGCGATTGAGCGATGCCGTGATGTCGGCCATCAGGGCGTCGCGCTCACCGGATACCACTTCATGAAGCGTGCGCTTGCCGAACTGGTCCCGCAGGCCTGATTCCAGGCGACGCGAAAGGCGCTCATCGGCTGTAGCCTTCAAGCCAGCGGTCGCTGTGTAGAAGCGATCTGCGTCCTTGACACGCCATTTGGCGTAGGCATCGACCATTACAGCTTTTTTCTCAAGCGTGAGGAAACGCTGGGTAGGCGCGTCCAAGGTCATCAGGCGGGCGTCGAAGCGACGTACCTGGTTCATGTAAGGGATTTTCATGTGCAAGCCTGGCTGCACATCAGCCTCTACCACACGGCCGAACCGCAGCAGTACGGCACGCTCGGTTTGGGACACGATGTAGAAACTGTTCCACAGCGCTACCACGGCGACCACACCGACGATAAGCGCGATTACGGATCTATTGCCCATCAGCGGCTCTCCCTGGTACGCAATTCTCGCTGCTGCTGTTGCAGGTCCCCGGCGCTACGGCCGGCTGAATCCGAAGGCGGGTTCACGGAAGGCTGCGCAGGTGTTGAGGTGCGGCCTTTATCCATCAGCTTGTCCAGCGGCAGGTAAAGCATGTTGTTCTGGCCTTTGCCTGATACCAGTACCTTGCTGGTATTGCTGTAGACCTCCTGCATGGTTTCCAGATAGAGGCGTTCGCGGGTGACATCAGGTGCCTTGCGATACTCGCCCAACAGCTTGCTGAACCGATCGGCCTCACCCTTGGCGCGAGAAACGACTTCGTCCCGGTAGCCATTGGCGTCTTCTATGATGCGCTGGGCCTGCCCACGGGCTTCCGGCACAACGCCATTGGCATAGGTTTCAGCCTGGTTGCGCGCACGTTGTTCGTCCTCACGGGCACGAATAACGTCGTCGAACGCTTCCTGAACCTCTCGAGGGGCGGCTGCGCTTTGCACGTTCACCTGGGTGACACTGATGCCGGTACGGTAGGTGTCCATGAAGCGCTGCAAGCGGTCCTTGATTTCACCGGCCATCTGTACACGACCTTCGGTCAGTACCTGGTCCATGGCCGTCGAGCCCACCACGTGGCGCAAGGCGCTGTCAGTCGCATGCTGGAGGCTGACCTCAGGTTGATCAACGTTGAGCACGAAGTCTCGTAGGTTCACGATCTTGTACTGAACCGTCAGGGGTACTTCTACGATGTTCTCGTCTTCGGTGAGCATCTGGCCCTGCTTGCTATAGGCGCGCTCACGGGTGACGTTCTCGAGGTACTTGCGATCGAAGGGCGGGAAATAGATGTTCAGGCCTGGCCCTACGGTTTCATGGTATTTGCCGAACCGAAGGATGACGGCCTGCTCCTGCTCATCCACCACGTAGACCGCGCTGTATAGCCAGATAGCCGCCAGGACCGCCAGGCCGATGCCCAGCAGGCCGAGGCCACCGCCTTTTGAACCTGAAGGCTCGCTGCCTCGACGCTTGCCGCCACCGAAGAGCCCATTCAGGCTTTCCTGCAGCTTGCGAAAGGCCTCGTCCAGATCTGGTGGCCCCTTGCGATCGCCGCCGCCTTTGCGGCCGCCCCAAGGGTCCTGGTTGTTCGAATTGCCACCACCCGGCTCATTCCAAGCCATAGCGCTCTCCATCAGATAAAGCTAAGACGCACCCGCGGCGCGTCGGCCAATGCTACAGAATGCAAGCCTTCCCCACCAAACCTGTGCGGTAAGCTTTTATTGCAAAGTGTGTTCCCTAAGGAAGTCCGGCGGCTGCAACCCTTCCCGGCTGACAAGGCGATTAAGCTCGCCCCGTGGCAGGCGGATGTCCAGCAAGCTCGCACCACTTTCGTCGTGGGCTTCGCTTTGCACAGCGTGGGCAGCAAAAAACTGTGCACGTAACCTACCTAATGCCTGTGGCAGCCGTAAGGTGCCGATGAACATATCGTCGCCCAGCAACTCTGAAATGGCCTGGCCTACCAGTTCCAGACCGCTGCCGTCGCGTGCCGATACCCACACGCGTTGCGGCTTGCCGTCCTCCCCGCGCTGTATATGAGGTTCTACCGCTTCCAGCAGGTCGATCTTGTTGTACACCTCCAGAATCGGAAGGCCTTGGGCACCAATTTCCGTCAGGACGGCCATCACTTGTTCTATCTGGGCCATACGCTCCGGTTCGTGGGCGTCTATCACATGCAGCAACAGATCGGAACTGGCGGACTCTTCGAGCGTGGCGCGGAATGCCTCGACCAGTTTGTGAGGCAGGTGACGAATAAAGCCTACGGTATCGGCCAGTACTACCGGGCCTATGTCTGCCAGTTCCAGGCGACGCAGGGTTGGGTCCAGCGTGGCGAACAGCTGGTCTGCCGCATAGACGTCCGATTCGGTAATGGCATTGAACAGGGTGGACTTGCCGGCGTTGGTATAGCCCACCAATGAAACTGAAGGGATATCTGCCCGCTTGCGCCCGCGCCGGGCTTGCTCGCGCTGGCTGCGTACTTTTTCCAGGCGGGCCTTGATCTGGCGCAATCGTACCCGTAGCAGGCGACGGTCGGTTTCAAGCTGGGTTTCACCAGGGCCACGCAGGCCGATCCCGCCTTTCTGGCGCTCAAGGTGTGTCCACCCACGTACCAGCCGCGTGCTCATGTGTTCAAGCTGGGCCAGTTCGACCTGCAGTTTGCCTTCATGGGTACGCGCGCGTTGGGCGAAGATGTCGAGAATAAGGCCTGTGCGATCCAGCACGCGGCACTCGAACGCACGTTCGAGGTTGCGCTCCTGACTGGGGGTCAAGGTGTGATTGAAAATGACCAGGTCCGCTTCGCCGGTTTTCACCTGCTCACGCAGTTCGTCGACCTTGCCAGTGCCAATCAAGTATTTGGCCGTCGGCTGGTGCCGCGAAACGCTTACGAAAGCAACCGTTTCTGCACCGGCCGAGGCTGCCAGCTCCTGAAACTCCTGCGGGTCTTCACGCGCCTCAGGGGCTTGTCCATCCAGATGAACGAGAATGGCCCGTTCACCACCACCGTGGCGCTCAAAGAACAAAGGAGTCTCCTGTCAGGTCAGGCGTTGCCGGGCTCGGCATCAGCGTGTTCGGTATCACCGGCGCTAGGCAGGCGAATGGGGCGAACAGGTACTACGGTGGAAATGGCGTGCTTGTACACCATCTGGCTGACGGTGTTTTTGAGCAGAATCACGAACTGGTCGAATGACTCAATAGTGCCCTGTAGCTTGATACCATTTACGAGGTAGATCGAAACCCCCACTTTTTCTTTACGCAATGTGTTCAAGTAAGGGTCTTGTAGCGAATGCCCTTTTGACATGTGCCGCACTCCTTTAAGGATCAATAAATAGACTTCAAAAATAGTTGCTGACCGGCTTTTCCCAAGGATAGACGGCAATGCGTGGCTCAGCCCAATATGGAGATCGAGCCAAGGTATTTCAAGGACTGCGTCAGATTGTCGCGAGCAAGGCTGTCGAGCCAGTGCGGGTCTTTCCAGCCACGCAGCCAGGTGAACTGCCGCTTGGCCAGCTGACGCGTGGCAATGATGCCGCGCGTTTTCATATCAACGGCCGTTAGCTTGCCGTCTAGATGATCCCACACTTGCCGATACCCAACTGCCCTGATCGAAGGCAAACCTGCGTGCAGGTCTTCTCTGCTCCACAAGGCTCTGACCTCATCAATGAAACCCTGTTCCAACATTGAGTCGAACCGCTGGGCAATGCGCGTATGCAACAGAGACCGATCGGCCGGCGCAATGGCCAGACAGGCGACAGTATAGGGGAACACAGCCGACGCCGATGCGCCTGTTGCGCCATTTTCAGCCATTTGCCGGGTACGTAGCTCAGTCATGCTGAGGCCGCTGGCACGATACACTTCTAGCGCTCGTATAATTCGCTGCGGGTCGTTGGGGTGGATGCGCGCGGCTGACACCGGATCTACACGCTCAAGCTCTGCATGCAGCTGCTTTAGGCCTTCGGCGGCCAACTGGGCTTCCAGTATCTGGCGAATGGCCGGATCGTTGCCTGGCATGTCTGCCAGGCCTTCGAGCAGCGCCTTGAAATACAGCATGGTGCCGCCCACCAGCAGCGGAATACGCCCCCGTGCAGTGGTTTGGGCCATAGCCTGCAAGGCATCACGGCGAAACTCGGCGGCAGAATAGCTCTGGGCAGGGTCCAGAATGTCCACCAATTGATGCGGAAACTCCGCCAGCAAGGCTTTGGAAGGCTTGGCCGTACCGATGTCCATGCCCTTGTAAACGAGGGCCGAGTCTACGCTGATCAGGTCGCAAGGCAGCACCCTGGCCAGCTCAAGGGCAAGGTCGGTCTTGCCGGAAGCCGTGGGCCCCATCAGGAAGATGGCAGGTGGCAAAGGCGTCATCAGCGGCCCCGCAGGAACAGTTTGTCGAGCTCGTCTACGCCCAATTGGGTCCAGGTCGGCCGGCCATGGTTGCATTGGCCGCTGCGCTCGGTGACCTCCATGTCCCGAAGCAGCGCGTTCATTTCCGGCACAGCCAGGCGGCGGTTGGCCCGTACTGCACCGTGGCAGGCCATGGTCCCCAGCAGTTCATTGATATGCGCCTGGATACGGTCACTGGTGCCGTACTCCATCAGGTCGGCCAGTACATCGGCCACCAAGCGGTTGGCTTCGGCCTGTTTCAGTAGTGCTGGAATCTGCCGGATCGCGAGGGTTTCAGGCCCCAGGCGCTGCAGTTCGAAACCCAGCCGCGAGAACCAGGCCACATGTTCTTCAGCACAATCCGCTTCACGCTGGCTCAGCGCCAGGGACTCCGGCACCAGCAACGGCTGGCCGCTGAGCCCTTCTGTGGCCATGGCGACCTTCAGGCGCTCGTACATGATGCGTTCATGGGCCGCGTGCATGTCCACCAGCACCAGGCCATGGGCATTTTCGGCCAGGATATAGATACCTTTCAGCTGCGCCAGCGCAAAGCCCAAGGGTGGTACTTCGCCTTGCTGCTCTGGCAGGGGTGAAGGAGGTGGAGCGGCCTCGCTTTGCGTCAAGGGTGCGAAGAAGGCACGGTACACGCCACCGGCTTCAGCCAATGGCATTGATGGCCGGCGCTCGGCATTGCCGCTGTAGCTCCCGGAGCCGCCACCGCCGTTACCGCCATGGCCATAGGTGGCCTGGGGCTGGAAGGGCGTCGACTGGGCCGGGCGGGCCGCCAACGTCATTTCACCTTGGGGGCCAAACTCTCCGGCTTCAGCTCCGGTGGGGCGGGCCTCGGTTGGCGTACCCGCCGGCGCAGCAGCCAACTGGTCTTCGGGCCGCACCTCGGCCAAGGCACGGTGCAGTGTGCCATAGAGAAAATCGTGCACCATGCGGCCATCACGGAACCGTACCTCATGCTTGGTGGGGTGAACGTTCACATCCACCACGGCTGGGTCTACTTCAAGAAACAGTACAAAGGTAGGGTGGCGGCCGTTGAACAGTACATCGCGATAGGCCTGGCGAACTGCGTGTGCAACCAGCTTGTCGCGTACTACCCGGCCGTTCACGAAGAAATACTGCATGTCAGCCTGGCTGCGTGAGAACGTAGGCAAGCCTACCCAACCCCACAGCCTTACGCCGCTGCGTTCCACATCGATGGGCATGGCCTGTTCCAGGAAACCAGGCCCGCAGATAGCCCCTACGCGCCGTGCCCGCATGGCTTCGTCCGGCGCCTCGTGCAGGCTGAGCACACTCTTGCCGTTGTGCCGCAAGTGGAAGGCCACATCAAAACGCGCCAAGGCCAGGCGGCGGATCACTTCCTGCAGGTGATCGAATTCGGTTTTTTCGGTCTTGAGAAACTTGCGCCGGGCCGGCGTATTGAAAAACAGGTCCCGTACTTCCACCGAAGTGCCCACCGGGTGGGCCGCGGGTTGAACCCGGGGTTCCATGTCCCGGCCTTCGGTTTCCACTTGCCAGGCCTGCTCGGCCTCAACCGTACGGGATGTAAGCACCAACCGGGCGACCGAGCTGATGGACGCCAGGGCTTCACCGCGAAAGCCCAGGCTCATGACGCGCTCCAGGTCTTCAAGGTCCCGGATTTTGCTGGTGGCATGGCGGGCCAGTGCCAGCGGCAGGTCATCAGAAGCAATACCGGAGCCGTCGTCGCGTACTTTCAACAGCTTCACGCCGCCCTGCTCTACCTCGATATCGATACGGCGTGCACCAGAGTCCAGGCTGTTTTCCAGCAGCTCCTTGATTACCGATGCCGGGCGCTCCACCACCTCACCCGCAGCAATCTGGTTGGCCAGCCTGGGGCTCAGCAGCTCGATGCGTGATGTGAGAACGGTGGTCATGGCTGGGACGCTACAGGGGCAGAGGGAATGGTCAGCAGTTGCCCGATTTTCAAGGCATCGCTTTTCAAATCATTGGCACTGCGCAAGGCACTCACCGACACTTGGTAGCGTGTGGCAAGCATGGGCAGCGTCTCGCCACTGCGCACGGTGTGTTCACTGGCCTGCCGGGCCAACTTGCCTGAATCCCTGAGCCAGGCAATGTAGGTGCCGGGCGGTGGGTTCTGCTCGAAGAACTGCTTCACACCTGCCCGAATGGAACGCGCCAGCGCCTGCTGGTGCGCGGCAGAGCGCAGCTTGCTGGATTCACCCGAGTTCGAGATGAAGCCCGTTTCCACAAGAATCGAAGGGATGTCCGGGGACTTGAGCACCATGAAGGCGGCCTGCTCGACGCGGTTCTTGTGCAGGGTAGTCACCCGGCCGATATTGCTCAGCACCTTTTGCCCTACGTTAAGGCTGGAGCTGAGTGAAGCGGTCATGGACAGGTCCAGCAGCACACCGGCCAGCATGCGGTCCTTGTCGTCCAGGCTCACGTTGCCGGCGCCCCCGATCAAGTCGGAGCGGTTCTCACTGTCCGCCAGCCAGCGGGCGGTTTCCGACGTCGCGCCCCGCTCGGACAAGGCAAATACCGACGCACCGTAGGCCGCGGACGACGGCGCCGCATCGGCGTGAATCGAGACGAACAGGTCGGCGCCTTTCTTGCGGGCGATTTCGGTACGGCCCCGCAAGGGAATGAAGTAGTCCCCGGTACGGGTAAGTTCTGCCCGGAAGCCTTTTTCCTGGTTGATCTGGCGCTGTAGCTCTTTGGCGATGGCCAGCACTACGTCTTTCTCATGCTCACCCCGCGAACCGGACGCACCGGGGTCTTCGCCACCGTGACCGGCGTCGATGGCGATGATGATGTCACGCTTGCCATTGGGCACCGGCGCCAGCTTGATCTCAGGCTTGGCCGGGGTAACGGGTACAGCCGGCGTAGTGGCCAGCGTAGGTGGCGGCGCCTCTGGCTCGGCATCAGCCGGGGTGTCGTACAGGTCCACTACCAGGCGATTGCCATACTGGGCGTTTGGCGCCAAGGTAAAGCTTTTAGGCGTGAGCGGTTTTTTCAGGTCGATCACGACACGCAGGTCGGTAGGCGTACGCTGCGCAGAGCGTACATCTCCAATAGGCGTATTGGCCGTGGACACCTTCAACGGCGCGCCCAAGGTGGCACCATTGATGTCGATCACCAGGCGATCAGGGGCCGTCAGCGTGAACACGCTGTGCTCCACAGGGCCGGACAGGTCGAACACCAGGCGGGTGTTATCGGGAGCTCGCCACAGTCGCATGCTTTTGACTTGTGTGACGGCCATGGCGTCGACCGCGAATACCGTAAGCCAGAGTCCCACGACGGCGATCAGCGCGCGAATGCGCATATGTTCCCTACCCCTTCATTGAATAACCGGCGCAAGTGCGCCCAACCACGTTTCACCCAACGAACTGCTGGCGCGCAATTCGAGACGGCGCCCTTGTTCTTGGGCGCTTATGGTAATGGTCAGGTCCGGCTTTGGCAAAACGCCCTCACCCTTGCCTGGCCACTCCACAAGGCATAGCGCATGGCCATCGAAATAATCACGGATCCCCATGAACTCCAGCTCTTCGGGGTCTGCCAACCGGTAGAGGTCGAAGTGATAAAGGGCTACATCGCCCAGTTCATAGGGCTCGACCAAGGTAAAGGTGGGGCTTTTCACAGCGCCCGTATGCCCGAAACCACAAACGATACCCCGTGACAAGGTGGTTTTGCCCGCCCCCAGGTCCCCTTCCATGAATACGGTGCCTTTACCGCTGGAAACCGCAGCGAGCCTGGCACCCAGAGCGGTCATGGCCGCTTCGTCCGGCATGAACAGCGTCAGGCTTTGCATGGAGCAAGTTCCTCTATCAACTGACGAATGGTGGGGATCAGGTCGACTGCAGCCAACCCACGCCCCTGTGCACCTTGCAACTCACCAGCCCTGGCATGCAGCCACACGCCCAGGCAGGCCGCCTCGAACGGCGTCAGGTGCTGAGCCAGCAGTGCGCCGATCACCCCCGACAGCACATCGCCCAGGCCGCCTGTGGCCATGGCCGGGTGCCCATGATTGCACAGGGCCAGCCGACCGTCAGGCGCAGCGACCAGGCTACCGGCCCCCTTGAGCACACAGGTCGCGCGGTATCGGCTGGCCAGTGCGCGCACTGCCAAGGGCCTATCCTGCTGCACCTGCTCGGTGTCGATACCGAGCAGGCGCGCCGCTTCCCCAGGGTGCGGAGTGATGACGGCCCCTTCCGGCAGGCGCACAACGCCTTTTGCCAACAGGTTAAGCGCGTCGGCATCCCACACTTGCGGCACCTGCCGCGTCGCCGCTACAGAGACTAGGCTGCGCGCCCAGGCCGCTGTGCCAAGGCCGGGACCGACCACCAGTACCGATGCGGCCTCCACCAGTGGGCGCAGCTGGTTGGCGGAGGCCACGCTGGCCGTCATGACTTCGGGCAACCGGGTCAGCGCCGGTGCCACGTGAGCCTCCCGAGTGGCCAGGGACACCATGCCCGCTCCGCTGCGCAGGGCCGCCTCTGCCGCCATGATGGCCGCGCCACCCGTGCCTTGCTCACCGCCAACCACCAGCACGCGACCGAATTGGCCCTTGTGGGCCGTAGCGCGGCGCGGTGCTGGGAGGCTCAGGTTACCCGGCATCAATAGTTGCGCCTCGGCCTGAATACCTTGGGCCAGCGTGAGGTGGGTGTGCAGCGGATCGAATACCAGTCGGCCCACCTGCGCGGGGGCTTCACCCGTCAGCAAGCCCAGCTTGAGGCCGATGAAGGTCACGGTCACATCAGCGCGCACGGCGCTACCCATTACATGCCCGGTGCTAGCGTTGAGCCCGGAAGGTATATCCACCGCCAGTACGCCCAGGCCACTGGCATTGATTGCCTCAATGGCCTGCTGATAAACACCTTGAACGTCGCGTGCCAGGCCTGTGCCAAACAGGGCATCCACCACTACGCCATTCAGGGGTGCGCCTGGGGCCCACGGCTGTATGTTCACGCTGTCGCTGCAGGCATCGGCATAGGCCTTTGCCGCGTCACCTGCCAGGGCAGTGGTGTCGGCCAGGGTGTACACCCTCACCTGCCACCCGGCGCGCTGCGCCAACGCAGCGACCAGATAGCCGTCGGCACCATTGTTGCCCGCGCCTGCCAGCACCGTCAGCGCCCTGGCCTGCGGCCACTGCAGGCGTAACGTTCGCCAGCATGCCTTGGCGGCACGCTGCATCAGGTCGAAGCCGGGCGTACCGGCTGCGATCACGCGCGCGTCCAGGTCGCGAACTTGCTGCGCGGAGTACAGTACGTCGGGTAAAGCGGTATCTGCCTGTGCCATCGTTCAACCATAAGCCTGGATGTCTGGCAGAATTATACGCACCCAAGCTTCGGTTTCCCCTTTTCATGTCCGCCGCCGTCATCGACCTCACTGCCCTAGCCTCTTCCATCAAGGACTGGGGGCGCGAACTCGGCTTCCAGCAAGTCGGCATCAGCGGCCTGGCGCTTGGTGAGCACGAGCAGCACCTACAGCGCTGGCTGGACGCCGGCTATCACGGTGAAATGGACTACATGGGTGCCCACGGCAGCAAGCGGTGGCGGCCCGATGAACTGGTGCCTGGCACCTTGCGTGTGGTATCGGTACGCATGGATTACCTGCCCGGTGACACACGCATGGCCGAACGCCTGGCGGACCCAAACGCGGCTTACATTTCACGCTACGCGCTGGGCCGGGATTACCACAAGCTCGTGCGCAAACGCCTGCAGCAGTTAGCCGAGCGTATCATTGCCGTGATTGGCCCCTTTGGCTACCGGGCCTTTGTGGACAGCGCACCCGTGCTGGAAAAAGCCATCGCCGAACAGGCCGGCCTGGGTTGGATTGGCAAGAACACGCTGGTGCTGAACCGTAAGGCCGGTAGCTATTTCTTTCTGGGCGAGCTGTTCGTCGACCTGCCCCTGCCCACAGACCCGCCACAGGCCTCAGAGCACTGTGGTAAATGCACCGCGTGCCTGGACATCTGCCCCACCCAGGCCTTTGTGGGCCCCTATCAGCTGGATGCCCGGCGCTGCATTTCCTACCTCACGATCGAGTACAAAGGCTCGATTCCTGAAGACCTGCGCCCTCTGATCGGCAACCGCGTATTTGGGTGCGACGACTGCCAGTTGGTATGCCCCTGGAACCGCTTCGCCCGGCCCACGGCCGAGCGCGATTTCAGCCCACGTCACGGCTTAGACAATGCGGAACTGGCCGCCTTGTTTCGCTGGGATGAGCAGGAGTTTCTGGCGCAAACCGAAGGCTCACCCGTGCGCCGTGCAGGCTACGAGCGCTGGTTACGTAACCTGGCAGTGGGCCTAGGCAATGCGCCAACTACCGTTGCAGTGGTGGAGGCACTCAACGCCCGCCGCGACCACCCCTCGACGCTCGTTCGCGAGCATGTAGAGTGGGCCTTGGGCCGCCACGGGCAGTGCATCACGCCTTGATGAAATGCTTGCGGTAGTGCTGCAACTCGGCAATGGAGTCGCGGATGTCGTCCAGTGCCAGGTGGCTGCCGCCTTTTTTAAGGCTGTCGCGCACTTCCGGCGCCCATAGGCCCGCCAGAATCTTGAGCGTGGAAACGTCCAGGTTGCGGTAATGGAAGTAGCCCTCCAGCGCCGACATGTGACGGTACAGGAAACGGCGGTCCTGGCAGATGCTGTTGCCACAGATCGGCGACTTGCCCTTAGGTACCCACTGCTCCAGAAACGCGATAGTCTGGGCTTCGGCTTCGGCCATGGACACCTGGCTGTCACGCACCCGCTGGGTCAGGCCCGAGCCACCGTGCTGACGCGTGTTCCACTCGTCCATGCGCGCCAGTACTTCGTCGCTGTGGTGAATGGCAATCACCGGCCCTTCAGCCAGGGTATTGAGCTCACTGTCTGTAACGATCGTCGCCATTTCAATGATAACGTCGGTGTCTGGGTCCAGCCCGGTCATTTCCAGGTCGATCCAGATCAGGTTGGTGGGGTTCAGCATTGCACTCTCCTCGACAAGACTGCGAAGTGTAGCGCACCGGGGCATGCTAGACTCATGGCTCGCCTCATCCCCGTCGTCTGCGCGCCCCTGTCGGTGCTTTTTTCCAGGAATCCCATGGCCAAACGCCAACTCAACCGTCGCCAGGCCTGGCGTATCGACAAGATCCAGAACGAGCGCGCCGACCGCGTCGCCAAACGTGAGTCACACGCCGTAGAAGTGCTTGAAGGCGGCGATCTGGGCCCGGAAGAAACCGGCCTGATCATTGCCCACTACGGGGTTCAAGTTGAAGTGGAAGCCCAGCAAGGCGAGCGGGCAGGCGAGGTGTTCCGTTGCCACCTGCGGGCCAACCTGCCGGCCATGGTTACGGGGGACCGAGTGGTATGGCGCGCTGGCAACCAGGGCATTGGCGTTATCGTGGCGCAGTTGCCACGCAGCACGGAGCTGTGCCGCCCCGACCACCGTGGGCAACTCAAACCAGTCGCGGCCAACGTCGACCTTATCGTGATTGTGTTCGCCCCCGCGCCTGAGCCTCAGGCCAACTTGATCGACCGTTACTTGGTGGCAGCAGAGCACTCGGGCATCCGGCCCCTGCTGCTGCTGAACAAGGCTGACCTGATCAACGCCGACAACGAGGGCAGGCTTAACGACTTGCTAGAGGCGTACCGGCAGCTGGGCTACCCGCTGCTGGAAGTGTCTGCCCATGAGGGTGATGGCATGGAACAGCTCAAGGCGCGGCTCAAAGGCCACACCAGTGTATTCGTGGGCCAGTCCGGCGTAGGCAAGTCGTCGCTGGTGAATCAGCTGTTGCCAGACGCGCAGGCTCGGGTAGGGGCGCTATCGGAGTGGTCCGGCCAGGGCCAGCACACCACCACCACGGCCAAGCTGTTCCATTTCCCGCAAGGGGGCGATCTGATCGACTCGCCGGGCATCCGGGAGTTCGGCCTGGCCCATGTCAGCCGTGAGGATGTGGAAGCTGGCTTCATCGAGTTCGACGGCCTGCTCGGCCACTGTCGCTTCCGCGACTGCAAGCACGACCGCGAGCCAGGTTGCGCCTTGTTGATGGCCCTGGAAGAGGGCCGTATTCACCCTCAACGCATGCACAGCTATCGCTCGATCATTGCCAGCCTGGCGCAAGAACGCTATTGAGCCGGTTCACCGTGTAGGACCGGGCGAAGCCGCAGGCATAGCCCGGGAACTGGTCTTCTCAGGCCGCCCCTCATGCCCGGCTACAATTGCCGGGCCGAGGGTGCCGGTGCCTGCATCTGCAAGGCGCCATTGTCAAAGATGTTCACCTTCTCCCTCAGGTCCCGGGGCTGAACCGTAGGGGTCTGCCCACTCGTGGCACTGGGCACTGCTGGCGCCGGTGCAGTGGGCGGTACAGCGGCCCCAGGTGCTGCCGGTGTAGCAGGCGTCGTGGCTGGCGGGCTATCGGGCTGCTCTCCTTCGATATCACGCTGGGCTTTCTTGTTCAGCACAATGATGTCGATACGGCGGTTGACCGGGTTCAACGGGTTCTTGCGATCGAAGAGCGAAGACGAACCGTAGCCCACCACACGCGCAATCTGCGACTCAGGGTAACTGCCTGCCACCAGCGTGCGCCGGGCCGCGTTGGCACGGTTGGCAGACAGCTCCCAGTTGCCGAAGTCTGCACTGGCCGCATAGGGCTTGGCATCGGTATGGCCGCTGATGCTCACCTTGTTGGGCACTTCCTTGATGGTGTCGGCCATCGCCAGCAAAATGTCTTCGAAATAGGGTTTGAGCCGGGCACTGCCCAAGTCGAACATGGGCCGGTTCTCGGCATCCATGATCTGAATGCGCAGGCCGTCCTGGGTGATCTCGAAGAGAATCTGGTCCTTGAATTTCTGCAGTTGCGGGTTCTCATCCACCTTGTTCTGCAATTCCTGCAGCAGCAGCTCCAGGCGATCCTTCTCTACTTTCTCGGCAATGTTTTCAGCCTGGTCGGGGTCCACCGAGTTCTCCGCTTCAGGTTTGGGCGGGGTATCCTTGGTTTCCGGGTTCAGGGTATGGTCGGGCGCCAGCTGCGGCGACCCACCTAGGTCGATCACGTAGGGTGAGCCGCTTTCGGTGAAGCCGATCGGGTCCTTGAAATAGCCCGCGATAGCAAGCTTCTGCTCCGGGGTCGCTTCAGACAGCAACCACAGCACCAGAAAGAAGGCCATCATCGCGGTTGCGAAGTCGGCAAAGGCAATTTTCCAGGCACCCCCGTGGTGCCCTCCGCCGAAGCGCTTTACGCGCTTGACGATGATCGGCTGATTGTTCTCCATGGCTTAGCGACCGCGAACCGCTTGTTCGAGCTCGGCAAAGCTCGGACGGTGGGCGGGGTACAGCACCTTGCGGCCGAATTCCACTGCCAAGGTAGGCGGCATGCCAGAGGCAGAGGCTACCAGGCACGCCTTGATGGCTTCGAACACGTTCATTTCTTCCTTGGCGTCATGGGCCAGGCTCGTCGACAAGGGGCCGAAGAAACCGTAGGCCGCCAGAATACCGAAGAACGTACCGACCAAGGCCGCGCCCACGTGACCACCAATGGCCGCCTTGTCGCCATCGCCCAAGGACGCCATGGTGACCACAATACCCAGTACGGCCGCCACGATACCGAAACCTGGCAGGCCATCGGCAATGCCCTGCACGGCATGGGAAGGGTGTTCCAGCTCTTCCTTCATGCTCAGCAGTTCCATGTCGAACAGGCCCTCCAGCTCATGGGGTGCCATGTTGCCCGAGGACATGATGCGCAGGTAGTCGCAGATAAATGCGGTCATGCGCGCATCGTTCAGCACAGCCGGGTATTTGGCGAAGATCGGGCTGGCCGCGGCATCTTCGATGTCGCTTTCGATGGCCATCATGCCTTCACGGCGGCTTTTGTTGAGGATCTCATACACCAGGCCTAGCACTTCCAGGTAGAAGGCGTGAGTAAACCGGCTCTTGAACATCTTCAACGACTTCTTGAGCACGTGCATGGTGGCCGACCCTGGGTTGGCCTGGAGGAAGGCCCCCAGGCACGCCCCGCCGATGATCATGACCTCGAAAGGCTGAATCAGGGCCGCGATTTTTCCGTGGGAAAGGACGTACCCGCCGAGAACGCTCGCGAATACGACGATAATGCCGATAATTTTAGCCATAGGTCAGGAACACTTCGCAAACGTGGGACAACTGGCGCGAGGCCGTTTCAATCTCTGCTTCTACCTATCGGCAGAACTGCGCCAGACTATAGTTACGTTTTCTTAAACACACGTATGCGAGCGCCACCTCCTATGTCAGCCGTTCGGCAGCAGAGCCTTGAAGCCTGGGTTAAATCACTGGGTAACGTTCGCATTCCAGTCCCTCGTGCCAGCCATGAGCGCGTATGCGCTGTACTCAACGATAGCCGCAGTTCGCTGCGAGACATCGCTGAATGCATGCAGGGCAGTCCAGCCCTGGTACTCAACGTTATCCGCGAAGCCAACCTGCAGGCCAGCAATACCCTGGTGGAGCCAGCCGAGAGCCTGGAAATCGCCCTCAACCGCCTGGGCTTGCAACGCACCGGCGAGCTGCTGGCGCGCGTGCCGGCCATGGCACCTGAAGACATCCCGCTGCCCCTGCGCCAGCTTCAGCTGATCAGCCAGCACGCTACCCAGCAGGCCAGCGGCTTTTTTGCCGCCCGCCTGGCGCGCCTGTGGCAGGAGATACACTGGGGCAGCCTGCTGTTTCTGGCACCGCTATGGCCTTTGGCAATGACCGAGCCCAAGCTGTTCGAGGAGTGGGACCTGCGCGTGCTGCACAAGGGTGAGAACCCGGCCCGCGTGGAGCGGGAGCTGTTTGGCATACGGGTGTTGGACCTGTGCAAGGCACTGGCGGACTACTGGGGGCTCCCTGCCTGGGTGCGCCAGGGCTACCGCGCCCTTACCCTGAAGCGGCGCTCACTCACCAAGGCCATGCTGATCGCCCGTAACCAGGACGACCCCTTGGCCCAGCAGCACAAGCTGGACAGCAACCCAGAGCTTTACCGCTGGCTCAACCAACCCGCCATCACTGTGTTGCTGGCCAACGGCATGGCCCTGGCCTGCGAACAGGGCTGGGGTACGCCCCATGTGCTTCGTTGGCAACAGTTACTGGCCCTGTATACACAGGCGCCTTTGGAGCAGGTGCAGCAGCAGGCACATGTACAAGCGGTACAGAGTGCCCACAGCCACGCCGGCCCTGCACTCTGGCACCCGGCCATGGCCCTGGCCTGGCCCCTGCATGAACGTCGTGTGCACCCTGGCCTGCTGCCCGTAGCCGGGCCAAGCCAGGAGGCCTTGGCGCTGTGGCGCCAGCACTGCATGACCTTGCGTCAGGCGCCCAGCCCTTTCAATAACGCCATGCACCTGATGGGGGTAGCCATGCAGGCGCTGGAAGCCTGCGGCATGCGCCGTGTGGCCCTGCTGATGGTAGACAAGGCTCAGGCCAACCTGCGCGTTCACCTGATTGCCGGGCTCCCCAAGGCAGCCGTGGACCTGAGCATGCCCTTGAGCCATGCGCCGCTGCTGCAGCGCCTGGTGGAGCGCCCTGGCCAATTGCGGCTTACCCCTGAAAACAACGCGTCATTGTCCCGGCTTGTGCCTGCCAGCCTACGAGTGATGTTTCGCGGCGAGCACCTGCTGTTGCGCTCTATTGCCAGCCAGGATCGGGTGCTGATGCTGGTGCTAGCCGACCAAGGTGGGCAACCCATGGCCGACACCAGCGTTCAGGCGTTTGGCAAAACAGCTCAATGTATCGAGCACGCCCTGACGGTGTTCAGTAGCCGCAGCCGCTAAGGGTTGCGCTACAATCTGGCCTCTTACCCACCCAAGGATTCCTGTATGGCTGACTTCTCTGACCTGGGGCTGATCGTCGAACCCTCAGACCTGGCAGCCCGCCTGAATGCGCCTGGCCTGATCGTGGTCGACCTTACCAGCCAGGCGCGTTATGCCGCCGGGCATGTTCCAGGTGCCCGTTTCGTTGCGCCCTCCCGCACCCAACTGGGCACGCCGCCAGCGCCAGGGCTGCTGCCCAGCCTGGCCAGCCTCAACGCACTGTTTGGCGAGCTTGGCCATCACTCAGAGGCCACGTATGTGGTGTATGACGACGAAGGCGGTGGCTGGGCGGGCCGGTTCATCTGGCTACTGGACGTCATTGGCCACAGCCGTTACCACTACCTGGATGGTGGCCTGCTGGCCTGGGAGGCTGAAGGCTATCCCCTCAGCACTGAAGTGCCTGCGCCGCTGTCTACACCTGTAAACCTGGCTGTCCACGACGGCCCAACGGCCACGCTTGATTATTTGCGCAGCCGCCTGGGTGCTCCGGACCTGGCGATCTGGGATGCCCGTGGCCCATTGGAGTTTTCCGGAGAAAAGGTTGTGGCCGCGCGCGGTGGCCATGTGCCCGGCGCCGTGAACTTCGAATGGACCGCTGGCATGGACCCTACCCATCACCTGCGCATTCGCAAGGACCTTCCCCAGGTGCTGGAAACGCTCGGTATCACGCCTGACAAGGAAATCATTACACATTGCCAGACCCACCACCGGTCGGGCTTTACCTATCTGGCCGCCAAGGCACTCGGTTACCCGCGAGTCAAAGCCTATGCCGGCTCCTGGGGTGAATGGGGCAATCACCCTGATACCCCTATCGACCTTTAAGGGCACTTCATGAAAGATCGGCTGTTTATCATTTCCCAGTACCTGCTGCCCCACCACCTGTTGTCTCGGCTGGCAGGCTGCCTGGCAGAATCGCGCGCGCGCTGGGTGAAGAATACGTTCACCAACTGGTTTGTACGGCGGTTCAATGTGGACATGAGCGAAGCACTGGTCGAAGACCAGAACGCCTATGAGCATTTCAACGCCTTCTTCACCCGGGCCTTGAAGCCCGATGCTCGCCCGCTGGACCCTACCCCTGGGGCCATTCTTTCACCCGCTGACGGCGCCATCAGCCAGATGGGCCCCACCGAACACGGCCGTATCTTCCAGGCAAAAGGGCACAGCTTCAGCGTGCTGGAACTGCTGGGCGGTGACCCTGCGCATGCTGCTGCCTTCATGGGTGGCAGCTTTTCCACCGTTTACCTGTCACCACGGGACTACCACCGCGTGCACATGCCACTGGCAGGCACGCTACGAGAGATGATCTACGTTCCGGGCCGAATTTTCTCAGTCAACCAAACCACCGCCGAGAACGTACCTGAACTGTTCGCACGCAACGAACGCGTGGTGTGCCTGTTCGATACCGAACGCGGCCCCATGGCCATGGTACTGGTGGGTGCCATGATCGTCGCTTCCATCGAGACGGTCTGGGCCGGGTTGGTGACACCGCCCAAGCGCACGCTGAAGAGCTGGCGTTACGACGAGGCGGCCCGTGGCCCTATTCACTTGGAGAAAGGGGCTGAAATGGGTCGGTTCAAGCTGGGTTCCACGGTCATCATACTGTTCGGGCCGGACCAGGTGACCTGGGGCCATCATCTGGCTGCTGTATCTCCCGTACGCATGGGCCAGTTGCTGGGGATGCCTACTGTTGCGCCGTGATGTGCCTTGCAGCAAGTGCGGCCTTATCGGGATGCTGTTAGAGTTCAATGAACGAAGGTCCGCCAAAGGCCACGCGTGTTCGGGCCAATGACGTACCTACCTCGGACGATGATCAGGAACCAGCGGATGCTTCGCCCCAATGCCCATCTGTCGCTTCGTGCGCCGACTCCCGCGCAGAACACCTTGTCGTTCTGCGAGGCGAACCCGCGCGACCTCAAGCGGTGGATCTCGCAGTTGCCCAAGGCCAATATAGGGGAAACGGCGCGGCTGCTGTACCAGGGGCTTACCGAACTCAACCAATTGGTAACACCCAGTGAAAACCGGCTGCAGCTGCTCGAACTGCTGCGCCCAGAGGTGTATTACGTCTGCAAGCAGCTGGAGCGGCACTTCCTCAACCAAGCCATTGTGCTGGACGAGCGTGCACGCAAGGTAGTCAATCTGTGCCAGGCGCTGCAGAACCACCTCGCCGTGGGCTACAAGATTATTGTGATACGCCTGGCGTCTGCTGGCCGGGAACAGTCGACGGCCTTGGCCATCTCGCTACAACGGGCAGCCCATTGCCTTTATGGCCCCTTGGTGCGGGCAGCTCTGCTGTATTGTCCGGTACCTGAACGGCTGTGGCTGGACCTGCATCATTTGTACCTGACCGCTTGCGAACATAAGGTGCAGCACACATCAGTAGCAGACAGCCTTGCTCATCATGTGAAGGCACTCACGCCTGAGCAAACTTATGTAGCGGCGCTGTTGCTAGGCAGCTCTCGCTGCAACCAGATGCGGCAAACAGCGATCATGCGCTTGGCCGAAATGCTCGAAGGCTGGAGCCAGTATGCGCGCATGCAGCCCGCGCTGGCCGTCAGCAGCCTGTTTGCCGTTGCCCCCACAATCGATGGGCCACCTCGCTACAAGGCTTTGTTCGAAGCGGCTGAACTGCCTGACCTGCTAGGGCTGGATACCTCAGTGCTGGCACATTACATCGCCGAATTCCTTGCGCTGCCCGAAGAGCAGCGCCCGCAGGCACGCCTGACAGTGCCGCCTGGTTTCAGCAGCGATGTACTGCAGCATGTGGCAGCGGCCTGGGGCGACGTGGCCGAGCGCACGTTCCAACGCACGCCGGGCCAGGGGCATCTCACCGTGTGCATCGGCATGAGCGCCATGCATTATTACCTGGGCGGCGAGCGCACGTTTGGTGAGCAGTTGGGGCTCCCCGGCAGCAGCACCTCCGCTCAGTTCAACGCATTAGGCAAGCAAGGTGCCTGGGGGCCCGTTATAGAGGTGCCGTCGGTCGAAGAAATCGAGTATTTGCCCGAGCGCGCCAACCAGCAAGGGCAGCCTCCTGAGTTCCCCACGTATGGGCTACAGATTGTCAACCATAGCCCCGGCGGTTACTGCCTGGCATGGCGCAAGGAGGTGCCCTCCCAACTGCAGGCAGGCGAGCTGGTAGGCATACAGGATGCCCCCTCCCAGGGTTGGAGCGTGGCCGTGGTTCGCTGGATTCGCCAGGTACGTGACGGCGGTACACAGATGGGCATCGAATTGATCGCTCCCCATGCACAGCCCTGTGGCCTGCAACTGGTACGTGGGGATGACCCTCACAGCGAGTACCTGCGTGGCCTGGTACTGCCGGAAATCCGTGCCATCGATATTCCTGCTACGTTGCTGGCCCCTCGCCTGCCTTTCCAGGAAGGCCACAGGATCGTGCTCAATACCAACGGGAGCGAACACAGAGCTAGCCTGTTGAAGCGCCTCTCCAGCACGGGCAGCTTCAATCAGTTCGAATACCGCTTCGCCGAACAGGCACCACAGGCCCCTGCCAAACCTGCCAACCTGGACGTCGCCGCACGCGACGAAGATTTCGATTCCCTCTGGCGAGACCTGTAGCCCTTTTCGATTTCGCTCCGGCAAGGGGCCTGCACCCTTCAAGGGCTAAACGATTCAGCCCCGGTTAAGCCATTGGCCCGCCACCGCTTGCGGTGTACCGGACACCGGGCCTAAGCTTGCTCACCCAAGAGAAGAGTTCCCCGCCATGCTGGCATCGGCCGGCGTCGAGGTTTCACCGAGGCTTTATCCCTATGTTTGATGTCGTATCTTCGAGCAAATGGCCCGCTGGCTACATGATCAACCCTAACGTCGAGCCGCTTGATCCACGCTGGCTGACCGAATTCAGCAAGATCCCAGCCGCTGCCGTGAGCGACTGCTTGGGCCGTAATGTCGGGGGCCTGGGCCTCAAGGCGTTCCATGGCAACAAGCCGATGCTGGGCAGCGCACTGACCGTGCGGGTTCGCCCAGGCGACAACCTGATGATCCTCAAGGCCATGCAGATGGCTCGCCCAGGCGACGTGCTGGTCATCGACGGCAGCGCGGACCTGACCCGTGCCGTGTTTGGCGGCATCATGCGCGCCATGGCCTTGAAGGCAGGCATTGCCGGCGTAGTCATCAACGGCGCACTGCGTGACGTAGACGAATGGCAGACCGGCGAGCTGCCTGTGTACGCCATCGGCGCAGTACACCGTGGCCCAAGCACTGATGGCGGTGGCGAAATCAACGTGCCTATCTCCTGTGCCGGCATGCTGGTAATGCCCGGTGACCTCATGATCGGCGACGGCGACGGTGTAGTAGCCGCAGCCCGTGCCGAATTGCCAGAACTGGTTCAGCGCTGCAACGATCTGCTGGCTCGTGAGCGCGCTACCTTGGAAGGCATTGCCAATGGCACCCTGGACCCGAAGCGTTTCGACGCGATCCTGCGTGCCAAAGGTTGCCCCATCTGAGCGGCCCACTGTTCGCCCAGACTGCCACCCTGCGCGAGCGCTTCAAGGCCTTGCGCACTCGGGCAGACGCCTTTTCCCTGCGCCATGTGCGCCAGGCCGACCAGTACCTGAGCGTGCGTCGCGGCGTTGCCGAGCCGCCCCGGCTGGTGTTGGACGAAGGCGCAATGCTGGTAGCGCGGGTAGGGGGCAACGAGGCATATGCCGCCACCAGTGACCTCTCACAGGCAGGCCTGCAACAGGCACTGGACCGTGCCGAAACCTTGGCGCGACAGCTTGGCCCTCATCGGTTGATCAACCAAGCCCCTTTAGCCATGACCCAGGCTCGCCAGGATTACCTGGCGCCTGGCGTGGAACAGCCGTTCGCCACGCTCAGCGATTGCGTGGCGCTGCTGCAGGCTGAAGCGGCTCGGGTTCCGGCTGACGCTCGCTTTGCCAGTTGGGAAACCACACTGGGTATCAGCGACGTCGAGCATCTGTATTTCAACAGCGCCGGTGCTGAACTGCGCCAGGCGTTTCGCTTTGTGTACCCCGGCGTGAGTGTAACGGCCGCCAATAACACGGACAGCCAGACCCGCACCCTGGGCCGCGAGAACTTTGGCCAACAGGGTAGCCTGGACGTGCTTGAACGCCTTGGCCTGGCCGGTAGCGCCGAGCGGGTCGCCGAAGAGGCGCTGCAGTTGCTGCTGGCGCCCAATACCCCTGAGGGCGCTCGCGACCTTCTGCTGATGCCAGACCAGATGGCCCTGCAGATTCATGAGTCCATCGGCCACCCTCTGGAGATGGACCGTATCTTGGGCGATGAGCGCAACTATGCAGGTACCAGCTTTGTTCGCCTGGAGGATTTTGGCAGCCTGCGCTATGGCTCACCGCTGTTGAACGTCACCTTTGACCCTACCCTTCCGGAAGAGCTCGCCAGCTATGGCTTTGATGATGATGGCACTTCAGCCAGCAAAGCGTGGCTGATCCGCGACGGTATTCTGCAGCGCCCGCTGGGCAGTGCCTTGTCGGCGCTGCGCAGCGGGTTGCCAAGCGTGGCCAATAGCCGGGCTTCCAGCTGGAACCGTGCGCCCATCGACCGCATGGCCAACCTCAACATCGAGCCGGGGCAGCAATCGCTACAAGCGCTGATCGCTTCAGTGGAGCGCGGCATTCTCATGCGCACCAACCGGTCCTGGTCCATTGACGATGCCCGCAATAAATTCCAGTTTGGCTGCCAATGGGGCCAGTTGATTGAAAACGGCCAGCTGGGCGCTGTGGTAAAAAACCCGAATTACCGAGGCATTTCTGCCAGCTTCTGGCGCAGCCTCAAAGGCGTGGGCGACCGCGACAGCTTTGGCGTGCTGGGTACCCCCTACTGTGGCAAAGGCGAACCCAACCAGATAGTCCGGGTAGGCCATGCTTCACCGCCCTGCCTGTTCGGGAACATTGACGTATTTGGTGGGCGGGAATGATAAGCGCTGCACAGTTCGAGCAACTGGCCCAGGTAGCCATAGAGACCCTGCGCCCTGGTGAGCACCTGAACGTTTCGCTGGCGGCAGAAACGTCGGACTTCGTACGCTTCAACCATGCCCAGGTACGCCAGGCGGGGCAGGTCAAACAGGCCGTGCTCACGTTGGCCTTGAACGATGGCGTTCGCCAGGCCAGCCTTCAGCTCACACTGACGGGCACCGCCCAAGACCTGGCGCTGGTGCAAGCCGGGGTTTCCCAATTACAGCAGCTGTTACCGCTGATTGCCCCAGACCCTTGGCTAGCACCCCATACAGCGCCTTGGGAAGCACGCAATCTGGCCCCCGACAACAGGGCCGATACCCTAGCGGTAGTGGACCATGTCTGCGCTGCGGCACAAGGGCTGGATCTGGTAGGTATCCTGGCCAACGGCCCAGTCAGCAGGGGCTTCGCCAACAGCGCCGGTGCGTTCGGCTGGCACGACGCTTACAGCCTGCATCTGGACTGGAGCTTGTTTCACGAAAACGGCCAGGCCGTCAAAACCAGTGTTGCCGGCCCCATATGGGACCCTGCTGCGTTCGACCGGCAGCTTGCGCGGGGCCGTGAGCAATTGAAGTACCTAGGGTTACCTGCTGTGGTCGTAAAGCCCGGTAGCCACCGTGCCTACCTGGCGCCAGCGGCCATGTATGAACTGCTAGGCATGCTGGCCTGGGGCGGCTTTTCGGCACAAGCCCTTGCCAGCCAAGCCAGCCCTGTGCAGAAGCTCTACGGGGACCAGCTCAGCCTTAACCCTGCCGTGACCCTTCGTGAACAGGTCACTGGGTCATTGAGCCCGGCATTCAGCTCCGAAGGCAGGCCACGCCACGATGTGGCCCTGATTACCGCAGGCCAGGCCAGCGGGCGCCTGGCCAATAGCCGCAGCGCCACCGAATACGGGTTGCCCTGCAATGGCGCCGATGCAGGTGAAGCGCCCGTTGCGCTGGACATGGCAGCCGGTGAACTGGCCTTGGCAGAAGTGCCAGCTGCTCTTGGCTGCGGCTTGTACATCAACAACTTGTGGTACCTCAATTATTCGGACCTGCCTGCTGCACGCCTCACTGGGCTGACACGCTTTGCCACTTTCTGGGTAGAGGACGGTCAGATCGTAGGCCCGGTCGACACCATGCGCTTCGACGATAGCGTCTATGATCTGCTAGGGGACAAGCTGCTAGGGCTGACCCAGGAACGCGAACTGATCGTTTCCAGCGATACCTACGAACAACGCCACACCGATTCGAGCCGCCTGCCCGGCGCGCTGGTCAGCAGCCTGAAACTGACGCTCTAGCACATACGGGGCTGAGCGTGGCCTTACCATCCGAGAGGTAATATGCCTACCCACGCTACGCTCGACCCCGCCACCGCCCGCTGGATTCCCTGGGTAGTGGCCATCGCCTTCTTCATGCAGTCGCTTGATGGCACCATCCTCAATACCGCCCTCCCCGCCATGGCTCGCGACTTGGCCGAAGACCCTTTGCGCATGCAATCGGTGGTTATCGCCTACATGCTCACCGTTGCACTGCTGATACCGGCCTCGGGTTGGGTAGCTGACCGCTTTGGGATCAAGCGCGTGTTCATGACCGCCATCGGGATCTTCACGGTAGGTTCTCTGCTGTGCGCAGTGTCCTTTACCCTGCCTATGCTGGTGACTGCGCGCATTCTCCAAGGTCTGGGCGGAGCTTTGCTGCTGCCGGTAGGTCGGTTGGTGGTATTGCGGGCCTATCCGCGTTCGGAGCTGGTGCGCATTCTCAGCTTTATCACTGTGCCAGGCCTGCTGGGGCCATTGATCGGCCCTACCATGGGCGGCTGGATGGTGGAGTACCTGACCTGGCACTGGATCTTCCTGATCAACCTGCCCGTGGGCATTCTGGGCTGCTGGGCAGTGTACAAACTGCTGCCAGAGCTGCCGGGCGGTGAGCGCACCCGCTTCGATGGGCTCGGCTTTGGCCTGTTCGGCGCGGCCATGGTGCTGATCACCATCGCCATGGAAGGGCTGGGTGAGCTGCACCTGCCCCACCTGCGGGTCATGCTGCTGCTGTTCGCCGGCATGGCGTGCCTGGCGGCGTACTGGCTGCGTGCGGTCCATGTGGACGCACCTTTGTTTGCTGCCAGCCTGTTCCGCACCCGCAGCTTCGCCGTGGGCATTCTGGGCAACCTGTTTGCCCGGCTAGGCTCCGGTGCGTTGCCGTTTCTAGTACCGCTGCTGCTACAAGTGGGTATGGGCTATTCACCTTCTCTGGCCGGCATGAGCATGATCCCATTGGCTGCCGCAGCCATGGTGGCCAAGCCTTTGGCGGGCCGGCTGATCGGGCGCTTTGGATACCGCAAGGTACTCACCACCAATACCGTAGCCTTGGGCGTGATGCTGGCCAGCCTGGGGCTGGTGGATGCTCAAACGCCCTACACGTTGCTGATGGTTCACCTGGCAGTGCTGGGGGCTATCAACTCCATGCAGTTCACGGCCATGAACACCGTTACCCTGATCGACCTTGGGGATCAGGAAGCCAGCAGCGGCAACAGCCTGTTGGCGGTGGTCGCCCAACTGTCCATGAGCCTGGGCGTAGCTTGTGCTGGTGCGCTGCTGGGTGGCTTTGAGTCATCGGTGGTGAGCGAAGAAGGGGTTGAGAGCATCTTGGGGGCGTTCCACTGGACCTTCCTCACCATTGGCCTGATGGCCATGTTTGCGGCCACCATTTTCGTGCAGCTCTCCCCGGAAGTTGGGCGTCGCGCAGTTCGTCCGCCACCTGGCCCGGATGCATAGGGAGAACGGCCATAGGCTGCTAGACTGCGCAACATTTTTTTGTGCAGGACCGCTCCATGACCGCCACCGCCTTCGAAACCTTGCCTCTGTCACCCGCGATGCTCACTAACCTGGCATCGCTGGGCTACACGCAAATGACACCGATCCAGGCCCAGAGCCTGCCGGCCATTCTCGAGGGTGCCGACCTGATCGCCCAAGCCAGTACCGGCAGCGGTAAAACCGCCGCCTTTGGTATCGGGCTGCTGAACCCCATCAACCCACGCTACTTCGGTTGCCAGGCCCTGGTGCTTTGCCCTACCCGTGAACTGGCCGACCAAGTGGCCAAGGAAATCCGCCGCCTGGCCCGCAGCGAAGACAATATCAAGGTGTTGACCCTGTGCGGCGGTACGCCCTTTGGGCCCCAGGTGGGCTCGCTGGAACACGGCGCACATATCATCGTCGGTACGCCAGGCCGGGTGCAGCAGCACCTGGACAAAGGCACACTGGTGCTCAGTGGCCTGAACACGCTGGTACTAGACGAAGCTGACCGCATGCTGGACATGGGTTTCGTGGATGCCATCTCGGCAATCATTGAGCAGACACCCAGCCGTCGCCAGACGCTGCTGTTTTCGGCCACTTACCCCAAGGGCATCGAAACCTTAAGCGCACGGTTTATGCGTAACCCACGCACCGTCAAGGTCGCCTCGCTGCACAGCAACGTGAAGATCGAGCAGCGTTTCTATGAAGTAGATGCTGAAGACCGTCTGAGTGCCGTGATGAAGGTACTAGGTCACTTCCGACCTCAATCATGCGTGGCGTTCTGCTTCACCCGTCAGCAGTGTCAGGAGGTAACCGATCTGCTGACCAGCAAGGGTATCAGCGCCAGCGCCTTGCATGGCGACATGGAGCAGCGTGATCGGGACCAGGTGCTGGCACTGTTCGCCAACCGTTCCACGACCGTCATGGTAGCCACGGACGTAGCCGCCCGTGGCATTGATATCGAAGGCCTGGACTTGGTGCTTAATGTGGAGCTGGCCCGCGATGCGGAAATCCATATTCACCGCATAGGCCGTACCGGACGTGCTGGAGAAAACGGTATTGCCGTCAGCTTGGTCGCCCCAGCAGAAGCGCACCGTGCCCAGGCCATCGAAGCGCTGCAGAAGTCCCAAGTAAACTGGCGTCCGCTTGATGAACTGAAAAGCCAGGGCGATGGCCCGTTGGTACCGCCCATGGTCACGCTGTGTATTGCTGGCGGACGCAAGGACAAGGTTCGGCCGGGTGACATTCTAGGCGCACTCACCGGCGACGCCGGCATCCCCGGCGCCCAGGTGGGCAAGATCGCGATCTTCGACCACCAAGCCTTTGTGGCGGTTGAGCGTGGCGTGGCCAAGCAGGCGCTGTCTCGCCTCAATAATGGCAAGATCAAAGGCCGCTCCCTACGAGTACGCCAGCTGTGACACCAGACGTTATCGTAATCGGTGCAGGTGCAGCGGGGCTGATGTGCGCGGCCACGGCAGCAGCACGTGGGCGCTCGGTGCTAGTGATTGACCATGCTAACAAGGCCGGCAAGAAGATTCTTATGTCGGGCGGCGGGCGCTGCAATTTCACCAATATGTACACAGAACCTGGGAATTTTCTGTCCCAGAACCCTCATTTCTGTAAGTCAGCGTTGGCCCGGTACACCCAGTGGGACTTCATTGGCTTGGTGGCAGGCTATGGCGTGCCCTATCACGAAAAGAAACTGGGCCAGCTGTTCTGTGACAACAAGGCCAGCGACATTCTGGGCCTGCTACTGGCCGAATGCGAACGCACAGGTGCCGAAGTGCGGCTAAACACCAGTGTGCAAGAGGTCAAAGCTGTTGAAGGGGGCTACCGGGTGCTCACCAACGGCGGCGCCCTGGCGTGTGCATCGCTAGTAATCGCCACCGGCGGCCTGTCCATCCCCACCCTCGGCGCGACAGGTTTCGGCTATCAGTTGGCGCGGCAGTTTGGCCATACCGTGTTGCCCACACGTGCCGGCCTGGTGCCTTTTACCATCACCGATCAGCTCAAGGCCTTGTGCACCGAGCTATCGGGCACATCGGTAGATTGCATCGCCAGTTGCAACGGCCATAGTTTTCGCGAGAACCTGCTGTTCACCCACCGGGGCCTGAGCGGCCCGGCAATGCTTCAGGTGTCGTCGTTCTGGGCAGCCGGAGACAAGGTTACGCTCAACCTGCTACCTGATCATGATGCGCTGGGTTGGCTCCAGGCTGCCCAAGCCGAGCGCCCCAACGCTGAGCTTCGCACCCTGCTGGGTGACTTGTTCACACGCAAGATGGCCCAGTTGCTGTGCGACACCTGGTTCGAATCCCGCCCTCTGAAACAGTACACGCCCGCGCAATTGCAGGCCGTGGCCGATCAACTGGGTCATTGGGAACTGGTGCCGGCCGGTACGGAAGGCTACCGCACGGCAGAAGTCACACTGGGCGGTGTGGATACGCGGGAAGTGTCTTCAAAAACCATGGAATCCATGAAAAGCCCAGGCTTGTATTTCATCGGGGAGGTGCTGGATGTGACCGGCCACTTGGGCGGCTTCAACTTCCAGTGGGCGTGGGCGTCCGGGTATGCGGCGGGTGGGGTGTGTTAATACCTGCTTATCATTGCCAGTACTTACATGTAGGCGCCAAGCTTTGATTGCCCATGAGCGTGAGCGTTTACCCTGCTACGCCCCGATCAGTCCTGACTCATCATCCATGCCAGCCCCATCTGCACATGCGCCGCCGTACTATCAACCAATGGCAGGCGCGTATTCTGATCACCGACCAGCAGGCCGATTTCAGTACAGCCAAGAATCGCTGCCTCTGCCCCCTCGGCATGCAGCCGTTCAAGGCACTTTAGGTAAAAGGTCTTGGATTGGGGGAGGGTTTGCCCAAAACACAGCTCGGAGAAAATGACCCGGTCGATTTCGTCCATTTCGGCATCGGTTGGTAATAGCACTCGCTGACCAAAGCGCTCAAACAATCGCTCTCGATAAAATGGCTCGCGCATGGTGAACCGGGTACCGATCAAGGCAACTGTATTGATGCCTTGGCTCTGCAACTCGGCACCTACAGCATCGCCTATATGCAACAAGGGAATGTTGACTGCGCTTTCAATGAGCTCAGCAATTTTGTGCATGGTGTTTGTCGCCAGCAGCAGTGCCGTGACACCTGCCCGCTCCAGGCCTTGAGCGACATCGGCGAGCAGAGAACCTGCAGCCTCCCATTCACCGGCCTTCTGCATAGCGGCGACTTGTGCAAAATCTACGGAATGCACAATTAGCGGCGCCGAATGCAAACCGCCCAGACGGTCCCGTACACCTTCGTTAAGCAACCGGTAGTAGGTGGCGGTCGATTCCCAGCTCATTCCGCCCATTAGGCCAAGCGTTCTCATCAGTGCCCCTCCAACAGGCCATGCAAGGCTACGAACTGCTGCGTCAGCTTGTGCCGCGGGTCGAAATGGATCAGGGGCTGGTTTGCCTCGTGGGATTCGCGCATGCGCACCGAGGCGTTGAGGTAGGCCGGCAATACGGGCAAGCCTTCCGCGATCAATCCTTCGAGCATTTTCTGCGGCAGGGCTGCACGTGGCTGGAACTGGTTGACCACAATGCCTTCAATGGTGAGGGCTTCGTTGTGCTCATCTCGCAGCTCACGGATCTCTTCCATGAGCCCATACAGCGCCTGGCGAGAAAAGCTGTCGCAGTCAAAGGGCACCAGTACACGGTCAGAAGCGATCAGGGCGGAAACGGCATAGAAATTCAGCGCGGGCGGTGTGTCGATGTAGATGCGTTCGTAGTCTTCATCCAACGAGTCAAGCAGCTTGCGCAGCTTGTTGATCTTGAACTTGGCCTCAAGCTTAGGCTGGAGGTCCGCCAACTCGGCCGTGGCAGTAATCAGGTGCAGGTTGTCAAAAGGCGTCTGGTAGATATCCACCGCGTTCTTTTTGCTGAACGCCCCTGACGCCAATGTGTTACGGAAGAACGCCGCGATCCCGGCAGGTACCTCATCACTTGTCAGCCCGGTCAGGTACTGTGTGGCATTGGCCTGGGCATCGAGGTCGATCAACAGCGTTCGGTAACCGGCACTGGCGCTAACCGCCGCCAGGTTGCAGGCGATGCTGGATTTGCCGACTCCCCCCTTCTGATTGAATACCACACGCCGCATCGCACCTGCCTCCAGTCGTTGACCTTGCCCCATGATATGTACCGTGAAAGCGGGGCAAATGCCACCTTGCTCAACGATGGCCTAGCAAAAGTGCAGTAAAAGCCTCAGCCATGGCCGAGCCGGGTTCCGTGTGGCGTACCAGCCATACGGCGGACTCCGCTGCCGGATCGAGCAATGGCCGGTACGCCACACCATCGATGCGAATGGAGCGAAAGGACGCAGGCAATACCGACACGCCCAGGCCCGCCGACACTAGCCCGATGATCGTCATGGCTTCACTGGCCTCTTGAGCGATGTGGGGGTTGAAGCCCGCTTCCCTGGCCAGGCTTAACAGTTGGGCGTACAGCCCACTGCCATAGCTGCGCGGGAAGAACACAAAGGGCTCCTCGGCCAGCGCTGTCATGTACAACCCATCGCCTAGTGCTATTGCCAATGGATGGCCTGCATTCACTACGGCTACGAGGGGTTCGCGAAACAGCTCCACGGCGTGCAGGGCATCGGCCAGGGGCAGAGGGCGCATCAAGCCAACGTCCACACGTTTTTCCAGCAATGCGTCGGCTACATCCTGGCTGCTCATCTCTTGCAAATGCAGGTGAACAGCTGGGTAAGCCTGGCGGAAACCGCGGATGGCAGTCGAAATACTGGAGTTGAACGGAGCGGACGACGTGAACGCCACTTTCAACTCGCCCAGTTCACCTAGTTGAGCGCGACGCGCGACGTCAGCCGCTTTATCAACCTGTGTCAGCACCTGGCGTGCCTCATCCAGGAACAACCGCCCCGCTTCGCTCAAGGCAACGCGCCGGTTGGTACGATCGAACAGCCGTGTGCCCAGTTCTTGCTCCAAGGCCTGAATCTGCTGGCTCAGGGGTGGCTGGCTGATGCCAAGCAGCGCTGCAGCTCGCCCGAAGTGCAAGCATTCCGCTACGGCAATGAAATACCTGAGGTGACGCAACTCCATACTGATATCCGCAACCTATCAAACAGGTCGAATAATATATTGGAAGTCATGTTCTGTGGGCTATATGCTTTTTTCATTCAATACTGACGAAGGCATCCTGTGAAAACTGCCGTGGCCAAGCCCGTTTCTGCCGTTGCACCGCCCGGGGATGCTTCCGTGCCCTGCTGGACTGAAAAAGGCACACCGCTGTTCGTGCAAACGGTACTGGCTTTGTTCTGCGGGGGTTTTGCGACCTTCGCGCTGCTGTACTGCGTTCAGCCCATGATGCCGTTGCTGTCCCGCGAGTTTTCGATCAATGCAGCGCAAAGCAGCCTAGTGCTCTCGGTGTCCACCGGCATGCTGGCCGTAGGCTTGTTGATAACGGGTCCCCTGTCGGACCGCATGGGCCGCAAACCGGTCATGGTTGCCGCCTTGTTCAGCGCAGCGCTGTGTACCCTCGCCAGCGCCTTGATGCCTAGCTGGCCGGCCGTACTGCTGATGCGGGCTTTGCTGGGCTTATCGCTCAGCGGTGTCGCAGCGGTGGCCATGACTTACCTGAGTGAAGAAATCCACCCCGACCACATTGGCTTGGCCATGGGCTTGTATATCGGCGGCAATGCCATTGGAGGCATGTCGGGGCGGCTGATCCTAGGCGTGCTGATCGACTATGTGAGCTGGCACACCGCAACACTGGTGATTGGCGTATTGGCGTTAATCGCTGCCATCGTATTCGTAAAGGTTTTACCGCCTTCACGTAATTTCACCAGCCGTGCGCTGAACCCGCGCAGCCTGCTTGATGGCTTTACCGTGCATTTCCGTGATGCAGGCTTGCCTTGGTTGTTCCTGGAAGCCTTTCTACTCATGGGTGGCTTCGTAACGCTGTTCAACTACATTGGCTATCGCTTGCTGGCCGACCCCTATGCGCTTAGCCAGGCGGTGGTGGGCCTGCTATCGGTGGTGTACCTGGCAGGCATCTACAGTTCAGCGCAAGTAGGGGCCTTGGCCGACAGGTTCGGCCGGCGGAATGTGTTCTGGGTCGCCATTGCTGTGATGCTGCTGGGGCTAGGCCTTACTCTGCTTCACCCCCTGGGCGCCATTCTGGCAGGCATGCTGGTGTTTACCTTTGGTTTCTTCGGCGCCCATTCGGTGGCCAGCAGCTGGATCGGCCGACGCGCCACCTTTGCCAAAGGGCAGGCGTCCTCGCTGTACCTGTTCAGCTATTACGCAGGTTCCAGCCTTGCAGGCACCCTGGGTGGTGTAGCGTGGCACTACGGCGGCTGGAACGGTATTGGCGTGTTTATTGGCACGCTGCTTGTGGTGGCCCTGGCGATAGCGGTCAAGCTGGCCAGGCTGCCGGTGCTGGCAGGCAACAAAAAACCGGCCTGAGCCGGTTTTCTGAACACACTGCGGTTTATTTCAGTACCTGGATCACGTCAACGTCTACTTCCTGCTTGCCGTTATCCATGTCCACCTCACCGATAACACGTACGCGCTGCTGATCGGTAACATCCGACGGCCACTTGTCGTTGTCGATATCCAGCTGGATTGTGCCGGTAGCGTCCTTGAACTCATACCGGTTATCCCGGCCCTGAATAGCAAGCTTCTTGACGATATGGCCTTCCAGCACTGCCGGGGTATCATCCGGTGCAGCCGCCGCGGCTTTGGCGGTATCGACTGCGGTCGCCGCTGTGGCCCCTGTATTGGCGGCCTGGCCACCCGGGCCTGTATAACCTGCAGCCTGGCTGTAACCGGCCATACCAAGCAGGGGCAGAACACAGATCGAAAGATAACGAAGTTTCATGCAAGTAGCCTCATCAGTGCTGGAATGAACAAAGCGTAACCCCGCGAGATGAATCCAAACTTAATGAGGCTGGATTGGCGAGTTTATCAGCCGTGATAACCGGCCGACAGCTCATGCACCGCTTCGATAAAGGCGCCGGCATGGGCCGGGTCCACTTCCGGGGTAATGCCGTGGCCCAGGTTAAACACATGGCCGGTACCGTGCCCGTAGCTGGCCAGAATACGACCCACCTCGGCCCGAATAGCCGCTGGTTTGGCGTAGAGCACGCTGGGGTCCATGTTGCCTTGCAGCGCTACCTTTTCACCCACGCGGCGGCGGGCGTCGCCGATGTCGCAGGTCCAGTCCAGGCCCAGGGCGTCTGCCCCGGCATCGGCAATGGATTCCAGCCACAGGCCGCCGTTCTTGGTGAACAGAATGACCGGCACCTTGCGGCCGTCATGCTCGCGAATCAGGCCGCTTACGATCTGCTTCATGTAGGCCAGGGAGAACGTCTGATAGGCAGCTGACGACAGGTTGCCCCCCCAGGTATCGAAAATCTGCACCGCCTGGGCGCCTGCGAGGATCTGGCCATTCAGGTACGCCGTTACAGACTGCGCGAGCTTGTCCAACAGCTTGTGCATGGCCTGAGGTTGGTCGTACACCATGGCTTTGGTCTTGCGGAAGTCCTTGGACGAGCCGCCTTCAACCATGTAAGTGGCCAGCGTCCACGGGCTACCGGAAAAACCGATCAGGGGAACGCTGCCATTGAGGGCGTGGCGGATGGTACTTACAGCATCCATCACATAGCCCAGGTCTTTTTGGGCATCAGGAATTGGCAACGCGTCGATGTCTGCTTCGGTGTTGATTACCTTGCGAAAACGCGGCCCCTCGCCGGTTTCGAAATACAGGCCCTGGCCCATGGCATCGGGAATGGTGAGGATGTCCGAGAACAGGATGGCAGCATCCAGTGGGTAGCGCTCCAGGGGCTGCAGGGTGACTTCGCAAGCAAACGCCGGGTTCTTGCACAGGCTCATGAAGTCACCTGCCTTGGCGCGGCTGGCGCGGTATTCGGGCAGGTAGCGGCCGGCCTGGCGCATCATCCACACCGGGGTCACGTCTACCGGCTGCTTGAGCAAGGCGCGCAGGAAGCGGTCGTTTTTCAAAGGAGTCATGAGGGTATCCGGAAAAAAAGTATCGGTATTTTCTCAGACACCAACATAAAAGGCACGGCATGGCGCCGTGCCTTTTATTTATTGCCCCCATTACCCTTTCAGAGTTGCAGGTAATCCATGATGCCTTCAGCCGCCGTGCGGCCCTCGAAAATGGCCGTAACCACTAGGTCCGAGCCGCGTACCATGTCTCCCCCTGCGAAAACCTTGGGGTTGCTGGTCTGGTGCCGGAACTGGCCACCGGCTTCTGGGGCAACCACACGGCCCTGGCTGTCCAGCTGGATGGTATGCTGGCCGAACCAGGTGGCCGGGCTGGGGCGGAAGCCAAACGCGATCACTACGGCATCGGCCGGCAGAATCTCTTCCGAACCAGGAATCGGCTCCGGGCTGCGACGGCCGCGTGCATCGGGCTCACCCAAACGCGTTTCCACCACCTTCACGCCTTCAACCCTGTCTTCGCCCACAATGGCGATAGGCTGCCGGTTGTAGAGGAAGCGCACGCCCTCCTCCTTGGCGTTTTTCACCTCACGGCGAGAGCCTGGCATGTTGGCCTCGTCACGGCGGTAGGCGCAGGTCACGGTTTTGGCGCCCTGGCGAATGGAGGTACGGTTGCAATCCATCGCCGTGTCGCCACCACCGAGCACCACCACGCGCTTGCCCTTCATGTCCACGAAGTCTTCCGGCGCCTTTTCAAAGCCCAGGTTACGGTTCACGTTGGCAATCAGGAAGTCCAGCGCATCGTGTACGCCTGGCAGGTCTTCGCCGGGGAAGCCACCTTTCATGTAGGTGTAGGTGCCCATGCCCATGAATACGGCATCGTACTCAGCGAGCAACTGCTCCATAGTGATGTCCTTACCTACCTCGGTATTGAGGCGGAACTCAATGCCCATGCCGGTGAAGATCTCCCGGCGGTTGCTGAGCACGGACTTTTCAAGCTTGAACTCAGGGATGCCGAAGGTCAGCAGGCCGCCGATTTCCGGGTTGCGGTCGAACACCACGGGCGTTACACCGCCACGTACCAGCACATCGGCGCAGCCTAGGCCAGCCGGGCCGGCGCCAATGATTGCTACGCGCTTGCCCGTAGGCCTGACCTTGGACATGTCCGGGCGCCAGCCCATGGCAAAGGCTGTGTCGGCAATGTATTTCTCTACCGAACCGATGGTGACCGCGCCGAAGCCGTCATTGAGCGTACAGGCGCCTTCGCACAGGCGGTCCTGTGGGCACACGCGGCCGCACACTTCTGGCAGGGTATTGGTTTGGTGGGCAAGCTCGGCCGCAGCCAGGATATTGCCCTCCGACACCAGTTTGAGCCAATTGGGAATGAAGTTGTGCACAGGGCACTTCCATTCGCAATAGGGGTTGCCGCAGCCCAGGCAACGGTGAGCCTGCTCACCAGCCTGTTGTGGCTTGAGGGGTTCGTAGATTTCCACGAACGCCTTCTTGCGCTGGCGCAGCAGCTTTTTCTTCGGGTCCTTGCGGCCCACATCGATGAACTGGAAGTCGTTACTCAAACGTTCTGACATATAGGCGCCTCACGGCGCAGCTTCAAGCGACAAGCTTCAAGCTGCAAGCAAAAATTCGGTGTTCGGGAGAGCGCGCCTCAAGCTTGCAGCTTGTAACTTGCCGCTTGAGGCTCGCCCGCCAGGGCATTATTGAGGGCTGGCAATGGTGCTGGACAATAGCGACTTCAAGCTCGCGGCCTTTGGCTTCACCAGCCAGAAGCGGCGCAGGTAGTCATCCAGGTTTTCCCAAAGGTTGCGGCCCCACTCGCTATCGGTTTCTGCCACGTACTCGGCCAGCACTCCTTCCAGGTGGCTGCGGTAGGCTTCCATCGCCTCGCCGCTGATACGCTGGATTTCCACCAGCTCGTGGTTCACCCGGTCTACGAAGGTATTGTCCTGATCCAGCACGTAGGCGAAGCCGCCGGTCATACCCGAGCCAAAGTTGTAACCAGTTCGGCCCAGCACGCAGACGAAGCCCCCCGTCATGTATTCACAGCAATGGTCGCCCGTGCCTTCTACTACCGTGTGGGCGCCGGAGTTGCGAACGGCAAACCGCTCACCAGCGGTGCCGGCTGCGAAGAGCTTGCCTCCGGTAGCACCATACAGGCAGGTATTGCCGATGATGGCGCTGTCCTGGGTCTTGAACGGGCTACCCTTGGGCGGCACGATCACCAACTTGCCACCAGTCATCCCCTTGCCCACATAGTCGTTGGCGTCGCCTTCAAGGTACATGTTCAGACCACCGGCATTCCACACGCCAAAGCTTTGCCCCGCCGTGCCCTGGAAGCGGAAGGTCACCGGCGCATCGGCCATGCCTTGGTTGCCATAACGCTTGGCAATTTCGCCTGATACACGTGCGCCGATGGAGCGGTCGCAGTTGCACAGGTCCATGGCATAGTCGCCGCCCGTGCGCGCTTCGATACCGGCGAGCGACCGCGCGACCATTTTTTCCGCCACCAGCCCCTTGTCGAACGGGGGGTTGCGTTCGGCTTCGCAGAACTGCGGTTTGTTGGCCGGTACATGGTCACTCCCCAGCAGCGGGGTAAGGTCGAGGTGGTTCTGCTTGGCGCTTTCGCCGGCCAATACGTCCAGCAGGTCAGTGCGGCCAATCAGCTCGCCCAGGCTGCGTACACCCAGCCGTGCCAACCACTCGCGAGTTTCTTCGGCCACGAAGGTGAAGAAATTCACCACCATGTCCACCGTGCCGATGTAGTGGTCCTTGCGCAGCTTTTCGTTCTGCGTGGCTACCCCGGTAGCGCAGTTGTTCAAATGGCAGATACGCAAGTACTTGCAACCCAGGGCGATCATGGGCGCCGTGCCAAAGCCAAAGCTTTCTGCGCCTAGAATGGCAGCCTTGATCACGTCCAGGCCTGTTTTCAGGCCGCCGTCAGTCTGTACCCGAACCTTGCCGCGCAGGTCGTTACCGCGAAGGGTCTGGTGGGTTTCGGCCAAGCCCAGCTCCCACGGGCTGCCTGCGTACTTGATGGAGGTAAGCGGTGAAGCTCCGGTACCGCCGTCATAGCCGGAGATAGTGATCAGATCGGCGTAGGCCTTGGCCACGCCAGCAGCAATGGTCCCCACCCCGGCTTCCGAGACCAGCTTGACCGACACCAGGGCCGACGGGTTGACCTGCTTGAGGTCAAAAATCAGCTGGGACAGGTCTTCGATGGAATAGATGTCGTGGTGCGGCGGCGGTGAAATCAAGGTAACGCCAGGCACGGCATAACGCAGCTTGGCGATCAGGCCATTGACCTTGCCACCAGGCAACTGCCCGCCTTCACCCGGCTTGGCCCCCTGGGCCACCTTTATCTGTAATACCTCGGCGTTCACCAGGTATTCAGGCGTCACACCAAAGCGGCCGGTAGCCACCTGCTTGATCTTGGAGCTACGTACGGTGCCGTAGCGGGCCGGGTCTTCACCGCCCTCGCCTGAGTTGGAGCGTGCGCCCAGGCGGTTCATGGCCTCGGCCAATGCCTCATGGGCCTCTGGTGACAAGGCGCCCAGGGAAATACCCGCAGAGTCGAAGCGCTTGAGAATAGCTTCCAGAGGCTCGATGTCGCTCAGTGGCAACGGTTGTTCAGCTTCGCGGACCTTGAGCAGGTCGCGCAGCATCGAGACCGGACGCTTGTCCACCAGCGCCGTGTACTCCCTGAACTTGGCGTAATCGCCCTGCTGCACGGCAGCCTGAAGCGAGTTCACGACATCCGGGTTGTAGGCATGGTATTCACCGCCATACACGAACTTGAGCAAGCCACCCTGCTGGATCGCCTTGCGCGGGCTCCAGGCTTCGGCAGCCAAGGCTTTCTGCTCTGCTTCAAGGTCAATGAAACGAGCCCCCTTGAGGCGGCTGGCCACGCCACGGAAACACAGTTCGGTCACCTCGTCCGCCAGGCCGATCGCTTCGAACAGCTGCGCACCCCGGTAGGAGGTGACTGTGGAAATCCCCATCTTGGAGAGGATTTTCAGCAAGCCTTTGGTAATACCCTTGCGGTAGTTCTTGAACACCTCAAACAGATCGCCCAGCACTTCCCCAGTGCGAATCAGGTCGCCGAGCACTTCGTATGCCAGGAAGGGATAGACCGCCGAAGCACCAAAGCCTATCAGTACCGCGAAATGGTGGGGGTCACGCGCTGTAGCCGTTTCCACCAGGATGTTGCTGTCGCAACGCAGGCCTTTTTCTACCAGCCGGTGGTGCACCGCACCTACGGCCATGGCCGCATGAGCAGGCAACCTGCCTTGGGCGATGGCCCGGTCGCTGAGCACGATCTGGGTCTTGCCTCCGCGCACCGCTTCCTCGGCCTGGTCCGCGATGTTACGAATGGCGGCTTCCAGGCCCAGATGCTCATCGTAATTGAGGTCGATCAGCTGGCGGTCGAAACCTTCGCGGTCCAGGTTCATCAGCGCACGCCACTTGGCAGGCGAGATCACCGGCGAGCTGAGAATCACCCGGGAGGCATGCTCCGGCGATTCCTGGAAAATGTTGCGCTCTGCGCCCAGGCAGATTTCCAATGACATCACGATAGCTTCACGCAAGGGATCGATCGGCGGGTTGGTCACCTGGGCGAACTGCTGGCGGAAGTAGTCGTAAGGGGTGCGTACCCGCTGGGATAGCACCGCCATAGGCGTGTCGTCGCCCATGGAGCCTACTGCTTCGTACCCTTGCTCACCCAATGGGCGCATGACCTGATCGCGTTCTTCGAAGGTGACCTGGTACATCTTCATGTATTGCTTCAGGCGGTCGGTATCGTAGAAATCCGAACCATGATCGTGGTCGTCCATCTTGGCCTGGATACGCAGCGCATGGCGGCGCAACCACTGCTTGTACGGATGGCGCGACTTGAGCCGGTCATCAATGGCATCGGTATCGAGGATCTGCCCGGTTTCGGTATCCACGGCAAAGATCTGGCCGGGCCCTACACGGCCTTTGGCAATCACATCTTCGGGCATGTAGTTCCACACGCCAATTTCCGACGCCAGGGTGATGTAACCGTTGCGGGTCGTGACCCAGCGCGCAGGCCGCAGGCCATTGCGGTCCAGCAGGCAGACGGCGTGGCGCCCTTCGGTCATGACCACGCCAGCCGGGCCGTCCCAAGGCTCCATGTGCATGGAGTTGTATTCGTAGAAGGCACGCAGGTCCGGGTCCATGGTTTCGACGTTCTGCCAGGCTGGCGGAATCAGCATGCGCACGCCGCGGAACAGGTCAATGCCACCGGTGACCATCAGCTCAAGCATGTTGTCCATGCTGGAGGAGTCCGAGCCCACCCGGTTGACCAATGGGCCTAGCTCATCCAGGTCTGGAATCAAGTCATTGGCAAACTTTTTGCGCCGGGCCTGGGCCCAGTTACGGTTGCCGGTAATGGTGTTGATTTCACCGTTATGGGCCAGGAACCGGAAAGGCTGTGCCAATGGCCACTTAGGCAAGGTATTGGTAGAGAAGCGCTGGTGGAACACGCAGATCGCGGTTTGCAGCCGTTCATCGCCCAGGTCTGGAAAGAAAGCCGCCAGGTCGGCGGGCATCATCAGGCCTTTGTAGATGATCGTTTTCTGCGAGAAACTGCAGATGTAATGGTCTGTGTCCTCGGCATTAGATACCGAAGAGCGGCGCCGTGCGCTGAACAGCTTGATCGCAAAGGCTTGGTCGGTCAGGCCTTCCCCGCCCACGAACACCTGCTCGATCTTCGGCAGGCGTTCCAGGGCCAGTTGGCCCAGTACCGACGTATTGACCGGCACCTGGCGCCAGCCAATGAGCTGCAAGCCAGCGGCGAGGATTTCACGGTTCATGTTCTCCCGGGCAGCGTCGGCGCGGGCGTCGTCCTGATTAAGGAACACCATGCCCACGGCATACTGCCGTGGCAGTTCGGCGCCAAAGTGCTCCTTGGCAATGGCCCGCAGGAACAGGTCAGGTTTCTGCATCAACAAGCCGCAGCCATCGCCTGTTTTGCCATCGGCGTTGATACCGCCGCGATGGGTCATGCAGGTCAGGGCCTCAATGGCCGTTTGCAACAGGTTGTGGCTAGCCTCGCCGGTCATGTGGGCAATGAGGCCGAAACCGCAGTTGTCCTTGAATTCTTCGGGATTATACAGACCTGTTTTCATAGACACGTTCTCACCAGGCTTGCCGCTCAAAGGGGCAAATGCTCTTTAATTCCAACCGCTTACCTTCTACGCCGAACGAGCGTCAGCTTTGCAGAGGCAAAAGGGCAGTCATTGTACACAGCAGGGCTGTGTGCCACAAATTTGATGACGAACCAATGTATTTTGATGTCGCCATTCTGAACGAAATTAGCTGCCTTTATGATGTAGCAGGGCAGCCTGAGTCAATGGATTATTGGCTTCGCATCAGAGGGCTTGTGGCCGGCGGGCACTTTGAAGGGCACGAAGCCCACGGCGGGGTGCGCAGTGGGCTTTGAGTTGACTCGGGGACGTCAGGAGAGCGGCGCGGATGGCGCCGCTGGGCCTTCAGCGGGCTGAAGCAAGCTCTTGTTGGACGCTGGCGACAGTTCTAGGCCAAGGTTTACCAGCCTGAACCTTCGCTGGCAAGTTCTTGATGGCATCAACCGCTGCAGAGCGGTTACTAAAACTGCCATACGTAACCACGTACAGTGGCTTGCCTTGCAGTGTTTTCTTGAAGTAGCGGTATTCGCCGCCTTGCTCACGCACGTAAGACTGGGCAGCGCTTTCGGAACTGGTGCCGAATATCTGTACGACATAGTTACCAGGCGACTGCGCGGTATACCAGCTGGCGCCCAGGTCTTTGGCGACTGGTTTTTCGACAGCCTTCTCAACAGGCGGCTTAACGGGTGCAGGCTTGGCCATGGCCAGCTGCTGTGCCGGTTTGGGGGCCGGAGCCGGTTTTGCCGCTACGGCGGGCTCTACTGGCTTGGTTGGCGGCGTGGCAGGCACGGGCACAGGCGTGGTGGCCGGGCTTGGTGTAGCACCCGCAGGCGGTGCGCTAGTAGTGACCATAGGTGGTTGATCAGACCCTGTATCTTCTACAGGCGGTGCGTCGTCGTCTTCAGCCCCTGCTGCAGAGGCCAAAGGCTCACGCATTACAGGCTGACCGTTGAGCGGCAGGGGTTTGGAGTTGCCAGCGAACTCGATGGCAGGGTTGCCGTCCTGGTTAGGTTGCGCACTGCCAGGCTGACCTTGGCCCAAAGGTAATTGGGCCTGCTCGGCGCCGGGCGTTGGCGCCTTGTTATGGCCCGATAGCAAGCCTGCGGCGGCGACGACAATCACCACTACAGCAGAAAGGGCCAGCAGGTATTTCTTAGGCATTTTTAGTCCTATGGAGGGTCGCTTACCCGCGGAGCGACTGGCGATCATTGCCTCGATCAGCGAATCCCGCGCGGCCTGGTTGATAGGCCCAGGCCACCCGGCAGAGGATTCGTGAATGTCCGCGATCTGCTCGTTGCTGAACAATGCAATACCTTTACCAGCACCTTCCAGGCGCTGTGCCAGGTATTCACGTGTTTCTTCCAGAGTGTAAGGCTGAAGCTCGATGACGTGGTAACGCTCGGGGCCAGCATCCAGCTGCTCCAGCACCGGTACTACCGACGGCTCGCCGAACAGAAATACGTGTGGGCGCCCTTCAGGCACGCCACCTGCCAGCTCCAGCAGGGCTTCGAGCCCGGATTCGTCGAGTTGTTCCGCATCGTCCACCAGCAGGTAAACTTCCTGCCCAGTGAGGCCCAGCTGCACAACGCGGTTGAGGATGCTGTCTACCTCCGCTTCGCCCGTGGCCGTACCTTGTGCAATCTGGCTCAATACGCCTGCTGCACTGCCGGCGCCGCGTGCTGAGATCACAACGCTGACAACCGACTGTTTGTTGGTACTGGCAACCAGGGCCTGGCGCAGCAGGGTCTTCCCGCTCCCATGTGGGCCGGTTACCACCAGCATCAACTGGCTGTAGCGCGCCAGGTGGTGCAGTTGGCCAAGTACCGGCTTGCGCTGGGCAGGAAAGAACTTGAAACCAGGCACCCTTGCAGCGAAGGGGTCGTGTTCCAACTGGTAGTGACCGAGGAAGGCCTCATCGGCATGCAAACTTGTCATCGAACTCTCGTTAACCTCGAAGCTGAGCCACAATAGCGCTGTAATCCGCCGTCAGCGTGGCCTTGAGTATCTCGGGGGCATAGTCATCCGTCACAACGGCCTCGCCCAATTGACGCAGCAGCACCAGACGCATACGCCCATCAAGCACTTTCTTGTCTACAGCCATGTGGCGAAGGAAATCGTCGGCGCTCATTTCAACCGGCGGCACCACGGGCAAGCCAGCACGCACCAGCAAGCGAATGCCACGGTCGCGGGCCGCGGCATCGATCCAGCCCAGACGCATGGACATCTCAAGCGCCATGGCCGTGCCTGCCGCCACTGCCTCCCCGTGAAGCCACACACCATAACCCATCTGGGTCTCGATAGCGTGGCCGAACGTATGGCCGAGATTCAGGGTAGCGCGAACACCGGACTCTCGCTCATCGGCATTCACCACCACTGCTTTGGCAGCACATGAGCGGCTGATGGCTTCGGTCAGTGCCGTTTGGTCCACAGCCACCAGCGCGGCCATGTTTTCTTCCAGCCAGGCCAGAAACGGCAGGTCGTGAATCAGCCCGTACTTGATGACTTCCGCCAACCCTGCGGACAGCTCCCGTGGCGGCAGTGTGCGTAAGGTGGCCGTATCGATCACAACGGCCTGTGGCTGGTAGAACGCGCCCACCATGTTCTTGCCCAACGGGTGGTTGATGCCGGTCTTGCCGCCCACCGAAGAGTCCACCTGGGAGAGCAACGTCGTGGGTACCTGGATGAAGTCCACCCCACGCTGATAGCACGCGGCGGCAAAACCGGCCATGTCGCCAACCACTCCCCCGCCCAAGGCGATAACCGTGGTACGACGGTCATGGCGTGCCCCCAACAGCGCATCGAAAATCTGCTGCAACGTTTCCCAGTTCTTGTGGGCTTCGCCATCAGGCAGCACAACCGGAAGCACCGAACAGCCTTCCAGCGCTTTGCTCAACTGCTCCAGATACAGCGGCGCGACCGTTTCGTTGGTGACAATCGCCACCTGCCGCCCAGCCAAGTAGGGCAGGAATAGTTCGGGAGTGCTCAGCAGGTGCTCGCCGATGTGAATCGGATAGCTACGCTCAGCCAGTTCAACCTTGAGTGTGTGCATTGTTTTGCAAATCCAGGCGTTTGGCCGCTCATCCAGTGGGCCGAAAATATCACCGAGGCGGCAGGTGCCTCAGGCGGTCGAGAATATCCATTACTACCATCCGGGGAGGCCGCTCATCGGTTTCGACCACCACGTCAGCGATCTCCCGGTACAGCGGGTCGCGAACCTCCAACAGGGCTCGCAGCGTCGCTTCGGGGTTGGCGTTACGCAACAGCGGCCGGTTCCGGTCGCGCGCGGTGCGCCCTACCTGCTGCTCTACGGAAGCGTGAAGATACACCACCCTGCCGCCAGTGCGCAGGATGCGCCTGTTGGCGTCTCGCATCACAGCGCCTCCGCCCGTGGCCAACACCACACCGTCATGGCCGCACAGTTCGGCCAGCATGGCATGTTCCCGTTCACGAAAGCCGGCCTCACCCTCCTGATCGAAGATCCAGGGGATGTTGGCACCACAGCGTGTCTCGATTTCCTTGTCGGAATCCCGGAAGGGCAAGCGCAGTTCTTTGGCCAGCAAACGGCCGATGGTGCTTTTCCCTGCGCCCATCGGCCCAACGAGTATCAGATTTCGCACAGCATCAATGACTCACAGCAATCGCCTGGTTATTCATGATACGCGGAGTCAGGAACACCAACAGCTCGGATTTGGATTCCGAGACCACGTCTCGGCGGAATAGTCGGCCAACATACGGTACATCGCCGAGAAATGGCACCTTATCCGTGGTTTTGGTCTGGTTGTTGGAGAACACACCGCCGATCACGATGGTTTCGCCGTCATTGACCAGCACCTTGGCGTTCACTTCGTTCTTGTCGATCGGTGGAACACCCAGCACTTGCCGAAGGTAGTCCGGAGCATCCTTGGTCACCTTCACTTCCATGATGATACGGTTATCAGGCGTGATCTGGGGCGTGACCTCAAGCGACAGGGCGGCTTCCTTGAAGGAAACGGTCGTCGCCCCGCTGGAGCTGGATTCCTGATAAGGGATTTCCTGGCCCTTGAGGATCTTGGCAGTTTCCTTGTCTGAGGTGACCACCTTGGGTTGTGATACCACCTCGCCGTTGCCGGTGCTTTCCATGGCGCTGAGTTCCAGGTCGATCAGCGTGTTGCTGGTCACAAAGCCCAGGCCAATGCCGGAGGTGGCGTCGGTAACCCCCATGTCGACGAAGGGCACATTGGTACCAACGTCGCTACCGGTGTTGCCGGCCTCATCGCCGTTGTTGTCCAGGCCATAGATGGTCGTATTACCGTGGCCTCTGGATGTACCGCCCCAGCGCACACCCAAGGCCTTGTCATACCCTACGTTGGCCTCCACGATGCGGGCCTCGATCATCACCTGGCGAACAGGAATGTCCAGCTGCGCCACAATGCGCCGCAGCTCATCGAGGCTGTCCTGGGTCTGGTAGGCGATGATGCTGTTGGTACGGTCATCGACCGTGATGGAACCGCGTACATCTGCATTGTCCTTGGCGCCCGTGACGGACTGGAACAGCTTGGCAATGTCAGCGGCCTTGGCATAGTTCACTTGGATAAGGTCGCGCCGCAGGGGAGCCAGCTCCTGCAACTGCTTCTGGGACTCCAGTTCCTGGCGCTCGCGGGCGGCGATTTCGTCAGCGGGCGCTACCAGCAACACATTGCCGATCTTTCGTTTATCCAGGCCCTTGGTTTTCAGCACAAGGTCCAGCGCCTGATCCCATGGCACGTTTTGCAGGCGCAGGGTAATGCCGCCCTGAACGGTATCGCTGGCCACCAGGTTGAGGTTGGTGAAGTCAGCAATAAGCTGCAGCACCGAGCGCACGTCGATGTCCTGGAAATTGAGCGAAAGCTTTTCGCCGGTGTAAACGTTCCGGTCGGCATTGCGCCGTTGCAGGTCTTCGTTGGTCAACGGGCGAACACTGAGCGTAAGCTTGTTCTCGGCCTGGTAGGCGGAGTAATCGAAGGCGCCGGAAGGCTCGATGGTCACCGTGGCGTTACCGCCGGTTACCGTGGAACTCACGTATTGCACCGGGGTAGCGAAATCCTTCACGTCCAGGCGAAGGCGCAGCGGGTCGGGCAAGGCAGTATTGGCGAAGGTAACGATGATCTTGCCGCCTTGCTCCTTGATATCAGGGCTGATGCCTTGATCGCTCAGGTCAATGACCACATTGCCCTCGCCCAGTGACCCCCGTTGGAAATCCACGTTGCGAATGGCCTTGCCAACGGGCGCAGGCGTAGATGACCGGGAGGTACTTGCAGAGGCAGCAGCCGGGCGAGCAGCAGTGGCCGCTACAGGTGCTGCGGGCCGGGAAGCCTGTACGGCATTGGCGCCCTGGCCAATCAATACGAATACGTTGTTGCCTTCGGCACGCGTGCTGTAAGGCACCAGCGTCGCCAGGTTGACGATCAGCCGGGTACGGTCCTTGGCCTCGATCAGTGACAGGGTTCGCGCATTCCCTACCCCTAGGTCACGGCTGCGGTTGGCAACAGCCGTCACGACACCGGGGAAATCCAGCGCGATACGGGCAGGGTCCTCGGTGGTATAGCCGCGTGGCAAGGTTACCGGGCTGTCGAAAGACAACTTCAGTTCGACGCGGTCCCCAGGCAAGGCGGCTACGTCAAGCGTCTTGAGGGTGGCCGCCAGCAGGGCCGGAGATGCCAGCAACGCGACCAGCGCGAGGCCAAAGGCGTAGAAAATCCTGTTCATTGTTTGGTTCCACTGAGCTTGCTTGACCGACCTATCAGGAGGGTTCCTTGAGCAGAATGGCACGTGGCCGTTCAAGCCACCCCCCTTCGCCGTCTGGAACCAGCTCCATGACATCGACTTCTGTGTCGCTGATGGCAGTTATCTTGCCGTCGTTCTGGCCAAGGTAGTCGCCCACCTTGACCCTGTGGACCCCCCCACCGCCTTTCATCAGGGCGAATTTGCCTGAAGCGTTGGCCAGAATCCCCACCATTTCGAAATCCTCGATATTGAAGCCTTCGAGGAACTGCTTCACGCGGTTCGGATCTGGGTGTACGTTGCGCGAGCCTTTCTGTTTCTCTGCCTGCTCCACCCTGACCGGTGGCTGGAACGGGCTCCGCATGTTCGAGGCCTGGTACGTGAAAGCCTGGTATGTCTGAAACCTGGGGATGGGTTCGATCGTGCCTTTGGGCTTTTCGTTGACCTCCTTGATGAACGCGTCGATATCAGTGTGATCGTTAGCGCCGTCGCACCCTGAAAGCGCCAGCAGTGCCACTGTCAGCCCTGCAGTGAACCAGGCCCTCATTGAGGCAGCCCTTTGTCGTTATAGCGGTAGGTCTTGGCAAGGATCTGCATGCGCAATTGCGAGGTACTCCCTTCCTCGGCCGGTTTTACATCAAAGTCGTGCAGCGTCACGATTCGCGGCAGGCTGGCCACACCACTTACGAAGGTCGCCAGGTCATGGTAGCTGCCTGTCACCGTGATCTGTATCGGCAGCTCAATATAGAACTGCTGCGCTGTTTCAGGCAGCAGCTTGATTTCCTCGAACTCCAGGCCTGCACCCAGGCCCGTACGCGTGATGTCTTCCAGCAGGCCCGGAACCTCGGTGTCACTGGGCAACTGCCTCAGCATGGCACCGAACGACGTTTCCATTTCCTGCATCTGCACTTTATAGGCATCCAGGTTGGCCGCCTGGAAGGCCTTGGTCGAATACTGCGACCGCAGGGCCTGCTCCTGCAGCACCTGGCTGTCCAGCTCCGTTTCCAGGTCCTCGATATGAAAATAATAGCCCAGCCCCAGCAACAGCACCCCGACCAATACCGCGGCAATGCCTTTTACCGGCGCCGGCCAGGACCCTACGTTGTTGATGTCCAGCTCGCTCAGCTCGACCTTGCGCAGGCTGTCCAGCCATCCTGACAGGTTCATTTATCGTCCTCCTCCACCGTTGGCGCGGTCTGCCGAACGGACAGCTGGAACAGGTTGGTCTGGTCGGTCTCAGCATCGGTCTTGGCCTTGACCTCGGTAAGGCTGGGGGCCTCCAGCCAAGGCGAGGCGTCCAGGTTGCGCATCAGGTCCGATACCCGATTGTTGGATTCGGCGGCTCCAGCGATATCGATCTGCTTACCGTTCATTTTCACGTCAGTGAAATACACGCCATCGGGCAATGTGCGCACCAGTTGGTCGAATACGCGGCCAATAATAGGGCGATTGCCCTGCAGGTCCTGGATGATGCGCATGCGGGCCAGCAATTGCTTGCGCCGGGTTTTCAGTTCGCTGATTTCCTTGATGCGCTGGTCAAGCTTGGCGTTTTCGCTCTGCAGGTAGTTGTTGCGCGCAGTCTGGCGGTCAATCTGCCCCTTGATGTACTGGTCCGTCAGAAAGACTATCCCACCACACAGCAGCACAACCGCCGCCAGCAGTATCAGGAATTGTTTCTTGCGCTCTTCGCGCTGCTGATCACGCCAAGGCAACAGGTTGATGCGTGCCATCAGTCAAAGCTCCTCAGCGCCAGCCCGCAGGCGATCATCAACGCGGGCGCGTCGCTGGCCAACGCACCGGCATTGACCTTGCTGTTGAGTGCCATGTCCGCAAAGGGGTTGGCCACTAATGTAGGCGTGCCTATGCGCTGCTGGATCAGTTGGTCCAGGCCTGCCAGCGAGGCGGTGCCCCCAGCGAGCATGATGTAGTCCACCTGGTTGAACTGCCCTGCCGCGAAGAAGAACTGCAAGGAGCGAGACACTTGCTGCACCACCGCTTCGCGGAAGGGCTGCAGCACCTCGGCCACGTAATCGTCCGGCAAGCCGCCCTGCTTCTTGGCCAACCCCGCTTCTTCCATGCTCAGGCCATAACGGCGCTGGATTTCCTCGGTTAGCTGGCGCCCTCCGAACAACTGCTCGCGGGTATAGATGATGCGGCTGTTATGAATCACGCTAAGGGTGGTCATGGTGGCACCTACGTCCACGATCGCAACGGTCAGCGGCTGATCGCCATTGCCTAGCTGCGGCGACAGCAACCCGAACGCCCGCTCCAATGCGTAGGCTTCCACATCCAGTACCCGGGCATTGAGGCCCGCCACAGCCAGGGCAGCTTCGCGAACTTCCACGTTCTCCTTGCGGCAGGCCGCCAGCAGCACCTCGACTCGCTCAGGGTTGCGCGCAGAAGGGCCTTGGACTTCGAAATCGATGGCGACTTCTTCTAGGGGATAGGGGATGTACTGGTCTGCCTCAAGCTTGAGCTGGTTCTCCATTTCGTCGTCGGTCATGCCCGCATCCATTTCGATGGACTTGGTAATGACAGCCGAGCCGGAAACTGCCAAAGCTACACCACGCGTGGTGGTACGGGCCTTGACCAGTACGCGCATCAAGGCATTACCCACCCCTTCGAGTTCGGCAATGTTCTTTTCTACAACGGCGTTGGCAGGCAGGGGCTCAACGGCATATGACTCCACCTTCAACCGGTC
>Ga0268349_1000007_pt1 | contig 60317 bp, 65 predicted proteins | sample G5R2_MAIN_18SEP2_FD_190164 | JGI IMG/M metagenome (GOLD analysis project Ga0268349, IMG submission 190164) | Phyllosphere microbial comminities from switchgrass, GLBRC, Michigan, United States - G5R2_MAIN_18SEP2017_LD1 | ecosystem: Host-associated > Plants > Phyllosphere > Phylloplane/Leaf...
ATCAAGACGCCAGGTAGCGAAATGGATAGCTGGGACACGGTCACGGTCTCGCTACGTTTCCCTGAAGAGCGCTTGGCTCAGTTCACCGTCAGCTGCACCTTGCCAAGCGCTGAGCGCTTCCAATTGCTGGGGACGAAGGGTGAGATCGAGGCGTCGCCGTGCTTTGGTTTTGGCGAAGGCGTAGCCATCAGTTACCGCGCGACCCTGGACGGTAAGACCCAAGAAACCACCCATCCCGTGGTTGATCAGTTCGCAGGCGAAACGGCTTACTTCTCCGACTGCATCCTCAAAAACCTCGAGGTGGAACCGGATGGTGACGAAGGCTGGCGCGATGTGCGCGTGATCACCGCCATCGAGGAGGCATTGAAAACAGGGCAGGCCCAGAAATTAGAGCCGCTGCCACCCAAGCGTACGGTTAAACAGGACCAGCAACGGCAGTTCCAATTGGCCGAGGTGCCTGAGTTTATCAATACCGAATTACCGGTGGGGTAAGCCAGTCTTACGGCGGCAACAAACGAAAAAGCCCTTGTAGCGTTCACTGCAAGGGCTTTTTCATTATGGGGTAACGATTAGACGTTAAACCGGAAATGCATCACATCGCCGTCTTTGACGATGTACTCCTTGCCTTCCAAGCGCCACTTGCCGGCTTCCTTGGCACCGCTTTCGCCGTTGTACTGGATGAAGTCGTCATAGCCGACCACTTCGGCACGGATAAAGCCCTTCTCGAAGTCCGTGTGGATCACTGCAGCAGCCTGGGGGGCCGTGGCGCCAATGCGCACGGTCCATGCACGCACTTCCTTCACGCCAGCGGTGAAGTAGGTTTGCAGGTTGAGCAGTGAGTACCCTGCGCGGATCACGCGGTTCAGGCCAGGCTCGTCCAGCCCCAGGGATTCCAGGAACATATCCTTCTCTTCGCCGTCGTCCAGCTCGGCGATTTCGGCTTCTATCTTGTTGCACACCGGCACCACCAGTGCGCCTTCTTCTTCGGCAATGGCCTTGACCACGTCCAGGTGCGGGTTGTTCTCGAAACCGTCTTCGGCCACGTTGGCGATGTACATCACAGGCTTGCTGGTAAGCAAGTGGAAGGCACGGATCACCTGCTTTTCATCCACGCTCATGGTTTTCATGAGGCTGCGGGCTGGCTTACCTTCGGTGAAGTGAGGGATCAGGCGCTCAAGCACGGCCTTCTGTGCCAGTGCATCCTTGTCACCGCCTTTGGCATTACGCGTAACCTTCTGCAATTGCTTCTCGCAGCTGTCCAAGTCGGCAAAGATCAACTCCAGGTCGATGATCTCGATGTCCCGCTTGGGGTTTACGCTGTTGGAAACGTGAATCACGTTTTCGTCTTCAAAGCAGCGCACCACATGAGCAATGGCATCGGTTTCCCGGATATTGGCCAGGAACTTGTTGCCCAGGCCTTCGCCCTTGGAGGCACCGGCCACCAGGCCTGCAATGTCGACGAACTCCATGGTGGTGGGGATCACGCGCTCAGGCTTTACGATCGCTGCCAGCGCATCGAGGCGAGCGTCGGGCATCGGCACGATACCGCTGTTGGGCTCGATGGTGCAGAACGGGAAGTTTTCCGCGGCGATACCGGATTTGGTCAGCGCGTTGAACAGGGTGGACTTGCCCACGTTAGGCAGGCCGACGATGCCGCAATTGAAACCCATGGTACAACCCTCTGTGTGAAGTCAGGCCTTTTGGCTGTGCAGCGTTCTCATTGCCCGGGGCCAATCCCCGGCAAGGATGTCTGGCAACACGCCGAGGGCGAAGTCGATACTGGCGTCGAGTTTCTCCTGCTCGGCGCGAGGTGCGCGCCCTAGCACGAAGCCCGATACCTTGCTGGCATCTCCTGGGTGGCCGATGCCAAGCCGCAGGCGATGAAAGCCGTTCTGGTTACCCAGCTGCGCAATGATGTCGCGCAAGCCGTTGTGCCCGCCGTGGCCGCCGCCCTGTTTGAGCTTGGCCACACCAGGCGGAATGTCGAGTTCGTCGTGAGCCACCAGGATCGATTCGAGCGGAATGCGATAGAAACCAGCTAGCGCGGCAACAGCCTGCCCGCTACGGTTCATGTAGGTGGTGGGGATCAACAGGCGAACATCCTGGCCCTTGTGGCTGAAACGCCCTGCAAGGCCAAAGAATTTGCGCTCGGGAACCAGGCTGATGTTCTGGTCGCGCGCAATGCGCTCAACGAAAAAAGCCCCTGCGTTATGCCGGGTCTGTTCGTATTCGGGGCCGGGGTTTCCCAGGCCGACGATCAACTGGATGGCGGTCACGTCAGGGGCTCTTCTCTGAATGCGTGCATAGCGTATGAGGAAGGGCAGGGCACCTAAGTACCTTACCCTCCCGCAAGGGCTTGGCTGATTACTCGGCCGAAGCTTCGCCTTCTGCTTCTTCCTGAACGCGCGGCAGGTGAACGTTGGCAACAGCCAGGTCGTTACCGTGCGCCAGTGCAACGAATTCAACACCAGCAGGCGCTTTCACGTCCGACAGGTGAATGATGGTACCGACTTCAGCGTTGGCCAGGTCGACTTCGATGAACTCAGGCAGGTCTGCTGGCAGGCAGCTGATTTCCAGTTCGGAAACAACGTGCGAGATTTCGCCGCCTTTCTTCACTGCTGCTTCCTGGTTCATGAAGTGGATCGCTACAGTGGCGGTCAGCTTCTGGCCAGCAACCACACGGACGAAGTCAGCGTGCAGTACGTGGCCTTTGGCAGGGTGACGCTGCAGGGCCTTGATCAGAACGCTCTGCTTGGTGCCACCAACATTCAGCTCGATCACGTGAGCGTAGGCCGCTTCGTTTTCCAGCAGTTTTGCAATTTCCTTGGCCATCAGGCTGATGGATTCAGGGGCTTGCTCGCCGCCGTAGATAACGGCAGGCACTTGTGCAGCGAGGCGACGCAGGCGGCGGCTCGCACCTTTCCCCAGGTCGGAACGCGATTCGGCATTCAAAGTGAAATCAGTCATGTTGTCTCTCCAATTGGCCCTTGAGCTACCCGACACTTGCGACCAGTGCGGGGAGGGTAGGGCAAAAAAGCCCCGCCCTGACAGGTGTCGGGGCGGGGCGTGTTCGTCAGCAGGGCGTTCGCAAGGCCTGAGCCTTAACGGAACATCGCGCTGATCGATTCTTCATTGCTGATGCGACGCATCGCTTCGGCAACGACAGGTGCAATATCCAACTGGCGGATACGCGAGCATGCTTGCGCCGCGGCGGACAACGGAATGGTGTTGGTCACCACCAGTTCGTCCAGCACGGAGTTTTCGATATTCTCGATGGCACGGCCCGAGAGCACCGGGTGGGTGCTGTAGGCATAGACCATGGCAGCGCCGTGGTCCTTCAGGGCCTTGGCCGCATGGCACAAGGTGCCGGCGGTATCGACCATGTCATCGACCAGGATGCAGGTACGGCCTTCCACGTCCCCGATGATGTGCATCACCTCGGAGTGGTTGGCTTTCTCGCGACGCTTGTCGATGATGCCCAGATCGACGCCCAGTGACTTGGCAACAGCACGCGCACGCACTACACCGCCAATGTCAGGGGAGACGATCATCAGGTTTTCGAAACGTTGGTCTTCGATGTCATCGACCAGTACGGGCGAGCCGTAGATGTTGTCGACGGGAATATCGAAGAAACCCTGAATCTGGTCGGCGTGAAGGTCCACAGTGAGTACGCGGTCGATGCCGACCACAGTCAGCATGTCTGCAACCACTTTGGCACTGATCGCTACCCGGGCCGAGCGAGGACGGCGGTCCTGGCGGGCATAGCCGAAGTAGGGGATCACTGCTGTGATACGCGACGCAGAAGAACGGCGGAAGGCATCAGCCATCACGACCAGTTCCATCAGGTTGTCGTTGGTAGGGGCGCAGGTGGGCTGAATAATGAACACGTCTTTACCACGAACGTTTTCATTGATTTCAGTACTGATTTCGCCATCGGAGAACTTGCCGACGGAAACGTCACCTAGCGGGATATGCAGCTGACGTACAACACGCCGAGCCAGATCGGGGTTAGCATTCCCCGTAAAGACCATCATCTTGGACACGCGCAGTACCTGCCGGCTGGGGTATACCTGGATGAGTATAGAAAATGGCAGGGGCGGCTGGATTCGAACCAACGCATGGCAGGATCAAAACCTGCTGCCTTACCGCTTGGCGACGCCCCTGTAGCGGATCATCGAGTGCCGAGCACTCGCTTCTTTAGAGCAGTGTTTCCAGCTTGCGATGCAACATCGAAACGTTGCTTCCTTTCGCTACAAACCCTGTGATGGTATCTGTCAGAAGGGCCAGAACTTTATCAGCTTCAGCTTTGTTTGGGAAGGCCCCAAACACACAACTTCCAGTACCGGTGAGTCTAGCTGAAGTAAATTTACTTAGCAAACTCAAAGCGTTACGAACATCTGGGTAACGCTGCTCTACTATGGGTTGGCAGTCATTTCTGCTGTTTCCCCTGAGAACGGAGCGCACTTTAATGGGGGGAGAGTCTCGTGTCAACAACGGATCTGAAAAAATTTCTGCTGTACTTACAGCCACTTGCGGAACAAGCACCAGGTACCAGGGTTCTGGCGGGTTTACAGGCGTCAGCTTTTCACCGATACCCTCCGCAAATGCGGCTCTGCCGCGTATGAATACCGGTACATCGGCCCCTAGCGCCAGCCCCAGTTCCGCCAGGTGATCTTCGCTCCAGTGCGCCTTCCACAGGTGGTTAAGCGCTACCAGCGTAGTTGCCGCGTCCGAGCTGCCGCCACCTATTCCGCCGCCCATAGGCAACACCTTCCGCAGCCAGATATCAGCACCAAGGCCTATGCCGGCCTCCGCCTGCAGCCGACGGGCGGCTTTGACGATCAGGTTGCTGTCGGCCGGTACGCCTTGGAGTTCGCCATGTAACTGAATGACGCCGTCCTCGCGTACTGCAAATTCCAGCTCATCGCCATGGTCCAGAAACTGGAACAAGGTCTGTAGCTCATGATAGCCGTCGGTACGGCGCCCCAGAATGTGCAGCATCAGGTTGAGCTTGGCAGGCGCGGGCAGGGTCAGGCGAGGCTGTGACATTCAGCGGCCCAGCTGGCGTGGCTGCCAGTCCTTGATTACCAGGGTCACGTCCAGGTCCTGGCCATGCACTTTCATGCGCTCGGGCAGCCAGTAGGCGCCTTGCTGGCTGTAGCGGGTGTACTCAACTGTCCAGCCGTCCTGTTCAAGGCGTGCCAGGCGGCTATCGCCATCGAGTGTCAGGCTGCTTTTGCCTTCTGGCGCTGGCAAGCCGCGTACCCAGTATACCAAGTTGCCGACAGGCAGGCGCCAGCCCAGTTGCTGCTGGAGCAGGTCTTCAGGGGTAGCGGCCTGGTAGCGCCCTTGGTTGGCCACTTCCAGGCTTGCATCACCAGGGTGGCCCGTCAGCCGCGCAGCGCCACGGCCCAAGGGGCCGGACAGGCGAATGTCGTAATAGTCCTGGCGCTGCAGCCAGTACAAAGTGCCGCTGCCCGAGTCATTGGGCGCACGAATGCCGACTTTGCCGGAAATTTCCCAGCCATCAATGGCAGCAACTTCAGTTTTGTGAGCCCGCCAGCCCTGTGCCGTGCCTTGCCCTTGCACAGCTTCCTGCGGGCCAAGGCCGGCACAGCCAGCGAGTAAAGTAACGAGCAAAAGGGCACAGCAATTACGCAACAGCATGGGTCAGGGCTTCTCGGAACCGGTGAGGCGCAGCAATGTACCGCGCAAGGTAGGGCTGTCTGGCTGGTCTTTGAGGGCATTACCCCATACCTGACGCGCTTCGCGTTGTTTCCCGCGAACCCAGAGCACTTCGCCGAGGTGAGCGGCGACCTCGTGATCGGGGAACTGGGCCAGGGCTTGGCGCAACAGGGTTTCTGCGGCTTCAAGGTTGCCCAGGCGATAATTCACCCACCCCAAGCTATCCAGCACAGCAGGGTCGTCCGGGTTGAGTTGGTGGGCTTTTTCGATGAGCGTTTTGGCTTCGGCAATGCGGTCGGTACGGTCCGACAGGGTGTAGCCCAAGGCATTGAGTGCCATGGCATTGTCGGGTTCGCGTTGCAGAATGGTACGCAGGTCCGTCTCAAGCTGGCCAAGGTCACCGCGCTTTTCTGCCAGCATGGCACGCGTGTAGAGCAGGTTGGAATCGCCAGGGAATTTCCCGAGGGCTGTTTGTAGTACTGCCCACGCTTGGTCGTTCCTGTTGTTGTCGGCCAGGGTTTCGGCCTCCACCAGGTACAGTTGTGCCGCATAGTCAGGGTTGGCAGCGCGTTGTGCGGCCAGGCGACGGGAGGCCTCTGCGGCTTGGCCGTTGGCTGTAAGTATGTCGGCCTGGCGCAGCTGGGCGGGAAGGTAGTCAGTACCTGGCCCCACTAGCGCGTATTGGCTGAGGGCTTGCTGGGGGTTGTTGCGTTCCTCGGCGACCCTGCCCAGGTTCAGGTGGGCAGAATCTACGTGGGCGCCGCGTGTTACCAAGTCGTTCAGGTAGCCCTCGGCCTCATCCCAGGCTTTTGCTTCCAGGCATACCAGTGCCAGGGAATAGCGCAACTCGTCGTCATCCGGGTTCTGCTGCAGCAATACCTGGAACTGGACCTTGGCGTCTTCGATGCGATTCTGTTCAACCAAAGTGCGGGCCAATGCAAGGCGCAGGCGTTTGTCATCTGGCGCCTTGCGTACCGCTTTGTCTAGGAGGGGAACCGCTTCGCTCCCGCGGTCAAGGTTTTGCAGAAGGCGGGCGCGCAACAACACCGGGGCGATTTCCTCGTCCCTGGGCGGGTTGCGTTCCAGCAGGGTCAAGGCTTCCTGAGCCTTGCCATCTTGCTGCAGCAACAGGGCCTTGCCAAAAATCAGCTGGCCGTTACCTGGGTACTTGGCCAGCAGCCGTTCAAAGCCATGAAGCAGGCCGTCTCGCGTAGCCTGGTCGGTCTCGGCCGCCGACAGCGCCAGAAAGTCAAAGTGTGTATCGCCTTTGCCTTGGAGCACTCTCTCCATATAGGCCATGGACTCGTCGTAGCGGCCCGCCCGCGCCAGGGCAATGGCGGCTGCCCGTTGTGCGTCAAGGTCTGCTGGCGCGGTGCGAGCCCATATGAGTGATGTTTGAAGGGCAGACTGGTCCGCACCCATGTACTCGGCGATCCGGAAGGCACGTTCGGCCACGGCCGGGTCCTGGGTTTTCTGAGCCTGGGTAACGTAATTGTCCAGCGCAATGTCGAAGCGGTTTCGCTGGCCTGCCAGCTCGGCAGTGAGCAGGCTGTAAAGCGTTTCTTCGGTGAACGAGCCATACACCACCGGCGGGGCGGGTGGCGCAGTGGGGGCCTCGGCAGCGGCAGGGGCCGCAGTTCCGTGGGTGGCAGCCCAGTTTTGGCAGCCGCCTAGCATGGCGAGAGCGAGAAGCAACGCGGGGGATTTTTTCATAGGGGGGGAATCGAGCGGCTTACCTGCAGTGGTGGGCATCATGACACAAGCCGGACGGCAATACCCATACAGGCGGCTTTATGTCATCCGTCTATTGGGACAATAGAGTACGGTGGTTGTTCTGAGCTTGATGAAGTAGGACAATTGCCGGCTCAGAATTCCTTCAGCGACAGTGCATGGCCTTAATCGCCCTCGGTATCAACCACAAGACCGCCTCGGTAGACGTGCGCGAGCGCGTGGCATTTACGCCTGAGCAGCTGGTTGGGGCGTTGCAGCAGCTGTGCCAGCGTACCGGCAGCCGCGAAGCCGCGATTCTGTCTACGTGCAATCGCAGCGAGCTGTACATCGAACAGTCAAGCGCCGAAGCTGAAGCGGTTTTGGCCTGGCTCGCCGAGTACCATCAGCTCAGCGAAGCCGAGTTGCGGGCCTGTGCCTACGTGCACGAAGATGCCGACGCCGTGCGCCATATGATGCGTGTGGCAGCCGGGCTGGACTCGCTGGTGCTGGGTGAACCGCAAATCCTGGGCCAGATGAAGTCCGCCTATGCGGTAGCACGTGAAGCTGGCACCGTTGGGCCATTGTTGGGTCGGCTGTTCCAGGCCACCTTCAATGCCGCCAAGCAAGTGCGTACCGATACGGCCATTGGTGAAAACCCGGTGTCCGTGGCGTTTGCGGCGGTCAGCCTGGCGCGGCAGATCTTTTCGGACCTCCAGCGTAGCCAGGCACTGCTGATCGGCGCGGGAGAAACCATTACGCTGGTCGCCCGGCACCTTCACGAGCAGGGTGTAAAACGCATCGTGGTCGCCAATCGCACCTTGGAGCGGGCCAAGGTACTGGCCGAGGAGTTTGGTGCCCATGCTGTGCTACTGGCCGATATACCCCAGGAACTGGTCAATAGCGATATCGTGATCAGCTCCACTGCCAGCCAATTGCCAATCCTGGGCAAGGGCGCTGTGGAAAGCGCCTTGAAGTTGCGTCGGCACAAGCCCATTTTCATGGTGGATATCGCGGTACCCCGTGACATCGAGCCTGAAGTGGGTGAACTGGACGACGTGTACCTGTACACCGTAGACGACCTGCACGACGTAGTGGCCGAAAACCTCAAGAGCCGGCAGGGCGCTGCCCAGGCTGCTGAAGAGATGGTGACCGAAGGGGTGACCGACTTCATGGCCCGGCTGCGCGAACTGGCCGCGGTAGATGTGCTTCGGGCCTACCGGCAGCAGGGTGAACGCCTGCGTGACGAGGAGCTCCAAAAGGCCCAGCGGTTGCTGGCCAACGGGGGTAATGCTGAAGAGGTACTGGCACAGTTGGCGCGAGGCCTGACCAACAAGCTGTTGCATGCCCCGAGTGTACAGCTCAAGAAACTCTCCGCCGAAGGCCGCCTCGATGCACTGGCCATGGCTCAAGAATTGTTTGCCCTCGATGAGGGCGCTACGGACAGACCTCTGTAATGAAAGCGTCTTTGCTGAACAAACTGGATATCCTCCAGGAGCGCTACGAAGAAGTGACTGCGCTGCTAGGGGATGCCGAAATCATTTCCGACCAAACGCGATTCCGTAGCTTTTCCCGTGAGTACGCGGAACTGGAACCGGTGGTTGCGGCGTTCCGCCAGTGGCGCAAGGTTCAGGAAGACCTTGAAGGTGCACAAGCGCTGCTCAAGGACAACGACCCGGACCTTCGTGAAATGGCCGTTGAAGAGGTGCGCGAAGGCAAGCAGCAGTTGGCTGACCTGGAGCATACCCTTCAGCGCATGCTGTTGCCCAAGGACCCGAACGACAGCCGTAACGTCTTCCTTGAGATACGCGCCGGCACCGGCGGCGACGAAGCGGCGATCTTCTCTGGGGACCTGTTCCGCATGTATTCGCGCTACGCCGAAAAGCGCGGTTGGCGGGTGGAGGTGCTGTCCGAGAACGAAGGTGAGCACGGCGGCTATAAAGAAGTGATTGCCCGCGTAGAGGGTGACAACGTCTACGCCAAGCTCAAGTTCGAATCCGGCGCACATCGCGTACAGCGTGTGCCGGAAACCGAATCCCAGGGGCGTATCCATACGTCAGCCTGTACCGTAGCGGTGCTGGCCGAGCCTGATGAGCAGGTGGCGATCGAGATCAACCCGGCCGACCTACGCGTAGACACCTACCGCGCGTCGGGCGCGGGTGGGCAGCACATCAACAAGACCGACTCGGCTATTCGTATCACGCACTTGCCTACGGGTATCGTTGTGGAGTGCCAGGAAGAACGCTCCCAGCACAAGAACCGCGCCCGTGCCATGGGCTGGCTGTCCGCTAAGCTCAACGACATCCAGACCAGCGCCGCGCAGAACGCCATTGCCAGTGAGCGCAAGCTGCTGGTGGGCTCGGGGGATCGCTCGGAACGTATTCGTACCTACAATTTTCCTCAGGGGCGGGTAACCGACCACCGTGTCAACCTTACCCTGTATTCCCTTGACGACATCCTGGCAGGCGGCGTGGATGCGGTGATCGAGCCCCTGTTGGCCGAATACCAGGCAGACCAACTGGCGGCCCTGGGTGAATAAATGACTATTATTGCCAGCCTGCTGCGTGAAGCGCAGCTTCCCGATTCGCCCACCGCACGCCTGGATGCCGAGCTGCTCCTGGCTGCGGCTTTGGGTAAAAGCCGCAGCTACCTGCGTACCTGGCCAGAGCGCATCGTGGGCAGCGAGGCTGCCCAGGTTTTCCAAAGCTATGTGGCACGCCGCCGTGAAGGCGAGCCGGTAGCCTACATTCTGGGCCAGCAAGGCTTTTGGTCGCTGGACCTGGAAGTGGCGCCTCATACACTGATTCCGCGGCCGGAAACCGAGCTGCTGGTGGAACTGGCCCTGCATTGCCTACCGGTCGAGCAGGGGCGTGTGCTGGACCTGGGCACCGGCACCGGGGCCATCGCCCTGGCATTGGCATGCGAGCGCGGGGCCTGGGACGTGGTGGCAGTAGACCGGGTCCCCGAGGCAGTGGCCTTGGCCGAACGCAACCGGGCCCGCCTTGGGTTGGCCAATGTGAGCGTGCGCACCAGCCACTGGTTCAGTGCGCTGGCCGGTGAGCGTTTCGATATGATCGTGAGCAATCCGCCTTATATCCGTACCCAGGATCCTCACCTGAGTGCAGGAGACGTGCGCTTCGAACCTGCCAGCGCATTGGTATCGGGCAACGATGGCCTGGACGACATCCGTCACATCGTGGCCTCTGCGCCTGAACACCTGACGCCCGGTGGCTGGCTGATGCTGGAACATGGGTATGACCAGGCGGCGCAGGTACGGGAATTACTGGCACGCCAGGGCTTTGAGCAGATCGAGAGCCGCGTCGACCTGGGTAACCACGAACGCGTGACCCTGGGGCGCCTGGCGTGCTAAGCGATGAGGAGCTGCTGCGCTATAGCCGGCAGATATTACTGGCCCAGGTCGATGTAGCCGGCCAGCTCAAGCTCAAGGCCAGCCGTGTACTGATCGTTGGGCTTGGCGGGTTGGGCTCACCCGTGGCGTTGTACCTGGCGGCTGCGGGCATTGGCGAGCTTCACCTGGCAGATTTCGACACGGTGGACCTCACGAACCTGCAGCGGCAGGTGCTTCATGGCACCGAAGCAGTAGGGCAGCCGAAGGTGGTATCGGCCATGGCACGCCTGCGCAGCATCAACCCTGGGATAGCGCTGGTGCCCCATGTGCAGGCACTGGACGCTGATAGCTTGAGAGGCGCCATAGCGGCTGTAGACCTCGTTTTGGACTGTTCCGACAATTTCGCCACCCGCAGCGCGGTAAACGCCGCCTGTTTTGAGCAGGGCAAGCCATTGGTGAGCGGTGCTGCCATTCGCCTGGAAGGGCAACTGTCGGTATTTGACCCGCGCTTGGCCAGTAGCCCCTGCTACCACTGCCTGTATGGCCATGGCAGTGACACCGAGCTTACGTGCAGTGAGGCCGGGGTACTGGGGCCAGTCGTTGGAATGGTGGGTAGCCTTCAGGCGCTTGAGGCGCTCAAGGTGCTGGCCGGCTTCGGAGAGCCGCTGATAGGGCGCCTGCTGTTGATCGATGGGTTCACATCGCGCTTCCGCGAGTTACGGCTCAAGCGTGACCCGCAGTGCCCGGTCTGTCAGGTGCGCGGTGGTTGAACGTGCAGGCGCGCCGGTGGGCGTGTTCGACTCCGGCGTAGGGGGGCTTTCCGTTTTAACGGAAATCACCAGGCTGCTTCCCAACGAATCGCTACTGTATGTCGGCGATTGTGGCCACATGCCCTATGGCGAGAAGAGCCCTGAGTTCATCCGCAGCCGGTGCATCGCCATTGCCGAATTCTTCCGTACCCAAGGCGCCAAGGCGCTTGTGATCGCGTGTAACACAGCGACTGCAGCAGCAGCGGCAGACCTTAGGCAGCGCTACCCAGGCTGGCCCATCATTGGGATGGAGCCTGCAGTCAAACCTGCTGCACAGGCAACCCGCAATGGCATTGTCGGGGTGTTGGCCACCACAGGCACCTTGCAGAGTGCGCGCTTTGCCGCGCTGCTCGATCGTTTTGCAATGAGCGTGACCGTTGTAACTCAACCTTGCCCAGGGCTGGTAGAGCTGATCGAGCAAGGCGACTTGCACAGCCCTGCCTTGCGGGCGCTGCTGATGCATTACTTGACCCCCCTTCTGGCTGCAGGGTGCGACACGCTGATCCTTGGGTGTACCCACTATCCTTTCCTCAGGCCGTTATTGGCAGAGCTTCTTCCTGAAGATATAGCGTTGGTGGACACTGGCGCAGCCGTGGCGCGACAGCTGCACAGGCTACTGGCAAACGAGGCTCAATTGAGCGCCACAGCCCCAGCGCCTGTTCAGTACTGGACGTCCGGGAACGTGCTGCATTTTCATAAAGTCTTGCAGGCATTCGGCATGGGCAGTGATGGCGTACACATCTTCGAAACATGAAAGAACGTGCGCGATTGGTTGGCCGTAGGCTAGCCCTGCCTTGGCAGATTCTTGAAGGCTGACAGTGCCCGCCTGCGGCTTTCGCCCAGGTCCACGATGGGGACAGGGTATGCTAGGTCACCGGGGAGGTGGTGGCCATGCGCCGGAGCATGCACGTGCTTGGAGCTAAGTGGTTTCAGTTCAGGGACCCACGCCTTGATGAACACACCCTGGCTATCAAATCGCGCCGATTGGCTAACAGGGTTGAACACCCTGAAATAAGGCACTGAATCCGTACCCGTGGACGCGCTCCATTGCCACCCCCCGTTATTGGCTGCCAGCTCTCCGTCGATCAAGTGCTGCATGAAGTATTGCTCGCCCAGGCGCCAATCAATCAACAGGTTTTTGCTCAGGAACATAGCGGCAATCATGCGTAAGCGGTTGTGCATCCAACCAATGGTCTTCAGTTGGCGCATGGCGGCATCGATGATAGGGATACCTGTACGGCCTTCCTGCCAGGCCGCGAAGTCCTCAGGCGCATTTCGCCAGGGCAACGCTTCTGTGTGCTGACGGAAAGCCCGGTGGCGAGAGACCCGGGGGTAGCCCACCAGGATGTGCTTGTAGAATTCCCGCCATAGCAATTCGCCTATCCAGGTAGTGGCGCCGACGCTGCCGCTATCCAACTCGCCTTGGTTGCTTAATAGCGCTGCAGCCAAGCATTGGCGTACCGAAAGGGCGCCTGCATTCAAATAAGCTGACAGTTCACTGGTGCCCGGTCGCGAGGGCAGGTCCCGTGCAATGTGATAGTCGTGGATGGCCTCATCTGTAAAAGCCGCCAGCCGACGCTGAGCTTCGCCCTGCGTGGCAGGCCAGTGCTCCTGAATACGTTTGGAGGGTGCTGTGAAGCCTGTTACCTGGCTAGGTACTGCATCACTGTGAACCTTGATCGCCGCTTGCTTGCGTGGTGTACCACCCGCCGAAGGCGTGCCCAACCGCAGCTGCTCCAGGCAAGCGCGCTTGAACTGACCGAATACCTGATAATAATTGCCTGTTTTCGTAAGCACGGTACCAGGAGCGAACAAGCTTTGGTCGAGGTAACTGTTGAAGCTTATCCCCGCCTTTTCCAAGTGGGCGGCCGTGGCTGTGTCCCGCTCCCGCTCATTGAAGCCGTACTCTTCATTGCAGTGAACGCCTGTGATGCTCTGCTCCTGGCAAAGCTTACCCAAGGCGGCTGGAACACCATGCCAATGGGGGACCGTACGGATCAGCAGCGGAATGTTGACCGCCGCCAGTTGGTGCTCAAGGGTAGCTAGCAGCCGCAGCCAGAAATCCACTTTACAGCTGGCATCATCGTGGGAAGCCCATTGCGCGGTGCTAACTACAAACAGCGCTAAGGTAGGCCCCCGGCTGCTGGCTTCGAGCAAGGCAGTATTGTCTTCGAAGCGCAGGTCTGTGCGCAGCCAGACAAGCTGGCGCGGTGCGTCGTGGGGCATGGTAATCCTTCGATGATCGTGCAAAAGCCTTACGGAAAAGGTTAGAGCAGGTTGCGTTGACGCAGGGCGAGTTGCGCAGCCAGAGGGTCATTGGCCAACATCACGTCGCGGATTGCTTCATTCTCCTGCAGGGCCTGACCGTGAATGACAACAGCAGGGCCTGCCAGCAGCACCGGGCACGGACAGTTTTCCAACTGATGAGCCAGCATGTCCACCTGCAGGGGGCGGCTGGCATAAACGACCAATGCACGGGCAGACAGGCGTTCTACGGCCAGCATCAGCTCCCCTGCCGGCAGCGACCAATCTAGTACTTCAACCAAGCAATCAGCGCTGCTTGCAAGCCATGCCGTTAGCCACAGCTCCGGGTCGAAAGGCACTTCGCTGTACTTGACCAGCAACAACGGCGCACCACTGAGTTGGCGATTATTGTGGTACAGCCGCGTACCCAGCTTGCTTCTGAGCCATCCATAGAAGAAAGCACGCTCAAGGTTCGCGCCGAATTGCTGCTGCCACCGTACATTCAGGTCGGCCAACAGCGGGAGCAGCAAGCGCTCGCACAGCGTAGCCGGTGGGTACAGCGCCATCACCTGGTTGAACTGCTCGTCCAGGCGCCGCTCAGCCAGCCCGGCAATGGCTTGCATCAGGCTTTCCCGTAATGGGACCCAGTCACTGACAGCGGGAGCCTGGAAGCGCTGCTGGGGTGTATCCAGTAGCGCTTTGATCTGGCTAACCGAAACACCTCGGTTCAGCCAAGTGATAACGCGCTGGATACGCTCAAGATGCGCGGGCGAATACAAGCGGTGCCCTTTTGGGGTACGGTGAGGAACGATAAGGCCATAGCGCCGCTCCCAGGCGCGCAGGGTTACAGGGTTAACGCCTGTTCGCCTGGACACTTCACGGATAGGCAGCCAGCCTTGTGCTATGGCATTGTCTGGCAACACATCGCTGGCGGCGTTTTCCTCGAGATAGGAAGATTCGGGAAGGGCTCTCATGATTCAAATCGCATTGCGAAGGCTCAATTTTTCCGGATGCGGTTGCAGGTACACCTGTGCCGCAATGTAAGGATGAGGATTAAGGCGGAATAAATGCTTGATTAGGGTAAGCGGTACCACCAACGGGACGATACCCTCCCGGTACTGCATAATAAGGCCTTGTAGCTCTTGGCGACCGGCGCCATCGAGCACGCCATTAAGGTAACCGGCGATGTGCTGCAACACATTGGTGTGCGTGCCGCGGGTCGCGCACTGGCGCAATGCCGCCATTAGCTGGCTGAAGTACTGAGGAGCGACCTGTTCAAGGTCCATCTGCCCCATGGACCCTAACAGATGACCTAGGGCCTTGTATTGTTCAGGGTTGTTGGCCATCAACTGGTATTTGTACCGCGCATGGAAGGCCAGCAGCCGGCCCTTGGTCAACCCACCTGTCATTAGATGCTGCCAATGGGCGTAGGCGTAAACTCGAACCAAAAAGTTTTCCCTAAGTACGGGGTCGCACAGGCGCCCGTCTTCTTCGACGGGGAGGTCAGGGCGCGCCGCACAGAACGCCTGAGCAAATAGACCTCGACCTCCTTGCATCTGCGTGACGCCGTTTTCGCGGTACACCTTGACACGCTCAAGGCCGCAAGACGGTGACTTGTGCATGAAGATATAGCCAGAAATATCACCCAGCTCAGCTGCCATTTGCTCGCCGTAACGCAACAACGGCTCTGTGACGTCCAGAGACGGGTTGACACTGCCCAAGGCTTTTGGAGCGTCTGGATCACCTACAAGCCGGATAGGCTCGCGAGGCACACCCAGGCCCACGGCCATTTCCGGGCATACAGGTGCAAAGTCGACGTATTCGCCCAATACTTGAGTACAGTACCTGGAGGTCTTATGGCCACCGTTATAGCGGACTTCCTCCCCGACCAGGCACGCACTGATGCCAAGCTTTGGGCGAAAACCTTCAGGCAAGGGTGGAAGGTCAGTAGAGAAATCCCGCATAGCAACCTCTAAAAATTGTACAGGCTATAAAGTTTGTACAGTTAGCCGATCATAGGTTCCCTGTAAAAAGAAGCCAACAGCGCTCAACTGACGATTGCCCACTGGTTAATCCAGCTGTTCCAGCAAACGACGGGCAGCTTCCTGCCCACTCAACCACGCACCTTCTACTCGCCCAGACAAGCACCAGTCACCGCAAACATAGATCCCAAGGCTCGCATCGGCCAGTACGCCCCATTCGTGATTGCCCGCCGGGCGTGCATAAAGCCAGCGTTGGGCCTGTGAAAACACAGGTGCAGGTACTGAGCAATTGATCAGTTCGGCAAAAGCGCCATGCAGCCGTTCCACTACCGTGGCAGGCTCAAGATCGAGGTGCTGGCGGCTCCATTCACTAGTAGCGTGCAGTACCCAAGTGTCTGCCAAGCTGTGACGCCCCGGCTTGCTATGGTCCTGCGCGAACCAATCCAGGGCGCTGTCTTGCACGAAACAGCCCTGCAGGCGAGTTTCCAAAGGCGTCTCAAACGCCAGTGCCACAGCCCAGGTGGGGTTCATCGTCACACCGGCTACAGCGGCAGCAAGCTTGGGTACGGTTGCCAGCAACGCAGTGGCCTGGGGGGCTGGCAAAGCACATATCACATGGCTGAACGGCCCATGGCTGGTGCCTTCGGCATCCAGCACATGCCAATAGTCCTGGCCCCGGAAAACCTCGCTGATCCGGCAGCGGTAGGTGGCAGGTATATCCTGCGCCATGGTGCGCGTGATGGCGCTCATGCGAGGCGTGCCTACCCATCGCGTCTGTTCGTCGGGGGAAGGGGTCAATTGCCCGGCGCGTGCGTGGTACATCTGTGGCTGCCATTCGGCAATACAGCCCTGAGCTTGCCATTGCTGCACTTGGGCCACAAAGCGGCGGTCTCGCGCTGTAAAGTATTGCGCGCCCATGTCTAGCGAACCTACCTCACTGCGCTTGCTTGCCATACGGCCGCCAGGGCCTTTGGCTTTTTCAAACAGATGAACAGGCTTGCCTGCTTTCATCAGCGCATTGGCGGCCGACAGCCCGGCGATGCCAGCACCGATAATGGCGACGGGTACAGTCATAGTGTCCTCTTTACCGGTTTCCGTGAGTCAGGCGTTGTGTGTCAAAGCCTGTACAATCGCGAAAGCGAGTATAAGTACGCGTTAGCGGTCTTTTCTCTGCATGTCCTCGATTATTCTGAGACCAGCCTCAGTCATTAGTGCCTTGTCTGAACAAAAATAGACCCATTGCCAGAGGGTCTGGTGAACAGGAGAGACACCCTTATGCATATTCTGCTGACAGGTGGTACCGGCTTGATCGGCACTCACGCGTGCCGTCATTGGCTCAGCCAAGGCCATCGGCTTACCGTGTGGAGCCGTCATCCCGAGCGGGTTCCTGAGCTTTGTGGCGCAGGTGTCCGAGGCATTGCCACGCTTGAAGCTCTACAGGGCGAACCCGTGGACGCCGTGCTCAACCTTGCTGGGGCACCCATTGCTCAGCGGCCCTGGACTCGCCATCGGCGCGAAGTGCTTTGGGCCAGCCGCATCACCCTCACAGAACAGCTGGTGGCATGGCTGGCGTCACAGCAGCAACGGCCACGTGTGTTGATTTCCGGCTCTGCAGTAGGCTGGTATGGCGACGGGGGGGAGCGACAGCTGGATGAAGAAGCCTCTCCAGCCAAGGAGGACTTTGCCAGCCGGCTGTGCACCGCCTGGGAAGAAACCGCCCTGGGCGCCGAAGCCTTGGGCATGAGGGTGGTGCTGCTACGTACGGGGCTGGTACTCAGTGCCGATGGCGGGATGCTGGCACAGTTGCTCAGGCCGTTTCGCCTGGGGCTGGGTGGGCCCATAGGCAACGGCCGGCAATGGATGCCGTGGGTTCACATGGCTGACCATATCGCCTCGATTGATTTCTTGTTGAACAACGAAGCCGCCAGCGGTCCTTATAATGCGTGCGCGCCTCACCCTGTGCGCAACCGTGAGTTTGCCAAGCAGTTGGGCAGGGCGCTGCACCGGCCAGCCGTCGTTCCGCTACCTGCGTTTGTGCTCAAAGCAGGCCTGGGCGAGATGTCTGGGCTGCTGCTGGGCGGGCAGCGGGCGGTGCCTGCCAGGCTGCAGCGCGCCGGTTTCACTTTTGGTTTCCAGGCGCTGCCAAGCGCCCTGGATGATCTGCTTCACCGCTCTTGAATCAGGACCCCGCATGACCAACCACGCATTGTTGCTTATCAACCTGGGCTCACCGGCGTCTCCTGAAAAGGAGGCTGTGCGGCGCTACCTCAATCAGTTTCTGATGGACCCCTATGTGATCGACGTGCCCTGGCCACTGCGCCGCCTGATCGTATCACTGGTGCTGATCAAGCGACCGGAACAGTCTGCTCATGCGTATGCCTCTATCTGGTGGGACGAAGGCTCCCCGCTGGTAGAACTAACGCGGCGGTTGCAGGCACAGGTCGCGCCCCGATGGTCCCATGGTCCAGTGGAGATCGCCATGCGCTACGGAGAACCTTCGATCGACAAGGTACTTCGGGGTCTGGCCCAGCAGGGTGTGAAAACCGTCACGCTGGCTCCGCTGTACCCACAGTTCGCCGACAGCACCATCACCACGGCGGTGGAGCGAGCACAGCAGGTGGTCAAAGAGGATAACCTGGGCCTTGAGCTCAAGTTGCTGCCTCCGTTCTATGATCAGCCAGCCTACATTGACGCGCTGGTTGCCAGCGCACAGCCATGGCTGGAACACGACTTCGACCACTTGTTGCTTAGCTTCCACGGGTTGCCAGAAAGCCATATCAGAAAGCTGCTGCCTAAAGGTAGCCGGCACGACCTCAGGGCGGAAGACTGCTGCCGTAACGCCTCTGCTCAGGAGCGGGCAGTGTGCTACCGCGGCCAGTGCATCCACACTGCCCGCGCCTTTGCACACCGGATGGGGCTACCCGAGGGCAAGTGGTCGGTCTCGTTCCAGTCTCGCCTGGGCAAAAACAAATGGATCGAACCCTACACTGAGCCTGTGCTCGATGCCCTGGCGGCCAAGGGTGTTAAACGCTTGTTGGTCATGTGCCCGGCGTTTGTAGCGGACTGCATCGAGACACTGGAGGAAATCGGCATTCGCGGCGCCGAGCAGTTCCGCGAGGCAGGGGGCGAGGAACTGGTACTGGTGCCTTGCCTGAACGATAACCCGCAATGGGCCGATACATTGACTGGGCTATGCGAGCGGTTGGCCCGATAACCCTAAGTACAGGGTGGCTTTCCTGCTGTGATGGGTAGGGGGCCACGCTTCAGCATGCAGCGTCCCTTACCCGAAAGGATGCACCCATGACTGACGAAGTGACCCCTGCACTGCAAAGCACCTATGCCTTGGATCAGCTGACGCGCGTGGCGGGTGCATCAAGCGACCTGTCCTTTGCGCAAGTGATGCTTCCTGTGTTCGAAGGCAATCTACCTGTTCTTCTGTTCAAGGCATTGCGTACCGCCTTGTTGAACGCACAGGTGGCCAATCCTGCCCTGCACGTTACTCAGTTAGAGGCGGGCCTGGCTGATTACGATTATGAAACCCGTACCCTACGGGTGTCGCAGGTTGGCCTCGACGAAGCAGTGGCAGACCCTGCAAAGACCACGGGGCTGTTGCTTGCCATGATCGAAGCATTCGGCCACCACGTTGACAACATTTTGCGCCATGATTTTGCCGATGCATTGCCGGACCCAGACGTTGCATTTACAGCAACGCCGACCGAACTAGGCGGACGGTATGCCGCCAGCGTGACGTTCATGGACGCAATTCCTAAAGATGGCGTGAGTTTTGGCCACTACACAACGGGTAATTTCGACGGGCCGCTATCGCTGAAACTGCCAGAGCTGGTGCCTGTCAAGGAGGCCGCAAAGGGGCAGCACTCGCGTCGAAACAAACGCTTTGCCGAAGGGCACGGCAATCCGTCGGAAGGCGAATTTGGCCATGCTTCCATAGAGCGTGCCCCACTGCTGGCAGTGGGCTTCACAGAAGAGCAGTGCGAGCGGATCTATTTTGGCAACTGGCTGCGGGATCACTCGCAACTAGTGGACCCAAAATTGGTACGGGCACCCGGCGCTCCCTGTAGCTTTCCGGCGTTACTGTCCCGGGATGCACTTACGCGGGTAGTTGACGTACTGGCGGCCAAGGAATTTCATGCACTGGAAGCAGATGAGGCAGGTCGAGCGGAGTACACCGTTACCCCGGACATCCTTTTAGTCTATCGCCCACGGGAGCATATCGATAACCCGCTCAGTCTCGATAAAGATGCTGTTGACCCTAGAACCATCGATCCTGATTTTGACCCGCTGATCAAGCCTGGCGACCCACTTGACGGCATTCATACCAAGCACTTACTTCCCCTTCATTTCAAGTTCGCAATCAGTTACATGCGTCATAAGCTAAGGGCTGCACAGGCCGAGGGCATGACGCCGGCTGGGTTTCGTTATTTTGGCGAGGCGCTTCATGTGCTTGAAGATCTGTTTGCGCATTCCAATTATGCAGAACTATGCCTGCGCAAGTTGGGGCATGCCGATATAGCGGTCTGGACCGTCCCCAAGGAGGATACGGCCCACAAGCTACCACTGATAACTGGCATGTTTGGCGGTACTGATGTGGTCTCAAGCGTTGCCGAGCCATTAGCCAAGGCATTGTTTCCCTTGGACGGGCTGGATTACCAAGGCATTGAACCTGGGTACCGCAGTGACACTGAAAAGATGCTGTTGATTATGCTCAAGGATATGGGTGAGCACAAAGCGCATGCAGCCTTGGAGCAAGCCCTGGAGCAGCGGGACAAGGCTGTGGAAAATCCTTTGTTCCAAGCCGTACATAGGGCCTCATGGATAGCTAAGCTACCGCTCAATGCCCTCAGCTACGCCAAAAACCTGGTAATGCAACCGTTGCTCAGGTGGGTCGGGGACAACCTGGGTTACTGGACAATGGATGCCGATCCAAACCAAGTAGCCGGGGTGCCTGCCACGCACACTCAACTTGCCAAGGACCACGGGACCCACCCCCTTCACGGGTTGACAGTAGCACTGGCACAAAGCGCGGTCGAAAGGGTAGGGCGTGCAATGTTCGAAGCCTGGCACGGAAACCCGTTGCGCCGGCCTGACTACCTGGCTGCAAGCTACTTTGTGCATCCTCACACCCCAAGCGTTAGCTGGTACATCCCGATTGTTCAGGCATGGGTGGAGGCCAACCCGGACAAATTGGCTCAGGCGGGCCAATACCTGAAGGTCCTTCAAATTCGCCTCGATGAACTCAATGAGGCCAGGGCTCGGCTGAAAGCGTTGGGTAACGAAGAAGCCTACAAGATCAAGGAGTATTCTGAATCGCTATCGATACTGGGCATGGCGTGATCGGCCACTGGCTAAATCCCTTGCGCGCAGCCTGCTGCTGCGCCAGGGGGTTCACTTCAAGGAATTGACTTGGGGAGCAGCAGATTCAATACCATGGCCACTACTGCACAGAGTGCAATGCCTTTCAAACCGAAGTCACCAGGTCCCGCCCCGGTGCCTACCAGTACCCCGCCAATCCCGAATACCAGCGTTACGGACACGATTACCAGGTTGCGTGCTTCGCTTAGGTCTACCTGATGACGGATCAAGGTGTTCATGCCAACGGCTGCGATAGACCCGAACAGCAGGCACAGGATGCCGCCCATGACGGGTACTGGAATGCTTTCCAGCAATGCACCGAACTTGCCTATGAAGGCGAGAGTAATGGCAAATACCGCCGCCCAAGTCATGATTTTCGGGTTGTAGTTCTTGGTCAGCATCACGGCGCCGGTCACTTCGGCATAGGTTGTATTGGGCGGCCCGCCGAACAAACCAGCCGCCGTGGTCGCAATACCATCACCCAGTAATGTGCGGTGCAGCCCAGGCGTGCGCAGGTAGTCGCGCCCCGTCACGCTGCCTACCGCAATCACGCCGCCAATGTGTTCAATGGCAGGTGCCAGCGCCACAGGCACGATAAACAGGATGGCCTGAAGGTTGAAGGCCGGTGCAGTGAAGTGCGGCAGCGCCAGCCAAGGGGCTTGCGCAATACGAGTAGTGTCCACCACCCCAAACCAGAGGGCCAGGGAGAACCCTACGATCACACCCGCCAGAATAGGCACCAGGCGGAAAATCCCTTTGCCGAACACCGCCACAACCAGTGTGGTCAACAGAGCTGGCATGGAAATCAGCATGGCGGTGCGGTACGGGATCAGTTCCGCCCCGTCGCCGCTCTTGCCCATGGCCATGTTGGCCGCAATGGGTGCCATGGCCAGACCAATGGCAATGATGACCGGGCCTATCACCACAGGTGGCAGCAGGCGGTCGATAAAACCGGTGCCTTTGATTTTTACGGCCAGCCCTAGAAAGGTGTATACAAACCCGGCCGCCATAACGCCGCCCATGGTAGCCGCTACCCCGAACTGTCCCTTGGCCAGGATGATAGGCGTAATAAACGCAAAGCTTGATGCCAGGAACACCGGCACCTGCCGGCCCGTGACCACTTGGAACAGCAGGGTGCCCAACCCGGCGGTGAACAAGGCAACGTTTGGGTCCAGCCCGGTGATCAGCGGCATCAGTACCAATGCGCCAAACGCCACGAACAGCATCTGCGCACCGCTGATCACCTGTCGCCAGAGCGGGTCCTTGAGCTCGTCCTGCATGTTCAGGCGTCCTTCTGCTTGGTGCCGAAGATCTTGTCGCCCGCATCGCCCAGGCCGGGAATAATATAGCCGTGCTCGTTCAGCCGCTCATCGATCGAAGCGGTATAGATCTGCACATCAGGGTGGGCCTGCTCAACGGCTGCAATACCTTCGGGTGCCGCCACCAGCACCATGGCGCGGATGTCACGGCACCCGGCTTTTTTCAGCAAGTCGATGGTCGCCACCATGGAGCTGCCTGTGGCCAGCATCGGGTCGATGATCATGGCCAGGCGGGCCTCGATGCCTGTGACCAGTTTTTCCAGGTAGGTGTGGGCTTCCAGGGTTTCTTCGTTGCGGGCAACCCCAACCGCACTGACCTTGGCTCCGGGGATCAGGCTGAGCACGCCGTCCAGCATGCCAATGCCGGCCCGAAGAATCGGCACCACGGTGATTTTCTTGCCCGCGATCTTTTCAACTTGGACAGGACCGCACCAGCCCTCGATTTCGTAGGTTTCCAGCGGCAGGTCCTTGGTGGCCTCGTAGGTCAGCAAAGCACCGACTTCTTGCGCAAGCTCCCGAAAGTTCTTTGTGCTGATATCGGCACGGCGCATCAAGCCCAGCTTGTGGCGGATTAACGGGTGGCGGATTTCACGAGTGGGCATGGGAAAATGTCTCCGGAGCGGTCAGAAAAATGCGCGGTAGAGTAATCTATCCACCGCCTGCTGTCTGGACGTTAGTCCAGAAACGCTTGATTCGTTCCGTCCGGGTGCGTACCTTTGCCGCCTTTTACCCGCAGCCCCCTGGAGAGCGCCATGCCCGCTGATCTCGAACACATCCGTCAAGTGATGCGCGAGGCCGATTGCCTGTACACCGAAGCCGAGCTCGAAGCTGCAATCGCACGCGTGGGCAAGGAGATCTGCGCTACGCTGGCTGACCGTAACCCTGTCGTGTTCTGCGTGATGAACGGCGGCCTGATTTTCGCGGGCAAGCTGCTTACCCACCTGAATTTTCCGCTGGAAGCCAGCTACCTGCACGCCACCCGCTACCGTAACGAAACCCGTGGTGGCGACCTGTTCTGGAAGGCCAAGCCAGAGATCTCGTTTATTGATCGCGATGTACTGATCATCGACGACATCTTGGACGAAGGCCACACCCTCAGCGCAATCATGGACTTCTGCCATCATGCAGGCGCCTCGGCCGTTCATACGGCGGTATTGATCGACAAGCAGCATGACCGCAAGGCCAGCCCGGATCTAAAAGCCGACTTCGTGGGCCTGCCCTGTATCGATCGGTTCATTTTCGGTTATGGCATGGATTACAAGGGTTACTGGCGCAACGCTGCCGGCATCTATGCCGTGAAAGGGCTATAGCCCTTACCGCACAAGCTGTACGGCCGGTTGTTTTACCAGCGATGGTGTACAGTGGCAGGCCCGGTTCAGGAGCCTGCTATGCGCCTCGTATTCCCTGCTGTGATCCTGCTTGCCTGCGCGCTACCCCTGGCCGCCGAACCTATGCACAGCCAGTACCTTCCGCCTGACGAACAGGGGCTCCGCGCCGAAGTACCGGAACAACAGCATTTGTTCCAGGTAACGGAATTTTCCGTGGTGGCCGGCAACCAGCGGTTGTCCAACCAACAGCCTATTCCTGTCACCGCCCCTGTCACCCTGCGGCTCAAGGGTAAACCGTTAGTCAAAGGCGGCACCCTTACTCAAGTCATCGTCAGCTTCGATGCTGAAAGCAAAAGCCTGAAACGGCCAACCCTGGACGAAAACAGCCATACGCTGCTGCTGGCCTACCCGTTGGCCCAGTACCGGGTGCTGATGGACATGCTGCGAAACGATCAGGTCTACGTGCAGTTCCTGGCCTACCCCAACGGCCATGTGTGGGCGGATTTGCACACAGGCAGCGTGAAGGCGCGTTGAGTGCTGGCAATGGCGCGGAGTAAACTGCTGCTCTAGGGTTATCCACAAGGTGAAAAACGCAATGCGCAAAGACAAGAAACAGGTGATCGGCGACGAGATTGCGGATGAGCAGATCAAGCTGTTCCTGGCGGTAGAGCCTGCCGATGACACGCCGCCAGCCCTGCACAAGCTGGTGAAAGCCTACCGCGGGTTGCGCGTGGATGACTTTGAGCGGTTCATAGGTTTTTTCGTGGAAGCGGGCTATGACCTTAACGCCAAAGATGCGCAGGGCCACGACTTCGTTGCGCAGATCCAGGATCAGCGCAACGCAGAGGATTACATCGACATTGTGCGCAAGGCCGCCAACGCTTGACGGCCTGTAGGGTGATGCGCCTGTTTCAGGCGTAGCGCTCGCCGCCAGCTGGCCCGGCAGGTACCAGCCCAAGCTGGGCATTGTTGCGATCAAATACCTCCCGGTACAGCACCGCGTCAGTGGCTAGCGCCTTTTCGCGCGCGGGGAACATGGCCTGAAGCTTTGTCGTCCAGGCGGGCGAACGGTACTGCTCAGGGAAGCAGCGCTCGATCAGTTCCAGCATGATCGATACCGTCACCGAAGCACCCGGCGAGGCACCCAGCAAAGCCGCCAGCGAACCGTCCTTGGCGGATACCAGCTCGGTGCCGAACTGCAGCACGCCACCTTTTTTCGGGTCCTTCTTGATGATCTGCACACGTTGCCCGGCCACTTCCAGGCGCCAGTCCTCAGCCCTGGCCTGGGGGTAGAAGCGGCGCAGAGATTCCAGGCGCTGCTCCATCGACTGCCTTACTTCGCTGACCAGGTAACGGGTGAGGTCCATGTTGTCGCGGGCCACTGCCAGCATCGGGCCAATGTTCCCTGCACGCACCGACAAAGGCAGGTCCAGCAGTGAGCCGTGCTTGAGGAACTTGGTGGTAAAGCCTGCATACGGGCCAAACAACAGGGACTTCTTACCGTCCACGACGCGGGTGTCCAAGTGAGGCACTGACATGGGCGGCGAGCCTACGGCCGCCTGGCTATACACCTTGGCCTGGTGCCGGTTGACGATATCGGGGTTATCGCAGCGTAGCCACTGCCCGCTTACCGGGAAGCCTCCAAAGCCTTTGCTTTCTTCGATGCCAGACATCTGCAGCAACGGCAGGGCAGCACCCCCTGCGCCAAGAAATACAAAACGCGCTTCCAGCTGGCGCGTATGGCCGCTGCGCACATCCTTCACATCGACAGTCCAGCCTCCGGCGTGGCGGTCAAGCCCAGTGACCTTGCTGGCGTACCTGACCTGAGCCTCGGCTGTTGTAGCCAGGTACCCCAGCAGCAGGTTGGTCAGCGCGCCGAAATTCACGTCCGTGCCTTTGGCCACGCGGGTAGCCGCCAGCCGTTCGCTGGCAGGGCGCCCATCCATCATCAAGGGCATCCACTCCACAAGCTTGGCGTGGTCCTCGGTGTATTCCATGTCGGCAAAGGCGTGGTGCGGCTTGAGGCTCTCAAAGCGCTTCTTCAAAAAGCCAATGCCACCTTCAGCCACATAGCTCAGGTGCGGCACCGGGCTGATGAACGCCTTGGGTGAAGCAATAGCGCCTTTGGCTGCGAGGAAGGCCCAGAACTGTTTGGAGACTTCGAACTGGGTATTGATCTGCACGGCTTTTTTGATATCGATCGAGCCGTCTGCTGCTTGTGGTGTGTAATTGAGCTCGCACAACCCTGCATGCCCGGTACCTGCGTTGTTCCAGGGGTTGGAACTCTCCGCAGCGCCAGAATCCATTGCCTCGACCACTTCGACCCGCAATGAAGGGTCAAGCTCCTTGAGCAATACCGCCAGGGTAGCGCTCATGATGCCGGCCCCAACCAGGACCACGTCGACTGCTTCGTTCTGCGTCATTAACGCATCTCCAAAATCTTCTGCATCAAATAGACAGCCAGGGCACCGGGTTGCTCCGCGCGACCTGCACACAGGCCGCAAACAGGCATGACTGGATCGCCGCGGCCGATTTTTCTGCGCTCATGCCGCTGTCAGCCACCAGGCCTGTACTGCCTCCATGAACGCATGTGTGCGGCCGCAGAGCAATAGACCAATAGTCGAGGGCAGGGCAGTGAGAGAGGGTCACCGGCAGTGATAGCTCCGATGCAATGACTGGAACGGGGGCATTAGGGCTGTGCTTGCTGACGCAATGTTGTTCATTATTTGCTCGCCACACTCTCGTGAAGTTGTGAAAACCGGTGTTTTTCACGCTCTTTTGGAGTCGTAAACCTCAAAGCAAGGTCCGCCGCAGTTGAAGGTGGCGAAGCCCGAGGGCCAACCTTAGGCGTACAGGCACGCCCTATTGCTGACCCGAGTGGAGGCCTCTCTGTGGGGCGCGGCTGGAGGCGCACGATGTGCACGAAGGCGGCAGGGCCCGATCAGGAGACATCCTTATAATCGGGGCAAGATTATAACGGCCAAACGGAATAAAATGCGCCTGGAACCGGCAATTCTTGCGCGATGTCCGAACAGCATTGCATGACCGCCCGTGCGGTGAGCTGCTAGCGGCGTTCCGATATACTGCCGCCTTGTCTTTATTCTGGAGAGCTTCGCATGTTGCCACGCCTGTTGTTCGGTTTGATCGCCGCGTCTGCCCTGGCCCTGACGGGCTGCGCCAACAGCCCTCAGCAACTCAACCCGCAGCCGAAAATCACTGAGCAGCTGGCGCCTGTGGGCCATGGCCAGCCGGTAGTGGTCCGCGTTGTTGATGGTCGCCCTTCGCCCACATTAGGCACACGTGGCGGGCTGTACCCGGAAACCAGCGCTGTGTCGGTCAATGGTGCCGATGTGCTACCCAAGCTTCAAGCGCAGGCTGAAGCGGCCGTACGCCTGCTGGGTTTTACCCCCAGCGCCGGCGCGTATAATGCCCCTCAGCTCACCATCACCCTGGCAGACTTGAAATACCAGACTCCCAAAGACAAGGTATACGCCACTGAAGCTACCATTAGCGCAACCTTCCGCGCCGATGTGCAGAACAGCAGTGGGCGCTACAGCGGGCGTTACAGTGCGTCCTTGGACCAGCGTTTCGGCATGGCGCCTAATCAGGAGACCAATACCAAGCTGGTCAGCGACGTGCTCAGCGATTCGCTTACGCGCCTGTTCAAAGATGCAACCATCGGGCAAAAGCTGGGGCAGTGAAGCTGGCAGGGAGCAACACGATCCTGCTCATGAGTGCTGGGCCACCGGCAGTTCAATGGGCCAGTCCAATAGGCTGATTCCAGTGGCCGGGTCTGTATCCGGCCATTGCACGTGCTGGTGCCCTCCCAGGGCGCAATACACCAGCCAACCATGATCCTGCACGTTCACCGCCAGGCCGCCAACCAGGGCCTCCTGGTCTTCGCTGGGGGTGATGAGGTAAAGGCGGTCCTGATTATGGGCGTGCAGCATGGGGGGCTCCGTCAAGCTGTGCAGGGAAGTGGGCGCACAGCCTGACGGGCCTGGATGACCGCTGTATGACAGCGGCCGGTTTACAGGTCCAGTGGTAGCCCAGCCTTTACCCGGTACTGGTTGCGCACAGGGCAGGCATATTGGGCAATCAGCCACGGCCGGTGTTCTTCAGGGCAGGCCTGCAACCGTCGCTGCCACTCGATCTGCGCCTTATCCAGTTCATCGGAGCCAAAAAGCCGCGCAGCTGCAGGCACGTTCAAGCTGGTGTCGGCGCCGTCCCATTGGGCATAGGCCAGGTAATGCACGGGGAACAAGCGGTACCCGGCCAGTACGCAGCGGTCGATCTCGGCCGCCAGCTGCCGTGGGTCGTCGAACCCTTCCGTCAATGGCGGAGTGAAGTTGATATGCACCCGCCCCTTGTAGCCGGTGATGCCCAAGGCAATGCTCACGTCGTCTTCCCCTGGCGCTTTCACATATTCCCCGGTGGTCGCCCGAATATACAGCTCGCGCGCCTTGGCCAGGTCACAAGGGTCATATTCGTAACTAATGGAGACGGGCGTAAGGTTGAGCGACCGAATGACCTCGGAGAAGGGCTCGTTTTTGCGGCTCATGTGGAACATTTTGAGGATGGCCGGATCGGTGCGGTCGTCGCCGTCTTTGGCACGGCCTTCGGCCTGGGCAATCCATATCGATTGGCAGTCGTTACGGATGGAGTGGTTGATGTACGCAGACAGCAGCTGGTAAGCGGCAAGCTTCTCTCGCCGGCCAGTGATGTTGCGGTACACGATAAAGCTTTTGTTCAGGCGCATCAGGTCGCTGACAAAGGGCTTTTGCAGCAGGTTGTCGCCAATGGCGATGCGGGGCGTAGGCAGGCCTGCATGGTACACAGCATAGTTGACGAACGCTGGGTCCATCACGATATCCCGGTGGTTGGCCAACAGCAGGTAGGCCGTACCACGCCGCAGTTGCTCGACGCCGGTATAGGTCACGCCGTCAGTGGCGCGCTCGATCGTGTGGTCCACATAGACTTCAATCTTGTCCTGAAGGGCCGCTACGCTTTCGATGCCTGCGAATTCGCCACGCAGCTTGCGGGCGATCAAAGGGCGAAGGGCCCAGCCGAGCGGCCCGGCGAAGCGCGGGAAGCGAAAGCGGGTAAGAATGTCGAGGAAAGCCGGGTCTGCCAGCAAGCGTTTGAGAACGGCCTTGACCTCGGAATCATCGTAGGGCCGGATGGTATCGAATTCGCCCATATGCTCTCTTGTTGGAAACGGCTAGGGTTATAAACAGACGCTGTATTATACGCATAACTTGTAGAGGTGGCCTGATGCTGGAGACCGAGCGTTACCAATGCCCTTGCTGCGGCGAACCGGTGGAGGCTGTACTCGACCTGTCTGGCGGTGACCAGCACTATATAGAGGATTGCCCGGTGTGCTGCAGGCCGCTGAATTTCAGCCTGTACACCGATGGCACCGAATGGTCACTGGATGTTCGCAGTGAGAATGAATGATGCGTCGCGTCTATGAGCCGGAAAGCCTGCTGGAGGCCGAACTGCTGATCAGCATGCTGGGCAGCGAAGGCATCGCTGCGCACTTGAGTGGCCGTCATCTGGTGGGTGGGGTAGGGGAGTTGCCTGCGCTGGGGCTGCTGGCCCTGTTGATCGAGGATGCACAGGCAGAACGGGCACGTGCCCTGATCGATGCGTACAATGCTGCGTTTGTGCTGCCGGCCGACGCGCCGGACAGTTACCCTGGCAGTTTGCTGTGTTGAGCTGGAGCCTTCTCCATGTGTGGTCGTTATGCGTTGTTCCGTTGGGCACCGGCCTTTGCGGCGTTGCCAGGCTTTCCTGCCGGGCACCGTGCGCAATGGAACATATCGCCCGGCCAGCGGGTACTGATCGAGCGCCAGGCCGGCGACGGTCGCCAGCTTGATATGGCACGCTGGGGCCTTACCCCGCCTTGGCTCACCGACCTGTCTCGTACCCCCGCCCACGCCCGCGCCGAAACCTTGGTGGAACAGCCGATGTTCAAGGACACGTTTGCGTCTCGTCGCTGCCTTGTCCCAGCCAATGGATTCTACGAATGGCGCGGGGATGTACGTAAGCGCCCTTACTGGCTCACACCGGCGCAGGGGTCGTTCCTGTATTTCGCGGCGATCTGGGAAGCGTTCCCTGTGCAGGAACAGGTATGGCTGAGCATGGCCATCGTGACCCAGGCCGCTGCCAGCCAACGCCGCCCGCTAATGCTCGATGCCGCAGGGCAGGCTGCCTGGCTCAACCTTGAAACACCTCTGCCGGTGTTGCATTCGCTGCTTGCCCAGCCGCCCACCGCGTTGATGGAGCGCCCTTTGGCACACTTGGTGAACGACCCCGCCCTCAATGCGCCGGAGTGCCTTACGCCTGCATGACCTAACGATAGCAAGCTTGGCGGTTAGCGGCGCCTCGCCCTTGTGTCCGGCTCGATACATAACTGCTAGCATTGCTGGCCTGCCCCTTACAGGAAGCTTCCAATGCGTAAGCCGTTTGCCACTTTGGCCTTGAGCAGCACCTTGCTGCTAGGTGCATGCCAGGCCGTCAACACCACCAGCGGTGACGCCGTAGGTGTGGAGCGCAAGCAGTACATGTTCAGCATGCTGTCCACTGCGCAGGTGAACGAGATGTATGCACAGTCTTATCAGCAAACCTTGACCGAGGCGTCCAGCAAAGGCGTATTGGAAAAGAGCAGTGCCGAGGCCAAGCGGGTCCAGGGTATTGCCGACCGGCTGATCGCCCAAGCACCGAAACTTCGCCCAGACTCTGCCCAATGGGACTGGCAGGTAAACGTGATCAAAAGCGATGAGCTCAATGCCAACTGCGGCCCTGGCGGAAAGATCATCGTCTATACGGGCATTATCGATACGCTGAAGCTAACCGATGATGAACTGGCTGCCGTAATGGGCCATGAGATTGCCCATGCCTTGCGTGAACACGGGCGCGAAGCCATGTCCAAGGCCTATGGCGTTCAGATGGCGAGAACAGGTGCGGGCGCACTGTTAGGGTTGGGGCAGGACAGCCTGGCATTGGCCGATACAGTGGTGCAATACAGCCTTACCCTCCCCAACAGCCGTGCCAACGAGAACGAAGCCGACCTGATCGGCCTGGAGCTTGCCGCGCGGGCCGGTTTCGATCCCAATGCGGCGATCACGTTGTGGAAGAAGATGTCCGCCGCCGAAGCCGGCAACGCACCGCCTGAGTTCACCAGCACTCACCCTTCCAGTGGCAACCGTATCGCCGCCTTGCAAGCTGCCATTCCCAAGGTAGAACCCCTGTACCAGGCGGCAAAGAAAGGTTGAGAAACTGCCTCATCGCAGCGCCTCCAGGTTCCCGGCCTTGTAGCAGGTCATAGCCTCGGCCCGGTTCCGTGTAGGAGTTCGCGTAGCGGACGAACGTTGTCAGCCACCTAACCGCATGCACCCAGGTTCCCGGCCTTCGCCTTGGCTACGACCGGTCCCACAGCGGGTCATGGCCTCGGCATGGTCCGGTGTGGAAGTTCGCGCAGTGCGGGCGCAGCGGACGAACTGTTACACCCACCCACTGACCTTCATTGCCTCATACACCGCGAAGGCGGCCAGTACAAAGAATGACAGGGCGGCCAGCCGACGGATAAGCGCGAGCGGAAGTTTTTCGGCGGCGAAGTTGCCGGCCAGTACCACAGGGACGTTGGCTGCCAGCATGCCCAAGGTGGTACCCAGGATCACCAGTAGCAGGTGTGGATATTGGGCGGCCAGCATCACCGTTGCGACCTGGGTCTTGTCGCCGATTTCGGCCAGGAAGAAGGCGATCAATGTGGTCACGAACGCACCGTGTACTTTGCCGGTACGGGTTTCGTCATCATCGATCTTGTCGGGCACGAGGGTCCAGAGCGCCGTAGCGGTGAAGCTCGCTGCAAGAATCCAATGCAGCACGGTATCAGACAAATAGCTGCTGACCAGTGCGCCTACGGCACCCGCAGCGGCATGGTTGGCCAGGGTGGCAGCCACAATGCCAGCGATGATGGGCCAAGGCTTGCGGAAGCGCGCGGCAAGAATGAGGGCAAGCAGTTGGGTCTTGTCACCGATTTCGGCTAGGGCCACTACACCGGTGGGGACAAGCAGGGATTCGAGCATCAGGCTTCCTACAGGGGCGGGTCAGCACGGCTATGACACGTACTACCTTCCCGCCCCGGGTGAGGTGAACGTGTCATAGGTCTTGTCAAACCGGCCGGTGCCGCAGGTGGGCACGGGGGTCGCAGCGCCATGGCCTGAGGGCCAAGTATGTTGACGCATGCCAGTGAGCATGAGCTCGCGGAGACTACTCCCCTAGGACGGAGCGGATTCTGCCTTCCTTGACGGCTGTTCGCAAGCCTTACCGTACGGCCCGGTACACTCTGAAACCATTATCCTCTGCCATCACCGTGCAATCACGCAGGTGGGCCTCAATCAGAGGCTGGTAACGCAGGAAGCTATTGGCCACCAAGCGTATTTCGCCCCCTTGGGCCAAGTGCTGCACAGCGCGTTCGAGCAGTGCCTGGCTGGCCCTGTAGTCGGTATGCACACCTGTATGGAAGGGCGGGTTGCTGATGATAGCGCTCAGGCCGTGGGGGGCTGCATCAATGCCATCAGCACAGATCAGTTGCCCCTCCAGCCCGTTGGCCGCCAGTGTCAGCTTGGCACTCTCGATGGCGAAAGCGTCCACATCCAGTAACGTGACGGCGGCCTGTGGGTAGCGTTGCTTGATTACAGCGCCCAGAATGCCGGCACCGCAGCCGAAATCCAGCAGGTGAGCGGGTTTGAGGTTGTGTAGGTGATCCAGCAGCAAGCGCGTGCCACGGTCCAGCCTGCCGTGGCTGAAGACGCCAGGCAGGCTGACCACTTCAAGCGATGTGGTGCCGTCTACCTCCAAGGTGAAGCGCTGGGCGAGGCTGTGCAGATCGGGCCTGGCGGGCGCCTGCTCCACATCAACCTGCCATAGCTGGCAGTGGCGTGCGCTGTCCAGCTTGCGTGCGCGCCCGAATGCCCCTAGCTGGCGTGCCGCGCCTTCGATACCGCCGCGCTTTTCGCCCACGAGAAACAGGGGGCGCCCTTGCAGCCCGCTGGCCAGGGTATTCAACACATAAGCGCTGAGCTCACGGGCCTTGGGCAGGAACAGCACGGCGGCACTGAAGTCGCCTTCAGGGGGATGAACGCCGAAACCTGTACGTTCAGCGTAACGGGTAGCCAGGCCGGCATGGTCGGCGGCGTTCCAGCTCCAGCCCGTGGCGTGGGGCAATTTATCGAGCAGGCCATCAGCCGGCAAGCCAGCTAGCAACACACGGCCTTCGAACAAATGGGCCTGGCGAAGCAGCACTTCACTGCGCGGGTCCATGGCGTACTCCTGAGCAAAGACGCCGAGTTTACCAGAGCCGGGTGGGTTACCCGACCACCCGCAGCGGTGTACCCGCGAAGTAGGCTGTGGCGTTTTCACTCAGTTGCCGGATAATCCGCTGCCGCGCTTCCCGGCTGCCCCATGCACTGTGAGGCGTCACAATCAAGCGGGGGATGCTGGCATCCAGCAGGACATTGCCCTCTACAGGCGGCTCCACCGTGAGCACGTCAGTCGCTGCTCCGCCCAAGTGCCCGCTGCGCAGTGCCGCCGCCAGTGCCTGCTCATCAACAATGCCACCGCGCGCGGTATTCACCAGCAGGGTGCCTGGTTTGAGCAGCGCCAGTTCAGGCGCGCCAATCAGGTTCCGGGTATGGTCGGTGAGTGGGCAGTGCAAGGTAAGGGCATCTATCTGCGGCAGCAGCGCTTGAAGCGGGAGGCGGTCGGGTCGAGGAGGGCGCCCCGGCAGTTGCCCCACCAGCACCCGCATGCCAAAGGCCTGGGCCAGTTTCGCCACGGCGCTGCCCAACTCACCATGCCCTAGCAGCCCTAGGGTTTTACCCTCCAGTTCCATGATGGGGTAATCAAGCAGGCAGAATTGCGTAGAACGCTGCCATTGGCCATCGGCTACTGCGCGTTCGTAGTCAGGCAGGCGTGTGGCCAGGGCGAGCAATAGCATCAGGGTGTGCTGGGCCACAGAAGGGGTGCCGTAGCCTTGGCAATTGCAGACCGTGATGCCATGGGCCGAGGCTGCGGCAAGGTCCACGTTGTTGACCCCTGTTGCAGTCACCAGTATCAGCTTCAGGTCAGGGCAGCGGGCCAGCGTAGCGGCGTCCAGCGTCACCTTGTTGGTGATTGCGACCCGAGCACCTGCCAGGCGGCTGGCAACGTTGTGTGGCGTTGTGCCGGGGTGCAGCGTGAGGGCGTCGAACGCTTGGTGAAGCGGCGCAACGTCGAGGTCGTCCAGGCCCAACGCTTGGTGGTCAAGGAAAACAGCACGGTGGGAAAGGGTCATCAGAGGCCTCTAGGCGTGTAGGTAGCTGTCAGGTCGAGCATCGAACGGTTAAGGTAACCGCTGTATCGGCTTGTTACATCTTTTAAAGGGAATGCACATGTACTGGAGTGAGTTTCTGGCGGTCGCCGCTATCCACCTGCTGGCCGTTGCCAGCCCAGGCCCGGATTTTGCTGTGGTGGTACGCGAAAGTGTCACCCATGGCCGCCGTGCGGGAACATGGACGGCGCTTGGCGTAGGGTCGGCCATCTTTCTGCATGTGGGCTATTCATTGCTGGGTATCGGCCTGATCGTTTCCCAATCGATTGTGCTGTTCAACGTGCTCAAGTGGCTCGCTGCCGCCTACTTGCTGTACATCGGCTTCAAGGCATTGCGCGCTGGCCCGGCCGCTGAAGGGCAGGCCAAGGTGCAGGCCGCCACCCAGGTACGCACGCCCCGGGAGGCTTATGTTGCTGGCTTCATGACCAACGGCTTGAACCCGAAGGCCACATTGTTCTTTCTGTCGTTATTCACCGTAGTGATCAACCCTCACACCCCCTTGGCCGTGCAAGCCGCCTACGGTGTATACCTGGCCATTGCCACTGCTGCCTGGTTCTGCATGGTGGCGCGCCTGTTCAGCTACGACCGCGTCCGTGCAGGCTTCGCCCGTATCGGGCACTGGTTTGACCGTGTCATGGGGGCGGTGCTGATTGCGCTGGGCGTCAAGATCGCACTCAGTGAAGTGCACTGATCCTTTACGCTTTGCACCCCTTACCCTGTTGCCGCCGGGCATACCGATGCACTACCCAGCCGGCGTAACAGGCGCCTTACTCAAGGAGTAGCCGTGTCAATGATTCCCTTCCGTTTCTTCTGGCAGCGGGGCAGGCTGCCACTGGCGGTCGGCCTTGCCTCGTCCTTTGCTACCCCCGTGTTGGCGGTCAGCTTCAACATCGGTGAAATCGAAGGCCAGTTTGACTCTTCGCTTTCAGTCAGCACCGCCTGGTCCACCGCCAACCCGGACAAACACTTGATAGGTGCCAGCAACGGTGGGCGAGGGCTGTCGCAATGGTCTGACGATGGGCGGCTCAACTTCAAGCGAGGCGATGCCTTCTCGAAGCGCCTGGAGGGTATCCATGGCCTTGAGCTCAAGTATGGCGATACCGGGGTGTTTCTACGCGGCAAATACTGGTACGACTTCGAACTCAAGGATGAAGACCGGCCTTTCAAGCCCATCAGTGATTCAGGGCGCAAGGCAGCGGCCAGGTCCTCGGGCACCCAACTGCTGGACGCTTTTGTCTATCACAACTACAGCGTGGGTGACTTGCCCGGTACCGTTCGCGTGGGCAGGCAGGTGGTCAGTTGGGGTGAAAGCACATTCATCGGCAATGGCATCGACAGCATCAACCCCATCGACGTCTCCGCCTTCCGCCGGCCAGGCATAGAGATCAAGCAGGGGCTGGTCCCGGCGAACCTGTTCTACCTGTCTCAGAACCTGACCGACAACCTGTCCGCTGAAGGCTTCTATCAGTTGGAGTGGGACCAGAGCGTTGTGGATAACTGCGGCACGTTCTTCTCTCAGTCGGACGTGTTGGCAGACGGCTGTAGCAATAATCTGGTGGTGCCAGGTACTTCAGCCGGCCTGAACCGCTCTGTGGCCAGCAACGAAGGCGTTTTGGTGCACCGCGGTGCAGACCGCGACGCGCGTGACAGTGGCCAGTTCGGCTTGGCCCTGCACTACACCTTCGAACCGCTGCACACCGAGTTTGGTGCCTATTACATGAACTACCACAGCCGCCAGCCTATCTTCAGCGGCCGCGCAGGCGGCGACACTGGCAGCTATTACGTAGAGTACCCGGAAGACATTCACCTCTACGGGCTGAGCTTCTCGACCACGCTACCCACGGGCACGGCCTGGCGTGGTGAACTCAGCTACCGGCCCAACGCGCCGGTACAGGTCAATACCACAGACATCCTCTATGCAGGCTTGGCCCCAGCCCAGGGCTCGTCTGATGGAGACCAGCCTGGCTATCGGCGCAAGGAGATCACCCAGTTCCAGACAACCCTCACCCAAGTGTTCGATCAAGTAATGGGGGCCGATCGCTTTACCCTGGTAGGCGAAGCGGGCTGGACCCATGTCGGGGGGGTGGAGAGTACTTCGGCGCAGCGTTATGGTCGTGACCCCAGCTATGGGTTCGGCCCGCTGCCCAATGGTCAGTGCCAGGCACTTAATGCCGGCCTGCTGGGCGGTGCAGCACTTGGCAACGTGGGCCGCTACTGCGAAAGCGATGGCTTTACCACAGCCGATGCCTGGGGTTACCGGGTGCGAGGCACCTGGGACTTCAACAACGCCATTGCTGGCATCAACCTTAAACCCAGCGTGGCGTGGGCGCAGGACGTAGACGGCTACTCGCCTGGCCCCGGGGGCAACTTTGAGGAGGGTCGCAAGGCCATCAGCGTAGGCCTGGAGGCCAACTACCTCAGCACCTATACCGCCAGCCTTTACTACACCAACTTCTTTGATGGCAAGTACAGCACCGTAGACGATCGGGACTTTGTAGCCATGGGTGTGGGCATGCAGTTCTGACCGTATTACCGCGTGCGAACAGCCCCTATACCCCGGCCAGTTTCGGTAGCCGCTCAAGGCCGGGCAAGGCAATGTCCTATTGCCACGTTTTAAAGAGATTGTCATCAAAAGGTCACATTCAAAGCTTTAAATCAGCACGGCCAACTCCCGTGGAATGACTCCACGGACCCCAACAGAGGTGTTGCCGTGAAACTGCTGACCAAAAATCGCCTAACGATTTTGCTGGCTTCGATATGCCTTTCGGGCGTTGCCCATGCGACAGACATCACGGGCGCGGGGTCTAGCTTCGTCTTCCCTGTACTGTCCAAGTGGAGCCAGGACTACGCCAAGGCCAGCCCTAACCGGGTGAACTATCAATCGATCGGTTCAGGTGGCGGTATCGCGCAGATCAAAGCAGCCACAGTGGATTTCGGTGCCTCGGACGCGCCTATGAGTGCTGACGACCTTAAAGCCGGCGGCCTGGGCCAGTTCCCCGTGGTCATCGGTGGCATCGTGACCGTGATAAACGTGGAAGGCATTGAGGAAGGCAAGCTGAAACTGGATGGCGACACCTTGGCCAAGATATTTCAAGGCACTATCAAAACCTGGAATGACCCTGCCATTGCTGCGCTCAACCCAGGTGCGAACCTGCCAGCCACCAATATTACGGTAGTTCACCGTTCGGACGGCTCGGGCACCTCTTTCAACTTCACCAACTACCTGCAGAAAGCCAGCAGTGAGTGGAAAGCCGGTGCCGGCAGCACCGTGCAGTGGCCAGTGGGCGTGGGCGGCAAGGGTAATGAAGGTGTGGCGGCCTACGTGAAACAGATCAAGGGGTCGATCGGCTACGTGGAATACGCGTATGCCAAGACCAACAAGATGAACTACACCCAGTTGAAAAACGCCGCAGGCAAGTTCGTGTCCCCTGACATGAAAACCTTCCAGGCCGCTGCCGATACGGCTGACTGGGCCAGCGCACAAGACTTCAACCTGCTGATGGTCAACGCCCCAGGTGACAACGCCTGGCCGATCGCTGCTACCACCTGGGTCATCATGTACAAGCAGCCGAAGAACGCTGAGCAGAGCAAAGCAGCCTTCGACTTCTTCAAGTGGAGCCTGGACAAAGGCCAGGAGCAGGCCGCTTCCCTGGACTACGTCGCACTGCCAGAAGGCCTGGTGAAACGCATCGAAGGCTACTGGCAGTCCGAGTTCGCCAAGTAACCGCAACCCGAAGCCATCCCTCGATCCGCTTAAGGCGGTTCGGGGGATTTGCCATGAGTGGCCCTACCGATGACCGACAATTCTCACGTGCTTACCAACATGACCGCCGACCGCCACAGCGAAAGCGAGGCCCGTGCGGCACGGGATCAACGCCACGACCTATGGTTCCGCCGCACCGTGCGCGGCGCCGCCATGCTGGTGTTGTTCCTGTTGGCCAGCATCGCCGGTTCAACCCTGTGGGGCGGCAGTGAAGCCTTCAGAACCTTTGGCCTGGATTTTCTGACTACCACGGATTGGGATGCCGTCGCGGGCAAGTTTGGCGCAGTAGTCCCTGTATACGGAACACTAGTCACCTCCTTTCTGGCGCTGCTGATCGCTGTACCGGTGAGCTTTGGCATAGCCATCTTTCTAACCGAAGTAGCGCCGCCCTGGCTGCGCATGCCCATTGCCTCAGCCATCGAACTGCTGGCTGGCATTCCTTCGATCATCTACGGCATGTGGGGGCTGTTCGTGTTCGCCCCCTTCATGGCCGAACACCTGGCGCCGTGGATCAATGACAACCTGGGCGCTATTCCCGGCATAGGCCTGCTGTTCCAAGGGCCGCCTTTGGGTATCGGTACGCTGACGGCGGGTATCGTGCTGGCCATCATGATCATTCCCTTTATTACCTCGGTCATGAACGAGGTATTTCGCACCGTGCCGGTGGCCCTGAAGGAGTCGGCCTACGCCTTGGGTGGCACCACCTGGGAAGTGGTCTGGGACATCGTGCTGCCTTATACCCGTACCGCCGTTGTGGGCGGGGTATTCCTGGGCCTGGGGCGCGCTTTGGGCGAAACCATGGCCGTTACGTTCGTGCTGGGTAACGCCCACCAGCTGTCGGCCTCGCTGCTAATGCCCAGCAGCTCCATCGCCTCGGTCATCGCCAACGAATTCAGTGAGGCCTATACCGACCTGCACCGTTCTTCGCTGATCGGCTTAGGCTTTTTGCTGTTTGTCGTAACCTTCATTGTGCTGGCCATTGCCCGCCTGATGCTGATGCGCCTGTCTCGCAAGGAGGGCCTGTGAGTACGTCCAATGAAAACCTGTACCGGATACGTGCCTTCAAGAACCGGCTCGCCATGGTGCTCAGTTGTGGCGCTACGCTGTTCGGGCTGTTGTGGTTGGTGTGGATTCTATTCACAACCTTGGCCAACGGTTTCCAGGCCCTGGGCACCGCCCTGTTTACCCAAATGACACCGCCGCCAGGCAGCCCAGGCGGCTTGGCCAACGCCTTCTACGGCAGCGCCTTGATGTCGTTGATTGCATTGGCCATCGGTACGCCCATTGGCCTGATGGCAGGTGTGTGGCTGGCCGAATTTGCGCGCCATACCCGCCTAGGCATCGCCGTACGCTTCATTAATGACATCTTGTTGTCGGCGCCTTCGATTGTGCTGGGGCTGTTCGTGTACACCGCGTTCATTCTGCCGGTGAGCGCCTTGACCAACCACCGGGTAGGGTTCTCGGCCCTGGCAGGTGCGCTCACCCTGGCGTTGCTGGTGATCCCGGTAGTGGTGCGCACCACAGATGAAATGCTTCAACTGCAACCCTCCACCATGCGTGAAGCGGCGTTGGCGCTGGGCGTTCCCCAGTGGAAGCTCACGCTGCAGATCGTATTGCGCGCGGCCCGCGCCGGTGTGGTTACAGGTGTGCTGCTGGCATTGGCCCGCATCACGGGAGAAACCGCGCCCTTGCTGTTCACCGCCTTTGGTAACCAGTTCTGGAGCAGCGATATCTTGAAGCCCATGGCCAGTGTGCCGGTGGTGATTTTCCAGTACGCCATGAGCCCCTTTGACGACTGGCATGCCTTGGCGTGGGCCGGCGCACTGGTGCTGACTATGTTCGTGCTGATGCTTAGCTTGATTTCCCGCCTTATCCTTTTGCGCGACAGGTCCAACTGATGAACAATCTCGCCCCGAAACGAACCAAGATCCAGGTGCGCGACCTCGAGTTTTTCTATGGCGACAACCGCTCGCTCAAGTCCATCAACATGGACATTCCTGAAAAGCACGTAACGGCTATCATCGGCCCATCCGGTTGCGGCAAATCCACCTTGCTGCGCGTGTTCAACCGCATCTATGCCATGTACCCCAAGCAGGAAGCACGCGGCGAAGTGCTGCTCAATGGCGAGAATATCCTGGCGCCCAACTATTCTATGAACCGCCTGCGCAGCCACGTAGGCATGGTGTTCCAGAAGCCTGTGCCGTTCCCCATGTCGATTTTCGACAACATCGCTTATGCCGTGAAGCACCATGAGCGGCTGAACCGGCGGGAAATGGAAGAGCGGGTAGAGCAGGCGCTGCGAGGCGCTGCGCTGTGGGACGAGGTGAAAGACAAGCTCAAGCAAAGCGCGCAAAGCCTGTCCGGTGGTCAGCAACAGCGCTTGTGTATCGCCCGTACCATTGCCCTCCGCCCGCAGGTGCTGTTACTGGACGAGCCGACCTCAGCCCTGGACCCGATCTCCACCGGGCGCATCGAGCAGCTCATCACTGAGCTCAAGGAACAGTTCACGGTGATCATCGTGACCCACAACATGCAACAGGCAGCGCGCTGTTCGGACTACACCGCGTTCATGTTCATGGGCGAACTGATCGAGCACGGCGACACGGATACCATTTTTACCAAGCCCAACAAGCGGCAGACCGAGGATTATATTACCGGTCGGTTTGGTTAGTGCTTTGGATGCAGGGCCATTAAAGGCATGTTGTGTGGCAAAAGCGCCAGGCCCGCATTCTTTTAAACGGTTTTAGCGGGCTGTTCGCGGGCTTTGCCCGCTTCCTACAGGGGAGCAGCCAGCAAGCGGTCCGTCAAAGGTGGCTGACGTCCAGCCGCGTGTAGGTCACTTTTCCGCCCTCAGTCGTTGAACCCACGTTGTCCAGTGTGTACACCCCTGCCTTGAAGTAGAGCGCGTACCCGTACCAGCTCGGCGCCAACTGGAATTGCGAGCCGATGTTGTTGATCAGTACCATCAGTTTGCCTTGCTTGTTCATCTGAATGGCGTAGGCGAAGGCTTTGTTCAAGGGCACATTGGGCAGGGTATAGGCCACCGGGCTTTTGACATCGCCAGGGTTTACCCGGTACTCAAGGTCGATATTGCCGGTGCCGTTGGCATAGCGGTACACCACCTTAAGCAAAGGCGCCGTAGCGTTTTTAGCGTGGATCTGTGCCACCACCACACGGCCTGTAGACGGCACCTGGTTGACCGACAGCGTACCTTTAAGGGTGTTGGTTCCGCTGCTGTACAGCCAATTCTTGGCCTTGCCGTCAATGGACGTTTCCCGTAGCTCGGTGCGCGGGAAATCACTGTTGCCAGCATGGGAGCCTGTGACCGGCGCCCAGAACACGATCTTGTCACCGGTGTTGGTGAAATAGGAGGTCTGCAAGCGCGGCAGTGCCGCAGTGGCGATGGTCAGCGCTGGTGTTTCAATAGGAAGGGTCAGGTTCCAGAGGGTCAGGTCAATCATGGTAGAAGCTCGTAAGGGCCGACCCTCTCACGGAGGTATTTCAGCCTGCAGGCGTAGCAGTATCGTGCCGTCCATTGGCGCTACGGTCTGGTTAACGGCACGGTCCGGTAAGGCTTGATGGCATTCTGATAAGCGGCACGGCCGTCGAAGAAAGACGGTGAAACAAATGTCATTGGAATTCATCCCCGCCTTTGCGCTCAAATTGGCCTACGCCGCTTGTTTTTGTTCATGTTTCCAGGAGTTCGCCATGCTTACCCCCAGCCGCCTGATCATCGCCGCCACCACCCTTGCCCTGCTGTCAGGGTGTGCCGGCCAAAACCCCTATGCCGAACAGGGGCAGGCCAGCCAGGGGCAGGCTGGCCAAGGCGTAAGCAACACCACCAAATATGGCGGCTTGGGTGCGCTGGCAGGTGCGGTGGCAGGCGCTGCCATTGATCACAATCACCGTGGCAAGGGCGCACTGATCGGCGCAGCGGTGGTGGGTGCGGCGTCGGCAGGCTATGGCTATTACGCTGACCGTCAGGAAAAAGCCCTGCGTGAAAGCATGGCCAATACAGGCGTTGAAGTGCAGCGCCAAGGGGACCAGATCAAACTGATCATGCCAGGTAATATCACCTTCGGTACGGACTCTTCAGCCATTGCCCCAAGCTTCTATGCACCGCTGAACAACCTGGCCGGTTCATTCAAGCAGTTCAACGAGAACACCATCGAAATCGTGGGTTATACGGACAGCACCGGTGCGCGGCAGCACAACATGGACCTGTCCCTGCAACGGGCGCAGGCCGTGAGCACCTACCTCAGCTCCCAAGGCGTGGACGCTTCACGCCTGAGTGTGCGGGGTGCCGGGCCGGATCAGCCTATCGCTAGCAACGCCGACGCCAATGGCCGTGCTCAGAACCGCCGGGTAGAAGTGAACCTCAAGCCCATCCCGGGCCAGCAGTATCAGCAACCGGCCCAGTAACCGCATAGCCAGCCTGGATCAACTGTCCAGGCTGCGGCTGGCCTGGATGGCGGTCAAAGCAATCGTATAAACGATATCGTCGACCTGCGCGCCCCTCGGCAGGTCATTCACGGGCTTGCGCAGCCCTTGAAGCATGGGGCCCAGGCTCACGCAATCGGCGCTGCGCTGCACCGCCTTGTGGGTCGTATTGCCGCTGTTCAGGTCTGGGAACACGAACACCGTGGCGCGACCCGCGACCTCACTGTCAGGCGCCAGCTGTCGGGCCACGGTTTCATTGGCGGCCGCGTCGTACTGCAGCGGGCCATCAATCAGCAGGTCGCGTTGTTGCTCGCGCGCAAGCAGGGTGGCTTCTCGTACCTTTTCCACCTCATCGCTTGTGCCGGACTGCCCATTGGAATAGCCCAGCATGGCGACCCTCGGGGCAATGCCCAGCGCCTGTGCCGAATCGGCGCTTTGCAGAGCAATCTGCGCCAGCTCAGCAGCGTCCGGGTGGGGGTTCATGACGCAATCGCCATACATTACCACCTGGTCCGGGAACAGCATGAAGAACACCGAAGACACCAGGCTCCAACCAGGTGCGGTTTTTATCAATTGAAGGGCAGGGCGAATGGTGTTGGCAGTGGAGTGCACCAGGCCGGACACCATCCCGTCCACTTCGTCCAGCGCTAGCATCATAGTGGCAATGACCACCGGGTCCTCAAGCTGCTGTTCAGCCATGGGCGCATTCAGGTTCTTGCTGTTGCGCAACTCCACCATGGGTGACACGTACCGTGCCCGGATGTCATCGGGGTCCAGGATTTCAAGCCCGGCTGGCAACTCGATACCTTGGGCGCGTGCCACCGCTTCTACGTCCGCTGGCTTGGCCAGCAGTACACAGCGTGCAATCCCGCGAGCCTGGCAAACGGCCGCGGCCTGAACGATCATGGGCTCGCTGCCTTCGGGCAGCACAACGCGCTTGTTGGCGGCCTGTGCGCGCTGGATCAGCTGATACCGGAACACGGCCGGAGAAAGCCTCAACTCGCGCGGTGTGCCACAGCGCTGGTGCAACCAGGCGGCATCGAGGTGGCTGGCCACAAAATCAGTGATGTGCTCGGCGCGCTCGCGGTCATCTACAGGGATTTCATTGTTCAACTGGTTCAGGCGAGTGGCGGTATCGTAGGAGCCTGTGCTCACTGATAACACGGGCAGGCCGGCTTGCAAGGCGCCTTGGCATAGCTCCATCACGCGTGGGTCTGGGCGGGTATCGCTGGTCAGCAGCACGCCGGCCAAGGGGACGCCATTGAGCGAGGCCAAAGAGGCCGCCAGCAGGATGTCATCACGGTCCCCAGGTGTGACCACAAGCACGCCAGGCTTGAGCAACTGCAAGGTGTTAAGCACGGTGCGTGCGCAGATAATGATCCGTGACATGCGCCGTTGCTCGAAATCACCGGCGTTCAGCACCTGGGCACCCAGCAATTCGGCTATATCCCGTGTACGTGGCGCATTCAGCTCAGGCTGATAGGGGATACAGCCCAGCAGGCGGAAATCGCCACCTCGCAGCAGGGGGGAGTGCTCCCGCAGGCGGCTAGCGAACTGTTCGATGGTTTCCTCGGCGCGAACCTTGTTGAGAATCACGCCGATCAACTTCGGGTCACTGGCACCGCCGAAGAGCCGTGCTTGCAGGTCCACCCGGCCCGACAGTTCAGCCAGCGCCTCATTCTCCGGCGCCGACACCAGGATCACGTCCGCATCCATGCTTTTGGCCAAGTGCTGGTTCACCCGGGCAGCGTAGCTGGCCTGTCGGGTGGGCACCATGCCTTCGACTACCAGTACATCCTTGCCCACGCCAGCGGCCTGGTAGAGGGTAATGATTTCCTCAAGCAGCTCGTCCAACTGGCCGTCGCCCAGCATGCGTTCCACGTGGCCCAAGGCCAAGGGGGCGGGGGGCTTGAGCCCATGGGTGCGCGCAACCAGCTCGGTAGAACGCTCCGGCCCTGTATCACCGGGGTGCGGTTGGGACACCGGTTTGAAAAAGCCGACCTTCAGGCCTGCCCGCTCCAAGGTGCGTATCAGCCCTAGGCTGATGGAGGTCAGGCCTACGCCAAAGTCGGTTGGGGCGATGAAAAAGGTTTGCATGGGCAGTCTCGATCAACGAAACAGGCTACGGTGCAGTACCACCGCTGTGCCAGGAATCGGCCAAGGGTAACGCCAATGGCCTGCGTCATGCACGCTCGACAGCGCCGGCCTGGACAACAGCCCCCAAGCGCCACACAGGCTGCGGCATTCGCAATCGTCACCATGCTTGTTTACACTGAGGCCTTCCTATCTCTGTGTAAAGGTCTCGCCCCATGTCCATTGCCGCCAATAAGGCTGTGTCCATCGACTACACCCTCACCAACGACGCTGGCGAGGTCATCGACAGCTCGTCCGGCGGTGCGCCGCTGGTTTACCTGCACGGCGCCGGCAACATCATCCCGGGCCTGGAAAAAGCCCTGGAAGGCAAACAGGTGGGTGATGAAGTCAAGGTTGCCATTGAGCCAGAAGACGCTTACGGCGAGTACTCGGCTGAGCTGGTAAGCACGTTGAACCGCAGCATGTTCGAAGGCGTAGACGAACTGGAAGTCGGCATGCAGTTCCATGCCTCCGCACCGGACGGCCAGATGCAAATCGTGACTATCCGCGACCTGGATGGCGATGAAGTCACCGTGGACGGTAACCACCCTTTGGCTGGCCAGCGCCTGAACTTCGACGTGAAGGTGATTTCGGTGCGTGATGCCAGCGAAGAGGAAAAGGCACACGGCCACGTTCACGGTGAAGGCGGTCACCACCATTGATTCGTAGCGGGGAGAGGGCATGAGCACATTTCACGACATTCAGGTCACCAGCCTTGATGGCAGTGCACTGTTGCTGGACCGCTTCGTCGATCAGGTTGTTCTGGTGGTCAACGTAGCGTCTCAGTGTGGCCTCACTTCGCAGTACGAGGGCCTGGAGCGCCTGCAACAACGCCTCGGCCCTCGTGGCTTCACTGTGCTGGGCGTGCCTTGCAACCAATTTGCCGGGCAGGAGCCAGGCAGTGAGGCCGAAATCGAAGCGTTCTGCACCACCCGCTATGGCGTTACCTTTCCGTTGACGGCCAAGTCGGTGGTGAACGGCGAGGCGCGGGACACGCTTTACACCCTGCTTGCAGGGCCGGGTGCGACCTTCCCTGGAGACATCACCTGGAATTTCGAAAAGTTTCTGATAGGCAAGAACGGGGAGGTATTGTCTCGGTTCTCGCCCAAAACGCTTCCTGAATCGCCCGAAGTAGTGGGCGCGATCGAACGCGCGCTGGGGTGATCTGCAGGGGGCATCCGAGGCAGGCAGGCTGCCTCGGTTGAACAACAGTCTTCTGGCAAGCAACGGACTTAGACGCTGTCGTAGGCCTTGCCAATCAAATAATGAAAGTCGATAGGCTCGAATGAAGGATGAACCCTGTAGGCATCCTCAAACGTGTTGCCTTGGCTGAACACGCCGCTGAAGAGGTAACTGGGCGCATACACCGGTGGTTGGCGTTCAACGATGCTTCGGTGCGCTTCATCGAACAGAGATACCGAGGCGGTAATGTGGCCTTCTTCCGAGTCAACGGTGGTAAGGAACAGGCTGTCAGGCGTTATGTCAGGCTCGAAAATGCCTTCATCGGCTATTATTTGAGCCAGCAAGGCTCGCAGGTTGTCTGCGAAGGCAGGGTCATTACGAAAGTCAGTCATAGGCGCTCCTTGGTCATACGCGACAGTGCGTGACCTGCATTTAACCGACCTAAAGCGTTCCTCCGGCGCTAATTAAGTCTTTCGCCTGTTCCTGGCCGCTCACGCACCCAGAACACGGTAGCGCCCGCTACGGCGGCAGGCATCATCAACAGGTTGATGATCGGGATCAACAATACCAGGTAAACGATGCCGCCGAAGCTCAGGCTGGCCCAGCGCTTCTTGCGCAGCCAGGAAAGCATGTCTTGCCAACTCATCTTGTGGTTGTCTGCCGGGTAGTCGATATATTGGATGGCCATCATCCACACACCAAACACCAGCCACAGCGGTGCTGCGAGCACGTTGACACCGGGAATGAACGACACCACCAGTAGCACGAGCGCCCGCGGCAGGTAGTAGGCCAGCTTGCGCATTTCGCGGCTCAACGTGCGTGGCACCATAGCCACCAGTTCGCCCCAGCTGAACGCAGGAAAGTCATCCTTGCCACGTACCACGATCTCCACTTTTTCGGATAAAAACCCGTTAAAGGGTGCTGCAATGATATTGGCCACCATGGTGAACGTGAAAAACACCATCAGTACCACCAGTACCACGAACAGCGGCCAAAGGAGGTAGTTGAGAAAGCCCAGCCAGGCAGGCAGCTCCGGCATCAGTTGGGTTACCCACAGGCTGAATTCGTGTCCGGCAAAGTAGACAAGGCCCACGAACAGCGCCAGGTTGATGGACAACGGCAGCAGCACGAATAGCCGCAGCCCTGGGCTGAGCACCAGTTTCAGCCCCTGGCGAAGGTACTCTGGGCCGGACAATACAGAGGGTGGCATGCAACGCGTGCTCCAGAACAGTGATAGAAGCGAACGGTACCGGCTTTGAAGCCAAGGGAAAAGCCGGGCGTAGCGCAAGAAACATGCAGACACCCTCTTTCACTCAGTAGCAGGGGAGGCGCCCGAATAGCGCTCCCCTATCGCTTGAATTGCCAAAGGGTATTTCCCAAGTCGGCTGGTCCTCGTTAAGCTTCACGCACTTTCCTTTACAACCTTCCCTTTTTACTCAAGCCGGCTATACCGGCGCTACGACACGGCACATTTGGCCGGTCGACAGGAGTGTGTCCATGTCTGAGCTTCGTCATTCCCGCGTGATCATCCTGGGCTCCGGCCCTGCCGGCTATAGCGCTGCGGTGTATGCTGCACGCGCTAACCTCAAGCCGCTACTGATCACCGGCATGCAAGCAGGCGGTCAGTTGACGACCACCACTGAGGTGGATAACTGGCCTGGTGACCCGCATGGTTTGACCGGCCCGGCGCTGATGGAGCGCATGCGCGAGCATGCCGAGCGTTTCGAGACCGAAATCGTGTTCGACCATATCAATGCAGTGGACCTGGCGGCCAAGCCGCTAACCCTGACCGGCGACAGCGGCACCTACACCTGCGATGCGTTGATCGTTGCCACCGGTGCCAGTGCGCGCTACCTGGGCCTGCCGTCGGAAGAAGCCTTCATGGGCAAGGGTGTGTCTGCCTGCGCGACCTGCGACGGCTTTTTCTACCGCAACCGTGACGTTGCGGTAATCGGCGGAGGTAACACAGCCGTGGAAGAGGCCCTGTACCTGGCCAATATCGCGAAGAAAGTAACCCTGATTCACCGCCGCGAAACCTTCCGTGCAGAAAAGATCCTGATCGATAAGCTGCATGCCCGCGTTGCTGAAGGCAAGATCGAGCTCAAGCTCAATGCGGTGCTTGAAGAGGTGCTGGGCGACACGATGGGCGTGACTGGCGCACGCTTGAAGAACAACGATGGTACTGCAGATGAATTGAGCGTGGACGGCGTGTTCATCGCCATCGGCCACACGCCGAACACCTCATTATTCGAGGGCCAGCTTCAGCTCAAGGACGGTTATCTGGTGGTCAAGGGCGGCCGTGAAGGCAATGCGACGGCGACCAACATCGATGGTGTGTTTGCGGCAGGCGATGTGGCGGATCACGTGTACCGCCAGGCCATTACCTCCGCAGGGGCGGGCTGTATGGCCGCACTGGACGCGGAGCGTTACCTGGACGGCCTGCAGAACGCGACCTTCGAATAAGGGTTGGCGTACGGCTGAGGGGCCTAGCGTAGCACGGGCCCCTCCCGCCAGGCCGTTGTTCAACGGTTGATGCTGTTTCGCACCAAAGGCGGCCCGTCAAACGTTACAGCGTTCAGGCCGCCTGCCATAAGCGCTCGGATATTGCCGTGGTCGCTGCCTGCTGGCGAGGCCAGCACGGCGCGGTAGTGTTCCCCGAACGCCTGTAGGGTTTCCAGGTCGCTGAACCCCTCCAATGCTGCCATTGCCAGCACCTTGCAGGACCCTTCGTTCTGGCCAGCGGCGTTATGTACAGGGCCATTGGTGAAGCCTTGCGGGCTATAGGTGTAGTGCTCAGCCACGAATGCCAGCGTGTCGGCAAACAAGTGCTCGCCCGTTTTCAGGCTGTTACGGAAGGCTATCAGGTCAGTCATTAGGCTTACCCTTGGCAAAGGCCGCCGCCTGCTCGGGGCTCGCCTCTTTCTGATAGCGCTGCTTCCATTCGTCGTAAGGCATGCCGTACACCGCTTCCCGTGCCGCGTCCAGGCTAAGGTCTACGCCCTGTTCGTCAGCGGCTGCCTTGTACCATTTCGACAGGCAATTGCGGCAGAAGCCTGCCAGGTTCATCAGGTCGATGTTCTGCACATCGGTGCGCTTGCCAAAGTGTTCCACCAAGCGGCGGAAAGCAGCAGCTTCCAGCTCCAGGCGCTGTTGTTGAGTCATGAAAAGGCTCCTGCGGGAAATAGGCGGGGGATGATAAAAGGCTCGGCGCTTTTGAAGCAATCAGCGAAGGCCAGTGAGGCAATGTCTGCCATCAGGCTGGCCTTGGGGCTCCTTCCTTGTGTGAAGGCGCTACCGTGTCTGCGCCGCCGCTTTCGACTCGGGGGCAGGGGCATTGAGCCAGGGCGCCAGCAACCGTGTAGACAATGGAATGAAGATAAACACCATCAGAGGGGTGAGGGCCAGCGTGCTGACGAGAATGCGTGGGGCAAGCGCCAGTTCGTTTAGCCATGGGCCAAACACGGCATTGAACAGCAGCGATACTGGAAAGAACGCCAGCCATATTGCAACGGCCTGCTTCCACCGCGGCGGGCGCGCTAGTTCGCCGCCTGTGGAAACGGCAGCAAACCAACCGTCCATGCCCTGCACCCGATGCTCGGAGGGGTGAGCAAACAACCCGTTGCCCCGTGACAGCCAGGCCTGCCGAGACGCTGAAAACTCCCATGCATGCAGGGTAGTGGCGTCGGCGAAGCGGAAGATCATCTGGAATTCATCGTCGCCTTGGGGAGGGGCCAGAATGCCCGAACCCAGGTAACCTGGAAAGTCAGTGGCCAAGTGCTCACCTTCCTGTAGCCAAGCGATCAATTCCTGATAGCGCCCTTTGGCGGCTCGACGTGCAACTAGCATGGTGACAGGTGGCGTAGACATGGTTTATCTCCGAACGATAGCGACGCCTAGGGTAAAGGCAGCGCAGCCGTACCCCTGGGTGGTGGGACACGGCGTTTCCTGCGACGATTATTCCTTATTCTATCGGCGGCGTCTGCGCGGGCTGACCAAAGTGGCTTCTGCAAGGTCTAACATGACAAGGGAGGGGGCCTAACTGGTTTGCAGACAGTTACAATCTTCGTATCAACACGTGAGTAGCACGGTTTTTCTCAACATGAGCGACAACGAACAGCACAGAGCGGCCGACCGCGCTTACCCCGAGAAAGAGCTGTTTCCCATTCGTGAGGTTGCACGCTTGACCGGCGTGAACCCTGTAACCCTGCGTGCCTGGGAACGCCGATACGGGTTGATCCAGCCTACCCGCACAGAGAGCGGGCACCGTCTTTATTCCCTGACTGACGTTGCCGAAGTGCGCGCCATATTGGGCTGGCTGGAGCGCGGCGTGGCGGTGAGCAAGGTGGGCACCTTGATTGCACGTAACCCGGCGCCAGTTGATCCCTCTCCGATTGCTTACCACAAGGGTGACAGCGATTACCGCCACTGGCGAGACCGTATCATAGGCGCAGTGCAGGGCTTCAACGAGGCTACACTCGCTCGCCTGTACGGCGAGGTGTTTTCCACCTATCCAATGGCTACGGCGTTCAATGAGGTGTTCCTGCCCGTTTGGGAGAGGGCCCGGCTGCACCAGGATGTCTTTGGGCAAGCCAGCGAGTGGGCGTTTGTGGATGCCTTTCTAAGAGGGCAGGCCCTCAAGCGGCTTCAGTTTGCACAGCGGGAAACGGCCGAGCATCACGTTCTGCTCTGTGGCATACCTGGGCAGTATCATGAGCTGGAATTGTTGGTCGCAGCGCTGCTGCTTGGCGGTGAGCATGTGTGGGTACAACCTCTGGGCACCGGCCAACCGCTGGAAGAACTGGGGTTGGTGAGTGAGCGTGTCCAACCCCATGCCGTCATATTGTTTTCCAACCATGCCCCGGCTGCAGACGCAGGCCGCCGCTTCATGAAGCTAGGCTTAAACCTCAGTTGCCCTCTGCTGCTGGCAGGGGAGATGAGCGAACTGATTCACGACCAGCTGGTTCACTCGCCCATCGCTTGCCTGGGTGGAAACAGCCAACTGATGCAACGCCGCCTACTCCAGTACATCGCCGGGCACCTCGACACCTGAGGTACTGTGCAGGCCCGGGTGTGCCAGCCGATGCTGTTCGAGAATATAGTGGCGTAACCGCTCGGTTTCATGGGGCGCATGTGCGATGAGGCGATAGGCCATGAACCCGTCAGCAATCTGTCGCTCAAGGCTCCCGCGCAGCGCGATAGGGGTATAACCCTCAGGCGCGAACCAGAGCGAGAACACCTCGGGCGCCTCTGCGCCCGCGCGAACCTGCACGACCACCCCATTGACTGAAACCTCTACCACCTTCAGGGGGGTCAGCGTGCCGTTGCGGTCCTGCAGGGGCACCGGGTTGGGCAATGCCAAGCGCCAAGGGCGAACCATGGGGCCGTCTTCGTAGATAGTGGGCGCCCCCATCTTGATGTGCTGGGCATGAAATTCGTCTTCCACCAGTTGCAGTGGAAAACTGAGCTGCTGGTTCTCGTACTGCGCCTGTATGGTGACGTGCTCATGTGCCACCAGCCGTGTCAGCAATGCCTGCAATTGGCTGCCGCCATTGACCATCAGGCCCGCACTGACGTCGGCGCTGTCCAGTTGCAGGCTATGGTGCATGCTCTGGATAAAATCGATCTCATCCTGAGTCAGCAAAGTATCAGGTTGCATGTCGGAGCTCATTCAGCGTCGCATGGACAGGACATTAGACGAAACCCACTCATTGCCGTTGTGCAGTCACCGTTTGGGTTTGGCCGTTTGTACAATTTCCTGACGCAAAAGCGCCAGCTCTTGTTCTAGTTGCATTATTCGTTCCTGCGCGACCACTTGGTCCGTGACATCTTTCTGGATACCGATGAAATAACGGCGGCCGTCACCTTCGTTGTCTACAGGTGCAATGGCCAGCTCGTTCCAGAACGGGGTGCCATCCTTTCGAAAATTCAGCATCACCTGCCGGCAAGGCAGCCCGTTGTCGATGGCCATGCGCAGGGCCTTGCGGGTTGCCTCGCTGGCTTGGCCGTTCTGTAGAAAACGGCAGTCCCGGTAGAGAATGTCCTCGGATGCATAGCCGGTCATCCGCTCGAAGGCAGGGTTGACATAGATGAGAATGTTATCCGAGCCTTCTCGCTCCGCGATGACAATTCCGTCATTGGACGCATTGACGACCAGTTGCAACAGATTGGGGTTGATCATGAGCCCTCCGCCGGCCCACGTGGCAAGGTGGCATTTTAACCCACCCTGAAGCGTTCTGGCTGTCCTAAGTTGAACAGCGTGCAGGCTGTTAGACTGCCTGCCTGTATCCATTGAGGCCCTGACATGAAAGTTGCCCTGTTTTCCGGTTCGGTCTACGGCGCCGCCGAAGAGGTCGCACACCACGCTGTAGCGCATCTGGAAGCGGCAGGCCATGCGTGCTACTACAACCCGAGAGAGGACTTGGCAGCGTTGCTGGCCGCAGAGCCTGAGGCATTGCTTGGCATCACCTCTACAACAGGCATGGGTGAACTGCCTGATAGCCTTATGCCGTTGTATGGCGAGCTTCGCGACCGGTTACCTGGCGTGCTGCGTGGCTTGCCGGGCGGAGTGATTGCCTTGGGCGATTCGAGCTATAGCGACAGCTACTGCGGGGGAGGGATGTTGATCGCAGAGCTGTTCGATGAGCTGGGTGTCCAACAGGTACAGCCTATGCTGCGCCTTGATGCCAGCGAAAGCGTAACGCCCGAGACTGATGCCATGCCTTGGCTGGAGAGGTTTGCCAAAGCGCTTGAGCAGCAGGCCTGAGCAAAAAAAGGCCGCTGCGCACACAGCGGCCAAGCAGGACGTTGGTTCAGGAGCTACCAAACAACGTCAGGGGGTTTGTTGAACACCACGAAGACGACAAAGGCCATGAACGGCCCGTATCGATTGAACAATGTTCGACCTGCAGAAGGATACGGGGCGCTGCGGCGAGGGTAAATGAGAGCGTCTGACATTCACCCTTGCAAGCGGTGTAATAATCCAGAGGCGTCAATGCAGCAGCGGTAAGGTTGAAGGCCATTGTTGCAGGCGTTCGGTCAGTTGCAACCGCTGCAAAGGGTCGTCGGTGAGCAACAGTGCGTGTTCGATATCGAACCGCTCGGCCTGTGGGCAATCCAGGCGCCTGTACAAGCTGGCCCTTGCCAGGTAATCCGCTGCAGTGCCGGGGCCAAGCGCCAATACACGCTCTGCATCGCTGAGCGCCGCCATATAGTCATCATGGCCACCATGCAAATGACGCAGGTTACGGGATAGCCGTTGCAGCATTTGGGACGGCGTCGCTATGGCAAAGTGTTCTGCCCGCAGCGCTTGCGAAGGGCCATACTGGCGTAACAGCAATTCACGGCAATCTTTCGGGTAAAGCCGCCGCCCGCCGCAAGGGTCTAGCCAATGGTCAGCGCTGGGCACCTGTAACAGAAAATGGCCGGGGAAATTCACGCCAGCCAGTGGGATGTCCAGCCGGCGCCCCAGCTCAAGAGCCAACAGGCCTAACGTCAGAGGCTGCCCTCGTTTTCTGGACAGCACCTTATGGAACAAAGCTGATTCAGGCCGTAGGGGGCGCTGTTCGTCCTGCACATACCCCAGTGCATTGAGCAGCCGAAGCAGAGGCTGGGCGAGCTCTCGCACTGGCAACGGGGGTAGGCGCGCGCTGATAGTGGCCGCCAGGTCCCTGACACACGCTAGCCATGGAGCAGGCTCGACGGTCGGGTCATGCTCAACTGCCACCCATAGCGCCGCCTCGAGTAGCGACGGCGGCTGGCGGTTCAAGCACTCAAGGCAGGCTTGGCGTGGGTTCATGGCATAAGGCTCCGTTGGCCTGGCGCTGCAACCGCGTGGGCAGCGCTTGCAGGCTTATGCTCCTTGTAGCCCTGCAGTGACGTTTCGTCCAGTAATGGTGATACACCAGGCGCACCGCTGAGGCCCACCTATACTTAGCCTGTCCCTGCCTAATCGGAAGCTGCCACATGCTCACGCTGATGCAACGCACCCGCGTGCACACTGTTCACATGATGGTGGATGAAGCCAGCGGCCTGCGCGCAATCATTGCGATTCATGCAGGTCGCGCTCTGCCTGCCATCGGTGGATGTCGCTACCTAGCGTACCCCGATGATGACGCTGCCTTGAATGACGCCATCGCTTTGGCAGAAATCATGAGTTACAAAGCCGCATTGGCGGGCTTGCCGTTCAACGGAGGCAAGGCCGTGATACTGCGGGGGCCTCACGTGCAAGATCGCGGCCGACTGTTCGAGGCCCTTGGGCGCTTTATCGATAGTTTGCAAGGGCGCTACATTGCAGCAGTGGACAGTGGCACCACGCCCATGGACATGGACTGCGTGGCACACGCCACCTGCCATGTCACCAGTACCACCCAGGCCGGGGACCCATCAGCCAATACGGCCTTGGGCGTTTTTGAAGGCATTCGCAGTACCGCCATGGCGCGCCTTGGCAGCGACAACCTGGAAGGGTTGAGGGTGGCCATCCAAGGGCTTGGGCAAGTGGGCTACAGCCTGGGAGAACATTTGCACGGAGCCGGGGCTGAACTGCTGGTAAGCGACACCGACCCTGCCCGGGTGCAATTGGCGGTCGAACGGCTCAATGCGAGGCCCATTGTCAGTGACAGTTTGCCGACGACCCCCTGCGATATTTTTGCACCTTGTGCCTACGGCGGCATACTCGGCCCAAAGACCGTGGCACAACTGCGCTGTGCAGCGGTGGCAGGCTCTGCCAATGCACAGCTCACTGGCCTGGACGCCGCCGATCAATTGGAAAGCCGAGGCATTCTTTACGCACCTGACTATGTCATCAATGCAGGCGGTTTGATTCAGGTAGCGCTTCAGTACCAAGGCATAGGCACCCAAGGTATAGCCGAACACTTGGGTGGAATCGGCAGGCGCCTGACCGATATCTTCGCTCATGCGCAGGCCACGCACCATTCGCCAGCGCGAATAGCTCAAGCCATGGCCGAGCGAATGATGCTGGCGTAGCTGCGCCTTACTTCAGATCCGCCAGCGCTTCGACATTGCTCTTGAATGCTGCCGCGAACACTGAGCGGTTACGCGCAAGGAAAATGCCGATTTCCTCAGCCTGGTTTTCACTCAAACCAGTGATGTTCTTCTCCAGAACCTGGCCAACCATTTCGGCCAGTTCCAGCATTTGATCGTGAGCGTCTGCGAGTTTCCGATCCAAGAATAGGGTCTCCGGGTCACGAGTACTTCGGTACAGGACTTCAACAGCCATGAGGGCCTCTCAAGCGCGAGTGTGTGCGTAAGCTGGTTATTTATACAGTGTCATGACCGCGCAGGCAAGCCCGTGGCCTTGATTCTGCACGAAGGTTCTGGTGTAACAATGCCTGGGCATGTCGCTCAGTAACCTTGTAAGGATAGGGCAGTGAAGAGCAATTGGGCCGACACGTTGCGAGAGCGGGTTCACGGGTGCGCAGAATCCATGGGGAACCTGCTCGTGGAGGGGTTCCATTACCTGTCGCTATTCGCCATCGGCGGCGTGACGGCCTGGGCTGCCGTGCTGGCATTCCTGGAGATGCTGGAGAAAGGATCGATCACGGTAGACGACATTCTATTGCTGTTCATCTACCTGGAGCTGGGCGCCATGGTGGGGATCTATTTCAAGACCAACCACATGCCCGTCCGTTTCCTGATCTACGTGGCCATTACAGCGCTCACACGGCTGTTGATTTCGGACGTGTCACACCATGCGCCGCCTGGGCTGGGCGTTGTGTACCTGTCCGGTGCCATTCTGCTGCTGGCCTTTGCCATTCTTGTTGTGCGCTACGCGTCGTCTCGCTACCCTTCCATCAAAATCGAAGGTCCGCAGCGCAAACGCGCGGGCAAGGTCGAGGTGGTAGAGCTGGAAAAAGGGGAGACTTGAGTCAGAGCACCGAGGCAGGTGCTTGCCACGCCTTTGCGCCAGCGGCAGGAGGGGGCAACCCCTTGTGGCTATCCGTCATGGCTGCCAGCATGGCGATCGCACTGTCCCCGCGTTCGATGGCAATCCCGAACTTGATGCTCTCGATCAGGCGCTGCAAGCGCTTGGGGTCGTTACGCTGCGCGATGCTGATCATGCGCTTGGCAACCATGCCCTGTTCGTTGGACAGGGTCAGCATGATGGTTCCATCCAGCCCCTGGATACTCAGGTTCACCCGGTAGTCGGGCTGGAAAGCGTCACTGATGATCTGAAAAGGGTTATCCATGTTTCACCTACAGGTCGAGACTGCACCTATGGACTGGGGCGGCCAGTGATAGTTCTCGTGATCCTGACCGTCGGTTCAACACCGCGATCAGCCTGGACAGCTTGAGAAGCAAGCCATCGATTCAGGCATTGCAAGGCTTGTGCCGCATTCTCCAAAACCCATTGGATCGCGCTTTGGCGGGCAGGGTTGTGCCATTTCCAGTGCTTTTTCGTGCTTAGAGGCCTGAACAGTGCAAGCGCGGAATTGCCCCAACACAGTGCACATGCAGTATCTTTGCGTATGAGAATGTTTATCAATAGAATTGCTACCTTCCCGCTTTGCGGTTGATGGCTGCCCTATGAAAAAGCCGTTGCACATTTCCACCCGCTATCGGCTGGGTGTCGCCTCTCGATGCCTGGCTGCGGGTTTGGGAGGGTATGCATTGGCGTCGGCGGCAGGCAGCTTTATCGCCTTTCTGATGCCCGGAACGCTAGCGCACATGGCAATCGGCGGCATGATGGTCGGGTTTATCGTGTATGTGCTGGCAGTTATCTGGGCGTTTGCCTGTGCCAGTGCGCTTAGGGCTTGGCTTGGCATCGGTGGCACTGCATTGGCCCTGGCCCTGGCTGACCTTGGGCTTTACCGGATGGCTACCCTATGAGAGAAGGTTTTCGTCAAGCGATGGCCTGGCTGCATACGTGGCTGGGGTTGTGCTTCGGCTGGCTGCTCTTCGCTATCTTCTTCACGGGTACGCTCAGCTACTTCAAGGAAGAGCTGTCTCATTGGGCCCAGCCTGAAGTACCCGTACGAGCAGTGGATACCCGCACGGCACTTGGAAATGCCCAGGCTTACCTGGCGCAACAGGCAGCCCAGGCCGATACCTGGTACATCATGCCGCCCACGTCACGGCAAGCCGCCCTTGAGGTGATGTGGCAGGCGCCACCAGGCGCCGGGAGCCGGTTTATCAGCAAACCGCTGGACCCAGCCAGTGGGGCCTTGGTAGCGGCAAGAGACAGCAAGGGCGGCGACTTCTTCTACCGTTTCCACTATGAGCTGGAGCTGAACTACCCATTTGGTCGATGGCTGGCGAGTGCCGCAGCCTTGGTCATGTTGATTGCATTGGTCAGCGGCATCATTACTCACAAGAAAATCTTCAAGGAATTCTTTACCTTCCGCCCAGGCAAGGGGCAACGCTCCTGGCTGGATGGCCATAACGCCGTAGCCGTACTGGCGCTGCCGTTCCACGTGATGATCACGTACAGCGGGTTGGTGATCTTCATGGCCATGCTGCTGCCCGTCACGCTGATGACCGTTTACAAAGGCGAGCCTGCCGGCTTCTACCAGGCCCTGTTCCCTAACGCATTTCCTGCGCCCGCCAAGGGCGAACCCGGCACTTTGGTGGCCTTGCCTGACCTGTACGATCAAGCACAGCGCCAATGGCCTGGCGCACGCTTCAGCAGGGTGGAAGTTCAGCACCCCGGTGACCAAGGCGCACGGGTCGTGTTTTATCGTCATGGAGGCGATCGCGTGGCGTACCTGCCGGGGGCTAGCCTGGCGTTTGACGGTGTGACCGGGCAACTGATTGAAAGCGCCATCCCTGGGGACGGCGCCATGCTGGTGGCGGGTGGGTTTTACGGCCTTCACATGGGGCAATTCGCAGGGCCTGTGGAGCGCTGGCTGTACTTTGTGTTCGGCCTGAGTGGTACGGCCATGGTGGGCACCGGGCTGGTGCTATGGCTGACCAAGCGCCAGCTTAAACATGCCCGCGAGGCCAGGCCCCCTTTCGGGCTGCGGTTGGTCGCCACGCTGAACCTGGCAGGCATGGCCGGCCTGCTGCTGGCGGTGGCCGGTTTCCTGACCGCCAACCGGTTGCTGCCCGTTCACATGGTAGGGCGCGCAGAGTGGGAGGTGCGTGTCTTCTTCCTGACCTGGCTGGTGTCACTGTTGTACGCTGCCTGGCGCCCTACCCGGCAAGGCTGGGTCCACCAGTTGAGCGTAGCCGCGGTGCTGTATGCCGTACTGCCCCTGCTCGGTATGGTCACTACCGCCCGCGGCCTACCTCAGGCAATCGCTGTGCAGGACTGGGCCATCGCCGGTGTGGACCTCACCCTCCTGGGCGCGGCCTGCATGCTGGCCTGGCTTGCGCGCAAGGTAGCGGTGAAGAGTGCGACGCGCGTTGCACCGGCACGGGTCGCGCGGGTGGCCCCCTGATGCTAGTTGCCGCGCTGTTGTGCTATGCCGGCTTCGGGTGCCTGTGCCTGGCCATGGAACGGCATCACCAAGGCGTCCTTGGTCGAAAACCAGGGCGTCTGTTGCAGGTGGCGCTGCGAGTGGCGGCAGCCCTGCTGTGGCTTGTGGCCCTCGCGCAGGTTATGTGGGCTGCCGGGTGGGCCATAGGGTTGGCACAGGGTGTCGGGTTGGCAATGGCCAGCGCAGGTATGCTGGTAGGGCTGCTGTCGTACTGGCCCAGGCTTGCACTGGGGTTGGCGGCGTTGGCGATTCCCGGTGCGCTGGTAGCCGGTTTGGCCTAGGGCATCGCCTGTTGAACGCCTAATGCTGCCCGATACGCTGCAGCCGTGGCGCCCATGGCCTGACGGAACCGGCTGCTGAAGTGGCTGGGGCTGGCAAACCCACAGGCCAGCGCAATCTCGCCCAAGGGTTGCTGCCGGTCTGCCAAACGTCTACGGGCACTGCTCAGCCGTCGGGCCAGCACGTACCGGTGAGGCGGCACGCCCAGGCTCAGGCGGAACATGCGCGCAAAGTGAAACGGCGACAGGTGGCACACAGCGGCCAACTCACCCAGGCTCAAAGGTGCAGCCAGGTGGCTTTCTATATAGTCCAGCACATGGCGGCGCTGGGCCGGTGCCAACCCTCCCTTTACCTGCGGTGCAGCCTTGGGCGCCACCTGGCGAAGCAGCGCCTGGTTCAGCAGTTCATGGGCCAGGCCGCTGGTCAACAAACGCTCGGCGGGTTCATGCCAGTTCAGCCCTATCAGCCGGCTAAAGTGGCCCGCCTGCTCCGGGTCGTCCACATAGGTCTTTTCCTGTAGGGCCAGTGCACGAGGCTCGCGGTCGAAGAGCGCGATGCAGCTCAGTGCAAACTGCTCTTCGCTGAAATACAAGTGTGCCAGGCGAATGGGGCCATTGATGACCCAGGCGGAATCATGCCCGGCGGGCAGTACACAGAGTTTGCCCGGCGCGCCATTGAGCCCGGGTTGGCCCCGCCGATGGGTGCCGGTCCCGCCTGCCATGTAGCACGAGAGCGTGTGATGGGCGGGGGCCTGGTAATGGCGAGCATCATTGCGGTTGTTCCACACCGCCGCCGCCAGGCCATCGCCCAGGGCAGCCTGTTGTTCGAGGCGCGCGTGGGGAGACTGTCTCAAGGCTTCGAAAACATCGAGTGCGTGGGCGTTCATCCGGTCTTCCTCCTGGAATACGCACATCCTACCCTCAACCGGCGTGCTTTCCGGCTGCGCTTGAAACAAAAGCGCAGGAATCTGAAAGCGCCGTCTGGGTTCTGCGCGCACAGTGGCGGCCTGAAGCCTGGAGGTTGCCATGACGGTTATGCTTTATCTGTTGACGGTAGTGATATGGGGCACCACTTGGATTGCCTTGAAACTGCAACTGGGCGAGGTGGCGATTGCGGCGTCCATCCTGTACCGCTTTGCGCTGGCAGCGGGGGTGCTGTTCATTATCCTGCTGGCCAGCCGCCGGTTGCAGCCGATGGGTCGAAAGAGCCATGGCTTGGCGGTCGCTCAAGGGTTATGCCTGTTTAGCCTGAACTTCGTCTGTTTTCTTCACGCTAGCGAACACATCGCCAGTGGCCTGGTTGCGGTGGTGTTCTCGACGTCCACGGTATGGAACGCCCTCAATGCCCGGCTATGGTTTGGCCAGCGCATACGTCCACAGGTCATGGCCGGTGGCGCCATGGGCCTGCTGGGGTTGGCGTTGCTGTTCTGGCCGGAGCTGTCACGCCAGCGCGCCGGGGCCGATACGGTGCTGGGTGTAGGCCTGGCCCTGCTGGGCACCTTGTGTTTCTCGGCGGGTAACCTGCTCTCCAGCCTGCACCAGAGAAGGGGCATTCGGCCGGCCACCAGCAATGCCTGGGGCATGGGGTACGGTGCTGCCATGTTAGCGGCCTGGTGTGTAGTAAGCGGCACGCCCCTGGGATTCAGCACCTCGCCTGTTTATGTCGGCGCGCTGCTGTACCTGGCCATTCCTGGGTCGGTGATCGCTTTCACTGCGTACCTTACGCTGGTGGGCCGCCTAGGCGCGGAGCGGGCAGCCTATTGCACTGTGCTGTTCCCACTGGTGGCACTGAATGTTTCTGCCGGTTACGAAGGGTATGTGTGGAGCGCCCCTGCGTTGTTCGGGCTGGTGCTGGTGCTGGGCGGGAACGTACTGGTGTTCCGCAAGGGAAGGGCGGCCACACCTGCCGCCCCTTCCTT
>Ga0268349_1000008_pt1 | contig 59642 bp, 52 predicted proteins | sample G5R2_MAIN_18SEP2_FD_190164 | JGI IMG/M metagenome (GOLD analysis project Ga0268349, IMG submission 190164) | Phyllosphere microbial comminities from switchgrass, GLBRC, Michigan, United States - G5R2_MAIN_18SEP2017_LD1 | ecosystem: Host-associated > Plants > Phyllosphere > Phylloplane/Leaf...
CAAGTCCAACCCATGGGAAGACTTCTCTGGCCACTTCAACAAGGGCGACAAGATCTCCGGCACCATCAAGTCGATCACCGATTTCGGTATCTTCATTGGTCTGGATGGCGGCATTGACGGCTTGGTTCATCTGTCCGACATCTCTTGGAACGAAGCTGGCGAAGAAGCCGTGCGCCGTTTCAAGAAGGGCGACGAGCTGGAAACCGTTATCCTGTCCGTTGACCCAGAGCGTGAGCGCATCTCGCTGGGCATCAAGCAGATGGAAGACGATCCGTTCTCCAACTACGTTGCTGTCAACGACAAGGGCGCCATCGTTCGCGGTATCGTGAAAGAAGTTGACGCCAAGGGCGCTGTAATCACCCTGGCCGATGACATCGAAGCGACCCTGAAAGCCTCCGAAATCAGCCGTGACCGCGTTGAAGACGCGCGCAATGTGCTGAAAGAAGGCGAAGAAGTCGAAGCCAAGATCATCAGCGTCGACCGCAAGTCTCGCGTTATTCAGCTGTCCGTGAAATCCAAGGACGTTGAAGACGAGAAAGAAGCAATCCAGAGCCTGCGCGAGAAGCCAAGCTCTGAAAGCGCCGGCCCGACCACCCTGGGTGATCTGCTCCGCGCTCAAATGGAAAAGCAGAACTGAGTTCTGTTGACCATTGAATGAAAAAGGGGTGGCCGAAGCCACCCCTTTTTTATGTCACGAATACTGTAGGAGCGGGTGGAACCCGCGAACAGGCCCTTACAACGCCTCTACTACGCCCCTTCTGCTTGCCCTGGGTACTTGTCAGAAACCTCCCGTATGGCTTCCTCTATGCCAGCACCGCCTTGCACAAGCTTGGCCACGTCAATCAGCACATGAGCACTTATCCCTCTCTCAGCGGCGGCTTCCATCAAGTGATGAGCACTGCTCAATAAGGGCTCGGCTGTGGGAGAAGCCGGCGTAGCAATCCGAGAAAATACCTGCAGTGCGTCTACCCCCAGGGTGTTCTCGTCGATACCGAATACCTTCAAGAACACCATGCCTAAAGTGCCTGCGGGATGATCCTCGCGGCGCGTCCAGGGTTTAAGCGAGCTTTCCTCACTCAGTGCTTTCTCCAGGTGGCGACGAACCTTGCCGGGGATTGTGGCTGCTGCTTTTTCTCGATTGTAATAGGTGCGGTTGGCCAGGGCGGCCGCCTCGCGTATCACGCGCCATCCCACGGACCACAGTTGCGCCACACTAAAAGTGTGTAATGCACTTCGGAAGCTGCTTTCCACGTCTGCAACGGCTTCTGGTTTCAGAAAATGTTGGTAGGTACTGCATTCATTCCAGAAATAGGCCATCACGTCCTGCAATGCATACGTCAGCCATAACTCCGCTATGTTGGGGCCATCACTCAGTTCGCGTGAAGCGAGTATGTCAAACAGCTCACAGGCAGCGTTGTGTTGTGGGTCGGGTGCCAGTGCGTACTTCACTTGGTCATTGTTGACCCATAAGTCGTCGTTCTTAAGAAAATAAGTACCCGCAACTGATTCAAAGGGGCGTTTTACGAGAACCCCTGACGCATACAGGCTCCTCAGGTACACGCCTGGGTCGCCTGGGGACAGTCCCTCGCAGTCGTAGGTACAGAAACTGCCAGCTGTAAGGCGAGGCGTAATGGCTGCCTCCAAAGCGATCAGTAATACTACCTCGGCATCGCCTATGGTCTGATAATCGCAGGTTTTTTCGTTTTGCTGCCTGGCATGCTCAGCCAGGCGGCTGTCCAGTTCAGCGGCTGCTTGCGCCTTGCGCTGTTGTGCGTGAGCCGCCATCAAGCGCCGGCAGGCCTCGCACTGCCGCTGCGTTGGGCACACATACTTTTTAAGGTCCGAGCGGCAATTGAGCCTGACAGGGTCGCCGCAGCGTGAGCACGGCTGATCTTCATCATAGGCTTCGCACCAGTTGCGCACATACGCTGCGACAGCGCCGCCGTGAGGGATGTCGCGAAAGGGCAGCAGGGCACTGACGGGTTCGACAAAAGCGCCGGTATCGTCCGTGGCCCAATAGCGGTGAATAAACGAGATTTCTTCCTGGTTCTGTGTCAATAGCTCTAGTTTGATAGCCATGTAAGTACCGTTGTTTCATGCAAACGGTATCCCTGTGAAGGTCTCCTGTCCTGGTAGAAGCACCTAGGCTGCACTGCGTTTCAGGTGTGAGCAGAGAGCGGCCAAGAGGCTAAGTCACTTACGATGGAAGGTATAAGTTAATTTGATTTGCCGGATGTTGCATGGCTCAGGGGGTAGCAGCGCTTTGGCAGGGCGCGACGGCTTTCCCTTAGTCAAAACAACGACGCCCGTAAAACCTTATAAAAGTCAATACTTAAGCTGTTCAAACCGTGCCAGCCATGCTACAACCTTCCTGCAGTTTCCTAGCTTCTTGATAAAGAAGGGAAAAACATGACGAAGTCCGAACTGATCGAACGCATAGTCACGCATCAGGGTCTGCTGTCGTCCAAGGACGTAGAGCTGGCTATCAAGACCATGCTTGAGCAAATGTCCCAGTCCCTGGCCACGGGGGACCGGATTGAGATTCGCGGCTTTGGCAGTTTTTCGCTGCACTACCGCTCCCCACGTGTGGGAAGGAATCCAAAAACCGGCCAGTCTGTGACGTTGGATGGCAAGTTTGTACCGCATTTCAAACCAGGCAAGGAATTGCGGGATCGTGTAAATGAAGACGAAGCGGGTGAAACCGCTTGAGTGCTGGAGGTAAGCCCGTGCGTAGCATCACGCGCCTGTTTCAGGTTGTGCTGGTATTGAGTGTGGCAGCAGCGTGCCTGCTGTTCGTGTTGGAGAATTCCCAAAAGGTAGCGTTGAGCTTCCTGGGGTTTGCAAGCCCTGAATGGCCTGTGTCTGCAATGGTACTGCTGGCATTATTGGTTGGGCTGGCAGTCGGCCCGCTCATTGGCTGGTTCATTGCCATGCGAGGGCGCCGGCGGCTGCGCCGTGCTGCGATCCGCCAGAAGGCCAATGTGCCCGGCGTATAGAGGGTAGCCGGTACGCCTTCCTTGAAGGCGGCCCCAATTCGATCACGGCGGCCCTGGTGCCTATCTAGGCAGAACGTGGGTCAGCGGCACATTATGATCATGCTTCGGCTGGTGTACCCTGCCGGGTTAAGCCCGAAGGGATAGTCGGCGGCTTCCTCGCCTTCCTGGCTCGAACGCGCCAGTACTCGATAATCGCCGTTGCAGGCTTTTTCAGCCCGCTTGTAGCATTTGTTCCAAGAGGACATCAGCCCAGAGCAGTTGACGTGCAGCCCCTTTTTCCCCTGCCGCACCTCGGATTGCGAATCCGACGTACATCCGCACAGTGCAACCAATGCTATCGCAACTAAAAAACGTCTCATGCCCGTCCTTATCCTGCTGGCCCCGGTACGTTGCCCGAGCCTTTCGGCTATGTGCTGATTCATGTCACGCCGTGCCGGCATTACCACCGGTTTCCGCAAACCTACCTTATACGTAACAGAAAGCGTAGAAAAGTTTGGTGACGATGGCATTGGGCCCAGCCTGTTTAAGACCTCACCCTATAGTGATCCCGGCCTTTGCACGGCTAAATCCCCGATCCAAAAGCCCGTTAGAGAACGCTGAACCGTGCCATTTCCTACAATCACTCATCACGGCGCCCATCAAGGGGTCACCGGCTCCTGTCACCAATTGCACCTAAGCGAAGCCTGCAGCGTGTTGGTGGACTGCGGGCTGTTCCAAGGCAATGAAGCAGTCTTGCAGGGCAATGGGATCGAATTCGATATCGCAGGTATTTCCGCGCTGGTGGTGACCCACGTACACCTGGACCATGTGGGGCGTATTCCCTGGTTGCTGGCAGCAGGTTTTGAAGGGCCTATCCTGTGCAGCGAGCCTTCTGCGCACCTGCTTCCTTTGATGCTGGAAGATGCGTTCCGGCTGATGGTGACCCGAGACCAGCCACCTGTAGAGCGCTACATCCAAAGTGTGAAGCGTCGGATCGTTGCGCTGCCTTATGACCAATGGCATGTGCTCCAGGCCAGTGGCGCTTCCCAATGCCGCATTCGGCTGCAGCGGGCCGGGCATGTACTGGGCTCGGCGTATGTAGAGTTCGATATTCGTGCCTCCCGTGCGCTTGAAAGCCAGCGAGTGGTGTTTTCCGGAGACTTGGGCAGCGGCCGTTCGGCGCTGTTGCGGCCCCCCGTGTCACCGGAACGTGCTGATGTGCTGGTACTGGAAAGCACCTACGGCGACAGGGTGCATGGCGCACAGGAAAACCGGGCAGCGCGGCTGGAAAGGCTGATCGAAAAGGCCTTGGGGGACCAAGGCACGGTGCTGATCCCGTCCTTTAGCCTGGGGCGCGCTCAGGAACTGCTGGCAGACATCGAAACCATTTTGCGCAACAACGGCTTGGGCGGCTCGCCGGGTGCAGCAGGCGCGGTGGACTGGCCACAGCTGCCAGTGATTCTGGATTCCCCATTAGCCAGCCGTATTACCCAGGCCTATCGGGACTTACAGCCTCACTGGAACGAAGAGGCCCAAGGCCGTACACAGGCTGGGCGATCACCGTTGGCCTTTCCACAGCTGATTACCCTTGATAGTCATGAGCAGCATCAGCGTACGGTCAATTACCTGGCCAGCACATTGCGCCCTGCGATCGTGATTGCTGGCAACGGCATGTGCTCTGCCGGCCGTATCGTCAATTACCTCAAAGCCATGCTGAGAAACCCTCGCCATAACGTGCTGTTCTCAGGGTACCAGGCCAAAGGCACGCCGGGTGCTGTGATACAGGCCGCCGAAGGCGCGGAGGGTTTCATGGGTATCGACCTGGATGGCGAGCGGTACGACATTCGCGCCGGCGTGGCCACCTTGGCAGGCTATTCGGCCCATGCAGACCAGGCCGGGTTGTTTGCCTTTGTGAGGGGAATCCCAGAGCCGCCCCGTGAGGTACGGCTGGTGCACGGCGAAGCCAGGGCAAGAAATGGCCTGGCGCAGGCACTGGCGTCCGCGTACCCAGCCATGCACCTGATAACTCAACCCTGACCTGCGCCAGCTTGTGTCAGATGAAAATAATCGAAGCTTTTTCACAACACACTCTATAATCGGCTCGGCTTGTTTATCAGAACTATAACGCTGCAGCGGTTTGGGAATCCCGGCCCTGACAGGCAAGGACCCGACCCGTGTAATGAATGTGTTCACGCGAATGTGGCTGAGCGCTAAGCTCAAGCGCGGCCTCGCACGCCATGGATGCCGGCTGGACAGCGGCATTCGTGGGCTGAGGCGCGACAACATGGTGCTGCTGCTGGAGCAGGGCGTGAAACTGCACGATGTAAAAGTGTATTCACGCCAGCTTCATATCGGTGCACATACCGATATCGTCAGTGGGTGCGAGCTGCACCATGTCAGCCATATAGGTCGTTATTGTTCGGTGGCGGCGCGTGTCATCATCGGCCAGGATCGGCGATCGCATCCGCTGGACTGGCTGTCCACCAGCCACGCGGTGCTACAGGCACGCCTGGATTACCAGCCAGACGCCCATAGCGCCTCTGGCCAAGGCATGGATTTTCCCACCTCGATCGGCCATGACGTCTGGATTGGCCGAGACGTTATCGTGATGAAAGGTGTAACCATCGGAACCGGAGCGGTCATAGGTGCCCAGTCACTGGTGAACAGGGACGTGCCGCCTTATGCCATCGTGGCGGGCTCCCCGGCCCGTGTGGTGCGTTATCGGTTTGACGAGCCTACCCGGCAGGCTTTGCTGGCCAGCCACTGGTGGGACTATCAATTGAGCGCGCTGGGCCAGCAGGCTGTAGAAAATCCCGCCTTGCTGCTCAAGGAACTGAGTACCCAGGGCGCGCTGCCGCTGGCTGAAACCCACCTGTTGACCATCAGCAATGCGCCGCTTCGTATCCAGTGAACCTATCGCTACCAATTGTGCCGTTGGCGCGTAAACGGCCGTCAGTGCGGTAGGGTTATTCGCAGCGGTTGGGATTTCTACCCTCAAGTAATTGTATTTGGTATTGTTTCCGGCCTGATCCGCTGCAAAAGCGGCTGGTTATACTGAGCCGATGCCCGCACCATGGCGTGGAGCACGATGGAACTGCAGCACCTTCCCACTGAAGGCCTAGGAAAAAGGAACCTGTAACATGTCACAACAGCGCAAGGGCATCATTCTGGCAGGGGGTTCAGGCACTCGCCTGCATCCGCTTACCCTCGGTACGTCCAAACAGATGCTGCCGGTATACGACAAGCCAATGATCTATTACCCATTGTCTGTGTTGATGCTGGCGGGCATGAAGCAGATCCTCATCATTTCCACGCCGGATGACCTGCCTTCGTTCAAGAAACTGCTGGGCGATGGCAGCCAGTTGGGCATCGAACTGCACTATGCCGTACAGCCAAGCCCGGATGGCTTGGCCCAGGCGTTCATCATTGGCGAGGAGTTCCTGGCTGGGGCCCCGAGCTGCCTGATCCTGGGCGATAACATCTTCTATGGGCAGCACTTCTCCGACAACCTCCACGCGGCCAACAGACAGGGAAACGGTGCAACAGTATTCGGCTATCACGTTGCAGATCCGGAGCGCTTTGGTGTGGTGGAGTTCGACGACCAAGGTCGCGCGCTGAGCATCGAGGAAAAGCCCACTGCGCCCAAGTCCAACTACGCGGTCACTGGCTTGTATTTCTACGACAGCAAGGTGGTAGAGATTGCAAAATCCATCAAGCCGTCGCCCCGTGGCGAACTGGAAATCACCGACCTGAACCGCGCCTACCTGGAGCAGGGCACGCTGAACGTGGAATTGCTTGGCCGCGGCTTTGCCTGGCTGGACACCGGCACCCACGAGTCCCTGCTGGAAGCCAGCCACTTCGTGCACACCATTGAGCACCGCCAGGGGCTGAAAGTGGCTTGCCTGGAAGAAATCGCTTTCCATGCGGGCTGGATCAGCAAGGCCCAGTTGGTGGATCAGGGGCAACGCCTGGCGAAAACAGGGTATGGCCAATACCTGCTGAAAATCGCAGGCGAGTCCAAGGCGTGATGCCCTGTCAGGTCACTGTACGTGCCGGGTGAACGCGTTGCAGTCCTGTTGGCTGCCTTCAATGGCAGCCTTTGGATAGACGAGCAGATCGACACCATTCTGGCCCAGGAAGGCGTGGCTGTTCAGCTGTTTATCAGTGTAGATGCCTGTACAGACGATACCCTGGAGCGCTGCCGCATGCGTGCGGCAGCCGACCCTCGCATACAGTTGATAGGCGGCAGCCAACGCTTTGGTAACGCCGCAGCCAACTTTTTTCATCTCCTGGCCACCGTGCCTTTCGAAGGCTTTGACCTGGTAGCCCTCAGCGACCAGGATGATCACTGGTTGCCTGGAAAGCTCAAGCGAGCGGCCGAGCAGTTGGTGGCGCAACGCTGCGCAGCCTACTCCTCCAACGTTATTGCGTTTTGGCCGAGTGGCAAAACCTGCCTGCTGAACAAGGCCCAGCCCCAAGTGGCCTATGATCACTTCTTCGAGGCCGCCGGGCCCGGGTGCACCTATGTGTTCACCTCAGCGGTGGCAGCGTTCCTGAAGGCCAACATACAAGAGCAAGGTGAGGCACTGGCAGCCGTGGCCCTTCATGACTGGTACCTGTATGCCCTGTGCCGTGCCGCCGGGTGGCGGTGGTTTATAGACCCTACGCCCGGCCTTCGCTACCGCCAGCACGCCAGTAATGTGGTAGGTGCTAACGTGGGCGTACGGCCCTTGCTTGCACGTTTTCAGCGTATCCGCCACGGATGGTGGTTTGGCCAGGTCCGCTTGATAGCCGGGCTAGTAGGTTGCCCACCACAGTTGAGCAGGCCATTGGCTAATGGCCGATCAGGCTTGCTCTGGCTGGCGCGTCACGGCCGCCAATGCCGTCGCAGGCCCCGTGACTGGTTGTATTTTGCAGGCCTTTGCCTGTTGCTGGCCTGTTTCAAAGGGCCACTGACATGAAGCGGCTTGTGCTGGTGACCGGTGCCAACGGTTTTGTAGGGCGTGCGGTGGTAGATCGGCTAGTGGAAGGCAACAGCCTGCCGTTGGCCGCTGTACGTCAGCCGGGGCAGTGGCAAGGGCCGGGAAGGGCGGTGACCTATGACTTGCTATCAACCACCTTGCCGGACCTCTCAGGCGTGGATGCGGTGATTCACTGCGCCGCCCGTGTGCACGTGATGGCTGACAGCGTGGCGGACCCACTTCACGCCTACCGTGAAGCCAACCGGGATGCGACCGTGCGGTTGGCAGCCCATGCGGCTGCGAGCGGCGTACGCCAGTTTGTGTTTATCAGTACCATCAAGGTGAATGGGGAGCGTACCCTTGGCCGTTCGCCTTTTACCTCGCTGGATGAACCTGCGCCGGTAGACCCCTACGGCCAAGCCAAATTGGAAGCCGAACAAGGGCTGCTTGAACTCGCGGCACGCACAGGCCTTCAGGTAACGATCATCCGGCCGCCTTTGGTCTATGGCCCCGGTGTAAAGGCCAATTTCCGAGCCATGATGAAAGCGCTGGATCGTGGTGTGCCCTTGCCGTTTGGGGCGCTGCACAACCGCCGCAGTATGGTCGGCGTTCATAACCTGGCAGACTTGGCAGTGCACTGCCTGGACGTACCTGCTGCCCAAGGCGTGTTCCTGGTGCGGGACTGGGAACAGCCTACCACCGCCCAAACCATGGCAGCGTTGGCTCGCGCCTTGGGCAATAAGCCGCGCTTGGTGAATATGCCTGTAGGTTGGTTGCGCTGGGCGGGCAGGGCGTTAGGCAAGCAGGCGGTGGTCAGCCGGCTATGCGACCCTCTGGAAGTCTGCCTGGACCACACCGCAGCCCACTTAGGCTGGCAACCCCCACTATCGCTCGAAGAAGGCTTGCGCCTTACCGCCGAGGCTTATCACAAGGAGCGCCTGTGAGCGGCCTCATCTACCTCGCTGTGTTCGTATTGTCCGCCGGGTTTACCGGGGCCGTACGCCGCTATGCACTGCACAAGCAACTGATGGACGTGCCCAACGCACGCAGTTCTCATACCGTACCCACTCCACGGGGTGGCGGGGTGGGTATCGTAGCGGCGTTTATGCTAGGGCTGCCCCTGTTGGTACTGACTGGCTGGGCCACAGTGGCAGACGCCTGCGTATTGGCCATTCCCGGCATGGCCGTGGCAGCGATTGGTTTTGCTGACGACCACGGGCATATTCCCGCACGCTGGCGGTTGCTGGGCCATTTCGCAGCTGCAGGAACAGGTTTGGCGCTTTTGAACACTTTACCTGTGATACCCCTATGGAATGGCTTCACCCTGAGCGGTGCCTGGTTGGCAGTGCCATTGGTAATCGGGGTGGTGTGGCTGCTCAACCTCTACAATTTCATGGACGGGATCGATGGTATTGCAGGTGTGCAGGCCGTTACCGTGTGCCTGGGGTTTGCGCTGCTGGCTTACTTGTATGCCACACCCGCCGATGTAGCGCTGGCATTGCTGCTGGCGGCGGCTTCAGGCGGTTTCCTGTGCTGGAATCTGCCCCCTGCCAAGATTTTCATGGGGGACGCGGGCAGCGGCTTCCTAGGGGTAGCCATTGCGTTGCTGTGGCTGAAAATTTCGTCCCATGCGCCCCAAGTGTTCTGGGCCGGGCTGGTATTGATGGGCGTCTTTGTGGTCGATGCCACCTGGACGCTACTGGTGCGGTTGAAGCGGGGGGAGAAGGTGTATGAGGCCCATCGTAGCCATGCGTATCAGCATGCGGCGATGCGGTATGGAAGCCATAGCAAGGTGACGGCGGTGGTGGGGGTACTAAATGTATGTTGGCTTTTGCCCATTGCTTATGTAATGGGTAATGGGGGGATGAGCCTTTGGCAGGGTATGGTAATAGCTGGTGGTCCGCTGCTAATAATGGCTTTTGCTTTAAAAGCAGGTATGAGTATTGGAGCCAATAATTAACAAGGATTACTAGTTTTAGGATCCTTTTTGACTGCTGTTAAGCTCATCGAAAGCATAAAAACTCGTGGCGCTAATAAGTTGGCTTTTGCGGCGTGGAATAAGATGGTAATGGCAACACAGTGTTTTAAATTATAATTTGCCCCCTTTGTGGCTACAACGTACATTCCGTAAAGGACCTCATGCCCATATTCCATAATTCAGGCGGCTAAGCTCCTGGCAATCTGAAAGCAAAGTCAATGTCAAGCTGAGATTGAGGGTAGCGATAAATCTGGACAAGTATGAGGTTGGGCGCGCTGGAAGCCTGGTATCGCTTAAGCATCAGGTTTTGAAGCTACGGAACCTTGTTGGATCTATTCAGACTAATCGACTCACGCACCTAGGGGAGTTCAAATGAAGCAGTCGTTGAGCGCGGCCGGTTATAGCCAGTCCGGAGAGGGTCAGCTTTGGCGCCGTGAGGGTTATGGTGTTAGCGACTCGGCTGAAAATGAAGCGCTCTGCAAGGACTTGCTGGATGTACTGCAGCTTTCTACGGACTTAAGAATATTTTCACCCGTGCTAGCAGAGGCCTGTGTAAACCCGTTCAGGCGCCTTAACCTTTCAAGCGAGCGCGCTAATATCCTACGCCCGTTTGAGGATCATTTTCATCCCAATACACGCGTACTGGAAATTGGCGCAGGTTGCGGTGCAATTACAAGATTCCTCGGTGAAAGTGGCGCCCAGGTAGTAGGTTTGGAAGCGTGCATAGGGCGGGCCGAGGTCGCCCGCGAACGGACACGAGACCTACCAAACGTTGAGATTGTTGCCGATCGGTTGCAAGATTACCCCTCAGGCGTATTGTTCGACGTAATAGTGCTTGTGGGTGCCCTTGAATATGCACCAAAATATTCTTTTGCAGAAAATCCTGGGCTAGAAATGTTGAGAAAAGCGAAGGCGCTTCTTTCTCAGAATGGCCAACTTATACTCGCTACCGCAAACCAACTTGGATTGAAATACCTGGCCGGCGTTCCTGAAGACACGCTTGGCTTGGCCATGGCAGGTATTGAGGAGCGGTTCGGTTCAGGACTTAGCCGTACATACGGGCGGCTGGAACTTATCAGCTTGCTCGAAAAGGCAGGTTTCAAAGGGCATCAGTTTTTTGCACCATTGCCTGATTTCAAGATGCCGTCCACTATTATCAGTGAGAAGGGCACAAACTCGACCGCTGATAATTTTGACGTGGGAGTGCTTGCAGCACAGGCTGTTCGCAGAGACCCACAGCTTACGCATACAACGTTCAACATCCAGCTCGCTTGGCCTGAAATCGTAGCCAACGGGTTAATATTGGAGCTGGGTAATTCAATTCTTGTAAAAACATGCACTGAGGTTAGCACTCAAGCCCAAAGCGAGAATTTAGCATTTCATTACAGCACGCAGCGTGTTTCAAAATTTACTCGCCAAACAGTTTTCACAGAGAAGGAAGGCGAAGGAATACAGGTTCATTCTCGTGCGCTTTTTACAGAAGGCGCGAAAAGTACAGATACTGTAAGGCTTCATATTCAAAGCGATGAGCCCTACTATCAAGGCACATTGTTGAGTGCTAATTTTCGAGAAATTCTTGGTACGCCAGGCTGGAAACTAGAAGATCTAGCCGCACTTGTTCGCACGCATGTCGATACACTTACTACGCTTTTGGAAAATGGATCTGAGAAAAACGCACTTGATAGCTTCGACGCAGTATTGCCGGATAATTTTCTGGATGCAACGCCAGGAAATTTGATTATACAGCGCAATGGAGTACCCGCTTGCTTTGATTTGGAGTGGAAAGTTGATCATCCCACGCTTGGCTGGGTATTATGGCGATCGTTGTTGTTCATGCTGGGAGGCACGCTTATCGCACCTATGGCGTCTCAGCATTCGCTCTCACTGGGCGAGTTGATAAATAAAGTACTTGGAAATGTGCTTGACTCCCCACTCTCTGTAGGCGTTTGGTTAGAAAGGGAACTGGAGTTTCAGCATGCTGTGACCGGTAAGGATCAGCAGCAAGCTATCTCAGCGATGCTGGACACAATGGTGGTTACCTGAGATTTAGTAGGTGGGGGCCAGAAATGCACGCGCCTGACACCCCACCTGCGGTTCCTCATTTCCCGCCGTTCGCACTGGGCTACGTGGGCGCCTACCAAGCGTTTCGGCTAAGGGTTTAATGATAGCCTCGACACCATGACACGGAGTTCCGCTGGTTTTGCGTAGATGGATAACCAATCCAGCCGTAAAAAATGACCATTCTTGTTGCAACTATCTTGTCTTTGAGTATCCTATACTGCTTTAGCCAGTCGGTACGTCTGTACCAAGGCGGCGCCTCTTTTCGAGCTATAAAAGTCTGACGTTGCGTTTGGACTTAACTGTTTTAAGGTGGAAAAAATGCATCAGGAGTCAAACACATCTAATGCGCGAAAAAAACTTTGGTTGGTTTCGTGTGTGTTTGCTTTTTTAAGTTCAATGTTGTGCTTTGTTACCTTGATGCCGATGGTTCCAGTGGATGAGCTTGATCCCTCATGGAAAGCTGGGATGTCGTATGCAGTCGACCATGGCTTACAGATCGGTACCGATATAATATTCACATTCGGACCGCTGTCTAACATTTACACCGGATTTTATTCGCCAATATATGATACTAGCTATGCTTTAGTGTCTCTTTATCTGGCGATTTCTTTCTTTGCTGGGTTGTATTGTCTGTTTTATGTGCAGAAAAGGTTTGTTCCACTACTAACTTGTGCAGGCATAATTTTTTTCTGGGGGGCTTTTAAAGACTCATTCATGATGGTTTTACCCTTTCTTCTGCCGCTTACATTGATTTTTGAAGCTTTGCCAAATGAGCGTGGAAGGAAGTTAAAAAATTATTTATTTATTATTTTGTTGCCAGCTGTAGGGGTTCTTCCTCTAATAAAATTGAGTGTTATTGTGGCGTGTATAGCTTGTGTTGGATTAAGTTCAGCACTGTTGGCTTACAGACGACGTTTCCTGCTTGCCGCTGCAACCTGCTTTATTCCATTGCTGTCATGCGTCTTAGCTTGGGTGGCATTCGGGCAGAAACCCAATTTACTAATAAATTATTTTTCAAACTCGCTTCCAATTATAGCAGGCTACACTGAAGCAATGGCGGTTTATCAAGGGCTAGCTGTGGCCATCGTCTATTTGATAGGCGCCGCTATATTGATGTATGGCGTATGGTCCGTTAAGAGGAATTCATTTTTATTAAGTGCTCTTACGGTTTTATTGATGGCAATTTACTTATTTCTAAATTTCAAGGCTGGTTTCGTAAGGGACGACGGTCATGCAGTGATTAGTGGTGTGGCGTTGATGTTGATTTCGCTGATTCTCTGGCCTGCGTTACAGTCGCTCAGAGGGTTAGGTTTCACCTGCATAGCCTTTTGTATTGGTCTGTTTGTGGCGTGCGTGAATACTTCATTTAGCCCTGCACAGCGCTGGAATCATGCTTATCATAATGCCTTAGCAAACCTGGAAGGGCTGACGCTTCGCATAGGGAGTCCTGGGGAGCTAGCAAGGCGTTTTGATCAACAAATGGCTAGGGTTTTGGAGGGTTCAGATTTTTCGGGTGTATCTGGCAGTGCTGATGTTTACTCATATGGTCAAACTGCACTTATCTCCTCGGGTGCTGATTGGAAACCTCGCCCAGTATTTCAAAGTTATTCAGCCTATACACCACAGCTATTGGAAATCAATGCGGACCATTTGAGTTCCAAGCAGGCGCCGGAAAATATATTTTTTGGTATTCAATCTATTGATGGTCGGCTCCCTTCTTTGGAAGATGGGCTAAGTTGGCCGTCTATACTTTCCATGTACAGTCCCGTAAGGCTTTCCGGAAACTATTTGGTTTTAAAACGGGTTAGTGACAAAGCGCCCGTCTTTAATGAGATTAAAATCAGCATGGAGTCTTTTGATAAGCCTATAGAACTTCCTGAGTACTCGGGTAATCTTTACATGACTGCAGACATCCAGCAGACTTTTCCTGGAAAATTGAAGTCTGCCCTCTTCAAGCCGTCCTTCCTCCTTGCGCGGTTTACTTTCGTAAATGGTCAAACAAAGGAGTATCGGATTATTTCTGGTATGACTAAAACCAAATTTATGGTGTCCCCACTTATTCAAAACAATAAAGATTTTCTTATGCTGTTTTCAGATGAAAATTTAAATGAGGCTGGGAAAGTTAAAAGTATTTCTTTCAGTGCGCCGGGGGCCGGCGGCATGGTCTGGAAGAACGAATTCAAGGTTTCACTCTATAGCTCGCAGTCGCCTGCGCGCGATACTGTTTCTGGTATTTTAGGAATCGTTCAGCCAAAAACTGTTGAAAATCTGCCGTCAATGCCATGTACAGGCGTGATTGACTCGTTGGAAGGAAGCCCGATTACAGGTGAAGGTCGAAATGTGGGCAAGCATTTGGCTGTACGTGGATGGATTACACCGTCTGTACAATCCTATCCCGAGGATGGCAAAGCGGTAATTTTGCTTAAGGGGCCTCAAAAAGAATTCGCATTCGATATGCAGTCGTCTTCGAGACCGGATTTAGCCAAACATTTTGAATCACCCTCGATGGTAAATGCCGGGTATGATGCGATCTTGGACATGCGTGAACTTCATGGTAGCTTCGATGTAGGACTAGGTTTTGTTAAAAATGGTGCGATTTCGGCATGCAATGGACTTGAATCTATAACCAAAATAATTAAGTAAAAAATCCAGCATAGCTTGCGTCTTCTTTCGCTAGCTATGCTGGATAAATTTATCTAAATTATTCCTGTTTGAATGATAGGTGTTTGTGGCCTAAGTAACTCGTGAATACGGGGAAGATTACACCCACTGCATGGGCCAGCTCTTTGTTGTAAAAATCTATTCCAAGGCTGGGCAGAACATGGAACGCAAGTAGTACGCTGATTCCCCAAGTCTGCAGTACGGCAATCGCGTTAACAGCTAAAAACCATAATGCAGAATGACGAAGCGAATTCTTGCTTTCCTTGAATACGAACAGTTTTGCCAAGGCAAAAGCTGTAATCATGCCCGTAATGTAGGCAAGAATGACAGACCAGGAATAGCTAAGCCATAGATTGTAGAGGATGCGCGAGCAGAAATTGACAATTGCCGCGAAGCCGCCTGTCACCAAAAAGGCCAGAAACTGCGGCGTAAGAAAGCCCTTCAGCATTGCGCTGCGTCCTTCGCCAAGCCGCGGCCAAAGTCGATGCTTTCGGAAATACCCCGGTCTTCAGGGTAATAGTAGGACGTGTCCGCTACCCAAAGGCCCTCAATGGGTAATTTGGCTGGCGGCAGGGTAGCTGGGAACCCAGGCTTGCAGATGGGCTGAGCATAACGGTACCGGCTGGCCCGAATGTCGATAAAGTCGCTGTTCTGCAAGGAAGGGTTGATAGTCTGCAGATAGCGCTTCACCTTTGCTGTGAAGTGCTCATTAGGCTCTGCATACTTTTCGTGCTCGCCGGGCATGTAGAAAGGTACGTAAACGACATGCTGGTCCATGGGCCGTAGGTTGGTGTATTCCACTAAACCAGGAATGTCCATGTTCGGGTCGTTGATATTAAGCCAGAAGTTTTCCGTTACTGCTTTCTTCAGCTTGGCAATCACGCATACCACAGCCACGTTTGGCACGGCAGCGTACTGTTCAAGCAGGGCCGCTGGGAGGTCTGGCATCAGCCGCCCTACGTAAGGCAGCGGTACGGTACTGATTACCTTGTCGAAAGTCTCTGCCCCCTCTGCAGTTTCAACACCATGAACACGGCCATTAGCAATCTGCACCTTGGTTACCGGCTTACCCAAACGTACCTCACCGCCGTGCGCCAAAATATCCTTGTGCATGGCATTGAGGAAGGTGGCCGAGCCGCCTTCGAGGTATCCCAGCTTCTCTTTGAAGAGGTTGTAGCGTGAACGGCCGATACGCCTGATGCGGCTCCATATCCAGGCCGCAGACAGGTTGTCTGAGTAGTGATAGAACTTATAGGCGAACAAGTTGCGCCACATTACGTCGTAGGCTTCTTTGCCTACCCAGCGTTTGATCCACCCAGTGGCTTCCACATTGTCGAGTGGCTTCCAATCATTGCGTTTCACTGAAAGGAATGCATGCAGGCCGTAGCGGAATTTGGCCGTAAGGCTTAGCCCTTTGAACTTCAAAAGTGCAATAGGGTTGCCCCAGGGTTGCAAGCGCTGCTGGTACCAGTAACCCATGCGGGTTTCGGTCCAGCGCATTTTCTGCGACAGGCCCAGTTCATCCAGCATGGTGAGAAACGCATGGTCCGAAATGCAGTGGAAATGGTAATAACGCTCGATATCCATGCCTGCGAAATCAAACGTGGCGGTCATTCCACCCACTCGGTCATCTGCTTCATACACGACGGGCGTATGGCCATCCCGTGCGAGTTGATAGGCTACCGCCAAGCCCATAGGGCCAGCGCCTAGCACCGCAATACGTTGGCCCATGTTAAAACTCCATCTCGATCTTGCTATAAGTCGGGTCCAGGAAGGTCTCTTCGATCGCCTTCCTGAACGGTGTAGGCGTGACGTTGAAAATGCCAGGCCAGTCGATCACCTCAAACTCGTCCGGTGCTATCAGAGCTTCTAGCTGCGAGGTTGTGAACGGCGGGTTCTTGTCAAAGAGGGCCCATGTCCATAGCAGTGCGTGGAACAGGCTGTAGGGGATTTTGACGATCGTGGCCTTGGCTTTGGTAGTATTTTTGATCTGCCGAATAATATCGATGTAGTCGATTTTTTCCAGGCCCGAAATGTTGTAAACGTTGCCCGCCGTGCGGCTTTGTATGCAGCTCATGATGATGCTGCAGAAGTCACCCACATACAGTGGTTGGCGCATGAACTTCCCATCGCCTGGAACGGGGAATACCGGTACCTTCTGCATGAAACGGCTGAGCCACCCCAGGTGCTTGCGGTCGAACCAGCCAAACATCAGGGTAGGGCGCAACACTACGCAATTAATGCCGCTTGCAAGCACCATTTTCTCCTGAGCAGTTTTGCTGCGCGTGTAGAAGTCATCGGCGACAGACTCCACCACTGATGAGCTGATATGCACGGTATACGGCACGCTGTGAGCGTTGATGGCTTCAATAATGCGTTCAGTACTGGTCAGGTTGTTGCGGGTGAAGGGGTCTTCAGTGGGCGCACCAATCTGAGCTTGCAGCATCACTACCGTGTCGGCACCAGCAAAGTGCTGGCTCCATGGGCCTTTTTCTGCGAGGTCAGCCTGTTCAATAGTAAGGTCTGGATGCATTCGTTTGAGAACGGCCAGGTTTGCCTCATGCTTATCCAGAATCACAAGGTTGTGGTAACCCGCTCTGCGCAGATGTGCGACCAGGTTTTGCCCTACCAACCCTGCGCCGCCAGGAATGATGATCTTGTTGTCCATACGCTTTTCCATATTATTGAGCTGCCTTAACGGCCACAGCAGACCATTCGCCCCAGCCGTCCCCGTCGTCAGAAATGCTGACCTTGAAGCGGGCAGGGAGGTCCGGCGCATCAAATTTCAAGGTGGTCCATTCCAGTGTGACCGGTAGGCTGGTTGCGCCTGTACCGTCAACCTTTATGATTTGCCGTGTATTTACAGGGCCGGAACGGTAAAGGATCGAATCCCCTTTGTTCAAATCCAGTGTAATCGTGCCTCTGTCGGCATCAGAAGATTTCCATGAGCCATAGACTTTAAGCCCATCGATAGTCGAGTGCCAGGAGTCACTGCCTTCTGCCCAAATGGCGTCCGCTTGTACGCCTGTAACTGCTATTTCCCCTGCCTTGGCTGGAGCGAAGGGCAACAAAGAGTAATATAGTTTGGGTAACTCAATACGGATAGCGCATGCGCTGTCTTCCGCTGCAAGCAAGATCGGTTTCCCCAACGCATAGCGCTTTATGTAGCCGGTGAAGTCAGTATGCTGAGCTATAGCAGCTCCAACTATTTTATTCGACTCATCTGTAAAAATAAGCCTTTTTTCTTTAGAGGAGCTTGAGTCGGCTGTGGTTGAGCCAGAAACGCGCACATATTCGGCGTCGACCCCCGTTGCGCTTATGTTGTCAGCTTTATTTTTGCATACCATGGCTGCTGATTTTTGGTAGGTTTGCTCAATTAAATGACCAGTGTTTATAATTGGTTTTTCATTGAAAATTGAAACTTTATGGTCGATTGCCCATTGGCTGACTCCCACTATATAGTCGGGAGATGGATATAGATATTTTAGCTGTGATACGTCATTTACATGCATGTTTAGTGCTAGCGCCGCTACCATCCTGTTAAACTTTTCAGACGTATTGTCAGAGAGTGCAGACATCTGAAAAGGAAGCAAAAGCAGCAAGGCTACCAATGTTAATCCGGAAAAAACTTTGTTGGTGACTGGTTTTTTTAAAAGGCCGCATAGCAAAATTATTAGAGCGCACCATGCCATAATGGCTGGGGTAGTATAGCGATGGCTGAAAGCCTGCCCCAACCCTTGGTCGATTCGTCCGCCTGCAGTGCCAATAGCGGTTCCGCCTATATACAATATAAAGCTTAGAAGCGCCAATTCTAGTGCGTGATTTTTAGGGCTGCGCAGATAATTGAGCATTAACGCTGCACTTGCTATTATCAAACCTGCACCTGCTGCTATAGCAAGCTTTATACCCCAAGGCGTCTCCAGAGCGCCGTAATAAGACGGGCTGCCTAGGTAGCGGAGAGCGTACTGAATAAAATCCGAAGGTTGTTGCATGAAGGTGTGAACAAGCCCAGCCTGCTCAGAAGACCCAGTGGAGGACCTGTCGAAGTACAAATAAGCCAATACGCCTGCTAAGGCAGCGTGTAAAACAGGTTTCCATAGCGGCTGTCGTTGTACGAGCCCATATAGCACCATAATCGGCAGGACGATAATACCATTGGCCATGGTACCTACGCTGGCAATACCAGCAATAGTGGATAGCAGGAAATAGGTTGGCTCATTATCTTGAATCGATATGCAATACCAGAGCAGGGCGAGCAGCGGTACCAGTTGCGCCAGATAGAATTGGCTCTGAAAGCCCCAGTTGATGTTTTCGCTTTGCGACCAGAAAAAACATAACGCCAGAATAAGGCCGCCTGCGCCAAAAACAGCAGTGCGGTTAGTCGGTGTCACCGTCCGTTTCAAGAAGCCATAAAACGCCCAGAATGCAAGGGCCATTAACAGGAGATTGAGCATAATAAGCGGCGGTTGAATACCTCCAAATAAAGTGAAGTTCAACCAGAATATCACCCTGGTCAGGATGATCCGATGTTCATTATGAGGTGTCCACCAAGCGCTTGTATTGCCTAGGCTGATCTGCTGATAGAAGCCTACATAGCCGTTCCACATATCCCAGAAAGGCACCGGAGAGAACTGATGGTAGGCGCCCCATAGGGTCAATAGCAGCACAATGGCCGCCAGTAACCCGACAGCGGTTTTATAAAGACTAGTAAGGGAGGTCATTGTTGGCCAGTCAGATAGATAGTTTTTTGAAGATGAATTCGGGGATCATTTTGATAATCATCATGATGGGCCACCAGAAAAACGGTGTGTACAGGACATTCCGTTTCTTCTCAAACCCCTTGATGATGTCCGCTGCAACAGCCTCCGGTGTTGCTGTTAGCTTTTCTGGCAAAGGCAGCCCTGCTGTCATAGGCGTGGCAACAAACCCCGGCTTAATCGTGAGCACATGGACGTTCAATTTGCTCAAGCGTGCGCGTAGCCCGCTGCAATACTCACTCACAGCACTTTTGGCTGCGCCATATAGGTAATTTGAACCACGGCCCCTGTCTCCTGCTACAGATGAGATCACACCGAGTGTGCCATGACGCTGGGTTTCAAGCTGTTTGGCAAGGGTGGTCAAAAGAGCAATCACAGAAAGGCCATTCGTGTTGAACTCCTGAATCGCGTAGTTCACATCGTCTTGGCACTTGGCTTGGTCTGGAAGTGTGCCGTGGGCTACCAGTACATAGTCGATCTGTGCCCACTGAGCTTGACAGGCCTCCAGTATGCTCTGGCCAGCGTTTACGTCTGCCAGGTCTTGAACTAGTGTTGTCACGCTCGCGGCGCCACGGGTTTGCGCATCCGCTTTTACCGCATTAAGTTTGCCTTCCGAACGACCCACCAGCATCAGGTGATGCCCCTGGCGGGCCCAGACCTGAGCGCAAGCCTGGGCGATGGCAGATGTAGCGCCAATGATCACTATATTTTTCATGCAGTAACTCGGGCCCAGAAGGCAGATTGAATGGAGGGGTCACGATGGCGTTCCAGTGCTTCCCAATTCGGGTAGCCGCGCTGGAAGTCGGGGGCCGCCATGTGTGCGTCTTTCGCCGGGTACAGCCTGCCATTAGCCTCACGCACAATGGCGTCCAGGCGAGTGAACAGCGCATCTCGTTCTCGATGCTGGACAGGGAAGTCCAGTGCCAGCGACACGCCTTTGAGAGGGAATGAGAGCAAACCAGGCGAGGGTAGATCCCCGCAACGTTTGAGCACTGCCAGGAACGAACCCTGGTTGCTCGTAGCGATTGTTTCCAGCAAGGCACGCACAGCATATTCGCCGTCGTTTTCAGGGATCACGCACTGGTACTGCCGAAAGCCACGAGGCCCGTAGATACGGTTCCAGTGCAACAGGCTATCTAGTGGATAGAAAAAGGGCTCGTAGTCCGCCTTGGCATACCGCCGCTGGCTAGGCTGGCGACGCCAGTACAGTTCGTTGAACGCTCGCAACGACAGCTTATTGATTAGCGACAGAGGAGGCGTAACAGGTACGCTGAGCTTTTTGCGATGGGGCAACACTTGCTCGCCATAGGTGGCATGGTCGCCCGTGAAATAAGCGCCCCGGCCCAACTGTTGCCCGCGGGCAAGGCAATCCACCCAGGCCACACTGTACTCATGCTGGTGGTCCAATTCGTTGGACAGCGAAAAGAACTCGGCAATGTTTCCGAAGCGCTGACTTTGCGTATCCATCTGCGTGGAGTGGATCGGGATCAGTTGGAACGTGGCCCATGTGACTATTCCGGTCAGGCCTAGGCCGCCAATGGTTGCCGCAAACAGTGCTGGGTTTTCGTGGGCTGAGCAGCGCAGAACACCTTCGCTGCGCACTAGCTCGAAGGCACGCACATGGCGCCCGAACGTGCCGCGCACATGATGGTTCTTGCCATGCACATCATTAGCGATGGCGCCGCCTAGGGTGGCAAACTGCGTGCCTGGCGTAACCGGCAAAAACCAGCCTTGCGGCACACTCAATGCAAGCACATCAGCCAAGGTCACACCGGCTTCGGCTGTAACAGTTCCAGTAGCCCAATCGGCAGCGATGAACTTGCGGGTGCTACGCATTTCAAGCACGTGGCCGCTTGCAGCCATGCAACTGTCACCGTAGCTACGCCCGTTACCGTAGGGCAGGGTGGTGCCGTGTGCCTGGCCGAGGGTTTTTAGTCGATCAGCCCATTCGTCCCGCCAGGAAGCGCAGTGCCCTGTTTGAGGGGTGTAGGGATAGCGCCCCCACGAATACAAAGGCCCGCTCATGCTGCAGCCCAAAATGCGAGGCAGAACAACAAGCCAATTAGTAGGCTAGGTTTGTCTTTGATGGCAAAGACCACCGGGTCATCATGCATTTCGCCGCGGTGCGTCAGCATCCACACGCGAGTGATCCATAGCAGCAGCAGCGGGCATGCAAGCCAGATGATCTGTGGATGCGTGTACATCATGGCAGTAGTGCCATCGTGTATGTACAAAGCCATCACCATCACAGACAGGTAACCCGAGGCTGCGCCGAGTGAGGACAGCATTTCAAGGTCACTAGGGTAATAGCCCCGCCCCCGTGTTTTACCGCTTTTGCCTTTGAGTCGAGCATCGTGCAATTCGGCATAGCGTTTGACCAAGGCCAGGCTCAAAAAGATAAACATGGAGAAGGCGAGGAGCCAGAACGTGAGCTCCAGGCCCAGAGCAGCTGTGCCTGCAATAATGCGCATTGTGTACAGCAAGGCCAGGGTTATTACGTCCAGTGCCATCATTCGCTTTAATGCAAAGGAGTACGCCAGGGTAATCACATAGTAAAAGGCTAACGCAATGGAAAATGCCCATGGAAGCAGCAAGGCCGCCGTGGCGAAAGAACCCACGAGCAAAAGCGGAAACACGAGTATGCCGTGTTTGATCTTTACCTTCCCTGAGGCGAAGGGCCGATTACGTTTGGTTTTGTGGTGGCGGTCGTCGGTAAGGTCGAGAAGATCGTTAAGGATATAGACACTTGAGGCGCATAGACCGAAGAGCAGAAAAGCGAGGATGCCTGCCAGCCAAAGGCTCATGCTAGTGATCTGATGGGCTGCCAACAATGGCACGAACACCAGGATGTTTTTCATCCACTGGTGAAGGCGGAAAGCTTTCACCCACGGGCGAACCCCACTGGGGTTGGAGTGTATAACCTGCTTGATTGAGCACTGCTTGGCTGCTTTGGCTTCAACCCCACTGTCCGGATTGGCAAGATAGGCGTGCCGTGCCGAGGCCCACACCACAAGGTCGTCATGGGAATTACCCACGTAGTCGAAGCCCTTCTCGCCATAGAGTTCAACGAGGCGATCACGTTTGCGATGAGCACTCAGGTTTATGCCTGCACCCGTTGCCAGCACCTGATCGAATACACCCAAGTGGGTGCTGATATTGTCAGCGATCTGTTGAGGGCTGGCGGTGGCCAGTACCACTGGACGGCCCTGCTGGCGTGCCTCGTCGATCAGCTCCAGCACTGCTTCGTCGAATGGCAGAACAGTGACGTCGAATTCGCAGGCGTTGGTAAGGCCTTCTTTCAAGGCAACCTTGCCTTGCCCAAGCCAGCGTAAGGGCTCCCAAGCACGCAGCGGGTGCTGGCGGACGAACGCCATGCCCAATTCGAACAGCATGTCCGACTTGAGCAGGGTGCCATCCAGATCAACCACCAGTGGCGGCGCTTGGCCTGGAAGCGTCGACGCCAAGGCGGAAGAAGTGACGTTATTCATTCTGAGGTCTCAATTCCGGGACTAGCAGGTGCATTAAGGTGCGATAAGCCGAGAGCAATAAGTCAAATTTTCACCCGCGGCGGCCATGCCAGCGAAAAGTCCTCATGGTTCAACGTGAGGTTAGGGCTGTAGCAATAGTCACTCTGGATGTTGGGCCAGCGCGCTTTCATATGATTAACTTCCTTCGAAAAGCGAGCCTGTTTCTCCGGGGTATCCTCATGTCCACGGGTAGCGGACTCATGATGGTAAAGCTCAGAATAAGGTGTCCAAACGTTTACATAGCCTGCTTCGCCTACACGTAAACAGAAATCTACATCGTTGAAAGCGACCCTAAGGTTCTCTTCGTCCAGGCCTTCCACAGCAAGGAATGTACTCTTCCGGATCACCAAACATGCGGCGGTGACAGCGGAAAACTCTTGCACAAGCTCGGCGCGGCAGAAATAGCCGTGATCGCCCTTGGGCAAGTACTTGTGAGAATGCCCAGCCACGCCGCCCACTCCTACAATCACACCTCCGTGTTGAAGTCGGTCGTCGGGATACCATAGGCGAGCACCAACAGCGCCGACTTCCGGAAGCGTTGCCAGACCGACCATCTCTTCCAGCCAGTTTGGGGTGATCACTTCAATGTCGTTGTTGACCAACCCTATTAACTCACCTTGAGCTGCCCGTACCGCCATGTTGTTCAGAGCAGAGTAATTGAACGGGCTGTCGTCACGAATCACACGCACGCGTTCCGTTTGATCAAGGGCGGCAAAGTAGGCGAGAGCAGAGGGATCGTCCGAGCCATTATCAACTAGGATAATCTCGTAATTATTGTAAGTACTACGTTGTACGATGCTGTCGATGCACTGGCGTACGAGCGCTTCAGCATTTCGTGTAGGGATGATCAGGCTGACCATCGGCTGAGGGCTAGGCACTTCATAATGTACTCGGTACATGCCTGTTGGCAGCAACTGAACTTCTGCTTTGCAATGCCTGCGCTGCAAGTGCTCTTCCAAGGCCTTTGCTCCAGCGAGTGCAGCATAAGGCTTCTCGGTACCTGCCAAGGCAGTGCTGCCTTCGTGAATACGCCAATGATAGAGTACCCGGGGGATATGCACGATATGGCCAGGTTTCAGAGCATCGGCGCACCGTAGCGCCAAGTCATAATCTTGAGCCCCCTCAAACCCTGGGCGAAAGCCTCCCAGTGAACGCACCAAGTCTGTGCGGTAAACGCCCAAGTGGCAAACCATATTCTGGGACCGGCATAGGTGAGCGTTCCAAGCGCTTTTGAAGTAAGGCGACGTGCGTTTGCCATGGCTGTCAACCTTATCCTCATCGGAATAGAACATGCCAGCGTCTGGGTTTTCCAAGGCTGTACGCGCTACCCAATACAGAGCATGTTCAGGCAATAGATCGTCGTTATCCATTAGGGCAATAAACTCACCCGTTGCCAACTCAAGCGCGCTGTTGCTGGCATGGGAGATATGACCATTTTCCGGTCTGAAAACCACTTTGATACGTTTGTCCTGACGAGCAAACGCCTGCAGAGCCTGGGCAATTTCCGGCTTTGTGGATGCATCGTCAGCAATACAAAGTTCCCATTCTCCGTACAGTTGTGTACGCACGCTGTCTATGGCTTCGCGGAGTAGGTCCAACGGAGGGTTGTAGACCGGCATGATGATGGAAATTTTCGGTTTTTTAGCAAAGCCGCGGATCACTTCTTTAATCGACCAACGTTTGTTATCGTCCATGGTGTCGTAGTACTCGACCCATACCGAGTAATCATGGCGGTCTACCACTGGCCGTGTTTCCTGGCCTATAAACTCATGTTTGGAAGCGCCTAGTACCCAACGAACGCGGCCAGCCAGGCCAGAAATACCTTGGCTCGTCAACACTCTGTAGGCTTTACGTAAGGTGGCAGAGAAGCCGCCACCGCGACGGATGATGGCCGGTAGTACGGTATAAAGCTTATAAAGCCGCCGCAGGGAGCGGGTGACTTTACGCAGGGGGGCCGTGACTTTCCAGCTGGTGGAGGTATACAGGCCTATAATCTGCAAGTTCAAGTTGTGAATATGCGTGTCCTTGGCCACCTGCTGTTCCTGCAGCAAGTGCTGGAGGCGCAGAACCTCTTGTTCCAGTGCCTGACGGTGCGAAGCCTGCCCTTGCACAGCGGTAGTGGACTGTGCTTCTACCGAAGCTAGCATGTCGCGCATGGTGGCTATTTCATTGTTAGCTTTATCAAGGGCTTCATGCACGCGCTTTGCTTCCATTTTCTCGGCTTCAGTACTCAATAGTTTATGCTGGCTAAGCTCAAGCTCAATGCGCGCCTGGTTCAAGTCGACCTGCACAGATTCGAGCGTCTCACGCAGCTGGGTAATCTCATGCTGAGAAGCCGCCATTCCTTCCTGAAGCACGTTTAGTTCGCTTTGGGTGGTTACTACAGTTGACTCAAGTTGCTTGAGTTCAGCAGATCTGGCCTCCAGCAGGGCGTCTTTCGCGGCCAGTGCTTGGTTCGCTGCGCCAAACCGCTCATCTACCTGGCAGTGGGACGCTTCCATACCTTTCGGTCTATCATGTAAAGCCGTCGTAGTACCGTCGCTGGCTGTTGTGGCGACCTCAGAAGTTACAGCGCCAATGGTCGGCAATGCCAGTTGATCAGCGTCCTCACTGAGCAGCTCCAGCTCAACGGTCAGCTTCAGAGGGCCATCAAGCTGGGACTGCACTATAGGTATGAAAAAATGCGGATCGGCGCTAGTTGCCAATAACGCGGGTTTTTCATCGGGGCCTGTGACTGGAACAAGATCGGCAAGTTGCTGCAGTGCGTCGAGGCTGCCATTCCACTCCCAAAGCGTCGTATCGCCTTGGCACAGTTCAACCTTGTGAATGCGAAACAGGCACTGGGTATCAACTGGGTCCAGTCGAAGATGCATTAGCGAAGCTATGTCAAACTGCGAAAGGTCGAAATGGAGACTGTTCATGCCATGGTGCAGGGGTAGGATGCGAGTACGGCGCTCGGAGAGTTCTCCAGCAGCATCCGGGATGTACACCTTGGTTCGAATGGCTTGCGCTAGGCCGGCCTCATAGGTGCTGCGCAAGGGCGAATCAGCAGCCCAAGTTCTCAAGACTGCAGCCGAACTGCCTCGTCGCGCGATGTGGAGCTTTGCCTCTTCATTCATGTAGCGCTTTAGAAAGGCAGCATCCACTGTCCAGCCTAGAGGGGCAAGGCAATCTACAAGAAACGCCAGGCGAGTAGTAGGGGTCGCTCGGGAGGCAGGTTGCGACGTAGCCAGAAGCTCTATCACCGCGCGCGTTAGTAGATGACCCAAAGTAACAGGCTCTGCGGGGTACCACTCCGCAGCAATCCACCGGGGTTTGTCCGTTTTATCAATAACAATTTTGCCAGGTGTCGCTTCCAGGAAATGACCGGGTAGCTGCGCACCAGATACATGCTCAGGTAGTACATGCCCCTCGGAGCGCAGCAGTTGATCTACAAACCGAATGTAGCGGCGTATGAACAGGTTGACCTGGTCCTGAGTCCATGTTTGCTGGCTTACGATCTTTGCAAATTCGGTGCTGAGGAGGTGACCTTGTTGGTAAGGTACCTGTGTAGGCCGGTTGTAACCTTGCGAACTCTCAAATTCGACAGGCTGATCTGCAAGGCCCTTGTAATGCACAGTAATGTCAGAGCCCTGCCTGGCGAAAGTCGCTGCCCTGCAGAAAGGTGCGTTGCGATTGGTAGTGTAGTGGAAACCTAGAAGGCCAGGTGCAATGGCCGGCTCGCTTGCTTGCTTGCTGGCACAGACAAGAAACGAGTTTGCCATTTCCACGCCCAGGCCATTGCGTATTACCACAGGCCAAACGCTTTGTAGCTCAAAGTGGGTATTGGGAGGCAATTGAGGATCTTTTGATACGTTCTCCCAGATCAGAGCCGCAGCATCGAAGCCTGGGGCTGCCAAACCCTCTTCGGTAAGAATGGTATTGGGGACTTTGTAGTCAGGTGATGGCACGAGAAATTCGATGCCGTCGAAACCTGCATTGGTCAGCAACCGGGTAAGCACATGACGGCCAAATGTTTGAGGCTGGCCAGGCTTGTACCGCCCTTCAACGCCGTACATGGGGACGCCCAGGTGATCCTCGGGCGCACCGGCGAAATACTTGAGGCCCAGCTGGTTCTCAATGGCAATGATCAGCCTTCCGCCAGGCGCGAGCAATCCCCAAGCACGTTTAAGCATATGCAGGGCCGGATCTGTGGCATTGCTAAACATGCCTGCATATTCCAGCACCCCGATCAGCGTGACGGCATCGAACGTGACTTCACTGCTGAAGTCGTCAAAACGTTCAGCCAGAACGTTTACGTTAGATAGGTCGCGGGTACGGCTTGCTGCAATGGCTGCACGCCGATAGCTACCTTCCAGGCTGAGAATTTCACCGCCGTTTTCACCCAGAAAACGCGTGATAGCGCCGCATCCTGCACCAATTTCCAGCACCCTGCCGCGTAGTGTGTCAGCAAAAGGACGCAGGATATTAGAGCGAGTAGGGGTCAAGTGATAAAGGCTTGGCCAGTCTACGCAGTGACTTCGCAGTTCGGCGGACAACACTGACACATCGCTGACCTGTGCAATGCTTTCGGCCAGGCGTGTTTCACTGTCATCTCCATCACTGTACGCAATGCTGGAAAAGTCGGGGCGAGCCCAGACGCGGGTGCTTTCATCACGGGTGTAGGTTTTCTGAAGTTCCGTTTTCAAAGTGATATCAACCTACGGATTCTACGGCCATGCTGGCACGAAGGTCGGCTAAGCCGAACAGTTGAGGGGTAGGGCCTACGACCACATGTAATGCATCGTACCGCCGGTCATGCGGCACCACCTCCTCACCATTGCGAGAAGCCACGCCTACTGAAATGAAATAGTCACCGTTCGAAAGGCTGGTATCAAAGGCGACTTGGGCCCGTACCACGGAGCCAGGCGCGCCCAATTCAAACATGGATTCGTTCTTCAGCATCAGCGTATTTGTACCGTAGACGGTCACGCCTTCCTTTGTTTTTACGGTAAAGCCAAGGATCGGTTGCACTACCATGCGGTTGAACCGGATAGCCAGCCACAGCGTGGTTCGTTTTCCGCATTCTAAGTAATTTGGGAAAGGCTCGCCATTGCTGCTCAGGTGATAGTCCACAATGGCGGCGGCGCCGTCTCCCCAGCGGTATTCGTTAGGATTGTAGAAGGGCCGCATTGGGAAATGATCACCCTCTTCATGATTCATTACTGGAACGCCCTCAGGGGGGTTCGTTACTGAAGGTGCAGGTTCCGATGGTACGGACGATGTTTGCTTCTCGCGGCCGAATAGCAGATCCAGATAACGATTGATGACCGGTCGTGGTTCGCCTAGCAGCTCCAGCCGGCTCTTGTCTAGCAATACTGCACGGTTGCAGTGTGTGACTACCTGCTCGCTAGCATGCGTGACGAGCAGAATGCTCGTACCGTTCTCTTTAAGCTGGCGCAACCGTTCGAAGCATTTGGCCTGGAAGCGGGCGTCGCCTACCGATAATGCCTCATCCACTACAAGAATATCTGGATCCACCTGGGCTTGAACTGCAAACGCCAGGCGGACGGCCATGCCGCTGGAGTAGTGTTTAACAGGCTGTTCAATAAATTCGCCTATGTCTGCAAATGCCGCGATGGCGTCGAAACGTGCTTCTACTTCCTCACGGTTCAAACCCAGTAAGGCACCGTTAAGAAAAACGTTCTCGCGACCCGTAAACTCGGGATTGAACCCAGAACCAAGCTCAAGTAGTGCAGCGACCCTGCCGTTTGTTTGGACGCTGCCGCTGCTGGGTGACAACGTTCCGCAAATAATCTGTAACAGAGTGGATTTGCCGGAACCGTTGCGCCCAACAATACCCACTGTTTCTCCACGCTTGACGTCAAAAGTGATATTCCGTAAGGCCCAAAACTCTTTCCCATAGCTGCTAGGGGAATCGCCTACCCATTGTTGCAAGCGGGGCACCACCGAACGCTTGAGCCGATCGATGGGCTTATCGTAAGTGTGGAAACACTTGGAAACGTCCTCGACTCGAATAGCATAGGCATCAGAGGACATCGGCGAATCCCTTGCGAGTTTTTTGGAACAACCAGAAGCCGGCAACTAGCATCAACATGCTCTCCCCAAACGACAATGCATAAGCATGCCAATCGGGCATATGACCGAAAATCAGAACGTTGCGGCTGTCCTCAATGATATACGTCAAGGGGTTCAACCGAAGCCACGAGCGATAGGCCTCGGGCAATGCAGATACGGGGTAAAGCACCGGCGACAGGAACAGGAGTACTGTAGTGAGCACGGTGATGATTTGACCTACATCGCGAATGAATACACCTACGGCTGCCAGCAGCCAGCTTAAGCCCAGAGTGCCCAGGCACAGTGGGAGAAGAATTACAGGAAAGAAAACGGCCGTGGCAGGGGTGCTGCCACTGAGTAATTGCTGAGCGATTAGTAAAACGACAACGCTAATACAACTATGAAAAAGCGCTGCGCCGAGGGTGATCAGCGGCAGAATCTCTAGGGGAAATACAACCTTTTTCACGTAGTTGGCGTTGCTGAGGATGAGTGAAGGCGCGCGGTTGGCACATTCGGCGAACAGGCCATGAACGATCATCCCTACGAAAAGCAGCACAGCAAAGTTGCCTTTACCTTCTTGGCCTGCCCATCGGGACTGAAACACCTCTGAGAATACGAAGGTATACACAACCAGCATGAGAACTGGGTTGAAAAACGACCAAGCCAAGCCCATCACAGATCCACGATAGCGGCCGATCACCTCCCGCCGTGTCATTTGCATAATGAGTTGGCGGTGAATCCAAAGCCCGGTCAGCATGTGCCAGGGTGTGCTACGGTGACGCGAAATCAAGATAAAATTTTCCTTGGTGATAGCCTAGAGCCATGCGTTTGCGTCTATGGGGGTCAGATCTTCCCTAAAAACGCCCCTAGTAACAAGCTGCATTGCCCTAGCCTGGTCTGCCTGTATACCCCAGATCGGTAAAGGGCTATCAAGGCTCTGAAGCCTTTAGCGTTATGGCTTTGCTGAAACAGTCGCAACGCTGCGGCGTCCCGTTGTGACAGCGGCGGCCTTACCCGCTCCAAGAGGGCCAGGTTTGCCTGGCTCCAGTGGCTGAAGCGGCCCTTGAGCAACATCCCTATGCGTTTTACACGAGCAAACAGGCTGGTACTGGCGCCGATAACGTTACGCGAGTGCTGCCGGTAATCCAACGAGGGCTCTGGGTCATAGATGACTGTTCCCCCGTAGGCGGTCACAAGCAGGTAAGTAAGCCAATCATGCGCGATAACCTGTGTGCCCGCGGGCAACCCTACCAACAACTGTCGAGCGGGCTGATTGAGCAGCATGGTATTGGCCCCGGCAAGGCTTTGTACCAACGCATTGCCGAATGAGGGAGGGCGCGCAAACAAAGGAGAAAGGCCAATGTAGGCACCGTGCTCGTCTACTAGCCGACAGCGGCCGCAATAAATGGCAGGTTGTTCTCTATTTGCTATGCCGCTCAGGGCTTCGAGAGCGTGTTGGAGCTTGTTGGGGTGCCACACATCGTCTTGATCGGCAAAGGCGAAGTAATCGGCTTCTATGGCGGTGTTGGCTGCCAGTGACATGAAGTTTGCAGCAAACCCCTGGCCAGGACCGGCTTGCAGGCGTAATCGAGCCTCGAGCACGCTCTGGTATTTTTGAAGCACCTGCAAGGTTTCGTCGGCCGAGCCGTCGTCGGAAACGACTAGGTACCAATTGGTGTAGGTCTGATCAACGATCGACTGCAGTTGCTCGGAGAGAAAGGCCGCCCCATTGTAGGTGCACATCAGGATGGCAACGAGTGGCAGCCCGGTGCAGGAATTCAGGCTCTGATTGTCAAGCGTCATGCTTAGGCGTTTCCCGCTATCTAGCGTACAGGTGTTACACGACGGTGCCGGTTGGTGGCCGACACACTGGGGTGTGGACCTTACCAGAATTGACGTCCCCGCTTCGATAGGTAGCGATAGGCTATTACCCCCTGATCAAGACTTTACCCAACGATGCTGGCGGTGCAGGGCAGGCAAGCATTATCCTTAGGGCTACGAATATACGTTACCAAGAGTGTCCATTGATGCCCCCATGCCAGCCCGCATGCTGATCACTGCGGTCCGATCCCGCCTTATCAACCTGCCACGTCGCCAGAAGCGCCTGATGCAGGTCGTTGCAGACATCTTCCTTGTCTGGCTGTCGCTCTACCTAGCGTTTGTGGTGCGGCTGGGGTTTGAGGAGGCTGGCAATCCCTTTGCAAGGCATACGTGGCTATTTATCGCCGCCCCCCTTTTCTCGATCCCTATCTTCATACGCTCCGGCATGTACCGTGCCGTCATGCGGTATTTTGGCAACGATGCCCTGGCTGCCATTGCCAAGGCCGTGTCTCTCTCATCCTTGGTGCTGGCCTTGGCGGTGTACTGGTACAGCGACCACAAGGTTCTGGTGCCGCGCTCGATCATTTTCAACTACTGGTGGCTCAGCCTTGTACTCATAGGTGGCCTGCGCCTGGCCATGCGCCAGTTCTTCCATGGGGACTGGTTCATTGGTATGCAAGGTGTGCCAATGATGCGCCGTGAGCAGGGGCTTACACGGGTTGCTATCTACGGTGCAGGCGTAGCCGGTAACCAATTGGTTGCCGCCCTGCGCCTTGGCCAACGCATGCGCCCTGTAGCTTTTCTGGATGACGATTCAACCATCGCCAACCGTGTGATTTCGGGCCTTGCGGTATACAAACCCAAGCACCTTGAGCAAATGCTTCGGGAAACCGGCGCTACAGAGGTACTGCTCGCATTGCCTTCCGTCAGCCGCTCGCGACGTCGCGAAATCCTTGAGTACCTGGAAGGCTTCCCTCTTCATGTGCGCAGCGTGCCCAATTTTTCGGACCTGGCGGCTGGGCGGGTAAGCGTTCAGGACCTTCAGGAGGTAGACATCGCTGACTTGCTCGGCCGCGATACCGTACCGGCTCAAGAGGCGCTGCTGGCTCGTTGCATCGAAGACCGTGCCGTTATGGTGACAGGGGCAGGTGGCTCTATCGGTAGCGAGTTATGCCGGCAGATCGTAGCCCTCAAACCTACGCTGCTTATCCTGTTCGAACACAGCGAATTCAACCTGTATGCCATCCACCAGGAGCTGGCCGCCCTGGTTGAGCGGGTAGGGGTGTCGGTGCAGGTGTTGCCGATTCTTGGTTCGGTCCGCAACCAGGAGAAGCTGTTTGACGTGATGCGGACCTGGAACGTAGACACGGTGTATCACGCGGCGGCCTACAAACACGTACCTATCGTGGAACACAATGTGGCCGAAGGCGTGTTCAACAATGTTCTAGGAACGTTGTACGCGGCCCAGGCCGCTATGCGTACCAATGTGTCCAACTTCGTACTGGTATCGACTGACAAGGCCGTGCGCCCCACCAATGTGATGGGGAGTACCAAACGGCTGGCGGAGATGATGTTGCAGGCGCTGAGCCGAGAAGTAGCGCCGGTGCTGTTCCAAGACTCGCACCGCGTTTCTCATGTGAACCGCACGCGCTTCACCATGGTCCGTTTCGGCAATGTGCTGGGGTCGTCTGGTTCTGTGATACCGCTGTTCCACAAACAGATCCGAGGGGGCGGGCCCCTGACGGTCACGCATCCCAAGGTGACGCGTTATTTCATGACCATCCCTGAAGCAGCCCAATTGGTCATTCAGGCGGGTTCCATGGGCAAGGGGGGCGATGTTTTCGTACTGGACATGGGCGAGCCCGTGCGCATCGTGGAACTGGCCGAGAAAATGGTGCGTTTGTCGGGGTTGTCCGTCAGGTCTGAGAGAAACCCCCAGGGCGACATCGCTATCGAATTCACAGGGTTGCGGCCTGGAGAAAAGCTCTACGAAGAGCTGCTGATTGGGGACAATGTGGCCGCTACAGACCACCCCATGATCATGAGTGCGCTGGAAGATGCCATGGGCTGGGACGCGCTCAAGAGCGGGCTGCAATCGCTGCTCGACGCGCTAGAGACCGATGACTACGTTCGCGTGCGTTATGTGCTGCGAGAGCTGGTAAACGGGTATGCGCCGGCTGATGACATAGTGGATTGGAAGCACCTTCAGCAGCGCCGCGATCCTTGACGCTCAAGCGACCGGCTCACAGTACATGGCCGGTCCTCACAAAGCAGCGGTCAATGCACCACCTCTGGCCTTGCAGGCCCATAATCAAACCTGCTCAGCGGCTTGACCCAATACCGTTTGTACTCAGCCTCACTCGGGGGCACGGGCTTCTCGTTAAGCCAGCCTGAGGGGCGTTTCAGTTCCGCACGGTAGGCATCCCATTCCATCCTCAGCGCCGCTTCCCTGGCAGTGGCTTCGTTGTCGAACCAGCCCAATACGTAGGCCTCGCCGTACTCTCGGCCGTGTTCGATCAGTAGGTAAATGTCATTATTCATGGGGTTCTCTCTCTGTCAGCAGGGGCATGCACACGTCACAGCCGCCGTGCCCCCGCTAAAATAGTGCCTGGCTTTCTTTCACTGTAGACACCTCTTAGGCTATGTACGAAAAGTCCTGACGCTCGGTGATGCTGTGTTGAAAACAGCTTCGGAATGCTCATTTACAACCAGTAAACCCGAGTGCGGGCCCAGTCCGCTTCCTCAGCTGTTTTCGCCTTGCCTGACCTTCGCGTCAGAACATTTCGTACACAGCCTAGCAAATGAGTACGCCCGAAATACCAGTACCTTTGAACGACGTCTGATCAGCGGCGGAGGTTGAGTACGGTGCGTGCTCGCCCTAGGATGGCTGCCTGACCTGACTGCCTCTTAAGGGACCTCCATGAGCTATGCCTATATTTCCAGCCCCAACGATGGGTTGGTCACGCATTACCACCTCAACGACGACACCGGCGAGCTCCGTATGGTGGAGCAGTTGCCAGCGGGCGAGAAGGTGAATGCACTGGCGTTGTCGCCTGATGGCAGTACCCTGTATGGCGCTTTGCGTGGCCAGCCCCCCAAGGTGGTGAGTTTCAGCGTAGATGTGGCCACGGGCACCCTCACACCACGGGCCGAGGCACCGGCAGGCGCCGGTTTTTCCTACATGGCCACGGACCGTGAAGGCCGGTTCCTGCTAGGTGCGTCCTATGGGGAAGACCTGGTCACCCTTCAGTCTATCGATGATGAACTGCAGGTGCAGGAAGCCGCCCGTAAATACCCCAGCGGCCTGCACGCCCACTCAGTGCGCACCGACCCTAGCAACCGCTTCGTATACGCCTGTGTGCTGGGCGCGGACCGTGTGTTGCAATACCGGCTGGATGCACAGGCCGGTGAGCTGCAACCCATCGGCGAAGGTTTTGTAAGCGTCCCAGGCAATACTGGGCCACGGCACATGGTGTTCTCTGAAGACGGCAGTGTGATGTTTGTGTTGGGTGAGATGAGCGGTACGGTCACAACCTTCGCCATTGATGCGCAAAGCGGCGCACTGACCCAAAAGGGCGTGGAGCACGGCATTCCCCAGCACCTTGGCCTCCATGAAGGGGAGGTTCGAGACAGCCGCAACAACAACCTTAGCGATGACCCCACCCCACGTATCTGGTGCGCTGACATCCGATTGGTACCAGACGGCACGCTGCTATACACCACCGAGCGCACCACCAGTTCTGTAAGCGTGTTTCAGGTAGCGGGGGACGGTACGCTGAAATACCTCGACAACCACAAGCTCGAAGAAAAACAGCCACGCAACATTGCTATTTCTCCCAACGGGCGCTGGCTATTAGCGTGTGGTGAGCTGAGTGACACCGTAGGTAGCTACCGCATACACCAGGACGGTTCGCTGGAGCGGGTCGGCCAGGCGGTTTCGGGGCAGGGTGCCCTGTGGATTGAGGTACGTGCCTAGCACAGAAAACTTAGGTAACAGCCGTACACTGGTATTCGTCTGTCGCTCCGTTAAGGTAGGCGCACGGCCCATGAGGGGCCGTGCAACCTGTCAAGGAGCACTCCATGCGCAAGACCCTTTTGCCCTCCGTTCTGCTGGCCGCTCTGGCTTTCTCCTCCCTTGCCGCCCATGCTGCGCCACCCACGCCTGCCGCACCGCCCATGGCTGACAGTGTGGCCAAGCCCATGGCGGGCGCCATGGTCAACCTGAATACAGCCGATGCTGCCACCTTGCAAAAGGAGCTGGCAGGGATAGGTGCCGCCAAGGCAAACGCTATCGTCGCCTTCAGAGAGGCCAATGGCCCCTTCGCCTCGGTAGATGAGTTGCTGGAAGTGCAGGGTATTGGCCAGGCACTGGTGGATCGCAACCGCAATCGGCTGGCGGTGCAATAGGCCTTCGCGCTTGCTAGAGGTGTGCGATCGCGGGCAGAGCGCCCCCATGCATCGCATGCCTCCACCTGCCAAGCCTGTTTAAATGTTGATTGACATATAAAGAATCGCCCTTCACGCTTATTGAATGATGACTAACATCCAATGCGTGCGGAGCCACCCTATGAGCAGTCCCCGAATCGTTGTTACCGGTATGGGCGCAGTGTCGCCATTGGGCGTAGGCGTAGCCATGAACTGGTCACGCCTGCTGTCCGGCCACTCCGGCATACGCTTGCTTGATGCCGCAATCGCGGAAGGGCTGGGTGTGTGGGTTGCCGGTCATGTGCCAGGCATCAACGAGGACCCAATCGCTGGTTTCGACCCGGGCACAGTGGTGGACAGCAAGGACCTGAAAAAAATGGCGCCCTTTATCCTGTATGCAATGGCCGCGGCACAAGAAGCCTTGCAGCAGGCAGGGTGGGCGCCCGTTGAGCCTCACGCGCAACTGCGGACAGCCACAGTCATAGGCTCTGGCATCGGAGGGTTCGGTACGATCGCCGACGCCGTGCGTACTACGGACTCGCGTGGCCCCAGGCGTTTGTCACCTTTTACCATCCCCTCATTTCTGGTGAACCTTGCTGCCGGCAACGTCTCCATCCGCCATGGCTTTCGTGGCCCGCTGGGTGCGCCTGTCACCGCCTGTGCGGCAGGCGTGCAGGCCATCGGCGACGCTGCACGGCTGCTGCGCTCAGGGGAAGCCGACATCGCCCTGTGTGGAGGGGCGGAGGCATGTATCGACCGGGTGAGCCTGGCAGGCTTTGCAGCAGCCAGGGCCGTGTCCCCTAATGAGCGGCCTGCCGAAGCATCGAGGCCGTTCGACCAGGCGCGGGATGGCTTTGTGATGGGAGAGGGCGCAGGGATGCTGGTGATTGAAACCCTTGAACACGCGCAGGCCCGAGGTGCAACGCCATTAGCGGAGCTGGTGGGCTATGGCACGTCTGCAGATGCCTACCACCTCACGGCAGCCTCTGAGGATGGCCGAGGTGCGCAGCAGGCCATGCGCGCCGCGCTATCGCAGGCAGTTATCACACCTGAGCAGGTAGGTCACATCAATGCCCACGCCACCTCTACGCCGGTAGGCGACCGGGCTGAACTGGAGGCTATCAAGGCGGTGTTTGGCAAGGCACCTCACCTGGCGATTTCCGCCACCAAGTCGGCCACCGGTCACTTGCTGGGCGCCGCGGGTGGCCTGGAATCCATTTTCACGATACTGGCACTGCAGGCACAGGTGGCACCACCCACCCTCAACTTCTGCTCGCCAGACGCCGCTGTTGGCGCGCTGAACGTTACAGGCCCTGACGGCCCAGCGTCGCTGGCGACAGATTATGCGTTGTCCAACGGGTTTGGTTTTGGCGGGGTAAACGCCAGTGTGATTTTCCGCCGTTGGCAGGCCTGAAAAGGCTGGCTATTTTTTGATCAGCAGGCTGTAGCCCTTGGCTGGCGTGGCCTACAGCAGAGTATTCAAGGGTTATCCACATACCCATCCCCTTGGAGTGTGCACAACCTTCCGCCTCTGGTTATTATTTGCTCACCCGGCTGCAGGCCACGTATTCCGGGGCGTACAGCGTGGTCTCCCCAGGTTGTCCACACCTATGCTCAAGCTTTTTCGGGATAACCTTCTGTTACTCGAGCACTGGCCTTCAGTGTGCGCCTGGCGTCTTCGAGTATTCGGTTGGAGAGGTCTGGGTTTTTGACGCTACGTGACAGCATCAGCGCACCAACCATCCCTGACCACAAGGCCACAGCGCGGCCTTCAGCGTCGTGGCCGGAAAGCCTTTGCGCGATAAGGGAGAGCCGGTGCTCAATGGCTTCGTCTACAAGCTCGCTCGATTCACCTCGCTGGCCCATCTCCGCTGCGAGCGTGGGCAAGGGGCAGCCGTGTTCGGGATGGTCCCGGTGAGCGACACTGAGGTAATGATCGATCAGGGTGTCGATAGGTGAGGGTGAGGCCACGGCCTGGGCCACAACCTTGTCCATGTCTGATGTGGCTTCTTGCAACACTGTTTTGACCAGTGCCTGTTTCGAATCGAAATGCGCGTAGAAGCCGCCATGGGTCAGGCCTAGCGCCTTCATTAATGGTTGCAGACCGGTCGCAGCGATGCCATCGCGCCTAAAACGCAAGCTGGCCTCATCAACGATGCGCCGATAGGTTTGGGCTTTGTGGTCCTGAGAGTATCGCAAGAGGGGCCGCCAAGTGATCAAATGTTAGGCAACATGCTATCACCCCGCCCCAGTCGTCAGCTATTAGCGGTCGCGCGCGTCCTTGGCATCCATCTCGGCGTTGCGCTCGTGCACACGCTTGAGCTGCTCTTCGGTCATGTCCACTTTCTGTGCACTTTGGCGCAACATCATCAAGCCACCGACGATAGAGCCGATCGCCACCAACAAAATCAACCATGCGTACCAGGGCATACAGTTCTCCTTTACGGCTTCGAGTGGGCCCGCTTCGTGTTGGTTCCAGTATAGCCACCGGCAGACATGTGACCTTTCCAAATGGCCTGCTTCCACAGGCTAAATTCGATACAATGCGCGCCGTTTTCCAGTTACCCGCCGAGAGTTCACATGCCCACTTGCCAGTCGCCCATCATCGTCGCCCTGGACTTTTCCACTCGCGAAGCCGCTTTGGCGCTGGCAGACCGCCTGGACCCATCGCTGTGCCGGGTAAAGGTAGGCAAAGAGCTGTTTACCAGCAGTGCCTCGGGCATCGTCGAAGCCCTGAATGCCCGGGGCTTCGAAGTGTTCCTGGACTTGAAATTCCACGACATTCCCAATACCACGGCCATGGCTGTCAAGGCAGCGGCAGATATGGGCGTGTGGATGGTCAACGTGCACTGCTCCGGTGGGCTGCGCATGATGAGTGCCTGCCGTGAAGTGCTGGAGCAGCAGGGCGGGCACAAGCCCTTGTTGATCGGCGTAACCGTGCTCACCAGCATGGAGCGCGAGGACTTGGCCGGTATTGGCCTGGACGTGGACCCACAGGAGCAGGTGCTCCGCTTGGCCGGCCTGGCACAGAAGGCGGGTATGGACGGGCTGGTGTGTTCTGCCCTGGAGGCGCCTGCTTTGAAAGCCGGCTATCCAGGCTTGCAACTGGTGACGCCAGGCATTCGTCCAGCGGGTAGTGCACAGGACGATCAGCGCCGCATTTTGACCCCCCGCCAGGCGTTGGAGGCGGGGTCTGATTACCTGGTGATCGGTCGCCCTATCAGCCAGGCCGCCAACCCTGCCCAAGCGCTGGAACAGATTGTGGCCGAATTGAACGGCTAATCAGCGCAGGTCATAGAGCGGGGCGACGGGCGTTTAGTATCAGCAGCGTCACAACCCCCGCCACAATCCCCCAGAACGCTGACCCCACCGAAAACAGCGTCATCCCCGAGGCCGTCACCATAAACGTGATCAGTGCGGCCTCACGCTCCTGCGGTTCTGCCATCGCCTGAGTCAGCCCGTTCATGATGGAGCCGAGCAGGGCCAATGCAGCAATGGACAGCACCAGTTCCCGCGGGAAGGCGGCAAACAGTGCGGCCAGCGTAGCCCCGAAGGTGCCTGCCACGCCGTAGAACAGCCCGCACCACACGGCGGCAGTGTAGCGTTTGGTGGGGTCCTCGTGCGCCTGCGGCCCTGTGCAAATGGCCGCGCTGATAGCCGCCAGGTTGATGCCGTGGGAGCCGAAGGGTGCCAGTAGCAGCGATGCGAAGCCGGTCACTGACACCAGCGGGGAGGCGGGTACCTGGTACCCATCGGCGCGTAGCACCGCCATGCCTGGCATGTTCTGGGAGGTCATGCACACCACAAACAATGGGATGGCAATGCTGATGGTCGCTGCCAGCGAGAACGCAGGTGACGTCCAGACGGGTACTGCCAATTGCAGACGCACACCACTGAAATCCAGTAGGCCCAAGCTGGCTGACACGGCTACTCCTACCAGCAGTGCGCACAGCACCGCATACCGAGGGGAAGCACGCTTGCACAGCAAGTAGCCGAAGAACATGGCTAGCACCAGCAGCGTCTGGTGTTGGGCGGCAATAAAAATCTCACTGCCGATCCGAAACAGGATGCCGGCCAGTAGTGCGGCCGCCAACGAGCCGGGGAGCCGCCGCACCAGGCGCTCGAACGTGCCTGTGATACCGCACACGGTCACCAGCAGTGCACACGTAATATAAGCGCCGATGGCTTCGGGGTAGCTCACGCCGCCCAGGCTGGTGAGCAGCAAGGCCGCGCCGGGCGTGGACCAGGCGACGGTTACCGGTGTGCGGTAGCGCAACGACAGGCCGATGCTGCACAGGGCCATGCCGATGGACAGCGCCCAGATCCACGACGCAATCTGCCCCCCGCTCAGGCCAGCAGCCTGGCCGGCCTGGTACATCAGGATAAGCGAGCTGGTATAGCCGGTCATCATTGCGATGAAGCCGGCGACAATAGCCGAGGCTGAACTGTCCGCCAGAGGGCGAAGGCGAGGCGGGGCGGCACTGGACATGGCGGGCGAATCCTTGCGTGATGTTCACGCAGGTTACCGCCACAGGGAGAGGTTGAAGCCGTACAGCGGGAGGCGGATTGGGGGATACAGTCGGGCCTGCTGTGGCCTCAAAACTTATTCCCTTGCATGCCCGTTCCCACAGGGGCCGGGCATGGTGCGGCCTCTGTGGCGTGGGTGGCTTACTTGATCAGGCTCAGGAACTCGCTACGGGTAGCGGCGTTGTCTCGGAACTGGCCCAGCATTACAGACGTGATCATGCTTGAGTTCTGTTTTTCGACGCCGCGCATCATCATGCACATGTGCCTGGCCTCGATAACCACGGCAACACCTGACGCCTCTGTCACCTGAAGCACGGCTTCGGCAATCTGGCGGCTGAGGTTTTCCTGGATCTGAAGGCGACGTGCATACATGTCCACGATCCGCGCCACCTTTGACAGGCCCAGCACCTTGCCGTTAGGAAGGTAGGCCACATGCGCCTTGCCAATGAACGGCAGCATGTGGTGTTCGCACAGGGAATACAGCTCGATGTCTTTCACCAGCACGATCTCACTGGCGTCGGAACTGAACAGGGCACCGTTGATGACCTCTTCCAGGGTTTGTTCGTAACCGCGGCAGAGGTACTTCATGGCTTTGGCAGCGCGCTTTGGCGTGTCAATCAGGCCTTCGCGGGAAACGTCCTCGCCGATCTGGCCAAGGATGGCGCTGTATTGCTGTTCCAGGGACATGGATTTACCTGTAAGAAGATTTTAAGCAAGCGCGTAGGTTAAGGCTCGCAGGGGCGTGTCGCAAGTGCGAGGCAGGGCGAGAGCGTGCGGTCATTCGTCCCGCCCTTCCAGCATGGTTCTGCGCAGCATCACGTAAACCGCGCCAGTGCCCCCATGCTTGGCCTGGCAGGACGTGAAACCCAGCACCTGGGGGTGCTGGCGCAGCCAGGTATTCACGTGGCTTTTAATCATGGGCCGCTTACCGTCCAGGCGTGAGGCCTTGCCATGGGTCACACGTACGCAGCGAATTTCCAGCCGGGTGGCCTCGGCCAGGAATTCCCAGAGGATTTCCCGAGCCTTCTCTACGGCCATGCCGTGCAGGTCCAGGCTGCCTTCAAAAGGAATCTGCCCTAGCTTGAGCTTGCGTGTCTGGCTTTCTTGAACCCCGTCCCGCGCCCAATTGAGAGGGTCTTCAGGGCCAACATCGATCACGAACTGGTCAGACAGCCCATCCACCACCTTCACGTCATGGCGCACGGTGGCTGCCTGGCGCAACGCCTGGACTTGCTGGCGATCTGGTTTGGGCTTGCCGATATCCGCACGGTCATTGCGAAGGGGTTTCACGCCCTTCACTTCCGACTGGAACAGAGAAAAATCGTCGTCTTGCATCGTGGCCTCCACTCAAGGGGGCCAGTTTACGCGAGTCAGTCGTGCTTTTTCATCAGGTGTGGCGCCATGTTCAGGTCCTGCGTGCGGCGCAGTCGGCGCCGGCAGCGGCGCCATACCGTAATACCCAGGTACACAAACAGCAGCCCGAACGCCACCTGAATGATCGCCCCAGTGGTGCTGGTATCCAGCCCTTCCAAGGCGGGAGGCCGGCCCAGCAGGCTGGCAGCGCCTGCCATGCCAAGCAGAATGCCCAGGGTGGCCAGCACCGCTGCGAAGGTCGCGCCCAAGCGCACCCGCCACCGGTTTGGACCGCGAGGGCGAAGCCTGCGGGCATCAAAACCGTCGTGGGATCGCTTCATCAGGTGTTCCTCAGGTGAATATCGGCCCTTCGACCCCCTGGTTGGTCAAGGGTTCCAAGGTGCCTGGCAATTAGCGTGCGGGACGTACTACGTATGGCGGGGCGGCTAGATCACATCGGCGGTCATGGCCACCGCAGCGAAGTTGTCTGCCATGGTCGCCATACCCACCTGTTTCACCTGTTCAGCACTCAACACACCCCCTTTGTACGGCAGGTCACGAGTTGCGCAGGCATCCTCGACCAGGGTGCAGCGATAACCGTAGTCCTTGGAAGCCCGTACGGTCGTGCTGATGCTGGAGTGGGTCATGAAACCGCAGACGATGAGGTCCACATGCCCCAGGCTCTGGAGCAGGTCATGCAGGCCAGTGTTGTTGAACGCATTGGGCATGCGCTTTTCGATGATGTGTTCGCCGTCGAGCGGGGCGGCCTTGTCGATGAACCGGCCACGTTCACCCTGCGGGTCGAAAAGCCCCCCGGGAATGCCCAGATGCTTGACGTGCACGATAGGCCGATGGGCCTTGCGTGCTGCCTCCAGGAGCAGGGCGATGTGATCGACAGCTTCGTCAATGCCGGACAGCGCCAAGGGGCCGCTGAGGTACTCCCTTTGGGCGTCGATAATGATCAGCGTGGCATTGCTCAGGGTAAACGGTGGGTAACCGCGACCGCTGAGTTGAAACATCGTCTTGACATCGGACATCAGGGGCTCCTTTGAATAGGGCTTTTGCATATTCTCCACTTCCGCAGCCCATATGGGAATAACCGTGATGCGAAGTCACGCCTGCGTGGCCTCAGGCTGCTAGAATCGGCGGCAGAATTTTCTAGGAGCCTGTCGTGATCACTACCCGCCTGCGCACCCTGCGCGACCACATCCGTTGGGCCGTCAGCCGCTTCCACGCCGAAGGGCTGTACTTTGGCCATGGCACAGACAACGCCTGGGACGAAGCCCGGCAATTGGTGGTGGGTGCACTTCATCTGCCTTGGGACATTGCTGACAGCTACCTGGATTGCCGCCTTGAAGAGGATGAGCTCAGCCATGTGCAGCACCTGCTGCGCCGCCGTATCAAAGAGCGCATCCCCGCGGCCTACCTGCTGGGCGAGGCGTGGTTCTGCGGCCTGCCCTTCATCGTGGACGAGCGTGTGCTGATCCCGCGCTCGCCCATTGCCGAGCTGATAGGCCAGCGTTTTGCACCGTGGCTGGCAGGGGCACCTGAGCGCATTCTGGACCTGTGTACCGGCAGCGGCTGCATTGGCATCGCCTGCGCCCAAGCGTTCCCGGCAGCCGAGGTGGTGCTGGCCGATCTCTCGTTCGAAGCCCTGGAAGTGGCCAACCACAACATCGAGCAGCATGACCTCGAATTGCGGGTGTTTACGGTGCAAGGGGATGGGTTCCAGAGCCTGCCAGAACAGCGCTTCGACCTGATCGTGTCCAACCCGCCCTACGTGGACGCCGAGGACTTCGCCGATATGCCGGCAGAGTACCACCACGAGCCTGCGTTGGGCCTGGCCTGTGGCGCCGATGGCCTGGACCTTGTGCGGCGCATGTTGGCCGAGGCGGCGGATCACCTGACCGAGCAGGGCCTGCTGGTGGTTGAGGTGGGCAACAGCCAATGCCACGTGGAAGCCCTATACCCGGAGGTGGATTTCACCTGGTTCGAGTTCGAGCACGGTGGCCATGGTGTGTTTGGGCTTACAGCGCGCCAGTGCCGTGACCACCAGGCGCTGTTTGCCTCACGGGTATGAGTGAGGCATCAGGCGTGGCGTGCGGCAGGCGCCACGCTTAGCGGTATTCGCACAGGTACGCGGTGTCTGAGGCTACCTTGAGCTGGAACTTGCTGTTGGCGGGTACATTGAACTGGGTGCCGGCTTCGAAGGTTTCCCAGTCGGTGCTGTCGGGCAGCTTCACTTCCAGGGCCCCGGACAACACGTGCATGATTTCGCGGGCAGCGGTGCCGAACTCATATTTACCTGCCGCCATCACGCCAACGGTAGCGGCGCCTTCGGCGTTTTCGAACGCAATGGATTTGACGGTGCCGTCGAAGTACTCATTGACCTTGAACATGGGGCGACTCCTATCGCTTGGGCTGAAGACAGTGGGCCAGTATGCCCAAGCAGGCTAGGGGCGTCACCCGCTTTTGTACTGTTCAGGTAACGCCAGAGGCAGCAGCCTGGCGGTATTTCGTGCGTCTTCCAATGCTCTGTGCTGGCTACCTTGAAAGTGCAAGCCTGCCAGTTGCAGTGCGCTGTTGAGGCCAGTAGGCCGCGGCAATTGGCGAGCCTTGGCAAACCGCTGCTTGAGGTTCACATGAGGAATGCCCGCCAGCTCCGTGGCCAGGCCATACTCACGCCACGCCAGTAGAAATTGCTGACGGTCGTAATCGCCCCAGCTCACCCAGCCTGCCAATGGCGTGGGTAAATGCACCAGCCAACGTTCGAATTGCTCCCACACCTGCACCAAGCCATGGGCGGTATCAATGTCGGCCTGGGTAATGTGGGTCAGCGCCCTGCAGAACGGTGTCAGCAAAGGCCGCCGTTGTGGGCGAACGAACCGTTGAAAGTGGTCCAGCTCCCGCCCGTCACTGTTGACAAGGCAGGCGCCGATTTCGATGATTTCCATTTCTTCGACCGGCCAACCGCCTTCATCGGTGGTGGCTTCCAGGTCAATGACCAGCCAATGCGGCATGTGTCGCCCCTTCCATAAACATCCTTGACACAGAGCCTAGCCAAGCTCGTAAGGTTCCGGTACCTGCCGATTGCAACTGAAGGCGACAGAATGGCCCTGGGCTTAAAGGCAGGCGAGGCCCCCGTGTTGTCGGCTGCTGTAAAAACGCCTAATTTATGACAATCACCCAGGCCGGAGCCTACCCAGTGTTCACCAAGCCTTGGCGTGCTGCCCTTGTATGTGTGACGTTGCTTGGCGTAGTGTGCGCTCCCTCGCTGGCCCAGGCGCGTGAAACGGTGCGGGTTGGTGCCGCACACTTTCCGCCTTATACCGTGCACCCCGAAACCGGCGCTGACACTGGGCTGCTGCCAGAGCTGCTCGCAAAACTGAACAGGGTTCAGGACCGGTTCGCCTTCGTTCTGGTACCCACTGCCCTCCCTAGGCGGTTTCAGGACCTTCGCCAGGGCAGGGTGGACGTCGCCATTTTCGAGAACCCGCAGTGGGGGTGGCTGGCCATCCCTCATACCGCTGTGGACATGGGGCTTGAAGATGCTGAGGTGTTCGTTGCGCGCAATATTGAGGGCCGTGATGAGGGGTACTTCACAAACCTGAGCGGGAAGCGGTTAGCGCTTTACAGCGGCTATCACTATGCGTTCGCGGGTTTCGAAGCCTCACCGGAATTTCTCATGGCGCACTACCAGGCCACCCTGACGTACTCCCACGACAGCAACTTGCTGATGGTGGCCCGTGACCGCGCTGATATCGCCTTGGTGACACGCTCCTACCTGGTGGACTTCTATAGCCATTACCCTCAGCTGCGAAACGCGCTGCTGGTGTCCCAGCGTACAGACCAACGCTACCATCACTACGCGCTGGTGCGGCCACGGGCACCGATCACAGGCCCAGAGCTGGCCGGCTACTTTGAGCAGCTTCATGCCAGTGGCGACATGCTGAGGCTGTTCGCGCCTCATCATATTGACGTGGTAGCACCCACAGAAGGGAAGGCGGTGATCGACAATACTGCTAGGTAAGCTCGAAAGCCTCCAGCCTTGCGCCTTGCCTGTCCCACTCCAGCACCCAGCCTTGGCGATCCCAGTCCCCTAGTACGATTCTGCGTGCCGGCGCCTGGCCAACTTGCAGCTTGTGCACGGCAGGGCGATGGGTATGGCCATGAATCAGCGTGGTGACACCCGCCTGGCTGAGCACCTGGGGGACTTGCGCAGGGGTCACGTCGACAATATCGCTGGCCTTCATTCGGGTTTGGGCACGGCTCTGGCTGCGAAGGCGCCGGGCAAGCTTCTGCCGCCAGCCCACAGGCAGATGCCGTAGTGTCCACAGGGTGAGCGGGTGGCGCAGCACCCGGCGCAACTTGAGGTAGTGCTCGTCTCGCGTGCACAGCAGGTCACCGTGCATCAGCAGTACGTTTTCCCCGTCCAGGTCGATCACACAAGGGTCGCTCAGCAATGTGCAGCCCGCTGCGCGGCAGAAGGCTTCGCCGATAAGAAAGTCCCGGTTGCCATGCATCAGGAACACCCGGGTGCCACTGTCGGACAATGCCCGCAACGCCTGGCAGATGTGGGCCTGGTACGGCGACATGGCGTCGTCACCAATCCAGGCCTCGAAAAAGTCCCCCAGAATGTACAGGGCGTCGGCATTGCGCGCCCGGCCTTCGAGGAAGTGCAAAAACGCCCGGGTAATGTCCGGGCGCTGTTCTTGCAAATGCAGATCGGAGATCAGCAGTATCACTCGATGATCTCGGCTTTCTCGATGATCACGTCTTCCTTGGGCACGTCCTGGTGGCCTGCTTTGGAACCGGTAGCAACGCCTTTGATGGCATCGACTACATCCTGGCCCTCAACCACTTCACCGAACACGGCGTAGCCCCAGCCCTGAGTGGTCGGTGCGGTATGGTTCAGGAAGCTGTTGTCGGCCACGTTGATGAAGAACTGGGCGGACGCCGAATGCGGCTCCATGGTGCGCGCCATGGCCACGCTGTATTTCTTGTTGGGCAGGCCGTTGTTGGCTTCGTTCTTGATGGGCGCGCGCTTGTCGGTCTTCTCTTTCATGCCAGGCTCGAAACCGCCGCCCTGGACCATGAAGTTGCTGATCACGCGGTGGAACACAGTGTTTTCGTAATGGCCGGCCTTCACGTACTCGATGAAGTTGGCAACAGTGCCCGGGGCTTTGTCTGCGTTGAGTTGCAGCACGATGTCGCCATGATTGGTGGTGAGTTTAACCTTGGACATAACTATTCACTCTTTTCAAAAAATCAGATGGCACCCGCGTTTTACCGCGACGCCCTGTCAGTGCCTTGACTGGTTGGGCTATGATACGGGCTTTGTTTTAGCCGGCCTACACTCAATTGGCCGGCCTTATCGTATTCGAAGGATTCCATGACCAAGCCCACCGCCGACAACGCTTCGAACGCCGCCGCCAAGGCCGAGCCTGTGGTTCCGGCCAACTTCCTGCGGCCAATCATGCAGGCCGATCTCGACGCCGGCAAGCACACGGCCATCGTGACGCGCTTTCCACCAGAGCCCAACGGCTACCTGCACATTGGTCATGCCAAGTCCATTTGCGTGAACTTCGGCCTGGCCAAGGAGTTCGGGGGCCGTTGCCATCTGCGTTTCGACGACACCAACCCTGCCAAGGAAGACCAGGAGTACATCGACGCCATAAAGTCTGATGTGCAGTGGTTGGGTTTCGAGTGGGCCGGCGAGGTGCGCTATGCCTCCAGCTATTTCGACCAGTTGCATGCCTGGGCGGTCACATTGATCGAGGCAGGCAAAGCCTATGTGGATGACCTTACGCCCGAGCAGGCCCGTGAATACCGGGGCAGCCTTACCGAACCGGGCAAGAACAGCCCGTTCCGTGACCGGTCGGTTGAAGAGAACCTGGACCTGTTCGCCCGCATGAAGGCGGGTGAATTCAAGGACGGCGAGCGCGTATTGCGGGCCAAGATCGACATGGCCTCGCCTAACATGAACCTGCGCGACCCTATTCTGTACCGCATTCGCCATGCGCATCACCACCAGACCGGCGACGCCTGGTGCATCTACCCCAACTACGATTTCACCCATGGCCAGTCGGACGCGCTGGAAGGGATCACGCACTCCATCTGCACCCTGGAGTTCGAGGGGCACCGCCCGCTGTACGAATGGTTCCTGGACAACCTACCGGTCCCGGCCAAGCCGCGCCAGTACGAGTTCTCCCGGCTCAATCTTAACTACACCATCACCAGCAAGCGCAAGCTCAAGCAGTTGGTGGACGAGCAGCATGTACGCGGCTGGGACGATCCACGCATGTCCACGCTGCAAGGCTTCCGCCGCCGCGGCTATACCGCCCAGGCCATTCGAAACTTCTGTGAGATGATCGGTACAAACCGCTCCGATGGCGTGGTGGACATGGGCATGCTGGAGTTCAGCATCCGCGAGGACCTGGACCGCACCGCACCACGTGCCATGTGCGTACTACGCCCCTTGAAAGTGACCATTACCAACTACCCCGAAGGCCAGCAGCAGGTGCTGGAGCTGGCACGCCACCCGAAGGAAGACATGGGTGTTCGCCAGTTGCCCTTTGCACGCGAGCTGTACATCGACCGTGATGACTTCATGGAAACCCCGCCCAAGGGCTACAAGCGCTTGGAGCCCGGTGGCGAAGTGCGCCTGCGCGGTGCTTACGTGATTCGTGCCGATGAAGCGGTGAAAGACGCCGATGGCAACATTGTGGAGTTGCTGTGCTCCTACGACCCGGACACCCTGGGCAAGAACCCTGAAGGCCGCAAGGTAAAGGGCGTGATCCACTGGGTGCCGGCGCAGGAGAGCGTGGAATGTGAAGTGCGCCTGTACGATCGCCTGTTCCGCTCCGCCAACCCGGAAAAATCCGAGGAAGGCGGCACCTTCCTGGACAACATTAACCCCGACTCGCTGCAGGTGCTCACCGGTTGCCGCGCCGAACCTTCCCTGGCCCAGGCCGCGCCAGAGGACCGTTTCCAGTTCGAGCGCGAAGGCTACTTCTGTGCCGACCTGAAGGACACCCAGCCGGGCAAGCCCGTTTTCAACCGTACCGTGACCCTGCGTGACTCCTGGAGCTGATGCCGCCGTGCTGAACATCTATAACACGCTGACCAAGGCCAAGGAGCCCTTCAAGCCGCTGGAGGGCAATAAGGTACGCATGTACGTGTGCGGCATGACCGTGTACGACTACTGCCACCTGGGCCATGGCCGCAGCATGGTGGCCTTCGACCTCGTCACCCGCTGGTTGCGCTACAGCGGCTATGACCTGACGTACGTGCGCAATATCACGGACATCGAAGACAAGATCATCAACCGCGCTCACAAGAATGGCGAGCCCTACGATACCCTCACCGCGCGTATGATCGATGCGATGCACGAAGACGAGCGCCGGCTGAACATCTTGCCGCCGGACCAAGAGCCCCGTGCTACGGACCACATCCCTGGCATGCAGGCCATGATCCAGACGCTTATCGAGAAAGGCTACGCCTATGCGCCAGGCAACGGCGACGTGTATTACCGCGTAGGCAAGTTCGAAGGCTACGGCAAGCTGTCGCGCAAGCGCATCGAAGACCTGCGCATTGGGGCACGCATCGAAGTGGAAGAGGCCAAGCAGGACCCGCTGGACTTCGTGCTCTGGAAGGCCGCCAAGCCGGGTGAACCCAGCTGGGCCTCCCCTTGGGGCCCTGGCCGGCCAGGCTGGCATATCGAATGCTCGGTGATGTCCACCTGCTGCCTGGGTGACAGCTTCGACATTCATGGGGGCGGCAGCGACCTGGAGTTCCCGCACCATGAGAACGAGATCGCCCAGAGCGAGGCCGCCACGGGCAAGCCCTATGCCAAGGCCTGGATGCATTGCGGCATGATCCGTATCAACGGCGAAAAGATGTCCAAGTCGTTGAACAACTTCTTCACGATCCGTGACGTGCTGGAAAAGTACCACCCTGAAGTGGTGCGCTACCTGCTGGTGGCCAGCCATTATCGCAGCGCGATCAACTACTCCGAAGACAGCCTGCGTGATGCCAAAAGCGCGCTGGACCGCTTCTATCATGCCCTCAAGGGCTTGCCCGTGGCGGCGCCTGCCGGTGGTGAAGCGTTTGTCGAGCGGTTCGCTGCTGCTATGAACGACGACTTCAATACCGCCGAGGCCTGTGCGGTGCTGTTTGAGCTGGTGCGCGATATCAATCGCCTGCGTGACACCGCCCCGGCCGCTGCTGCTGGCTTGGCAGGTCGCCTGCGTGAGCTGGGTGGGCTGTTGGGCGTATTGCAATTGGACGCCGAGGCCTTCCTTCGGGCAGGCGCCGAGGGCCGCGTAGATGCCGCTGAAGTGGACGCTCTGGTACAGGCGCGCTTGCAGGCCCGGGCTGACCGAAACTGGAGCGAGTCCGACCGGCTTCGCGATCAGCTCATGGCCATGGGCGTAGTACTGGAAGACAGCAAAGGTACTACAACCTGGCGGTTAGCGGACTGATTACCCGGCTTTTTAGGTAAAGGGACTTTCGCTGGCTCTCGCCAGCTCCCACAGTGGTACGCGCTCGTGAGTTGTACCCTGTGGGACCGGGCAAAGCCCGAGAACAAAAGGCGCCCCGCTTAACCCTCCGCCACACCCTCCGCCGGCCATGCACCCGCATTCAACTCCCGTAGCCGCTTGTACACGGTATTGCGGCTGACACCCAGCCGCCGGGCCACCTGCGAGATATTGCCATCGGTAGCACGCAGCAGCGCATTGATGTCTTGTGCCGGGACTTCGACGACACGGGCTGGAAGCGACGTGGGCAACGGCGCCAGCAGTGCCTCAGGTAAGTGCTCCAGTTCGATCAGCCCGTCATCGGCCATGGCCAAGGCTACTTGCACCACACTGCTCAATTGCCGCAGGTTGCCCGGCCATGAATGATTCATCAGGGCCTCGACGGCCGCTTCGCTGAAGCCAGCGGTCTGTTCAGGCTGGCGGTGCTGCTGCCAGATCGCTTGAATCAGCTCGCGCCGGTCACTGCGTTCGCGCAGAGGCGGAAGGCGCAAGGTGTATCCCGCGATCCGGTAGTAGAGGTCCTCACGGAACCGGCCTTCGGCTACGGCTTCCGCCAGGTGCCTATGGGTGGCGCAGATAACCCTGATATCTACCGCGACCGGGTCGCCGCTCCCCAGTGGCTGTATGGCCCGCTCTTGCAGCACCCGTAGCAATCGGGCCTGGGTGGTCAGGGGCATGTCACCGATTTCATCGAAAAACAGCACGCCTTTGTCGGCTTTGCGGATCAGCCCGATGTTGCCTTTCTGGCTGGCGCCGGTGAACGCCCCTTTTTCATAGCCGAACAGCTCTGACTCCACTAGCTCGGTAGGAATGGCTGCACAGTTCACCGCGATCAACGGCTGGCTGGCACGGGAGCTGGCCCCATGAAGGGCCTTGACCAGTACGTCTTTGCCTGCACCGGTTTCGCCACAGATCAGCAGCGGAATGTCCCGCTCCAGCAACCGCAGGCCTTTGCTGATCAACGCCTGCTGCTCGCTGACGGCTGCCGGCTTGAGCGAAGCAGGGCAGCGTGGCGGCTGAAGCAGGCATTGCAGCCGGCTACGCCCGGCCGCTAACAAGGGGAACGGCACACCCGCTGGGCGCTTGAGCAGCTCCCCCAGGCCTACCCGAAAAAGCCCTTCAATGTGCAGGCCGCGCGGGTCTTTGCCTAGCAAGGTGTCGGCCCGGCGGTTTGCGCCAGCCACCCGGCCGTCGGCATCGACCACCACAATGCCCGCCCAGGGGCTGTCCAGGTTGTTGCGGGCCGTATTGAACACCAGGCGGTAATGAGCGTCACTGAACCGGGCCTCCAACAGCGCGTTCTCTAGCGCCTGGGCCATCATTTTTACGGTTCCCAAGGTATGGGACGGCGGCAGGAAGCTGTCACTGGACAGGCCCAGCACTCCCACCAAATGGCGGTCGGCGTTATAGAGTGGTGCGGCAGACCCGCTCATGAACCGGTTGGCCGCCAGAAAATGCTCGTCGTGCTCCACATGCACCGCTTGGCCACATACCAAAGCGGTGCCCAGCGCATTGCAGCCTACCTGAGCTTCGCTCCAGTCGGCCCCCGGCTGGAAAGCCTGCGCGTGTGCAGTGTCGAAGCGAGGTGTTCCCCACCGCTGGAGTAGCCGCCCGTGCTCGTCAGCCAGTACCAGCAACGCCTGGATGGGTTCAAGTACCTGAGCATAGGCCGGTAATACGTGCTGTTGCGCAAGGCTTAGCAACGCGCTACGCCGTGCCTGCCATTGAGCCACCAGGTGAGGCGCCGGCGAGCCGTGGTTGGGTAAGGCCTGGCTTTTCAGCCCCGCAGCCGTGGAACGGGCCCAAGCGTCGCGGATAGCGTGTTCGTGAACGATGCCACTGCTGTTTGGGGACATGGCCAGGCCCTTTATGGTTTTTTTTGTTCCACCAGTGTTGTTCAAACCTGAACATTGTCAACAGCTCAGCTGTTCAATTGTTCAGCGCCAACTGTTCACTTTTGTTCAGTTGCTGGCCTTCCAGCGCAGCGGCAGGCCCTGGCATGGGCTTTTGTGAGGGTTGGCACGCTTGTGGCTACAGCTTGCGCATTACAACAACAAGGTTGCCGGCCATGGCACTGGAATTGCGCAATGTCTGCCGCATCGTGGATGGGCAGCACTGGATCGACAACGCCAACCTGCGCTTCGAGGCAGGTTCATTCAACGTGCTGCTGGGCCGTACGCTGTCCGGCAAAACCAGCCTGATGCGGCTGATGGCGGGCCTGGACAAGCCTGACGGTGGGCAGGTGCTGATGCACGGCAAGGACATGACTGGCGTACCTGTACGGGACCGCAGGGTGTCGATGGTATATCAGCAATTCATCAACTACCCCAACCTGACGGTGTACGAGAACATCGCCTCGCCACTGCGCCAGGCGCGGTTGGCGGCGGACGAGATCGATCAGCGGGTGCGCAACACGGCCAAGATGCTGCGCATCGAGCGCTTTCTCGCCCGCCATCCCCTTGAGCTTTCCGGTGGCCAGCAGCAGCGAACCGCGATGGCCCGGGCCCTGGTGAAAGACGCCGAGCTCATCCTGTTCGATGAGCCTTTGGTGAACCTGGACTACAAGCTGCGTGAAGAACTGCGCCTGGAAATGCGCGAGCTGTTCGCCGCGCGGCACACGATTGCGGTCTATGCCACCACGGAACCTAACGAAGCGCTCGCCTTGGGTGGCACGACCACCATCGTTCACGAAGGGCGGATCATTCAGAGCGGTGACACCTCGCAGGTGTATCAGCGGCCCACTGAGGTGCTGGCGGCGGAACTGTTCTCCGAACCTCCTCTGAACCTGCTGCCGGGGCGCATCAGTGACGGTGAAACCAGCTTCGCCGACTTTGCCCACTTTCCACTTAACGCAGATTTGCAAAGCATTGGCGAAGGCGAGTTCCGCTTCGGCGTGCGGCCCAGCCATATCAGCCTGGTGCCTTCCAATGATGACGACTTGGAGCTGGCCGTTACGGTAGAGCTGGCGGAAATCAGCGGTTCGGAAACCTTCCTGCATGTGCGCAATGACCAGTGGCGCCTGGTAGCCCACTTGCCCGGCGTGCACGAGTTCGCGGTGGATGCGCCCATCAAGGTGTACATCCCCACTCATAAACTGTTCGTGTTCGAGCCAGGAGGGCGCCTGGTGCAGGCCCCCGGCCGACGCGTGGCGAGGGTTGCCTGATGGCCGAGATCCGTTTGCAGCAACTGGCCCATAGTTACGCCCGCCAGCCCTCGGGCCCAGAGGATTATGCCCTGCGCCAACTGGACCATATCTGGGAACAGGGCGGTGCCTATGCCTTGCTGGGGCCGTCTGGGTGCGGGAAGTCCACCCTGCTCAATATCATTTCCGGTTTGCTCATTCCTTCCGAAGGGCAGGTGCTGTTCGACGGCACGCGTGTGAACGAGATGACCCCTGAGCAGCGCAATATCGCCCAGGTGTTTCAGTTCCCGGTCGTGTACGACACCATGACGGTATTCGACAATTTGGCGTTTCCGCTGCGCAACCAGGGCATGGCCCCTGACCGTGTGCGGCAGAAAGTGGAGGAAATTGCTGAGGTGCTGGAGCTCACGCCGGTGCTGGCCAAGAAGGCCCGAAACCTGAGCGCCGACGAAAAGCAAAAGGTGTCCATGGGCCGTGGCCTGGTAAGGGATGACGTGTCCGCCATCCTGTTCGATGAACCCCTTACCGTGATCGACCCGCACCTGAAATGGAAACTGCGGCGCAAGCTCAAGCAGATCCATGAGCAGTTCAATATCACCATGGTGTACGTCACACACGATCAGTTGGAGGCTTCTACCTTTGCCGACAAGATTGCCGTGATGTATGGCGGGCAGATCGTGCAATTCGGCACCCCACGCGAGCTGTTCGAGAAACCGCGGCACAGCTTTGTGGGTTACTTCATCGGTAGCCCCGGCATGAACCTGATCGAGGTGACCGAACACGAAGGCAGGCTGCGCTTTGGCGATATTACGGTTGCGCCGCCGGCAGGCCTGGCAGGGCGGCTAGGTGAACTCAAGGGCCAGCGCTTGCAACTGGGCATTCGCCCCGAATTCGTACGCATCTGGGACACCCCTTCGGAGCATACGCTGGCCGCTACCTTGCGCCACGTGGAGGACCTGGGTACCTACCGTATCGTGACCCTGGACCTGGGCGGGCAGCGGCTGATGGCGCGCTTGCCCGAAGACCGTCAGTTGCCTGAAGGCGAGATTCCCGTAAGTTTTCCGGCGCCCTGGCTAATGCTCTATGCCAATGACCTGCTGGTGGAGGCCAACAATGAACAAGGTGCCTAACAACAAAGCCTGGTGGCTGGTGATGCCGGTGTTCATCCTGGTGGCGTTCAGCGCCATCGTGCCGATGATGACCGTGGTCAACTATTCAGTGCAGGACATTTTCGACAGCAGCAGCCGCTTTTTCGTAGGGGCAGACTGGTACCGGCAGGTGTTGCAGGACCCGCGCCTGCATGACTCCTTGCTGCGCCAATTCATCTACTCGGCCTGTGTGCTGGCCATCGAGATTCCCCTGGGTATCGCTATTGCTCTCACCATGCCCGCCAAGGGCAAGCGCGCCTCCTTGGTGCTCATCGTGATGGCCATTCCGCTCCTGATTCCATGGAACGTGGTGGGGACTATCTGGCAGATCTTTGGCCGGGGCGATATCGGTTTGATGGGCTGGGGCCTGAATGCCATGGGTGTGGATTACAACTATGCCGCTCATACCCGTGATGCCTGGGGCACGGTGCTGGTCATGGACGTGTGGCACTGGACCTCCCTGGTGGCCTTGCTGTGCTACTCCGGCCTGCGCGCCATTCCGGATGTGTACTACCAGGCCGCCCGCATTGACCGGGCCTCGCCGTGGGCTGTGTTTCGGCACATCCAGTTGCCAAAGCTCAAAAGCGTGCTGCTGATCGCGGTGATGCTGCGGTTCATGGACAGCTTCATGATTTATACCGAGCCGTTCGTGCTGACCGGGGGAGGGCCCGGTAACGCGACTACCTTCCTGAGCCAGACATTGACCCAGATGGCGGTGGGCCAGTTCGACCTGGGGCCAGCAGCCGCCTTTTCGCTGGTGTATTTCCTGATCATTCTGCTGGTGTCCTGGGTGTTCTACACCGCCATGACCCACACCGACCGGAACTAGGGAGCAGCCACATGCGCAAACGAATCGGATTGCTGGCGTTCCTCACCTTCCTGTTGGTGCCGATCTACTGGCTGGTGAACATGTCGTTCAAGACCAACACCGAAATCCTTGGAGGCCTGACGCTGTGGCCAAAGGATTTCACTCTGCAAAACTACCAGGTGATCTTCACAGACCCCAGCTGGTACGAGGGCTACCTGAATTCGCTGTCTTACGTGAGCCTGAACACACTGATTTCGCTGTTGGTGGCGTTGCCTGCCGCCTATGCGTTCTCCCGGTACCGCTTTCTGGGCGACAAGCATTTGTTCTTCTGGCTGCTTACTAACCGAATGGCACCTCCGGCTGTATTCCTGTTGCCGTTTTTCCAGCTGTATTCCTCCATCGGCCTATTTGACACACCCTATGCAGTAGCCCTGGCCCACTGCCTGTTCAACGTACCGTTGGCGGTGTGGATTCTTGAGGGCTTCATGTCGGGCGTGCCCAAGGAAATTGACGAAACGGCGTACATCGACGGTTACGGGTTCTGGAAGTTTTTCCTGCGCATCTTTATCCCGTTGATCGGTTCAGGCATTGGTGTGACCGCGTTCTTCTGCTTCATGTTCTCGTGGGTGGAGCTGCTGCTGGCGCGCACGCTTACGAGCGTGAACGCCAAACCTATCGCCGCCGTCATGACGCGCACGGTCTCGGCCGCAGGTATCGACTGGGGTGTGCTGGCGGCGGCAGGGGTGCTGACCATCCTGCCAGGTGTGCTGGTGATCTGGTTCGTTCGCAACCATGTGGCCAAAGGCTTTGCCTTGGGCCGTGTTTAAAGGAGCCACACATGAGCTGGATGGCCTGGACCCTGCCTACCGCGCTGTTCTTCATTGCCGTAGGGGTGCTACTGGCGGCAATGACGACCATTGAACTGCGCTGGCCTGGCGCTGAGCGGCGAGGTTTTCTGCCGATCACCACCACGCGCGGTGACCGCCTGTTTATTGGCCTTCTAGGTAGTGCCTACCTTCACCTGGTGATCGTAGGGGCTACTGATTGGAGCATCTGGGTCGCTTCGGCGCTGTCCCTGGTGTGGTTGGCAGTAGTGATGCGTTGGGGCTGAGGCATTTGTACACACGCCCTTGCTAGAACGGCGCCGACCCTGGCCGGCGCTTACATCCCTCTTGGAGGTTCCCCATGTTCGAGAATAAAAACAACAGGCGACAGGGCATCACGCTGGCGGCCTTGCTAGTGTTCAGTGCCTACGGCTCGCTTGCCCTCGCGGACCAGTACGAAGATGCTGCCAAAAAGTGGATCGGCAGTGAATTCACGCCCTCCACGCTGACACCCGAGCAGCAGATGGCGGAGTTGAAATGGTTTATCGAGGCGGCCAAGCCGTTCCGGGGCATGGACATCAAGGTGGTGTCTGAAACGCTTACCACCCATGAATACGAATCTAAGGTGCTGGCCAAGGCCTTCACCGAGATCACTGGCATCAAGCTGACCCACGACCTGATCCAGGAAGGGGATGTGATCGAGAAACTGCAGACGCAAATGCAGTCGGACCAGAACATTTACGATGGCTGGGTGAACGACTCGGACCTGATCGGCACTCATTTCCGTTATGGCAAGGTAGAGTCCTTGACCGACCTGATGGCTAATGAGGGTAAGAACTTTACCTCGCCCACCCTGGACCTTAACGACTTCATCGGCATTTCCTTCACCACGGCCCCGGACAAGAAAATCTACCAGCTGCCCGACCAGCAGTTCGCGAACCTGTACTGGTTCCGCGCCGACTGGTTCGAGCGGCCAGACCTGAAAGCGAAGTTCAAGGCCAAGTACGGCTATGAACTGGGTGTGCCAGTGAACTGGTCCGCGTATGAAGACATCGCCAAGTTTTTCAGCGAAGACGTGAAGGAAATCGACGGCAAGCGGGTCTACGGGCATATGGATTACGGCAAGAAAGACCCGTCCCTGGGCTGGCGCTTCACCGATGCCTGGTTTTCCATGGCCGGTGGCGGCGACAAAGGGCTGCCCAATGGGCTGCCGGTGGATGAGTGGGGCATTCGCGTAGAGGACTGCCGCCCAGTAGGCTCCAGTGTCACGCGCGGTGGTGATACCAACGGCCCTGCAGCGGTGTTTGCTACCCAGAAATACATCGACTGGCTTAAAGCTTATGCACCACCCCAAGCTGCAGGCATGACGTTCTCCGAAGCCGGGCCAGTACCCGCCCAAGGCGAAGTGGCCCAGCAGATTTTCTGGTACACCGCGTTCACGGCAGACATGACCAAGCCTGGCCTGCCGGTGGTCAACAGCGACGGCACGCCGAAATGGCGGATGGCCCCCTCACCTAAAGGGCCTTACTGGGAAGAGGGCATGAAGCTAGGCTACCAGGACACCGGTTCCTGGACGTTCTTCAAGTCCACCCCCGAGAAGCAACGCCTGGCGGCCTGGCTGTATGCGCAGTTCGTAACGGCCAAGACCGTTTCGTTGAAAAAGACCATCGTTGGGCTTACGCCGATTCGCGAGTCGGACATCAACTCGCAGGCCATGACCGACCTGGCACCCAAACTGGGCGGGCTGGTGGAGTTCTATCGCAGCCCGGCACGGGTACAGTGGACGCCAACCGGTACCAACGTGCCGGACTACCCGAAGCTGGCGCAGCTGTGGTGGAAACATGTGTCGGATGCCGTCAGCGGCGAGAAGACAGCCCAGCAGGCACTGGACGGGCTGGCGGCGGACCAGGACGCCATGCTCAAGCGCCTCGAACGGGCTCAATCCAGCTCAAGCTGCGGGCCTAAGCTGAACGAGGAAAAAACCGCGCAGTACTGGTTCGACCAACCAGGTGCCCCCAAACCGAAACTGCCCAACGAAAAGCCTCAGGGCCAGACAGTGGGCTATAACGAACTGCTCAAGTCCTGGGAGGCGGGCAAGAAGTAGTCGGCAAGGGTTGGCACAGGCGTCCACAAAACAGGCGCCTGGCCTTGCCTGTGTAGGCGCGAGGGTAGCCCGCGAACGCCTTGAAGCGTGTTCGCAGGCTACCTACTGTCAACCGTGCAACGCCTCAGCCGCGTACAGCGTGTTTTCCAACAGGCAGGCCCGGGTCATGGGGCCTACGCCACCCGGCACGGGGGTGATCCAGCCGGCGCGGGGCAGGGCGGTCTCGTACACCACGTCGCCTACCAGCTTGCCGTCGTCCTGACGGTTGATGCCCACATCAATCACGATGGCCCCTGGCTTGATCCATTCGCCCTTCACCAGCCCTGGCTTTCCGGCCGCCACCACAACAAGGTCGGCGCGGCTTACGTGATCGGCCAAGTCACGGGTAAAACGGTGGGTGACGGTCACGGTGCAGCCGCCCAGCAGCAGCTCCATGGCCATGGGGCGGCCCACGATATTGGATGCACCTACCACCACGGCATTCATGCCGTACAGGTCCTGGCCTGTGCTTTCCAGCAGCGCCATGATGCCCTTGGGCGTGCAAGGGCGCAGCAAGGGGATGCGTTGTGCCAAGCGGCCTACGTTGTAGGGATGGAAACCATCCACGTCCTTGTCGGGGCGAATACGCTCCAGCAGCCCGGAGGCGTCCAGGCCTTCCGGCAAGGGCAATTGCAGCAGGATACCGTCGATGGCCGGGTCGGCATTCAAGCGGTCGATCAGCGCTTCCAGCTCGGCCTGGCCAGTGGTGCTGGGCAAGTCATACGCCTGGGACAGGAACCCCACTTCTTCGCAGTCTTTGCGCTTATGGGAAACGTAGACCTGAGACGCAGGATCGGTACCCACCAGAATGACCGCTAGGCCGGGAACGCGCAGCCCTTGTTCCCGACGTGTTGCCACGTGCTGAGCGATCCGCTGGCGCAGGCTGGCGGCAATGCCCTTGCCGTCGATAAGTTGTGCTGTCATGACGCGTGATAAACCCTCGAAGGGGAAGAAGAAGTGCTGCTATTCTCGCACGCCAGGCAGTCAGGTCAAAGGCATCGCCGCCTGGGAATCCGCTAACCCCTTTAATTCAATGCATTTTTTTCCAAAAAACAGTTGACGACCTAAAGGGGGGTCTATAAGATTCGTCGCACTTGTCGGGCAGGGCCTAACGCTAGCGCAAGTGGTCGCAGAAAACCTCTTGTTCATCAATTGGTTGGAAGGCATTGACGCGGTAACGGCTTTTTCGCTTCAGCCTGAAGTCGAAATACCGAGCGCCCGTAGCTCAGCTGGATAGAGCATCCGCCTTCTAAGCGGATGGTCGCAGGTTCGAGTCCTGCCGGGTGCGCCATTCAGGCAGCTTCGGTACAAGTGATGCAATATGGTGGGCGTAGCTCAGTTGGTAGAGCGCTGGATTGTGATTCCAGTTGTCGTGGGTTCGATTCCCATCGTCCACCCCATATTTGTAGGAAGGCGCCTTACGCAAGTGTGGCGCCTTTGCTTTAAGCGTTTTGCGGACGTGGTGAAATTGGTAGACACACTGGATTTAGGTTCCAGCGGCGCAAGCTGTAAGAGTTCGAGTCTCTTCGTCCGCACCATGTAATGAAAAAGCCGTCCTCTGGGGCGGCTTTTTTGTTTCCATTGCACGTGCCTGGGTTTAGCCTTGTTCCATGAAGTGTTCAGGCCTGGGGGGAAAGCAACCAATGGACCTTGCAAGCGTTCAAGCGCATCTGCAGGCGCGCCTTCCGGGGCTGATGGCGATCTACCTGTTCGGCAGCCAGGCTAAAGGGTGCGCTACCGAAACCAGTGACGTGGACATTGCCGTCCTGGTTGCAGGTTATGTAGCCCCGTCACTACGCTGGATGCTGGCGGGCGAGCTTTCAGACCTTGTGCACCGCCCTGTAGACCTTGTGGACCTGCGCAGCGCCAGCACGGTCATGCAATATCAGATCATCACAACCGGGCGGCGCCTGTGGTCTGAGGGGGTTGAGCCG